>Ga0255053_10000078_pt1 | contig 45983 bp, 46 predicted proteins | sample JV7_2_22_MG_FD_188635 | JGI IMG/M metagenome (GOLD analysis project Ga0255053, IMG submission 188635) | Seawater microbial communities from Jervis Inlet, British Columbia, Canada - JV7_2_22 | ecosystem: Environmental > Aquatic > Marine > Inlet | place: Canada: British Columbia | collected... | reverse complement strand
TTAGCGACTAGCCATAATGCCCGCCCTGAGACTCTCGAGAGTCGGTATGGCTAGCAAAAAAACTCCGATAATCCTGCAAAGAAGTCGGTTTCGACTTTAGTTTCGTATTGCCCAGGCCTAATATGTCCCGGAACGGACAACGTCAATAAACTGACCCAGGGGGAGTCATGGACAGAAGAAAGTTTATTGCCGGGGCGGGAGGCACCATTCTTACGAGCCACGCCTCCAGCGTTTTCGGCACATCCAACATTGCAAATCCAAATACTGCCTGCCGGCCAACGACGCGTTTGACTCGAGGGCCTTACCTGATGCCGAGTAGCCCGCTGCGGTCTGATATTCGTGAGAACTCGCCAGGTGTTCCCCTCAAACTCGAGTTGACTGTGATAGACGACCTTTGGTGTGCGCCCGTTTCAGATTTTTTCGTCGACATCTGGCATTGCAATGCCGATGGTCTTTATTCCGGGGTTGACAATATCGTGTTTGATCCCGACACGCTACGTGTAACCGACCAGGCCGTCAACATGAAGGACAAGTCCTACCTTCGGGGTCATCAGGTGACTGATAAGAATGGCAAGGCGATCTTCACGACAATATACCCCGGCTGGTATATGCCGCGCCTTGCACATATTCATGTGAGAGTCATTTGGCGGGACGTGGAGTGGACAGCGCTTGACACACAGTTGTATCTGCCCGCAGATATCGAACGAGAGGTGTATCAGACAGCAGCGTATGCGGCGCGAGGTCCGAACCCAATCGGCGTGGAAAGAGATATCGTGATGAAAGGCAACGCCGAAACGGTAAGAAACCTGACCGTCATGCTCGAGCGGGATGGCGACGGCTACAAGGGCAAATTCGGGATAGCCGCGACCAGCCTGTAGGCCACAGCTGTTATTTATCGAATGCGGGCATCAGGTCTGCTTCAACAGGTTTGCTCCTCGGACTCAGCCGGGCTGATGACGAGGCCGTCCCGTCCCGGCAGGCGTCTGCAGCGTGCTCATGGCCAGAGCCAGCCGAATACTCCTGCCGTCAACAAGCCGTAAATTACACCGTCGAGTACATCTTTTACGGTAGCGCTCCAGGGTTGGCCGAACCAGATCGAGCGCATCGGGGCAGCGCCCGCATAGGCAAGAACGGCAACCGTACCGGCGACCCGGAAAACTTTCAGATATTCGGCGCCTGCCGATATTGTCACGGTCGCCACGTAGGCGACCAGGAACGAGATTGCCAGGCAGTAAATGATCCATTGCACCATTTGTTTGCCCATCGCCAGCGATCCGTGCGGGAGAACCGTTAGTATTGCGGCAGGCCCTTCCTTGAATTTCTCCTGCCATTCGGCGCTCTTGCGGTCCGCAGCGGTAGCCGCATAGGGAACGCTGTATTTACCCGGCGCCGCAGATCTTAGCGCCATTCTGGCCGTGTCCTCGTCGGGCAGTTCCTGCCAGTCGGAATTGTGATAATTCAGCATCATCCAGATCAGGCTGCTGGCAATGAAAACGACGACGCCCGATGCGAGAATCGGCAACCATAACGACACCAGACTTACGTTCATCTGTGGGTTCCCCTTATGTTGGGCGGCTGTAACGCCGCTTATTCTATGACTGTAGTCTAGACCATTTACTGCGAGAATCGGGGCATCGGATGGTCGACGTGGTATTTCGCCCGTAAATCTGTAAATTGTGCAACGATTTTCCTTCTAGAATAGGGCTCATGATCCGATACCGTTTGTCACGATCTCTGTTGTTCTGCTGCGTTGCGCTTGGCCTGGCGCTCATCGCACAAAGCGCCAGCGCGCACGGTAGCGTGGGCCCCGACGAGGATTTGTGCCTGATCAAAATCGGCTATCTCACGGCGCATTTCAAGATTTACCTGCCGCGCACGCGTCAGCAGGAGGAGTTCTGCGAAGACGTACCGGAAGCTGCCGAGACTGTGTTTGTAATGGAGTATGTGCACAGCAGCCTTGGCGAAATGCCGATCGACTTTCGCATCATCCGGGACGTAACCGGACTGGGTCGATTCGTCAAGTGGCAGGACGTGGCGTCGATCGAATCGCTCGATGGAGCTACCGTGTTTTATCAACCGGCCATTATCGAGCCGGATGTGTTTTCAATCGTTCAGCAATTTGACGAGTCCGGATGGTACGTTGGGATCGTCACCGCAATACCTCAGGATACGGACAAGATTTACACTGCGGTTTTTCCGTTTAAGGTTGGTTTCACCGGCTTTGGCTACTGGCCGTTTTTCATCGGACTGATGATCCTCGTTCAGCTCCATTACTCGTATATGAATGGATCATTTACGCGTTGGCGCGAATGGCGGCATAAACGCTCAAGCGTCGTGTCGGAGGTGTGATATGACGAATGACATGCGGAGCGCTGGCGTTTGCTTACGCTGCAGAGTGTTTTTTCGGTACACGACCGTGTTCGTGCTCGTGGTGGCGTTACTTGCTGCCGCAATGGCCGAGGAAAACCGGGCCGAATCCGCTGACAGCCGCGTTTGGATTTCGCAGTCTGGCCTCTTCGAAGTGAGTTACAAGAGTCAGCAGCATCCGATAACGATCAACCGCATGCATAGCTGGGTGCTTCATGTGGAAACGGCTGACGGTCAGCCCGTAGCGAACGCCGACATCACGTTGCTAGGTGGCATGCCGGAACATGATCACGGTCTGCCAACCAGTCCTCGGATGACGCAATATTTGGGAAACGGCGAGTACCTGATGGAAGGCATCCGTTTTCACATGCACGGCTCCTGGGAAATTACCATCACCATCAGCGCAGGTGGTGATCGCGACACCGTAGTCATCCTCCTGGAACTGTGACGTTGGGCAAAGGAGTGAACACGGGAAACAGGCTTGCAGGGCTCATTGGTCTCGCAGCCGTAGTGGGATTGGTCGCCTGGTGGTTCAACCGAGCGGTCGATCCTTCGCCCTGGACAGAGATCGAGACCGAGATGTTGCGCTCGCTTTGGATCGGCAGTCTGCCGCCGTTGGCTCCCGATCCGTCGAATGCCGTGGCGGATGACCCACGTGCCGCAAAACTGGGTCAGCAATTATTCTTCGATCAAAGGCTCAGCGCCAACGGGCGAGTCGCTTGCGCGACCTGCCATCAGCCGGAGCGCCGTTTCACGGACGGGCGGGCAAAGGGTCAGGCGATAGGCACATCGAAGCGCAATACGCCAAGCATCGTCGGTACTGCGTACAGCCCGTGGCTCTACTGGGATGGCCGCAAAGACAGTCTGTGGTCACAAGCATTGTCGCCTCTGGAAGACCCGAACGAACATGCCGGCACCCGCATGCAATACGTACGGCTCATTGCCACAGACTCCAGCTATCGAGCAGCCTATGAGGCGTTGTTCGGTCCCATGCCCGATCTCTCGGACCGAAGCCGGTTCCCGGATGCCGCGGCTCCCGTTGCAGAGCCGCAGTTGAACGCTGCATGGCAGGCGATGACTGCCCGTGATCGGGAACTCGTCAACAGGATATTCGTGAACATCGGCAAATCAATTGCGGCCTATGAACGACTTCTCATGCCGGGCCCGTCACGTTTCGATGCCTATGTTCAAGCCGTGCTGGATCGGGATGAGGCAGCTCAGCACGCAACGTTTAGCGACGATGAAATAATGGGATTGCGCCTCTTTATCGGCGAGGCTAATTGCACGCAATGTCATAACGGACCGCTCTTCACCAACCACGAATTCCACAACACGGGTGTCACTACCTTTCCGAGTGAAGTGCCCGATAAAGGCCGCATCGTTGGCGTGCGCAGTGTGAAGTCGGATCCCTTCAATTGCCTGAGCGCCTACAGCGACGATCCGGTTAAAGACTGTGCCGAACTGTATTTTGCTCGCACCGGTCCCGAGCTGATTGGTGCAATGCGGACGCCCTCGTTGCGAAATCTTGAGGGGACCGGTCCCTATATGCACAAGGGTCAATTGGCGACACCGGCGGCGGCACTCGATCACTATAATCGGGCCTCGCTTGCGATGATTGGACACAACGAGGCGAAGCCTCTCAAGCTAAGCCGACGTGAACGCATGCAGCTTGAGAATTTTCTCAAGACCCTCGCGGCCCCGTTAGCAACACCGACCGAGTGGCTTGAAGCTCCTGCCGATAATGACGCCAGGCTCGCCGCACTCGCCGATTCGGCACCCTGAACCGTCAATGACCTGTGATAAGAGCTCCTGCTAGACGGAAATTGCGGGGAATGAGACTCTGAATTCCGCGCCCGGCTCCTGGTTGATCACATCGACTTTGCCATTCATCGCCGCGCTGAGCTGATGGACGATGGCCAGGCCAATTCCTGTGCCGACCGTTTCTCTCGTGAGTTCGCTTTCTGCACGGTAGAATAATTTGAAGATCTTCTTCATCTGATTCTTGGAAACGCCGGGGCCGAAGTCTCTTACAGCGAACATGACTTTGTTGTCGCTGGTGAGTTTACTGGTGATGCCGATGCGTTTTTCTTCTGCATCTTTCGAGAACTTGATTGCATTATCGACGAGGTTGATGATGATCTGGGCGAAGCAGTCGTCGTCGATGTTGATGGTCGCTTTGTCCGCTTTTTCATCTTTCTGAAATCTGAGTTCGAAGCCGGCGCGTTGTACCTGGCTCGAGATCTTTGCTTCGATCTGGTTCATCAGTTCGCCGACCCCGACGGGCTTCAAGTCAAATTGTGGTTCGTTCCGGGTGATATTGGCCAGTTGCAGTACGTTCGAGATCAATCTCGTCAGGCGCTCGCTCTCATCGTGTATGAATTCATAATACTGTTGCTGTTTCTCAGGCTCTGCCCAGCCTTCCTTGAGCATCTCGCCGTACATGCGGATCGAAGTCAGGGGTGTCTTCAGTTCATGGCTCACCGCTGAGACGAAATCCTGCTGTTGTCGTGCAAGGCTGATTTGGCTCAGGCCCAGGCGGTACAGGACATAAAAGCCGCCGAGAAATACGCTCGCGAGTACGAGCGTGAGCCAGCCGATAACTGTGGCGCCGGGCCCGGGAGGCAGGCCGTTGATGCTGTAAATCAGCTCGAGACTATCCAGTGGTGCGGATAGGCGGTTGCGGTAAAGCAGGGCGCCGTCGAATGCTTGAGAGCTGTTGGGATAGTCAGAATACCGGTTGCCGGTCAGCGTGTGGATGACGTCATCCTGGTAGGCGACGATCAGGTTACTCATCGCAGAGAGTCCGGTCTCGTTAAAGCGAGTGTCAAAGGCACCGTGAATAAAAGTGTCTTTGTCGATCAAAAGTCCCTGGATGTAACGCTCGCCCTCGCGCCAGACCTTGCGGAAAAGGACAAAGTGACCGCTGTCGAGCAGGCTGAACTCCAGCGGGTCGATCTCGCTCTCGAATGTACTAATACGAAGATCCGTGGGCCCTGCCAGGCTGCTGACCGGGCGCCGCGCAAGTATCGTCATCGCGACAGCTTCGGATTCCGGCAGTGAGATCTGTTCTCTTCGTTTCATTCTGCCGGGGGCGAGGAGGCGTTCGTCGTCCCTGAACTGCACCTCTTGTTGCGATTGCTCGGCAACTTCACTTTTCTTTTGATAAGCCGCATCCAGCTTGAGGTCGGCGACTTTACCGAGTGTGTTGATCCGTTCATTGCTCTCAAGCGTGCCAACCATGCTTTCACCAGCCAGTCCGCCGGCTCCAGGTTCATCATTTGAGCTCTTTCTCGGGCTGTTCAACTCATCGAAGACCGCCTGGCTGTAGCCCTCGTTTTGTTTGGGCGCCGGTTCGTCAGCCATGGCGTAGAGTTTGTCCACAGCATCCTTATCGCCGACGGCCTCGCTGCCGAGTTGTGCAGTGACTTCTGCTATTTGTCGTTGCCGGTCCTCGACACTGTCAGCCTCTTCTTCCGCTTCAGATTCGTCCGAAGCGGCCTTGGGGGTTGCAGGCGAGGAGGTAAGTCCCCGTCTCACTCCCGTCGGTTGGTGCTGAACAAGGCGGTTGTCGCTCAATATCTCCTGAATTCTGTGCGCCAGTTGCAGCCGCAGTTGGTACTCGTCTTCGCCGATGCCAAACGTTACCGGATCGGCAGTACTCTTTGGCAAAAGCGGTGTGGAGAAATCCCCTTCGGTGCCGACCTGGAAGTAGCCGATCACGCCGGGCAAGTCCTGTGTGACCGGGAATTCAGACAATGGCGAACGCTGCACCAGGTTGGCGCTGGGATCGCCGCTGACGATCAGAAACGTGTAATCGGCAAAGGAACGGGTTTCCGCCGTGTTAATCCTGCCGACCAGGTTTGAATCCATGCGGTTGGTGAGTTCTTCTGCCATGCCGCGGTATTGATGAAAGGCCTCCCATTTGAGCTGGCTGTAGGCCTGCCAGATCAGTACAGCGGTCGGGATGGCGAGTGCCATGAAAAAGAGCGCCAACAGTATCTTCAGGCGGTCTTTGTCGAAGCTTTTGATGAGGGTTTTGGGCAGCATCCGGCTAGTCCGCCGTCAGCAGCCGGTAACCGGCGCCGCGCACCGTGATGAGGCCGGCCGGCTCCTTGGGGTTGGTCTCGATCTTGCGCCTGAGTTTCGCAATATGGATGTCGACCGTGCGTGTCTCGATTTCGAGGTTTCTAGCATAACCCCATACTTTTGTTAATAATTCTTCTCTGGGAATGGGTCTCGTCGAGTGAGCCGCCAGGTAGCTCAGGATCTCGATCTCGCGCTTGGTGAAGGTCAGTGCCTCAGCACCGTTTTGGCCGGTGAGGTTTTCGGTATCTATTTGCACGTTATTGCTGAGGCTGATGGTCCTGGCCTGCTCGATGCCGATCCTGGACCGTCGTAGAACCGCTTCGATGCGCAGAACCAGCTGCTGGATGGAGAAGGGCTTGGCGACATAGTCATCGGCGCCGAGTTTCAAGCCCTGGATGATCTCCTCATCCGAGGTCTTGGCGGTCAGCATGATGATGGGCTGGTCACGGTCTTTGGCGCGTATCTCGTTACAGATCTCATAGCCATCCATGCCTGGCAGCATGATGTCGAGCAATATCAGATCGAACTTGCCCGTCAGTGCTTTCTCGAGGCCCTCTGGTCCGTTGTCGGCACTGTCCACGTCGTAGCCGTGGAAGACGAACACGTCGATAAGGCCGGATCGGATGGCCTCTTCATCTTCCACGACCAGAATGCTGATCGATCGCTTATTCACGCACTCAAGGCTAGCAGTTTGCGACAGTCAGATCAGCGATCGCTTGTAAAGTTCTTGTAAATTCTGTGCGGCAAGTTTTACTCGTTCGTGTCTTAAGTGTGCTGGCGTTCCTCTCTACCATTTGTGCCATTGAAATATTTCGTCCATCAAGCTGGAAGGAGACAACATCATGGCACTTATCAACCGCATATCGCGGCTATTCAAGGCGGACTTTCATGCCGTTTTGGACCAGATCGAAGAGCCCGAGCAGCTTTTAAAGCAAGCCATTCGGGAGATGGAAGACGACCTGGTCGAGACCGAACAGCGCATCAGCGTGTGTACGCATGACCAGGAAGCGCTGGCAACACGCAACAGCGAAATCGACAGCAAGCTCGCCGAGATCGATGAGGAACTGGATCTTTGTTTCGCATCGGCGAAAGACGACCTGGCCAAAGGCCTGATCAGAAAAAAGCTCGAGGCAGCACGCCTGTCGAAGCGACTGACTGCGAAATACAGCGCCTCCGAGAACTACCTGACCGAACAGTGCGCCATGCTCGATGAGAACCGGGCAACGCTCGAGGGCCTTCGGCAAAAAGCAGAGCTCTTTGCACAACGCGCACCGGCAGGCGGCGCATCGGAATTCGATGACATCGCCTGGATGGCACAGGAGCTGCGAGTGGGCGACGACGAAGTGGAAGTCGCTTATCTTCGTGAGAAAAATGCAAGGGGTCAGTCATGAAGCGGCCTGCCTTTTTTCACGGCGTTGTCGTGGCCGCGGTTCTGGGCTTCTTCGGCAGTGCCATCGTTGCCACGCTGACGCCGTTCGTTGGCCTCGGCGCGGTCATTCGCCTGGTCATTCCCTTGCTGGGGCTGGCTTACCTCCTGTACCTGCTGAATCGCACGGCAGAACGGGTAGGGCGTGTCACCACGTTGACGCTTTGGACAGCAATGGCGGCAATCACCTGGTGGGTTGCACCACCGTTACCGCTGTATCTGATGGTACATGTCGGCACCATTTGGTTAGTTCGCTCCCTTTACTTCTACTCGGGTGTGATGCCGGCGCTGATGGATCTCGGATTGGGTGCATTAAGTGTCTCGGCCGCGGTCTGGGCAATCACCCGTTCGGGTAGCGTGTTCCTCGCGATCTGGTGTTTCTTCCTGGTGCAGGCGCTGTTCGTGGCGATTCCGCCAGCAGTGCAGAGGCAAACGAAGCCTGAGCAGAACACACCGGCCGACAGCGAGAACTTCGAGCGCGCCAGGCGACAGGCCGATGCGGCCCTTGCCCAGCTGTTTACACAATAGATATTTTTACTCCTTATATATGAGACAAGAGGACATCATCATGAAAAGCAAAATCTTAGGGCTTGCCCTGTTCGCACTAACCCTGGGTGTGGTGATCTATTACCCGTCACTCAGAGCCAAGCATATTGACCCGACTCCGATCGAGCACATCGTTGCACCTGCTGGCAATCCCAAAATAGACGTCGTGTTTGTGCTCGATACGACCGGCAGCATGAGTGGCCTGATTCAGACCGCGAAGGACAAGATCTGGTCGATCGCCACGACGATGGCATCGGCACAGCCGACGCCGGAGATTCGCATCGGTCTGGTCGCCTATCGTGACCGCGGTGATCACTACGTCACGAAAGTCGTCGATCTATCCGATGATCTGGATTCCGTTTATGCCACGTTGATGGATTTTCAGGCGGATGGCGGCGGCGACACGCCTGAGAGTGTGAATCGGGCGCTGTACGAAGCCGTGCACAATATCTCCTGGAGTCAGGGTTCACAGGCCTACCAGGTCGTGTTCCTTATCGGCGATGCACCACCGCATATGGACTACCAGGACGAGGTGCAGTATCCGGAGATCGTGACAGCCGCGTTGGAGAAAGGCATCGTGATCAACACGATTCAATGTGGTGAAATTCCGACGACGGCCGGGCCCTGGACGCAGATCGCGAGCCTCGGCCATGGCAAGTTCTTCCAGGTAGAGCAGGCGGGCAGCGCGGTTGCAATGACGACCCCGTTTGACGCAGAGATCGCTACTTTGTCGGCAAGTCTTGACGACACGCGGCTGTACTACGGCAGCGACGAAGAAAAGGAAATCATGGCGAGCAAGGTCGCGGCTACCGACAAATTGCATAAGAGATCATCGGTTGAATCCCGTGCACGTCGCGCTGCGTTCAATATGTCGGCAGCCGGCACGGCGAATCTCCTCGGTGAGAATGAACTGGTCGGCGGCATCGCCAGCGGGGCGATCAAACTTGACGAACTCGACGAGGCCGAGCTGCCTGCGGCAATGAAGCCTATGGCGCCGCCGGAACAGGAAGCGTACGTCAGACGACTCGCCGGCGAGCGGGCCGACCTGCAGCGGCAGATACGTGAACTTGCAGAAGACCGGGACAGCTATATCTCAAAGAAAGTCGAAGAAGCCGGTGGCTTTAAAGACTCACTGGACCAGAAGATCTATGACGCTGTCAGCGAGCAGGCTGGCAAAACCGGGCTCGAGTACAGCGATGGTCCGGAATACTGATCGACGGCGTATCGGGCTCAATAGACGGGGTCGCAAGCGGCCCCGTTTTCTTTTGCCCTTAATACTCATTGACTACGGGATATTGCTGTATATAATGCGGCCAGCTTGAAAGTTCGCCTTATATTTATGTACACCATTTCGATGTCCCTTCTTTAATACCTCGTCCTGTTCTTCATAAGTAATAGCAATACTTCCAGCCAAATGGCCTTGTTAAAAGGCTTCAATTACTCTTGATTTAATAGGATAAAATTATGTCTACTACTACCGGCACCGTTAAATGGTTCAACGAATCCAAAGGTTTTGGCTTTATCGAGCAGGAATCTGGTCCCGACGTTTTTGCCCACTTCAGCGCTATTGCTGGCGACGGTTTCAAAACCCTGGTTGAAGGCCAAAAAGTCGAGTTCACTGTTACTCAGGGTCAGAAAGGTCCCCAGGCGGAGAACATCGTAGCGCTCTAAATTACGCGATACGGCTTGCAATGAATGCATTGCAAGCCAGCCTCACGCTCCTTTAGGGGTGAGGACGAAAAGGGCGGGGCCTGCAGGTCTTGCCCTTTTTTTATTGGGCTTGACCGACGATGAACTGAGTTTTGTTCCGAAAAGATCGAGGTCCGGCAACGTCGTTCCACATGAGGTTGCGGACCGCATTCCCAACCATGGAAGCCGATCGCAGGGCGACCGAGCCCGTACCGGTGCCCAGGTCGAGAACATGATCGGCGGGCTCTATTTCCGCTCGACCGATTACACCATCAGCGACCGGAACAAATCGATGATCGACATCTTCCTGATAAACATCCGACATCTTGTCCCAAACGCCGGTTTGCCACGCGAGGCCCTCATTGTCGCTGTCACTATTCATGGTCGTCACTAACGAATGGGCTTTGCCTCGACCAATATCGCGCTTCGTGACGCTTCTTCCAGGTCTTCTGATACCGGGCTCTTGTCTTTATTCAGACGTATATCATGGTAGCCCGCATCCTGCGGGAACAAGCCGAGATAGTGTCGGAGCCTCTTCTTGACCTCTTCGGTATCATTTTCCACTGCCGTCGCGTGATACGGTGCATCCCGGCCTTCGATGCGGAGCACAACATCGGCCCCTCCCCGAAGATTTCGCCACCACTGGCTCTCGGCGGATGTAAAGGACTTGACGGTCTCGCCATCCCGAAAATAGCGGACTGGTATCGTAAATTGACGCCCGCTATTTCGACCGGTGAAGGTAATTAGCATCAAACTTCTGCTCGAAATGAAGTGAAGCGGCGATCTGAGCAGCAACCGCATAATTGCGTTGATAATCAAAAAAAAGGGCTCCGGAATCTTCACGGCTAACTATTCAGACATCTGACTAATAATTATCATGTAAGAGTACTGTATATCATGTCGTCAGGTATGAAGTCTGCATGACCGCATTGTGATCCTGTATCGGTTGCCTGGATAGCTGACTTCGGCGCGATAATGCGCTGGGGAGGTGTGTCATGAGCCGAAGAAAACGATTGGTCAGCGCAATGCACCCATTTGGTTGGCCGCGTCACTGTCGCTTACCAGCGATGCCCAAACACCGGGAATAGCCAGGACGCCAAGAATTAAGCCCGGAAACAAGACTAGCGGGAAGTCGATCCACCAATGCGAAGCCGGCAGCAGGCCAATAAGAATTTCGACTATGTGCCCGAGCGCGTGAGCAACCATGAAAAAGGAAACCATTAAAAACACGGCACGACGACGTTTCAATTGTAATGCGCACCAGCTAAGTGCGAACCCAAAAACCAGGTAAGCAAACCCAACATCACGGATCAAATGACCGTTCGGTTCACCTGTTGCAAGCATGTCCACAGGAATATGGAAAAACCACTCGATTGCTCGCGAGACCATCCAGATTCCGTTACCTATCATGGCAGCACCAACAATATGAAAAAATACGCTAAGAATCTGTTGCTTCGGCTTCAACTGTCTCTCCATTCGGCTCTAATAAGTATTAATCAGGCAAAATCATTCTATATCTGGCCGCACATCATATGACAGCGGTCGTCCGCCTGCGGCGAGTAGCAGACATGCCAGCTAGCCGCGTTCAACGAGCGCAGCGTAACAACCGAGCTTGGCATTGTGTATATGAAGATGGTCGGTAGATTTGTTTGCCAGCAGGCGATCGATCAAGGATTCGAGACGCTCACCATCAATAACGTCCGCATCAATCAACATTCCTGAGGCATCAAAAGCGCGCACTGAAAGCAATCGATGTCTGAACATCTTGGGAACTTCATTCCTATCCGGTATGGCCTGACTAGCCCATTCCCGAACGAAAATCGCGTGACTCGATCGAAACGGAGTCGGCAAAGGTTGATGCTCATAGTTCATCAGTAGCACTTTTTCGCCAACTTCGGCATCCCGCAACGACACACGACACGGAAATCCGGGGTTGTTATCAACGACTATGCGCTGGATACCTTGCCTCGCAAGCGCCTCTTGATCTTGCCCGAACAGATGACTGAATTGACCGATATTGAGGGCAGAAATTTGAAAGCCCATAGTGCACTCCTGACGATCTGCGAGCACTGATATTACTCGATCAGTCAGTCGAAACCAGTCACTTTCGGACCCGTAACTGAAGGAATCGCGACTCACAACTCCGACAAGTCACAGGTGTGGGTTAGTGCCTTTGTAATGAGTTCATGACTATGCGCCTGGCCAGAAGCGGCCGTTAGTTGGCTAACGTTCGATAACGTTTTTCTCCATGAAATGGACGAAATCATCCGGGGAGGTGCCCAACAGACATTCACGGTTGTTGCGCGAATCATCATCGGCGCTCGTTTTGCTTTTCGGAGATCACTGTGTCTGTTCCGGATTTTGTTATCCAATACCATAAGGCGGCCGCAAAAACGACATTCAAAACGACGCCCAGAACGCCAACCTCGGGACCGTAAATTTGCGTCTGCTCGATGCCGAGCGCGCCAGTTTTCTCACCGAAACCGTAAAGCGGGTAGTCAATACCATTCCAAACGGCATGACAAACACTGGGCACAACGACCGAGCCCGATGCCATACGTAGTATTCCGAATACGCCACCGATCAGAGTCGCATTGATCAGGTAAACGGGTATTTGAGCGGCAGGAACATCAAAGCCCGTATCCAGTGAGATCGCGGAAATATGCCACAGAGTGAATGCGAGGGTCGTCCAGATCAAAACCTGCCGTTGGGTTTGCCCTGCTCGTCGTAGCGCCGCCCACAGCCAGCCTCTGAAAAAGCCTTCCTCGGTAATCAGACCAATAATAATGCCAGTGGAGCTCATCAAGACCATATTGAGAAGCACCTTGTTCCAGTCGGCATTGCTTGTATCGATTGCGCCGCGCATCACGGCAATAGCGGCGACAAGTCCCAAAACGAACATCGGATAAGCCAGCGCGAGGCCATAGGCGCGTATATTTCCCCAAACGAGCCCTATTTCCTTGCGGGAAAATTTTTGCAGGAACCAGAACAATCCAGCCAGTGGAAAGAGCGGCAGCGCACTGAACATTGAATAACCCGTTGCATCCATTGCGGTTGTAATTGCGATCGCGATTGCCACACCCAGAACCGCATATGTCAGTGGCTGATTCATTCTTGACTCCGGTAGCAGTGAGGTAATTTACAGAGAAGTTGATGAGTTTTTCGGCCTGGGATGTACAGCGGCCGGCTTCAAGCATTGCACCTGCCACTGAGTCGCTACGTATTCAACTATAGATACCTGCACGGTCGGATTGGATGCAAGAAATATCTGCGTTCGGCCAAAACCGAACATATTGAACGTCTTTTTGTGCTGGACAGTGCAAGGGCTTAGAGCAAGTCAAGCAGGACTTTTTAGAGGACAGCCCAGCCTCGTTTTTCACGATCTACGGGAATCAATAAATGCTGGCTTTTGCCGCTTGCCCTGCCACTGTGCGGGGTCTATCCGTTTGAACGGGTTCCGCCTGCACAGGCTCTTTCGGCACTACAGATACTTTGGGCGGTTCTCCCATGTCGATTCTTCCTGTGAATCTCGCGCCGTTTTCCATGACGATATTGCTGCAGAAGATATTGCCTTTGACGTCTGCGCCTTTGGCCAGCGAGACCATGCCATCACTGTGGATGTCTCCGACAAGCTGTCCTTCAACGATGACGGAGCTGGCATGGATATCTGCCGTAACCCTACCTTGTTTGCCCACCGTGAGATGCTTTTTGTGATGGGCAATCGTGCCCTCTATGCGGCCTTCAATAATCAGGTCTTCATCTGCTGACAGCTCGCCTTTGATTACCAGTGTTGGTCCGATGACTGACGCTTTTCTTGACCCTGTCGGCCGCGTCTGCCCGATTTTTGGCGCCGACGCTGTGTCCGGCCTAACTTTATCATCTGACTTTCGGAATATTGCCATTTTTTCCTCCGCATGCGTGTCCGAGATGACGGTACCTGCATAGCCTTGAAAATACTTCAGATCTCCGGAGCAGGCACGTGTTTCGGTGGGTTTGGCCTTCAGTATAGTCGATGTGTGGCAAATCGGTAGCGGGGCGCCAAGTCTGATTTGCCTCGAGGCCGTGTGAAAACGTAAATTCCCACCAAAACGGTGGTAAATCACCACCGGTCTTCATTTATATCGGATTCCGGAGTGGGAATGCAGCGCGTCACCTGAGCATTAACATAAGTCACTGTGGTGCGCTGTCCCATCGGTCGGGAAAATCCATTCGTTCCACTCTGCTACTATTCCGCCTTTGCTACCCAAAATCTCGACAATATCAGGGGGATTCCGATGCAGGCCATTATCCGTTTAGCGAGTCTTACGATGGTGCTGCTGACAATCAGCAACGTGAGTTCCGCGGCACCAGACAAAAGTGACTCCAGTGTCCAGAAGGCCGTGCTGGTTACCGGGGCAAGTACCGGTATCGGCCGCAAAATCACTGAAGTTCTCGCGGCTAACGGTTATTTCGTCTACGCCGGTGCACGTAAGCAGAAAGATCTTGATGCCCTGAATGAAATTACGAACGTGCAGTCGATCCGACTTGATGTCACGATCCAGGAAGAGATCGATGCGGCGGTGGAAACCGTTCGCGATGGCGGCCGAGGTCTCTACGGACTCGTCAATAACGCCGGCGTGGGTATCGGTGGCCCGCTGATCGAAGTCGACGAAAAAGACGTCAAATGGCTGTTCGATGTCAATATATTCGGGGTTTTTCGCGTTACCCAGGCATTTGCACCGTTGATCATTGAGGGAAAAGGCCGAATTACCACGATTGGCTCTATCGCCGGTATTTTGTCCGGACCGTTCTATGGCCCCTACAGCATGACCAAACACGCGATTGAGGCATACACCGATGCGCTGGCTCCGGAAATGGATCGATTTGACGTACAGGTTAGCGTCATCGAGCCGGGCAACTATCGATCGGAAATCAGCAAGAGCGGCCGCAAGCGAATGGGCGGTATGAACGACGCGAGAGAGAAGTCGCCATACGCCGAGGACTACAAGCGCAGACTGGAAGGTTCGGCCGACAGAAGCCAGTACAAGGATCCTGACGAGGTTGCGGACGCAGCGATGCACGCGTTGTTCGACGAACAGCCCAAACTCCGTTATCTGGTGGTGCCGAATCGTGAAGAGGCGGCCCGGACGATTGGTACCGCCATTCAGAAGATGGTGCAACTCAATGAAGGGCAAGAGCATTCTTTCAATCGTGAAGAACTTGTCGCGATGCTTGATAAAGCGATGGGTGCGGATGAGGAATAATTAGACTTATACTTGCGCTCGCCCGCAATGCGGGCTTTCCACAGCCCATATAATGATCATCGCAGCAAGCTGTCGGAAGATCGCATCGCCCGATGCGTGCTGACGGGTAAAGCGGCGACGCCATGTCAAAAAAAAGAAACCGGAGAGGTGCATGAATTCACCGTCTGTTCCACCACAACTTACCGTTAAAGCTATCTTGCTTGGACTCATCCTGTCGGTCGTGCTGGCAGGCGCCAATGCCTATCTTGGCCTGTTCGCGGGAATGACAGTATCGGCATCGATTCCGGCCGCGGTCATCTCGATGGCAGTCCTCAGGATGTTCAAGAACTCCAATATTCTTGAAAACAATATTGTGCAGACGGCGGCATCTGCCGGCGAGTCCCTGGCAGCCGGTGTCATATTCACTATTCCTGCGCTCATCTTGCTGGGTTATTGGAATGTCTTCGACTACTGGTGGGTCACCGCCATTGCCGGACTCGGCGGTTTGCTCGGTGTGCTGTTTACCATCCCGCTTCGGCGTTCGCTGATTGTCGAGCAGCAGCTTGCTTTCCCGGAAGGCAAAGCGACGGCCGAAGTACTGAAGGTTGGAGAGGATCCAGCGTCCGGCGTCAAATATCTCGCCTTGGCGGCATTGGCTGGCGCCTTCATCAAATTTTGCGCGACCGGCTTAAAGCTCTGGACCGGTACCGCACAGGTGGCACGCTATTTCGGTCAGGGCACAATCGGCTTTCTAGGCATCAACCTGTCACCGGCGCTGATCAGCGTCGGTTTTATTGTCGGCCTTAATATTGCCGTGCTCGTATTTGCCGGCGGAGCAATTTCCTGGTACCTCGCTATTCCCATCTTCTCGACATTCTTCCTTGACAGCAGCCCGGACCTGGCCGCAATGCTTGCCTCGGGCACGAGCGCAGCGGATCTTGCCGGCGCGATCTGGAGCCAACAGATTCGCTATCTCGGTGTAGGCGCAATGGTAGTTGGCGGCGTTTGGGCGTTGGTGTCGATGCGTAGCTCGCTCATGGACGGTGTCAAAAGTGGTTTGGCACAGTACCGGGCCGGCGGGAACGACGCCACCGTTCATACTGACATGGATATTCCGATGAACTATGTGCTGATCGGCATCGCAGCATTTGTGATTCCGATCTTCATCCTTTACCAGAACATCGTTGAAAATTTCGGCATCAGTATTTCGATGACGATTATCATGGTCATTGCGGGGTTCCTGTTTTCCTCGGTTGCCGCCTATATGGCCGGTATCGTCGGTTCCTCAAACAACCCGATTTCCGGAATCACGATCGCTACGATCCTGTTCGCATCTATTGTGCTGTTACTCATGATGGGTCCCGATTCATCGCTTGGGCCACCAGCGGCGATCATGATCGGTGGCGTCGTCTGCTGTGCGGCAGCGATTGCCGGCGACAATTTGCAGGACCTGAAAGCGGGTTACATCGTTGGCGCCACACCGTGGAAACAACAGATCATGCAGGGTGTCGGGGTTGTGTCATCTGTTCTTGTCATGGCGCCGATCCTGACTCTGCTCCTGCAAGCCTACGGCATTGGCGTGCCGACCGCCGAGCACCCCGAGCCGCTGGCCGCGCCACAAGCTACATTAATGGCCTCGGTGGCTCAGGGCGTATTCCAGGGAGGTCTTCCCTGGACTATGGTCTTGATCGGTGGTGCGATCGGCATCCTCGTTATCACGGGTGATGAGATCCTGAAGTCCAGGGGCTCATCATTCCGCATGCCGGTGCTTGCAGTAGCGGTCGGCATTTACCTGCCGCTCGAGCTGACTTCGGCGATATTCGTGGGCGGGCTGATCGCGCACTTTGCTCAGAAGGTGCACGCGAAACGTGGTGAGGACGGTGAAAAGAGTATGCGCCACGGTATGCTTTTCGCGGCCGGCCTGATTACCGGTGAGGCACTCGTTGGAATACTCATGGCGATTCCCATCGTGCAATCCGGCGACGCAGACGTGTTCGCACTCCGTGAGTCGCTGCAATTCGGTGGTGGAGCGGGTCTGGTCATAATTGCCCTGGTCTCTGTCTGGATGTATCGCGTTGCCTCGGAGAAGCTATCCTGACGCGCAAAAGTTGGGTGCTGGCACAGACTAGCGTCTGTCCGGCATTCTCAAGCTGACTGGTGTTTTCGAAAGTAACGCCGTCGAGACTGCAGACTGCCTGAAAATCACGTGGGCAGTTTCAGCCATGTGATTGACTGAGGCCGGTACGCAATTCATTGTTCTGCAAGTGCCAGGCCAGCGCCAACGGCGGCAACATGAGACCGACCGCCGCAATCATTGCCAGTGGCATAATAACGATGGCACCACCGACCACAGCCAGCGTGGTTTTCACCCCGTCAATTTTTTCAACCTCGATTTTCTCGATGTCATTGATATCTACCTCCACAGGTATGAAGTTGTTGCCCGCCAGCGTTCCTTTTAGACTGTCACCATCGATCAGCGTGAGTGTCATATCCGCAATCCGACCGGATTTCTCATAGATCACCAGGTGGTCACCTGCTTCTAATCGCTCGGTCAGGTTGGATTGCTCGGTTTCAATAGGCGCATCGTGGTGCAACCCACCAGGGAGATTCCAGCTATCAGAATTACGGTCAATTTGCTTTTCATGGCTTTATCCTCTGTTGTTGTGCCGCACTGGATGGCGGTCCAGGCTAAAGCTGGGGAAACAGGGATAAGGCTGCCTGACGAGGGGCTGAGTTTTTCTGACGATAAACTTAAGTGATCATAATCAATTGAATCTACTTAATTATATTTGATAGCTTGGCTTACCGAACAGCGTCCAGTAATCATCGAAACCGGAATCTTTCGTCAGATTATTCAGTCTGGAGTCCTCTGTTTTTCTTGATTGATTCCGACTCGATAGGAATCGATGATGCCGATAAGCCAACATGCGCCGACAACAAGCACAGTAATATTCAATATTGATCCTTCCGCACCACCAGTGGATTGCGAAACCAGTTCTGTAATTGCCACTGATTCAAGAGGAATCTCACCACTATTAATTTTATCGACAACTGCCAAGGCCTGCTTTACTGCCTTTGTGACAATCACTGACAAGGCTATCAGGGCGGCCAGCATCAAAATCGAGCCACGTAGATATTGCTTCAAGACCATGTGGCCAACGCCGGGAAATATCAGGCCGGATAGAAGCGCAGCTTTTGTCGATCTCTTCATTAGAATTTTCTCGTTAAAGTCTATTCTGGAAGGGTGTTGAGCTGATACATCGCAACAAGAATCGGTGACGGGCGAATACCGATACGACCAATCCATTTATTGAATATCGGAATGTGCTGTCCGCTACGATATAGCTGCGTTATGGCCCTGTTGGCAACGAGACGAAAATCGGCATCGTTTCGTCGTACCACAAATCCATAAGGTTCGTAGGAAAAAGTCTCATCCGCAAGCGAGTATTGCTTCGGATAGAGCGCCTCGATAACCTGGCCAATCAATACGATTTGATCCGAAGCGAATGCCTCGATGTCGCCCCGGTTCAGTTGGTTCATGCCTTCTTTCCGGTCACCGACGATGACAACGTTTGCATCGATCAGGTTCTGCTGCAAGTAACTCCGGAGTTGCTCGACCGTGGTTGTGTCTTTTACGACCCCAACCTTTTTGCCGGACAGATCGGACATATCATGGATCCCGTTCTTGGCAAGTGACAGCACGCTCCCGCCGGTCACGAATGTCGGTAGTGTGAAATCAACCTGCTCCTGGCGTGACAAAGTGACCGTAGTTGAGCCGCATTCGATGTCAATTTTGCCAGTGATGACCGCCGATATGCGTTCGTCTGACGTAACCCGTACGAATTTTGTTTCGATATCCTCTTTACCGAGATGGGCTTTAACACCAGCCGCAATGCGTCGGCACAGATCTACGGAATATCCGGATGGCTGACCGTCTGCGTTTTCATAGGACAATGGGCTCGCGTCATTACGGTAGCCGATCACGAATTCGCCGGTTCTTGCAATTTTCTCCAGCGTCCCTTCTGAATCCTGGGCTAGCAGGTCGGAGCCGGGCAAAATCAGGATTGCAGCAAGCAGGAGTGTGGCAGCGCAAGAGTTTTGGTTCATTGTTATTCTCCGTGTTGCGGACAGTAGAGGTTATCAACAAGCAGACACAAGCACTAGAACAGATAGTACTGCGGTGTCAACGATGGCCGTTGACCTATCGGCTTGCGCCAACTCCGTGTTCGAGTTGGTGCTGGTATTCGGCGTCATCGAAATGGCCCCTGGACTCGGCGATGAGACCGTCGGCGCCAATCTTCCAATCTTCATAACCGCTGAACCGCACGGCGTTACCCGTGCCATCTGGGCCAGTATTGGTTCCTGCTAACGTCCAGCGGTAAATAACCTGGTCCGCTTTAGTTTCCACAGCATCCATACGCACTTCCATATCCGGAAAAGCTGTCATGAATCCCTGGGCCACCTCGGTGATGGCGTCTCGTCCGACCGCCGGTGAGCCGTCGTTGACGGCGAGCGAGCCATCTTCTGCAAAGAACGCTGAAACACTCGCTGCATCCTGGCTGCACCATGCAGCTGTGTACCGCGTAGCGAACTCCCTCAATTTTTCGATATCCATCGGAGACTCTCCCAAGGCTTGGCTATTCGATAAGAACGGGGCTAATCTGAGTACAATCGCAGTCAACGTGTTGTGCAAGAGACTAACCAGGTCCGACCGCAATCGTCCCGACCAGCCGTTGTAGCCTGAACTCGCTTCCCCCAGGTAGAGACGGGAATCACACCGGCGTAATCCTCCGCAATTGCATGGACCCTCGAATCAACGCAACATGCGAATCATGTCCCTACGATACTTCACTGATACCGGCATCGAAGTACCCGCTGTGACGACCGAGCAGATGATCGAGGTCGATCGGGTGGCTATCGAGGACACCGGGCCCAATCTCCTGCAGATGATGGAGAATGCCGGGCGGAACCTGGCGCAGCAGGCTATCACCAGCCTGGGCGAGGCGTGGCGCGGGGCGAACGTCGTCGTACTGGCTGGAAACGGTGGCAACGGCGGGGGAGGCATCTGCGGCGCACGGCACCTGGCGAATCGCGGTGCCCGGGTACGCCTCTGTCTGGTATCGCCTGACCGCCTCGGAGCAGCGGGCATGTGGCAGCGACATATCTTGCAGTCCACCCGCGCCCGGGAAGTCGATATTGAGTCGCTCACCAGTTCAATCGAGCCGGTTGATATCATTCTCGACGCTCTGATCGGCTACAGCTTGCTGGAAGCGCCCCGGGGGAACGCGCTTCGTCTCATTCAATGGGCAAATGGCACGGGCGCAGCAATTCTTGCGCTGGATGTTCCCTCTGGCGTGAATGCCACCACCGGCGAGACGCCGGGCGAATACATCAATGCCCGCTGGACCCTGACTCTTGCTCTGCCCAAGACGGGCCTGCTGCCTGATCACACGGGAGATCTGATCCTGGCCGATATCGGGATTCCGGCGGGTGCCTACGCATGGGCAACCCTGAAGCTGCCTTACACAGCACCGTTTGGGGACCGATTTCTGGTTCCCTTACTGCCACGGAGTCAACAAGAATGAATAAAGTCGTGTGTAAATCTGCCTGGCTTGTAACATTGCTTGGGTTTGGCCTGACGGTCGCAAGCAATAGCGCGAATGCGCAGCAGCCAGATCCTGCCGCCGTAGAACTCATTGATCGTCTCTCATTACGGGAATCGCCCGAGCCGATTCGCAATCATCCACGCTGGGCCAGGCCAAGGAAGGTGGTTGTCGCATACCGTTCCACTTTGGGAGGGTCGGAAGCAGAATTCCTGGCCGGCATCGAAGCGGTGGCGGGCGACGCCGAGGTGGTGCTGTTCGAGCCATTTGATCCGGATCTGGATTTGATTGCCGATGCCGACGTTTTCATCGGTTTCTGCAGGCCGCAGATCTTGAGCCAACTCGAGAACTTGCGCTGGATACACACTTATCTGGTCGGCGTCGATCGCTGCCTCAGTGACTCCGGTGTCCGCAAAATCGACTTCATCATGAGCAACAACCAGCGGGTCTCCGGTCCCAGCATCGCAGAATTGGCAATTACTATGACATTGATGCTGTCCAGGAAACTCCACTACTACCAGGAGCAGCAGCATCGGCAACGCTGGGCCCGAGATGCACAACCAAGCACCGACCTCTCTGGCAAGACGCTGCTGATTCTTGGGCTGGGCGGCATCGGCACCGAAACAGCCCGGCGTGCATCGGCGCTCGGTATGCGCGTCATTGCCACGCGAAATTCCAACCGTGAGGGACCCGAGTTCGTTGACAAAGTCGGTCTGTCGGATGAGATGTACGAGTTCGCAGGCGAAGCGCATTTCGTCGTCAATGCACTACCATTGACAGATAAAACGAACGGTTTGATCGATAGCAGGTTTTTCGACGCGCTGAAGCCCGGTGCTTACTACATCAGCGTAGGGCGGGGTAAAACAACGGTCACCGACGACCTGGTCGCCGCACTGAATGATGGCACCCTCGCCGGCGCGGGCCTGGATGTCACGGATCCCGAGCCGTTGCCATCAGACCATCCGTTGTGGGTCGCCAAAAACATTGTGATTACACCGCACATCGCGGGCCGCAATTTTGATTCAGTTCAGCGAACGCTGATCATCGCCAAGGAAAACCTGCGCCGATACGTTCAGGGCGAAAAGCTATTGAGCGTTGTCGATGTAGAACGCGGCTATTGATCGAAAAACGTTGCGGTTAATGATCTCGCAAGCAATGGAAGCGAAACCGTGTCGCGCGACGCGCCAATGTCTCAAACTGCAGTGGGCTGCGTCGCCACGGATACATTGGTCCTTGGTCCCATATGCATGGTGCCATTGAATCGCGCACCTTCATCCATTCTGATGCAAGGGCAGAAGATGTTTCCATTGACCTCCGACCCTTCAGTCAAACGCACGAGGACATCACCATGGATGTCTCCATCGACCCGCCCCTCGATCGTGACGGAACTGGCGTGTACGAGGGCGGTGACTCGTCCCTCTTTGCCCACGATAAGATTCTTCTTATGATGAGCAATCGTGCCTTCGATCGTGCCTTGAATCAGTATCTCCTCGTCCGCCGAAAGCTCTCCTTTAAATACCAGCGTTGATCCGAATATAGATGCGTTCTTCGGCTGTACACGTGGGATGTCTGTATTTTTTACTGCGCTCGTTACCTGTGATTTCTGGCTATCGCTGTCATTAGAGCTTACGAACGTGGGATTACTCTCCGTCTTTGACGGCACGGATATCGATCCAGTCTCTCTGTATTCAGTTTTCTTTAACATTAAATTATTCTCCGTTTCGCATACAAATCCGCGGACGTTTTTATTGTCATGTGAGCCCGGTTACGGCCCTCGCTCCAGAGAAGAGTACCCCAGTTTTCGGTTGATGGCACGCTTACCGGGAATCCGCGGCACTTTTGCGGACAAGATTCTAGAATTGACATGAGAAAGTCGTCGTAACTTACGTAACAACCTCCGTATTGAAATCGAACCTAAAATTTGCCTTCGATCAGAGCGTCCATAGGCCGGATCCAGCTAACGCATGCACCTTGTTATACTTCGGGAACTATTGTTACTTTGTTCGGGTGAGCGATATGAACGATAAATTTCTGACCGTGCTGCTGGCGGCATTTCTACCATGCCTTTCGTTTGGACAAGGCGCTCAGAGCTATCAGTGCTCCTTCGGGGAACTGCAAAGGCGTGTCGAAATCCTCTACGAAACGGGTGTGACGGTTCCTTGTGAGGTGCACTACTACAAAGATACCGAAGCACCTGGTGAAACTCAGGTGCTCTGGCGGGCCTTGAACGAAACAGGCTATTGTGAAAGGAAAACCGAAGAGTTCATTGCCAAACTCCGGGAAATGGGCTGGACATGCGAGCAAGGGAGTAATGACGGACAGGCCGCTGAGCCAGAGCAGGCGGGTGATTCAGAGCCGGACACTGAACCGGTGGAGGACCATGACACAGAGGCCCTGATACCTGGCGAAGAAGGCGAGCCGACCGGGGAATAACAGCGCTGCGTTCGAACTATTTGCGGTGCGGAGTCGAATACCGCACTGCAACGATTACACAGTCAGGAGCGTGTGATTTTGCAGCGCATCCATGCACGCTTGAGGCGTGAATGATCAGCGGCGCAAGATCGCCCACCACCTGGCTATGTTGAGAAGGCTCATCAGTGATGCTGACACATAGGTGTAGGCGGCCGCTTTCAGTATGTGTCTTGCGTGTCTTGCGTCTGTTTGTTTCAGGATGTTGTTGTTCTCGAGGATCGGTAGTGCCCGATTGAAGCTCGCATCGAACTCTGTGGGCAAGGTCACCAGATGTATCACTGTTGAGCTGCCGAGTGTCAACATGCCACCCAGAAACATCAATATACCGAGACTCGGTATCCGCGTAAGGGCGCCGACGAAGGGCGATACCATCAGTATACCGGCGCCCAGTCTTTCGACATTTCGCATGCCTTTGACCAGGCGGGTTCTGAGTTTCAGGGGGCCGAAACCATCACGGTCCTGCAAGGCATGACCGACTTCGTGTGCGGCGACCGTAATTGCCGTTAGCGATCGTCCGTCGAACTTGTCCGGGGTCAGCCGCACCGCCTTTTCATTGGGGTCATAATGATCACCTTGCTTGGTTTGTTCGACCTTGACGTACTCGAGACCGTTCTTGTTTAGCAGGTGACGTGCAAGCTGGGCCCCGGTACCGGAGTAGCGGTCAGCGGGCTCGGAGTATTTCGCGAGTACCCGCTGCACCCAGATGCCGGGGCCAAAGACAATCGTGAGAACAATGAGACCAAAGATGATTAGGTGCATGGCACCTATTCTACTCACTTCGCGGCTCGTCGCTCTCGTGCGTCCCTGCGCTCCGCGACCTAAGGTCATCCTGACCAAAAAAGCCGCTCGAACGGCAGCGAGCCCAGGCGTCGCAGGCGATGTTATCCGGTCAGGCGGAAACCTTTTCTGCCTGAACGGGTTTGGCCTGCGCAGGGTCTTTCGGCACTTCGATCTTGGCCGGTTCTCCCATGTCAATTTTTCCTTTGAGTCTCGCTCCGTCCTCCATGACGATACGGCCGCAGAAAATATTGCCTCTGACATCGGCGCCCTTAGCCAGCGAGACAACTCCTTCGCTGTGAATGTCGCCGATAAGCTGTCCTTCGATGATAACGGAGCTGGCATGGATGTCTGCCTTGACCCGGCCTTGTTTGCCCACCGTGAGATTCTTCTTGTGATGGGCGATTGTGCCCTCAATGTGACCTTCAATAATCAGGTCTTCGTCAGCCGACAGCTCGCCTTTGAAAACCAGTGTTGGTCCGATGACGGACACGTTTTTAGCCCGTATTGGCCGCGTCTGCCCGATTCGTGGTGGCGAGGCTATTTCCAGCCCATCGTCATCATCTACCTTCCTGAACATTGCCATTCCATCCTCCGCGTGCGTCCCAGATATGGCCCCACCTGTTTGGCCAAGAATACCCCAGATTCATGTCCGCCGCACCTGCCCGGGCTCGTAATATAACTGATGCCCGGTGGGTCCTTAATCGTTGTGGCTCGTCGCGTTTCAGTCGGCCATGATCGCGTTCTGCTAAGTAGGATTGAGATATGAGAATTGGCATTATCGTTGCCCTCGTCGCAGGGATTTTGGTCGTGGCGGTTTTACTGCTGAACCGCCCCCGATTGGTCACGATCGATGCGGCTATCCCGGAGAATTTTCCCGCAGATCGATTTTCGCACGACATCCTTGAGCAATTGCTGCAGACGTACGTGGACGGAGCGGGCGATGTCGACTACGAGCGATGGCAACAGAACGCGCCTGATCTGCAACGACTCGAATCTTATCTCGCGGCAGTTAGCCGCTACAGTCCGGAATCAACGCCTGAAAGATTTAAGACGAGGCAGGATGAACTGGCCTACTGGCTTTATGCCTATAACGCGTACGTCGTCAAGAGCATCCTGGATCGATGGCCTATAGCAAGCGTGACGAGCGTCAAAGCGCCAATTGAAATCGTTAAGGGGCTGGGATTTTTTTATCAACTTCGATTTGTTTTCGGCGGCAAGGAGTACAGCCTGTATGCGGTCGAGAACGACATCATTCGGGCAAGCTATCGCGATGCGCGTATTCACTTTGTATTGAACTGCGGCAGCGAGAGTTGCCCGGTACTGCGACCGGACTTGCCAAGCGGCACCGAGCTCGAATCGTATCTACAACAGGCAGCGGTCGATTTTGTCAGCGATCGGCGAAACGTATCTATCGATCACGAGAAAAAGGAAATCGTATTGTCCGCGATTTTCAAATGGTTCAGAAAAGATTTTATTAACGATCTGAGGCGGCGCGGCTTGTCATCCGAACGTGGACTGATCGACTACGTCGCGAGCGTAGCGCCGGCAGGCCTGAGAGGCGAGTTGCTCGGTACGACCAATTACGAGATTGTCTTTATCGACTACGACTGGGCGGTTAATCAGCACAAGTAGGCTGAAATACTTAGCCAATCTCGCCTGACCAGTTTCGTCAGACTGCAAACTGAGTATGGTGACAAATGTCAATCCGCACCGACAAGCGGAGGCGGGTTATGACGACAGTCCGTAGCGCCTTTGCAGGCTAGCCGAATCTGGCCAGGATACGAGCCGTACCCGTAGAACAGGCTTTCGCCGTAATGACACCGCCGTTTCGAAGGCGGTAATGGTCTTGCATCTCTGCGCGGAGGTATGGCTCTTCTTGGAGTGTATTTCTCAGGATGGCGTCACCAGCGGCCCGGCTGATTTCAGGCATGATCGAGCGGTAGCGGCGCAGGCAGCCGAAGCTCGCAAGTAGTGTGAGTACCGGGACTCTGCCGCTCGCCGTGCAGAACAGGACTTTTTCGCCGCTCTGGTAAATGAACAGTAGCAACGCGACAATCGCGCCGGTTGCGAATACGATCGATGCAGGAAGCATATATGCATCCAGCGTCGTCCACTTCGCGATGAGCCAACATATTGCTGCGACTCCAGCTGACCCCAGCGCCGTCCAAAGCGATTGCATCACAAAGCGCCGGATTACGGTCGGCTTGGGATTTAGGAACCGGAGTTCCAGCATGTAAGCCTGCAGCAGTTTCTTTCGTTTGTATTCGCGGATTCTTACGAAACCTTCGTCAAAAAACGTGAACTCCGTACGCAGACCGCGCACGCGATTGGCTAGCGTAAATTCTTTGCCAACAACAGTCGGTTTATCAGCAGAATCTGTTCCGTCACCGCTGATATGGATGTGCTCGGAGGTAATGCCCTCCGGGACCTTTAAATTTGACTTGAGAGACTTAACGATATCTTGTGCGCTGAGAGGTTGGTCGAGAGCTTCTACGGTGACGTCTAATGCCATGTTCTTGCCTAGTCCTTTAGGGTCTTTATCGAGGTGTCCTACACTTTAAACACTGGGAGCCACAGTTGCCGTGAGCGTCATCACAATTTGTCGCCATAGGGAGACAATAATTATGTCAATACGATGACCATCGTCGCTTTGTCACCGGAGGGGTGATTAATGAACAGGAGGGTGTCAGCTCGACGATGTCGGCAAGCTCGGCAGCATCACACCCGGCTCCTGGTACCTTTAAGCCTGAGTGCAGGAGTGAAATAGCCTCAAGCGTGCCGGGTCGCGGCGCGCCGTTAATGCAACGGTTTGGTCGTTGGCTCCGGCCGGGATTCAAACCGTGATATCGGCTGGGCTGCCCGCTTTCTCATCGGCAGTCGATCGAGCCAACTGATAATCAGATTCATTTGTTCAACGTCTGCTTTCACTCTGTGGCGTGGCATTTCATAGATGCCCATGCCGAGATCTGCTGCGTGTACGTAATTCTGACTGTCGCGTAGTACCGCGATCATCGGAATCTCCAGGCTTGTCAGGAAACGCATGAGTTTGGTGAGGCTTTTGGTGTTGTGCCGCGTGCGGTTTGCGACAACTGCAAGTTGCCGGTCACGACGGTCAATTTGCGTGATGAGCAAGAGCTCGGCAATGAAATTGGTTGCAAACCGAATATCGATCGCCGAAGGCAATACGGGAATCAAGATACTGTTTGCATCGTAAGTCAGCTCGTGCATCTCTGGCCGACCGATGGCGGCGGGTGTATCGATGATGACCGTGCTGGTCGCGTCCGGAACGCGTAACTGCCAGCTGCGAGTAGCTCGCATCGATGATCTGTATGTGGCCATGCCATGGATTTCGCAGCGGTTTCGCGAACGCCTTTCCAGCCAGCGCATCGTGTAGCCATTGGGGTCGTTATCGATAAGCAGAGGTGCGGGTCCTCGAAGCGCAAAGTAGCTCGCGAGGTTGGTTGCCAGTGTGGTCTTACCACAACCCCCCTTGGGGTTCAGAATGACGATCCTGTGCAGACCATCTCGAATCGGAGAAATGAACATCTTCGCGTCGGAGCGTCCCCTTCTGAATGGCGATGCATCACGGCGATCATCGCCCGTAACGGATTTTCCCGTGTTCGCCCGATCATACTCCTCAATTCCTCGAGGTCAAAAAGCGCGGATTGTGCGCCGCAGCAGCACTTTTTTGCCTACCACGGCAGGCGATAGCCCTCCGCGTGCCAGAAGCCGCCGGTATTCTCCATACCAAGATCGTCTATTCGCTGAATGAGTCCCCTGGCAGCCTCATCAGGCAGGATACCTCTGCCACCCGTCATCCCGGTCGCCACCAGGCCCGGGTGCAATATCGCAATCGCAATGCCTTTGGGCTCAAGATCATGCCGAAGGTTCGTGCCCACCATGTTCACCGCAACTTTCGAGGCACGATAGCCGTAGTTATTTCCTGAACTATTGTCTTCGATCGACCCGACACGGCTCGAGATGATGGCAACCTTGGAGCCGTCATGCAGGTTGGGAATTAAGGCTTCAGTGACGCGCAATGGACCCAAAGTGTTGACGCGATACTGTTCGAGCATTACATCGTAATCGATGTTGCCGAGCCTGTCCGACCGCAGGATCCCCGCGTTGTTGATCAGGATATCGATGGGCTCGCCTTCGAGCGCCTGAGCCATTGCAGCGACATTGTCTGCATCCGCAACATCAACGCCTTCAATAACACGAATGCCAAGCGCGGTTATTTCGGGGCTCGCGGAGCGGCAGACACCAATCACCTCATCTCCGCGATTTTTCAATTGAGTACATAGCTGCAAACCTATGCCGCGGTTGCATCCGGTAACGAGAACTTTGGCCATTGCTTGTGTACCTTTATTACTTTTAGGGCACTGCAGAATACAAAGAGCCGGACGAGATGGCTACTGCCGCGCTACACGCGCTTTTCAATGATAACTCCATAAGGCAATACATGGTCGTGCCCCACGATCGCGAGGCCGGGATTACTATATCTATGGGCCACCGCCTCAAGACGGCAAGGTTGATATGGCGATCTCAGCCGTGGCCGCCTACTTCTTGTTTGCAGCAGTCGCCTTCTGGCTGGATAAGAAACGGGACTAGACCGGCCCTTTTTTAACCAACGGGTACCCTGTGACACACACGCATCAGAATTCAAAGCCGATATCAGCCAAAGATAATCCTACGCGTTCGTTATCCCAGACGATGCTCATGATGAGCCAGGTAGCCCCGTCATAAATCAGATTGAAGAAGTTCACACCACGACCGTGAACTTCTTCTGTCTCGGTCTTGAATGTCGACTCGTAAACACTTGCTACCTGGGCAACGTTACCGAATATCCTGGCTTCATGTTTGATCTCAATTTCTGAGAACTCAACATCTGCAAGTAATTCATCGGCGTTATTAATATATTCGTCGAGAGACATTACTTTCGCGAATACTGATCCGTCTTCATTCATGCCAGTGCGAACGAGCCGGGCGTCTGAGTGGAATAACGCACGCTCCGACTCCCAATCTCTGCTCTGCCTGGTTGTTGATACGATTTTGTACAGTTTGCCTGTGTAGTCCCGAAAGTCAGATCGCGTCAAAACGAATTCTCCTTTTGGTTTGTTGATTGTCGCCAACAGCAATCTCGCACATAATCTCTGTCATTCACAAGACGCAACGGAATCACCATGAGTAAGACGACTAGCCTGCCGCCGGAAACGCTGGCAGCCCAGGCCCTTCATTACATTGATCTGCAGACAGGCGCTAATATCCCGCCAATCCAGCCGCCGACAACTTTCGTTCGCAATGAAAATTACGAGCTGCTTGCGCCGGCGCACAGTTAGGCCCGCGATGAGAACCCTGGCTACCTCGTTGTCGAGAAACTGCTGGCTGAACTCGAGGGGGCACCAGCGGCCCTGCTGTTTAGCTCGGGCATGGCTGCGGCGAGGCGGTGGTGCAAGCCCTGAAGCCGGGCGATCATATCGTTGCGCCCAACTAATGTACTGGGGTTTGCGCAACTGGCTCATCACGTTCTGTGACAACTGGGGCCTGGGGCTGGATCTGTTTGCTGCCAGTGATCCGGACGCCCCTGGGAAGACCGTAAGGAAAGGCGAAACGAAACTGGTGTGGATCGAGACGCCATGTAACCCGAACTGGGATGTGATTGACATTGCTGTTGCTGCCGAGATCGCTCACGCATCGGGTGCGAGGCTTGCCGTGGATTCCACGGGCGACGTCACTAGGTGGTGTCGAGAGCCTGATCGAGCATCGCTACTCGATTGAGGGCGCGACCAGCCCAATCCCGAAGGACTTGTTGCGATTGTCGATCGGCATCGAATCAGTAGAGGACTTGATCTCAGATCTGGAGCAGGCATTGGCCCGAAGTGCCGATTAGCACGCTATCGCCCGTCTGGTCTCGTCGTACTTGGAACTGACCAAGTTGTGATAACTCAGACTCGACCGTACACGCAGCGTCGCATTTCAACTGCACTGACTGGTGGGGAACGACCCAACGGGACATTTGTAAGAATTGACGACTGCGTTACGTAGAAGCCCGGATTGTCATTGTTGCCAGTGGCGCAACATCATAGGAAATCGTAAATTAAGCGTTTTCCTGGATGCGATGCTCTAATCGGCGGTCGAACAGGCTCACCGCGCGGTCACTGAATTAGGCTGATGCAATAGCCAATTTGAGGTAGGCAGTTCATGCTGGATAAAACCATTCAAGACTGGAATTCCGATGCAGCGGGCCTCGAGATCGAGGGCCGTGCCTTCATCAACGGCCGATACCAGGATGCCCTGGCCGGAGAGACACGTGCGACGGTGAGTCCGGCCAATGGTCAGAAGCTCGCCGACGTGGCGAATTGCGGGATTGCAGATGCGGATAGCGCCGTTGCCGTTGCTCGGGCCGCATTCGATGGTGGCGTCTGGGCGTCAATGGCGCCTGCCGATCGAAAAATGGTACTGGTGCGCTGGGCAGAATTGATTGAGGACCATGCCGATGAAATCGCGCTGCTCGAGTGTCTTGATGTCGGCAAGCCGATCGCCGACACGACGGGTGTCGATGTGCCCGCCGCCGCGCGCACGATTCGTTGGAGCGGCGAGGCGATCGACAAAGTGTACGATCAGATTTCGCCGGCCCCGGCCAACTGTCTGGCGCTTGTTCAGCGCTTGCCCCTGGGTGTCGTTGCAGCGATCGTGCCGTGGAATTTTCCGCTCTCCACCACTGCCTGGAAGCTTGCGCCGTCACTGGCGACGGGAAATTCCGTAATTCTCAAGCCGGCCTCTAACACGCCACTATCGGCGTTACGCATCGCAGGTTTGGCCAGCGAAGCGGGCTTACCGGATGGTGTGCTGCAAGTGTTGCCGGGACCGGGAGGAAGCCTTGGCCGACACCTCGCCTTACACAATGATATAGACGGGCTGACGTTTACCGGCTCTACAGAGGTCGGCAAGCAACTGATGCAGTATTCAGGCGAGTCCAACCTGAAACGCACCTTCCTGGAACTCGGTGGCAAGAGCCCGAATATTGTGTTCGCTGATTCAAATCTGGAAAAGGCGTCCACATTTGCCGCGATCGCAGTTTTCTATAATGGTGGTCAGACCTGTACAGCGGGTACGCGATTGATCGTCGAAGAAAATATCCGTGAGCGGTTCGTCGAAATGGTAGTCGAACAAAGCAAAAACTGGATGCCCGGTGATCCGTTGGACCCGGCGACGGCGATGGGCCCCATGATCGATGCAGCGCAGTTGCAGACGGTTGCGGAGTACGTTGATATCGGCCAGGCAGAAGGCGCCTCCCTGGTGGCCGGCGGCAGGCAGATCATGGTGGACTCAGGTGGTAGCTATCACGAACCGACTATTTTCGATGGCGTTAATAACAGCATGCGCATCGCACAGGAGGAAATTTTCGGGCCCGTGATGTCGGTCATCGGTTTCAAGGACGCCGAGGAGGCGGTGGCGATAGCGAATGATTCAATCTATGGCCTCGCTGGAGCCGTGTGGAGCAACAATATCAATACCGCGCATCGGGTTGCCGCCGCGGTGCGGGTTGGAACGATGGGTATCAACAACTATTTCGGTGGTGACATCACGGTGCCGTTCGGGGGATTCAAGCAAAGCGGCAATGGACGAGACAAGTCGATTCACGCATTCGACGATTACACTGAATTGAAAACCACCTGGATTGAATTCGACTAGCGATACATTTTGATCGGGCCGGTAGGTCTATCCACCCGAACACAAACAATGCACCCGTAGCTCAGCCGAATATACGTACGCGTCTTAACTTTGAAGCCGCGGAACTGCTTGCTCAAGCGGAGGAGTCCATATACGAAGCGGACACTGATAGCCCGGCTACTCTCTTGCGGACTTTGCGCGTTTGTGTAATCTTGGCGATTCGATCGCTGCTGAAAATAAGAAGCAAATAATCGTTTGCGGCTCGGGAGGCCAACAATGATCAATAAACGACGTCTCGTATTTGTCCCTTTCTGTTTGTTACTGATGCTGGTTGGCTGCTCAGATAGATCGGAACATTCACAACAAATCGAAAGGAATGTCAAAAGCGCCCCGGGCACACTGGATCGCACCATCTTGCCGGTTCCTGACCCCGTGTTCCCAAAGATTACCGAGTTGGATGCGCGCAATGCAGAAGCGCCACCCCCATTCTCGGTAAGAGCGCCTGAAGGTGCACCCAACGTAGTCATCGTGCTTATCGATGACATCGGTTTCGGGGCCGCGGACGGATTCGGTGGTGCCATCCAGACGCCGACATTAGACCGGCTCGCGGCAGATGGCTTGCGCTTTAACCAGTTTCATACCACGGCGCTGTGTTCGCCCACCCGCATGGCAATTCTGACCGGACGTAATCATCATTCCGCCAACGCAGGCTCGGTCATGGAAGTCGCAACCGCTTTCCAAGGTAACAGGGGTCAGCGTCCGCTGAGTGTTGCGCCGGTCGCAGAGATGCTGCGCTTGAACGGCTACAGCACGGCCGCCTTCGGCAAGTATCACGAGACGGCACCGTGGGAAGTGAGCGTATCCGGCCCGTTCGATCGCTGGCCGACGAGTTCTGGCTTCGATAAGTTTTACGGCTTTATCGGCGGTGAAACCAATCAATTTTCGCCTGTTCTTCACGATGGCACGGCACCCGTCCATTTGCCTGACGACCCCGATTATCACTTCACCACCGATATGACCGACCAGGCGATCACCTGGGTGCGGTCCCAACAGTCACTTACGCCGGACAAGCCGTTCTACGTCTATTTCGCCACCGGCGCTACGCACGCACCGCACCAGGTGCCGGCGGATTGGGTTGACAGGTACAAGGGCCAATTTGATGACGGCTGGGACGTGTACAGAAAACAAACACTCGCACGGCAAATCGAGCTGGGAGTCGTACCGCCGGGCACCAAGCTGGCGTCAAAACCAGCGGACATCGCCGACTGGGACACGCTGTCTGCAGATGAGCAGCGACTCTACGCGCGCCAAATGGAGATATTTGCGGCCTTTGCAGAACACACTGACCACGAGGTTGGCCGATTGGTCGATGCCGTAGAGGCAATGGGCGAGATGGACAACACACTGTTCATCTACATCTTCGGTGATAACGGTTCCAGCGCCGAAGGCGGACTGGCTGGAACGTTCAATGAAACCGTTGCACTTAATGGTCTGCAGTACACGGTCGAGGAGCAGCTACCGTACATGGATGAGTGGGGTGGTCCGACGTCCTACCCGCATTTTCAGGCGGGCTGGGCCGTGGCCACAAACACGCCGTTCCAGTGGACCAAGCAGGTCGCCTCGCATTACGGCGGCACCCGCAATCCAGTGGTATTCCATTGGCCGGAAGGGATCGAGTCAAAGGGTGAAATACGTTCGCAGTGGCACCACGTGACAGACATTGCGCCAACCGTGATGGAAGCGGCCGGGCTGCCGTTTCCGACGTCGGTCAATGGTGCAGTTCAAAAACCCTTTGAAGGTGTCAGCATGATTTATTCATTCGACGCTGCGGACGCTGCCGATCGACACACGACGCAGTATTTCGAAATGTTCGGTAATCGTGCGATCTACGATGACGGTTGGGTAGCCGCAACAAAGCATCGAACACCCTGGGCGAGTGCGCCGGACGGGCCGCTCGACAAGGATAAGTGGGAGCTGTACCACGTTGCCGAGGATTTCAGTCAAGCGATCGACCTCGCTGCGTCGAACCCGGAAAAACTCAATGAACTGCAAGACCTTTTCATCGAGGAAGCGATCAAGTACGACGTCTTGCCACTGGATGATCGCGTCTTCGAGCGCTTCGATGCCTCAATTGCCGGCAGGCCGGACCTGATGGGAGGCCGTACGTCACTCACGGTGTATCCGGGCATGACTCACATGACAGAGAACGCGTTCATCAATGTGAAGAATCGCTCACACACGATCACGGCAGAGGTCGAGATCCCGCAAAGTGGCGGAGAGGGCGTGATTCTGGCTCAGGGCGGGCGCTTCGCCGGCTGGAGTCTTTATATGAAGGACGGCAGGGTTTCCTACGTGCATAACTGGGTCGGCAAGGAGCGTTACACCATCACCGCGCCGGAGCCGGTGGCTCCTGGCAAGGCGACGATCCGTTACGAGTTCGCGTACGAAGGCGGCAAACCCGGTTCGGGTGGTACGGGAACGATCTCTGTGAATGGGCAGAAGGTGGCCGAAGGTCGGATCGGGAGTACCACGCCGTTCCTCTTTTCTGCTGACGAGACCGCCGATGTGGGCACGGACGGAGCCACACCGGTGACCGAAGACTATGCCGAGGGCGACAACGAGTTCACCGGCAAGATCGAGAAGGTGACGGTGGAGCTGACATAGGTGCCCGGGAACGTGAAGGGGAAGTTTGGAACGGACAGGCTCATTCCAGGGGGCAGAGCGGGTGCGGCTAGTGCTGGTCTCTGTTGCTGTCGTGATATATCGCCCGTTTGATTGAAAGTTTCTAAAAAGCCACTAAGCGACTTTGGACCAGGCTCTGCCAGTGACAGCAGCATTTGGCGATTCAAACTTAGTCGTCAAGATGGATGTTGACGCGGCGATTGCGTTTGCCTTTCTTCTCGACCTTGCCGATTCGCACCTGACCGACTTCGCCCGTTGATTTCAGATGCGTGCCGCCGCAGGGCTGCAAATCTACGCCTTCGATATCGAGTAGTCTCACTTTGCCGGCACCCTTGGGTGGTTGCACAGACATCGTGCGTACGAGATCCGGCTGTGCCTCCAGTTCCTCATCGGTAATCCAGCGGCAACTGATCGAATGGTCTTCCTCGACCAGTGCCTTTAGTGCTATGGCGACTTCTTCTTTGTCTACCGTGTCTTCCATGTCGAAGTCGAGACGACTCTTTTCAGCCGAGATATTGCCGCCGGTGACGCCGTATTTCAGTATGGACCCCAACAGATGCAGCGCCGTGTGCATGCGCATGTGCCGGTAACGCCGGTCCCAGTCGATAGAAGCGCGCACCTGGGCGCCGGCCTGAGGCCGCGCTGCGTTTTCCTCGACGATATGCCTGATGGCGCTGCCATCGCCGTAACGCGTATCGATGACCATTGCACTGCCACCTTCCCAGTCAATCGTCCCGGTGTCAGCAGCCTGACCGCCGCCCATGGGATAGAAAACGGTTCGGTCGAGGACAATGGCATCGTCGTCAACGGCGACGACGACGGCGTCGCATTCCTTGAGATAGGAGTCTTCTCTGAAGAGCTGTTCGGTCATCTTCGGTACAACCTCGCCGGCGCAATTGTACGGGCCCCTAAAATAGCACCAAAAACGTGCCGAGGCTTGAAATGTGAGGCGGGATGCCCGGTCGGCGCGGCCGAAAGCCTCAGACTAGCCAGCTCTTACGGCGCCGCCGAATATCTTCGCATTTGGGCAAAAGCCGTTGTCACCGGCAACTTCACCGGCGAGCCATCTTTCGCACAGGTCTTCGGCGGGGCACATTCGGCACCGGGTTCTTACCGCTTGCATATCCAGACCCGCCCCCGCATCAGAGCTTGCAATCTTGTCGGGATCCAGGCCGACGCTCGTCATCATGCGATGCATGCGGCTGAGTGAGCCGGACGCGAGTTTGGCGCGAAACCACACGATCAATGCTGCGGCGATAACAACGAAAAGAATAGCGGTTCCGATATTAGATAATGTCATGTTCATGTTCGCTTCTCCTGATCTAGTGGTCCAACAAGGTCAGCCCGGAATTACGTTGGCTTTTGGACATACTCATACGCCAGGACACGGGCGTCCCTTACCCATTCACAGGAGGCGCAGTTGCAAGTTTTGTCGTCGTGCTTTGCATGTCCGTTATGGGCGTCGATGAAGTCGATGCCAAATATCAATGCGCAATACAGATACTCCATTTCCTTCTCCGCCAGATCATTGAAGTCATCCGTGGAATTAAGCCAGTCGCACTCGTGGTTTTTCGCGCACTGACTACAGGTAGCGTCCAGGGTTTTGAAAACGCCACTGTGGGGACACTCAGATAGGTCAACATCAGCCATTGCGACCTGGCGGGGGTGGGCAAGCAATTCGAGGATCCTTCGTCTCATGACCATCTGTTGGGACATCATTCACCTCCCAGCAGCGATATTAAAGCTGCCGCACGGCTTTTTTTATCAGCGGGAGACGCATCGGGATATTGTGGAACCTACCTAGACAGAACTGGGAATGATGGTACGACTGGTATTACAGCTGCATTTCGACAAGAATCGACGAGGCGATGCAGACCTTTCTCTCCAAAACGAAACTGATGTCCGCCAGGCAATGCCTGAAGCGGTTGCACCTGGAGATCCACCAGCCCGAGTTGAAAGTGATTTCCCCGGCGACCGAGACTGCGTTCGAGACCGGGCACCGGGTAGGTGCGATCGCACAGCAAATATATGGCACTGACGACGCGGTATTTATTCCCTATGAAGGCGGCTTAAGTCACGCGTTGAAGAGAACCGTCCGCCTCGTTAAAGCGGGGCCGAAATTTCCGATATTCGAAGCCACGTTTCAGTATGACGGTGTGCTTGTGCGCGTTGATGCGCTGATACCGGACGGGGACGGCTGGCAAATTGTTGAAGTAAAAGCCTCAACGTCGGTTAAGGAGGTGCACTCTTTCGACTGTGCGGTGCAGAGTTGGGTCTTTCAGGGCATGGGGCACAAATTGAACGGCATCGCACTCGCGTATGTCGACAACAGCTTTGTTTACCGGGGCGACAACGACTACCAGGGGCTGCTGATCGAAGAAAACATGGCGGACGAGGTGGAGCAATTACTGCCCATCGTGCCGGAATGGGTAAAAGAAGCGCGGGACACTGCGGCCGGAGAAGAGCCGGCCATTCCCGTTGGCCAGTATTGTTTCGATCCCTATGAATGTCCTTTCGTATCCCATTGCTGGCCCTCGGATAGCGACTACCCGGTGCAGGGTCTGGCAGGCAATAAGGCAAAACTCGCCGAATTCGTTCTGGAAGGATATCGGGACATACGCGACGTGCCGGCGAGCCGCCTGACGGAGAAACAGCAGTGGATCCAGAAAGTCACGGCGTCCGGCAGCCCGGAACTGCTGCCGGGCGCGCGCAGATCAATGGCTGATCTGGCCTATCCGCGTTATTACCTCGATTTTGAAACCATCATGCCGCCTGTACCCATCTGGGAGGACACCAGACCATATGAAACATTGCCGTTCCAGTGGTCCTGCCATTACGAGTTGGCACCCGGAAAAATGGATCATGCCGAGTTTCTCGACCTTACCGGGGAGCCACCCATGCGGAGGCTCGCGGAGTCTCTGGTCCGTGCGCTGGGCAGGGAAGGGCCCATCCTGATGTATACGCCGTACGAGAAACGCGTCATCAATGGGCTGATTGAGCGCTTTCCGGATCTGCAGCGGCCACTGGCCGCGATCGTCGAGCGGCTCGTCGATCTGGCTCCGGTCGCACGGCAGTTCTACTACCATCCGGACATGCACGGTTCGTGGTCATTAAAACACGTGCTGCCCACGATCGCTGCCAATATGCAGTACCAAGAATTAACGGGAATTCAAGAAGGTACAGGAGCTTCTGAAGGTTATTTAGAGGCTATTGATCCTGACACCACAGGCGCCCGAAAAGCCGAACTCAAAGAGCAACTGCTGCGTTACTGCAAGTTCGACACGGAGGCGCTCGTGAGGCTGGTGCAGTTCCTGGGAAAGTAGTCACGTCCGGGCCGGATACCCGCAGCGGCCATGACATATTCCGTCAGTCCCGGCGGAACTATATAGGTGCCTGAGGCATCCTAATACTGAGGGAATTTGGTATCGGCACGTCGGTCGTCATGAACCAATGCGTCAGGAGACGAGCGATGTCGAAAAGTCAGTTGTTTACCTTAGTCGTAATCATTTTATTCGTCCCGGCATGTGTGTCCTCACCCGTGTCGAGGGGTCTGTCAACAGGGCGCCTTGCGTCGATCGATTGTCGAAAAATTGCGCCGACGGGTTCCAAAATTAAATCCAAAACGGTGTGCGGCAGGCAGAGCAGGGGGCAAAGTGTCATTTCGCGCAAGCGATACGATCCAAATCGTGATCCGCGGGACGTGCTTGGAACCGGTAGGGTGCACGACAATCTTTAACGACCTTTGCAGGATCGCGATCAAATGACCGGTGGTTCTCCGAGGGGCTTGACGAGCCGCAACGCCTGAATTTCCCGGCGCCTGCTCCTCAAGAAAAGCACGCCATAAAGATAGCCGGCGGCGCCGCCGGTTACGTGTGCCATGACATCGACCACGCCGGTGTCCACATTCGCAAACAAGTGATAAATATCCCGACCGATGAACCAGACGGCCAGCGCCCATGCAGGTACGGCAATCGATCCAAAGATGATAATGAACCAGTAATAACAGCGAATGCGGCCCGCCGGTAACAGAAAGGCGTATAAACCCATCATCCCCATCACGACCCCGGAAAGTCCCAGGGTCGAGTAATGCGTGCCGAGCAAGCCGGCCGCCATCGATGAGAACGCGCCGCCAAAAACAGATATCGCAATAATCACGGCAATGAAGGAAAAACCGCCGATCAGTACTTCGATTGTCGTCGCGAACGCGAAGAAGAAAATCAGATTGAAAATAATGTGCGACCAGCTGCCATGCGTAAAACTCGACGTGACCATCGTAATCGGGTTCCAGGAACCCGTGTAATAGGTAAATTTATTGTCGGGGTAGGTGGGTACGTTGATCTGGTACAACCGGTATTGTTCATGCAGTTTATCGAGTACGTAAGCGCGAGAATCCTCCGCGTTCAGTCCTGCAAGCGGCTTCATTTCATCCGTCATCTGCAGGATGGTCTCGGCCGGATCCGGAGCCGTATCGATATCGAGCAGTACGTCGAAACACGGCGCAACAGACTCCGGGCCTGCAATCCTGGCCAGGAGCATGTCCGTAAGGCGCCCCTTGGGTTCCTCGCAAAACGAGCTAAAGGCTGTCTTGTATTCCTCCCAGGTATTGAGCTGGTGCATGAATACGGCAAGGCAAAGAACACAGGTGAGGACGGTGAGAATCGGGAACCTGGGCAGGGGAAAGTCTGGCTTAACCGGAATAAACAATAATCGTCAGCTATATTGAGGGTGAGGATTGCAGCAAGAATACACGGGTCGTTGTAAAGCGCCATGGACAAGCGCATGGTTTGCTCCGATGATGCCCCGTGGCAGGCAAGGAAGTAATATGAATTCATGCCAGAGAATATGCGAGGTTGGCGCCGGCGCATTGCTGACTTTGCTGCTGGGCCTTTCGTGGACAAGCCGTGCGGATGAGTCCAGCTTCGCAGCCGAGAGGTCCGACATGGTTGCCGAGGTCGAGCTTTATGCACGCCTGGCCGGCGACACGAAGGACGAGGCTGTTGCCGAAAGTGTTCTGAGGTCTCTTGGCATCGTCGAACGGCACGAGTTCGTTCCCGACCAGCAAAAACGTTTTGCCTATGAGAATCGGCCCCTGCCAATCGGGCACGGCCAGACCATATCGCAACCCTACATCGTGGCGTTGATGACAGACCTGGTTGAGCCGGACAGGGACGACGTCGTGCTGGAGGTTGGCACCGGTTCGGGATACCAGGCGGCCATTTTGTCGGGTCTCGTCAAGCAGGTTTACAGCATCGAGATCGTTCCGCCGCTTGCGCACCAGGCCGAAGCGCGGCTCGAACGTCTCGGTTACGACAATGTTACGACGCGTCTCGGTGACGGCTACTACGGCTGGGAAGAGCATGCGCCATTCGATTCAATCGTCGTGACAGCAGCCGCCAGTCATGTACCACCGCCGCTGGTCAAGCAACTGCGCCCAGGCGGGCGCATGGTCATCCCGGTCGGCGGCCGGTTCATGACGCAGCGATTGTTGTTGATCGAAAAGACCGAACAGGGCGAGATCAAGTCCTGGCAAATCGCGGCGGTCAGGTTTGTACCGCTGACGGGCGAGCACTAACAGGATGTTGAAAAAGTCACTCATCGAAAAACACAGTTTTTCAACAGCCTGCTAGGCGAGGATTCGTGACGCAGTTGCGCTTTGTACTTGTCGCGACCTTCCTTATCTCATCGGCTGCGATCGGCTACGAAATCTTGCTGATGCGCCTGCTGTCGATCGTGCAGTGGCATCATTTCGCCTACATGATTATCAGTCTGGCGCTCCTGGGCTACGGTGCGAGCGGTACCGCAATCGCGATCGGCAGACGTCTTCTCGAGCCACGATTCGCGTTTGCGTTTGCCACCAGCGGGCTATTATTCGGCGTCACGATGGTTGCGTGTTTCGCAATCGGGCAGCGCGTACCATTTAATGCACTGGAAGTTGTCTGGAATCCGCGGCAGCTGATTTACCTGGCTGGCATATATCTGGTGTTCTTCGTGCCGTTTTTCTTTGCGGCGAGCTGCGTCGGACTGGCTTTGACCTGCCTGAAAACCCACATCAGCCGCATCTACTTTTTCGATTTACTCGGGGCCGGAATCGGTGCCGCGATGATCATTGTTGCGTTATTCCTGTTGTCGGCGCAAAACGCGCTCAGGCTGCTGGCTGTCCTGGCCCTGTCGGCGTCGGTGCTTATGAGCCCGGCAGTCCCACTGTTAATACGAAAGCGCCTGATACTTGCACAGGGTATCTGTCTGGCGGTTTTGCTGTTTGGTCTGCCGCAAAGCTGGCTTGACTTCCGGATATCGCCATTCAAGGGCCTCAGTCAGGCCCTGCAGGTCGTTGATACGAAGGTATTGGCACAGCATTCGAACCCGCTGGGTCTTGTGACGGTGGTCGAAAGCCCGACCATTCCTTTTCGGGACGCGCCGGGCCTCAGCCTGAACACACGATCGGAGCCGCCGGAACAACTGGCGCTATTCACGGACGCCGACGCGATGAGTGTGATTACGCGTTACGACGGCAATCTCGAATCACTGGCCTATATGGAAGACGTGACCGCCGCACTGCCATATCGGCTACTCGATGGTCCCAGAGTCCTCGTTCTCGGTGCGGGTGGTGGCACTGACGTGCTTTTTGCCCTGTATCACGGTGCGCGTGAAATTGACGCCGTTGAACTCAATCCACTGATGCGGAAACTGGTCGGGGAAACCTATGCTGATTTTGCAGGGCATCTGTACGAAGACGACCGAGTTAAGGTGCACGCCGGCGAGGCACGAGGCTTCGTCGCGCGACAGACCGGCCGTTACGACCTCATCCAGGTCGCACTGCTGGATTCTTTTTCTGCCTCCGGGTCCGGTGTCCAGACGCTCAACGAAAGTTATCTCTACACCATTGAGGGCGTTGAGGAGTACCTGCGTCACCTGGACCCTAACGGTATGCTTGCCATTACTCGGTGGCTGCGCATACCGCCTCGCGACAGCCTGAAACTCTTTGCCACGGCTGCCGAGGCATTGAGGCGGGCCGGCGTGGCTGCGCCGGGTCGGCAGCTCGCGCTTATTCGCAGCTGGAATACGAGCACCCTGCTGGTCAGAAACGGGGAATTTACGGAACAGGAAATAGGATCGATTCGCGAATTTTCCCGCTCGCGTTCGTTCGACACCGCTTTTTATCCATCCATGCCGTCTGGCGAGGCAAACCGTTACAACATCCTTGCAGAACCGTACATCTTCGAGGGCGCAACAGCTTTATTAAGTGACCGGGCCGGTGATTTCATTGAGCGTTACAAATTCGACATCACACCGGCAAGCGATGATCAACCCTATTTCTTCCATTACTTCAAGTGGAGTTCATTGCCTGAGACCTTTGCACTTCGCAAACGCGGCGGTGCCGGACTGATTGAGTGGGGCTATTTGATTCTGATTGCGACGCTTGTACAAGCGCTTGTCGCCGGCGCAGTCTTGATCCTCGTACCATTGTTGCTCAGGAAACGCGATGATTCGGGCGGCAGCCGTGCACGCATGGGAGGTTACTTCTTTGTTCTGGGGTTCGCGTTCATGTTTGTCGAAATGGCTTTCATTCAAAAACTCATCCTTTTCCTCAGCCATCCCCTGTACTCGGTTGCCGTCGTACTGAGCGGGTTCCTTGTTTTCGCCGGCATGGGAAGTGGCTACTCGAAACGGCTGATGCAGCGTTTCGATGATGGCAAATACTCCTCAGTCACTATTGCCGTTGCTGCCATCAGCGGGATTACTCTTATATATGTGTTGCTCCTTCCGGAAGTGTTTGCTCGGTTTGTCGGTCTGCGCGACATCCTGAAAGTCGGTCTCACGCTGTTCCTGATCGCGCCGCTCGCTTTCTGCATGGGCATGCCATTTCCAATTGGGCTCAGCAAGCTCGCCGAAGAAGCGTCAGACTTCATTCCCTGGGCGTGGGGGCTCAACGGATTCGCGTCTGTCGTGAGCGTCTCCCTGGCGACCCTTTTGGCGATCGAGTTTGGCTTTACGGCGGTAGTCCTGCTGGCTTTGGGGCTGTATGTCTCGGCTGCTGCTCTTATCAAGAAAAGGCTTTAATCGCTGCAGGACTGTCGCCCGGCCATGATCTTGTCGTTTGTGCCCGGCCACGCGGAGGAATCTATCGCATCCCGAGCGCAGCTGGTCTGACGGCATTCGTGCATTACGGTCTTGCATTACAATTGGGGCGCCACGGCATCATGATGTGTGACCAATGTCGGGGCCCGACGGTAAGTTATTTTCCATTGTCGGGTTTGGCAACAACACATCTCTTTGAAGGTAGCGGTGAATGAAAATTTCAGGGCCAGGACTAATAATAATCGTGATTTTGCTTACCGCGGCAAGCGGTTGCGGCGTCCGCGTCGCCGGGGACGTGCCGGTCGAAATGCGTGACGGTGTCAATCTCATGACCGACATCTATCTGCCGTCGGGCAGTGGTCCGTTTCCGGTTATCCTGACGCGACTGCCGTACGGAACTAAGACGGAGAATGCATTTCAGCCGGCCACCGGCTATTTCTTTGCGGAGAACGGCTTTGCTTATGTCGCGCAAAATGTGCGGGGACGATTCGGTTCGGGGGGCACATTCAGCGCCTACATCGATGCTCAGGAAATTCCGGATGCTTACGACACGATCGACTGGATCGTAGCTCAGGAATGGAGCAACGGTATTGTCGGTGTAATGGGCGAGTCCTATCACGGCTACACGGCACTCGCGGCCGCGGCCAGCGGGCATTCGGCCATCAAAGCGATTTCGGCCGCTAACATCACCGTGGCACGCGAGAAACAGGTGCTTGACGGCGCGTACCCCCTGCACGGCAGCGGTCTATGGACCCTCAGGATGGATGCCGCCGCGAATGGGCGGTACCAGGACACGGACCAGATCGATTTATATCACCTGCCATTGATGACGATGGGCGAAGCGTATGGGCTGCGCGATGTGCTGTGGCGGGATCGCGTATCAGGATATCTCGCCGATCCCGGCGCCAGGCGAGCACAGTCATTGGACGATTACGAGACGGTTCGTGTTCCGGCACTGCATTTCGGCGGTTGGTACGACCCATTCACGCGCGGCACGATCGCCATCTGGGAGGGAGTCAAGCTCTATAGCCGTGATCAGGATGCCAGTGAGATGCAGTGGCTCGTCATGGGACCCTGGGACCATGAATCCATGTCCGTACACCTGTCAGGCGGGGCGGCGCCAACCAGAATCGGCCGGCGTGATACTGGCAGTGCTGCCGTGTCGACGTACGGCGATACGCTGCTCGAGTTCTTTACGTTTTTTCTTAAACGTGAAGACAACGGTTTCATCGACGTCCCGCGAGTGCAGTACTTCAATATCGGTGACAACGACTGGCGTTACGGCGAGCAATGGCCGCCGAAAAAATCGAGACTGCGCTCTTTGTTTTTTCACAGTGAGGGAAATGCCGGGTCGGCGGATGACGGGCTGCTGGATTTCGTGCCACCCAGGGACGAACCGGCCGATTCTTATACCTATGACCCGCGTGATCCAATGTCGATTACCGAAGGCAGCAATGTCTGGAGTCGTGCGGCCGGCCTGCCGGACCGCGCGTTATTACCAGAGCGCGACGATGTACTGACTTACGAGACGCGCCCGTTGCTCAATGACCTGGAAATTACGGGTCCGATTGCCGTGGAGCTTTACGCGTCTTCCTCCGCGCCGGATACGGATTTCGCGGCGGCCCTCGTCGATGTTTATCCCGACGGTTACAGCCTGCTTATACAGGAAGGAATCCTGCGCGCAAGCTTCAGAGACAAGAGCGTAGATCCGTCACCAATCGAGCCGGGGGAGGTCTACACTTTGGTGATCGACCTTTGGTCCACCAGCTACACGGTGTCTGCCGGACACAAGCTTCGCGTCGAGGTTTCATCGAGCAATTTCCCACGCTTCGCTCGTAACCTGAATAATGGCGAGCCGTTCGGCACCAGCGAGCGAATCGAAGTTGCTGATCAGACTGTTTACCACACCAACATCTATCCGTCGCGACTCGTATTGCCTGTCATGATGAATTAACGGCGCAGCCAACAGACTAAAAAATGACCGCAACGACAGGCAAATCACCAAGAAAAATAGCGCTCATTCTGTTGATGGCCACCCGCAACGGTCGACATGCAGCGGCCGGGCAACGCGGCGACTTGAGACCGTAAGTGTCATTCGTGCTCAAAACCTGGAACAATCTCAAGGGTAACAAAGCCGGCCGTTGGCTTTTCTCCCGCTTTGTCTGCCTCAAAGCGCCGTATTTCGCTTCGATATCCCCGCTGTTCGAGCGTCTGGAAGCAGGACTTGCGGAAGTCTCGCTGAAGAAAAGACGTAAAGTCACCAACCACATCGGCACGGTGCACGCGATCGCAATGGCAAACCTGTGTGAGATTGCGGCAGGCACAATGATGGAAGCGTCAATTCCATCTTCGATGCGCTGGATACCAAAGGGAATGACGATTCAGTACCTCGCAAAAGCGGAGACCAGTATCCGCGCCAAAGCGGTGCTGCCTGATGTTGAATACGGGGAAGCACAGGACGTAATCGTGCCGGTCACGGTTGTCGATACCAGCGGAACGGAAGTCGTCCATGCGGATATCACGATGTATATTTCACCGAAGTAGGGGTCGAACCGCTAAGACAGCTTAGCGGTTCGACCCCTGTGTTTCGCCGAGGCATTAAACGCGATTAGCGTATATCATTGGATGAATACCGATTGATGCAATTCGCATGCGATTGAACGCAAATATCAGGCTTACAATATAATGATTGAACAGGAACTATCGCCCGAGGTTTTTCAGCTCCTGGCAGACGGACGCAAGATCGAGGCGATCAAACTGATCCGCGAGGAGACCGGACTGGGGCTGAAAGAGGCGAAGGACCTGGCAGAGGCGCTTTTGGCTGAGCACGCGCCCACGGAGACGGCACCGCCGCCGATAACAGAACAAGGCGGTGCGAGTGGCGTGATCGCGATAATAATCGCGATCCTGATTGCCGTCCTGGTATACGTATTCTTCCTAAGCGAATAATCGCTCGCAAAAGTAGTATTATTTTGGCCGGGATCTCAGCAACAGGGGAATCAAGATGAGTCAGGACGAAACAACGCCGGACAAGATGTCAGAAGACAGTGGCGACGAAAGGCACAGCGGTACCGGCCATCTGGAAGAGAATCTGAAAAGACGCTCCACCTGGCTGCGGCTGTTATTTATGGTCGTATTTGTAGCGATTTATACACTCACACGGATCGTTTTCGCCGCAGTGGTTGTTCTCCAGTTTCTCTTCGTGCTCTTTACCGCTGAAACGAACAAGCAATTGACGGAGCTCGGGCAGTCGCTGGCGACCTACACCTATCAGATCATGCGCTACCTGTCGTTCAACTCAGAGGACAAGCCGTTCCCGTTCAACGCCGACTGGCCGACGGGAGCGCCCGGCGACTA
>Ga0255053_10000075_pt1 | contig 46514 bp, 45 predicted proteins | sample JV7_2_22_MG_FD_188635 | JGI IMG/M metagenome (GOLD analysis project Ga0255053, IMG submission 188635) | Seawater microbial communities from Jervis Inlet, British Columbia, Canada - JV7_2_22 | ecosystem: Environmental > Aquatic > Marine > Inlet | place: Canada: British Columbia | collected... | reverse complement strand
AAGCGCGTGTGCTGGCGTTATGGCCGCGGATGTCAGTAGCGCGACGCTCAAAGCCGCCTCCGGTCGCATACGCTTTCAGCAGGGACTGTCGGATCGCTTCCGCGACGGTTTGCAGCGGTCAGGCCGCTGGCGCGATTTCATCGAGGCCGAGTTCACGGCGCTCGGCGTTCCTGTCGAACTCGCCGCGTTACCGCATGTCGAGTCTTCCTACAATCCGGACGCGCGCTCGCATGTCGGGGCTTCGGGTATCTGGCAATTCACGCGCAGCACAGGGCGTCGTTTCATGCGCGTCGATCACGTCATCGATGAGCGCAACGATCCGTTCGAGGCAACCCGGGGCGCCGGCAAGCTGCTGGCCTACAATTACTCCATTGCCGGCAACTGGCCGATGGCAATAACGGCGTATAACCATGGCCTGTCAGGCGTGCGCCGCGCGATGCGTCGCTACGGTGACACGGCCTACGTGGATATATTGCGCAACTACAACGGCCGCACGTTCGGTTTCGCATCACGCAACTTCTACGTCGCATTTCTTGCCGCAAAGGAAGTGGACGGAAATCCGGAGAACTATTTTCCCGGCGTCGTTCGCGAGTCGCCGACGGCTTATGCTGAATTGAAATTGCCGGACTATGTCCCGGCCGACGATCTCGCGCAGGCGCTCGGGGTTTCGACAAAGCAAATCGCGAAACACAATCTGGCATTGCAGCCGACGATCTGGCAGGGCAGCAAACACGTGCCACGGGGATACCGGGTGCGAATGCCGGAAAGTTCGCTCGGTGGCACGCTCGACAATCTCGTCGCCAATGTACCGGCGGATAGCTGGCAAAGTGAACAATTGCCCGACCTGTTTCACAGGGTTGCTCGCGGTGACACGCTCTCAGAGATTGCGGAACGTTATGACACACGTGTATCGACGCTCGTCGCACTCAATGGTCTCGGCAGTCGTAACCGGATTCGTGCAGGACAACAGCTGCGCCTGCCTGCCGCCGGTCCCGCGCCGGTTGCCAGCACGGCGGCACAGCCAGTATCCGAAGTGCCGGAACCGGTTGTGGTCGCGAGCGTTGCGCCTGTCGAGGCGGACGTTGCCGTGATGGAGGAGCAGGAGCCGGCTGCGCTCGTGGGCGACCTGGCGTCGAGCCTCGTCGGCACTCTGCAGACGGCGTTGTTGTCGGACCCCAGCGACTACACCGTTGCCGAAGACAACACGATTGAGGTCCAGGAGCTGGAAACACTGGGTCATTTTGCGGATTGGCTGGGACTGCGTACGCAACGACTCCGTGATATCAACGGCTTCGCATTCCGTACACCGGTCGAAGTCGGACAACGTATCAAGCTCGAGTTCAAGGGCATCGACGCACAGACGTTCGAAAATCTACGGGTCGCGTATCACCGTAGCCAACAGGACGGGTTCTTCCGCAACAACGTCATAACGGGCGTCACCGAGCACAAGATCCGAAGCGGTGAATCGATCTGGATCCTGTCCCTCAGGCAGTACGACGTGCCCGTGTGGCTGTTTCGGCAGTACAACCCGGGGCTGGACCTGCACAGGGTCACGCCGGGCACCACGGTACGCTTTCCGACCCTCGTGACAACCAATCAATCGTGATGGGGAATGGCATCCGTCTGGCGCTCGTTCGCATGCTGCCCTTGCTGCTGCTGACGGCCGCTGCAGCCGCGTGGTTCAACGACGTGCAACAAGGCGGGCCGTATGTGTTGCGCAACCTCCTGCCGCCGGTGGTGTTGTTGCTGTTGGCCGCGCTGTCGTTGTGGCGGGGCGATGGTAGCTGGACGGGCAAGGGCTGGCGCTGGCCGCTCGGCACGATCGGATTTGCTATTCCGGCGCTGGGACTGTCGCTGTATTTGCACTACGCGTACTCGGTCAACCTGAATGGCATGTTCAATGACGCGGAGCAACCGCCGCAGTTGTTTCGCTTCCTGCCCACGTACACGCTTGTGGCCGGTGGGATCGGTTTCAGCATCGGCTGGATCGTCGGCAAGCGCGTCTGATGTGAACTGCCCCTTTTTCCGATGCCGCCGTATTTGCTAGTCTTGGATGCGGCGATTTTGAGGAATCTGTATATGGTCGGATGTTGGCACAAGCTCGGGAAGATGGGTGGCCTGCTGTTGGTGATACTTGCCTTGCCGGGTTGGCAAGGGGAACTGCAGGCTGGCGAGTTTCCGGTTGCAGACAAGGTTGTCGTCGACAAGTCCAGTCGCAAGCTGCACCTGCTCAAAGGCGGTGTGGCGTTTCGAACCTTCGAAATAGCGCTCGGCATTCGCCCGGAGGGCGACAAGGAGCACGAAGGCGATTTCAAAACGCCCGAAGGCAGCTACATCCTCGACGTCCGCAATCCCGACAGCGAATTTTTTCTCGCGATTCACGTGTCTTACCCGAACCGCGGGGACCGCGCCGAGGCACGCGAGAAGGGCCTCGATCCCGGCGGGGCGATCATGATTCACGGTCAACCCAATGACCCCACCCGGTCCGAGGCGTACTATCGCACCCAGGACTGGACAAACGGCTGTATTGCCGTGTCGAACTCCGACATGATCGATATCTGGCTGATGACAGCTGCAAACACGCCGATCGAAATACGCCCCTGACGCTAACAACGAACCGGAACAACAATGACCGATCACGAAACGGTTGACGCCGAGGTCTGGCCGGAGGGCAGCCTCGAGGTCCTGTCGCAGTTCGAGGTCGACCAGCTGCGCGGCAGCGACGAAGGTGGCCTGTATCCGTTGCTGCGCCGATGCATGCTCGCGGTGCTGAACTCGGGTAGCCAGATGGATGACACCAGGGCGGTCCTCGAACGCTACAGAGATTTCCGCGTCGGTTTCATCCAGCAGGATCGTGGGCTCAAGGTGTCCCTCGGCGGCGCACCCGCCAACGCGTTTGTCGATGGCAAGATGATTCGCGGCATCCGCGAGCTACTGTTCGCCGTGTTGCGCGACATCGTTTTCACGCGCAACGAAATCGCCCAAGACAGCCGATTCGACCTGCAGACCAGCGAAGGCACGACGAACGCCGTATTTCATATCGTTCGCAATGCCCGACTATTATTGACGCCGGCCGATGTCAATATCGTCGTCTGCTGGGGCGGCCACGCCATCGGTCGGGGGGAGTACGACTACACAAAGCTCGTCGGCTACGAACTCGGCTTGCGAGGGCTCAACGTCTGCACTGGCTGCGGCCCGGGTGCGATGAAGGGTCCGATGAAGGGCGCAACGATCGGGCATGCGAAACAACGCATCCGTGACGGGCGCTATATCGGCATCACCGAGCCCGGCATTATTGCCGCCGAAGCGCCGAATCCCATCGTCAATTCGCTGGTGATCATGCCCGACATGGAAAAACGTCTCGAGGCATTCGTACGCGTCGGTCACGGCATCGTCATTTTTCCCGGCGGCGTCGGCACCGCGGAGGAGATCCTCTATTTGCTGGGCGTTCTGCTGCACCCGGACAACGCCACGCAACCCTTGCCGGTGATCATGACCGGCCCTGCCTCGTCCGAACCGTACTTCCGGCAGATCGATGATTTCGTTGTCGCCACCCTGGGTAAGGAAGCACAACAACGCTACTCGATCGTCATTGACGATCCGCGCACCGTTGCGCAGGAGCTTGCGCGCGGACTCGACGACGTACATGATTTTCGCAAGCGACATGGAGATGCCTATTACTTCAACTGGCGCCTGTCGATCGACCGCGACTTTCAAAGGCCGTTCAAGGCGACTCACGAAGCTATGGCTGGGCTGGAGATCAGCGAGGAGTCGCCAGCGCACGTACTCGCAGCCAATTTGCGCCGCGCGTTTTCCGGTATCGTCTCGGGCAACGTCCGCGATGACACGGCCGCGGTTATCGAAAAGCACGGCGCGTTTCGTATCAATGGGTCGGCGCGCATCATGGCGTTGCTGGATGAGCTGCTGGCATCGTTCGTCGCGCAGAAGCGCATGAAAATCGCCGCCGGTTCCTACAAGCCCTGCTATCGGGTCAGCAACTGAGGGCCATCAGGCCGCGCTACCGTCAAGCACTGCGTTATTGTCAAATGCACGGCGAGCATTCCCGGGCCGCCCTGCTTATTAAGTAAAAACGAACTCCAACTTATTGAAAATTATGTGAAAAACGCAACACAGCATTGTGATGTAGTTCCTGTGATTTGCGCCTGATTAAACATAGGATTTCATCAAAGGATTGCCGAGCAAGCTCAATGCCCGATAGCAAAAACATGAGATGGGTGAACGACTTCGCAACGGACGCGAAGCCGGAAGCCGAAAAATCCGCAACGACGGTGAGCCCCGATCAACCGGCGGCGAATGACGCTGATGGCTGGCAACAGTACAGGCACTGGATATCGAAAGCGCCTGCGCCGCGCGGCCGACGCGTTGGCATCGATCCTTCACTGTATACCTGGAAGGGCTATCGCAATTGGAGCGAACAGGTCAAACGCAACTGGACGGACGACCAGGATAGCGATTAACTGATTCGCAATAGTGCGACGAGTTTGTCGTAATGATTCTCATTAGACGCCGACATTATGTCGGCGTTTTCCGTTGTGACTATTGACCGCTTGAAAGGCGAGTACTGTGATCGTATTGGCTCCGAAAAGCGGTACTGCGTCTTGTTTTCGAGCATTAATTGACCGCGTCGAAGACTTTCAAATAAAGCTGTGATCTGCCTCACGGAGCCGTTTAGTCGAGGTGCCTATAGTCTCTCCAAGACTGTTCACTGCTAATGGATTTGCGAAAACAGTATGTCAAGTAAGCACCAAGAAAACGAAGCGCCGGTCGTCTCTTTGAAAAACGAATCGTCGCGACAACGCTGGGAACTGTTTCACCGGGCAATCGCACATGCGAAGGAATCGAACAACGCAGCCCTCGCAGAAGCAGACACCCATGACGACGAACCTCGTAACAGCGGTCCGCTGTTATCGATTGTGCGCTAGGCAGGTCCGTTGGAACGATTGCTGCAATATCTCGACGATCTGGACGACCTGTTCGGCACCATAGGCTTGCTCGCTGAGCGGCTGCGGAGTCTCGCGTCGCTTGCGGGGACGATCTCACTTCTGCTGGTTGTAGAGTCGGTGGGAATACTGCTTGCTCTCAGCGAGCCTCCACTCGGGCTTGCCATCGTGATCCTGCTATTTACTGCATTGTTGTATCGAGCCGTAACGCAGCCAATAGTGGCGCGTCGCCAGCATATTGAGGCGGTCTGAGCCTCTTGGTACCTGTAAGGGCCTACTACATGTAGTGGTCTTGAATTTGGCCCCCGAAACCCTATCGTGTAGGGCTGCCAGGCCGCATACGCGGCAGCGGGCATGCAATTCGACACTGGGGAGGCTCTGGTGAGCAGCAATAACGGCCGGGAAACGCTCGGCTTCCAAACCGAAGTCCGTCAGCTCCTGCAGCTGATGATTCACTCGTTGTACAGCAACAAGGAAATATTCCTGCGTGAGCTGATTTCGAATGCGTCCGATGCGGCCGACAAGCTGCGCTTCGAGGCACTGGCTGCCCCGGATCTGCTCGGCGACGACACCGAGTTGGGCATTCGTATCGAGTACGACAAGGACGCGAAAACCGTCGCCGTCATCGATAACGGCATCGGCATGTCGCGTGACGAACTCATCGACAATCTGGGCACGATTGCTCGTTCAGGAACCACCGAATTCCTGAGTCGGATGACGGGCGACGAAAAGGAAGATGCGCGACTGATCGGCCAGTTTGGCGTCGGATTCTATTCGGCGTTCATCGTGGCCGACCAGGTCGTCGTCGAAAGTCGGCGTGCCGGCCTGGCTGCAGAGGAGGGCGTGCGCTGGGAATCCGACGGCGAGGGCGAGTTCACCGTCGAGACTGTTGCGGTCGAGGCCCGTGGCACTCGCGTCACGCTGCACCTGAAGGACGAGGAGTCCGGTTACGCGGAGCCGATGCGTCTCGAAAACGTCATTCACAAGTATTCGGACCATATCGCGTTCCCGGTCACACTGATCGGCAACGAGGACGATGCCGAAGCGCACATGATCAATGCGGCGACGGCGCTGTGGACGCGACCGCGTGCGGAGATTTCCGACGACGAATACAAGGAGTTCTACAAGCACCTGTCGCACGACTTCACCGATCCACTGCGCTGGAGTCACAACCAGGTCGAGGGTAAGCGCGAATATACGAGTCTTCTTTATGTGCCGGCGAACGCTCCCTTCGACCTGTGGAATCGGGATGCGCCGCGGGGCTTGAAGCTTTATGTGCAACGCGTCTTCATTATGGACGATGCCGAGCAATTTCTGCCGCTCTACCTGCGCTTCGTCAAAGGCGTCGTTGATTCGTCCGACTTGCCGCTGAACGTGTCACGGGAGTTACTGCAGCAAAATCCCGACCTCCAGGCCATGCGCGGCGCACTGACACGACGTGTGCTGGACATGCTCGCGAAAATGGCGGCAGATGAGGGTGATGACTACCGGGGATTCTGGCGTGAATTCGGCGCCGTGGTGAAGGAAGGCCTCGTCGAGGATGCGGGCAACAAGGACAAGCTTGCGAAGCTACTGCGGTTCGCGACCACGCGTGGCGAAGACGCCGAACAGGACAGATCCCTGGACGACTATGTGGCGGCAATGCAGGAAGGTCAGGATCGGATCTACTACTTGATTGCAGATAATCACGCCACGGCTGTGGCCAGCCCGCACCTCGAGCAATTGCGCGACAAAGGCATTGAGGTCCTGTTGCTCACCGACCGCATAGATCCGTGGCTCGTTGATGGTCTGGGCGAATTCGATGGCAAGTCGCTTGCCGACGTCGGCCGGGAAGGGCTGAGCCTGCCGGAGGGTGACGGAGCGCTTACGCAGGATGTTGCCAACGAGGAACACAAGCCGCTGTTGAAGAAGATCAAGCAGGTCCTCAAGGATCGCATCGAAGGCGTCAACGTAAGCCGCCGCCTCGTCGCCTCACCAGCCTGCGTAGTTGCCGGCGAGGGCGATCTGAACCCGAGCCTGAAACGCATGCTCGAGGCAAGTGGCCAATCGTTGCCTGACAGCAAGCCCATTCTCGAGGTGAACATCGGACATCCACTGCTCGAGCGCCTGTCGGGCGAAGCCGACGACCAGCGTTTCAGCGCTTTGGCGCATATCGTGCTCGATCATGCGTTGCTCGCCGAAGGCACGCAGCTCGACAATCCAGCGGAATACGTGAGTCGCATGAATCGCCTGCTGCTGGAACTTGATTCGGCGCGAGACGCAGGCTAAAACGACGCCCTATGGCAGATGAAAAACGCAGCGATGGTGAACTCCGCTCGAAGCTCAGCGATGAGCAATACCGGGTAACCCAGGAAAAAGGGACCGAGCGCGCCTTTACGGGCGCCTACGTCGATAACAAGGCGGACGGCACCTACCGCTGCGTGTGCTGCGCGGCCGAGCTTTTCAGCTCCGAACACAAGTACGATTCCGGGTCAGGCTGGCCGAGTTTCTGGTTGCCACTTGCTGGCGAAGCTGTGCGGACCGTCGCTGATAACAGCCACGGCATGGTTCGGCAGGAGGTCGTTTGCAGCAACTGCGGCGCACATCTCGGACATGTGTTCGAGGATGGCCCGCAGCCGACTGGGCTGCGCTATTGCGTCAACTCGGCGTCACTCGATTTCGAGGACGGCGAACAGTAACGGCACATCGATTAGTAACCACACAGGCGAAACACCATGATAATGCGCAAGACTCTCATTGCACTGCTCGCGGCCGCGCTCGTTGCCGGCTGCATGACCGAAAATACGGAAACGCAACCCGCTGTGGAACAATCTGCTGCGAGTAATGCAGAAGCCAACACCCCTGTCGTCGAGGAGACAGCGATCATGCCCGGACTGACAATGAAGACACTGAAAAATGGCTACGGCCGTGCAGCCGTCGCCGGCGATATTGCGTCCGTGCATTACACCGGTTGGCTCTACGACGAAGGCTCGCCAGACGGCCGCGGCGACAAGTTTGATAGTTCGGTCGACCGCGGCCAGGAATTTCCGTTTCCAGTGGGCGAAGGGCGCGTCATCAAGGGCTGGGACGAGGGTGTCGTCGGCATGCTCATCGGCGAAAAGCGCGAACTGACGATTGCGCCGGAGCTGGCCTATGGCAACCGCGGCGCCGGCAGTGTCATACCGCCGGGCGCGACGCTGGTTTTCGAAGTGGAGCTAATGGGCCTTAAAGGCCCGAACGACTGAAGCTGGCGCCTGGGGCTAGGTACCCGATTTCTGCAGCTGCAGGTCGCGTGCCTGGCCTATCCAGTCTTCCCGGTAGATGCGCGAGCGAAAGCCCTTCAGGCGTTTGGCCACCCGATCGATCTCGTACTCACTCATTTCGGCGATCTGGTTGAAATGAAAGATGCCGAGTTCGTTGAGCGTTTTTTCGATCGCCGGACCGACACCCTTGATCAGCTTGAGGTTGTCGCGTGAACCGCTGGGTTCATGATCGTTCAATTCGGTAACAACTGCTGACGCTTCGATTTCATCCGGCTCCGCATCTTCGGTGTCGGATTCCTCGTCGGGCTCTTCGTCCGACTCATTGTCGGATAGGTCGACCGCTGCCTCGACTTCCGCGTCGTCGTCCTCATCCGCGGCCAGAACATCGGCGATGCCGGTCTGCGTCATGTTCATGGGATCATTGGATGCGTCCAGTTCGTCGCCGAGTGCGTCGGGATCCACGGGTTCGACCCGTGTCTCCTCGGAGTCGAGCGTGTTTTCGAGTTCGTCGACGCGCGTTCTCGCGTTCTCGAGTTGCTCTTCGAGGCGAGCCGCTTCCTCATCGCGTTCACGAAAGCGTTCCAGCAGCGGTGGTAGCCGGTTCTGCCAGTTTTCCAGTTCCCGACTCAGGCGGAAAATCCTGTCGTCCTTTTCCTTTAATGCGGCCTGTGTGGTACCGCCTCGGACTTCCGTGTCCTTCATGTCCGACTGCAAGCGCTCGCGCTGCTTGACGGCAAGCTCGAGATTGCTGCGAATCTCCTTTAGCTCGCGTTGCAATTGGTCACGGCGTTCGAACGCCTCCTTGAGGGCATCTGACAGCTCACGTGCACGGTTTGTCGCGTCCGTGCCCGAGGCCTGCATCTGACTGACCTGTTCCATGAGGTTCTTGTTCTGATCGAGCAAGCGCTGGTGTTCCAACCGTTGTGCTTCCAGTTGCTTCTGCCAACCTTCGTTAACGGCCACTTTTTCCTGGGTGCATCGCGAACCTCGTACGATCCAACCGATCACCGCTCCGGCTGCAACCGAGCCAGCGAGTATTGCGATATGTATGACGGTGATTTCAGGCATGCTGCTTTCCGTTTGGTGAATACTCAGGATGCGAGTCGCAGCCGATCCATCTCGGTGACTACTTCGCGTATCTGTTCTACGGCCCAGTCGATGTCTTCCTTGCTGATCACGAGCGGTGGGGCCAGACGAACGACGGTTTCATGAGTTTCCTTGCTCAGCAGGCCACGCTCCATCAACAGTTCACAGGCGGTTCTCGCCGTGCCCAGGGCCGGATCGATTTCGACTCCGATGAACAGGCCGCAACCGCGGATGTCCTTGATCAGCGGACTGTCGATTTCGCCGAGGGCCGCGATCAGGTAGTCACCGAGTTCGGCGCTGCGCTCCGCGAGTCCGTCCTCGACGAGGATGTTAAGTGCTTCCAGACCAATCGCGGCAGCCAGCGGATTGCCGCCAAACGTGCTGCCGTGGTCGCCAGGCGTAAAAACGTCCATGACTTCTTTTTTCGCGAGGAACATGGATACCGGGAATATGCCGCCGCCCAGCGCCTTGCCAAGGATCAAACCGTCGGGGTGCACGTCCTCGTGTTCGCAGGCCAACAGCTTGCCGGTACGGCCCAGTCCGGTTTGGACCTCGTCGGCGATCAGCAGCACGTTGTGCCTGCGGCAGAGTTCTTCCGCGGCCTTGAGGTAACCCGATGGGGGCAGGACGATACCGGCCTCCCCCTGGATTGGTTCGACGAGGAACGCCGCGGTGTTTTCGTTGATTGCGGCTTCGAGGGCGTCGAGGTTGCCGTACTCGACGAGGCTGAAGCCCGGCGCGTGCGGCCCGAAGCCGGCCTTGTATTGCGCCTCGTCCGAAAACGCGATGATCGTCGTCGTGCGGCCATGGAAATTACCCTTGCAGGCAATGATCTCCGCCTTGTCCGCGGCAACACCCTTGACCGTGTACGCCCACTTGCGGGCTGCCTTGATCGCGGTTTCGACCGCTTCGGCGCCGGTGTTCATCGGCAGGCCCATGTCCTGTCCGGTCAGCTGGCAGGCACGCTCCAGGAACGGACCCAGCTTGTCCGTATGGAATGCCCTGGAGACGATATTGAGCGTTGCAACCTGATCCTGCGCGAGCTTTACGAGACGCGGATTGGCGTGACCATGACTGACCGCCGAATACGCGCTCATCATGTCCAGGTACTTCCTGCCGGACTCGTCCCATACGAACGCTCCCTCGCCACGTGTAAGAACGACCGGAAGCGGATGATAGTTGTGCGCGCAATAGCGCGACTCGAGGTCAATGTAGTTGTTCATTAGCTGTCCCGACTGAGCCCGAAGCGGTCCCCGGCAGATTGCCGAAAAGACCCATAAGGTCATAATTTTACAGTAATAACGCTAGCGCAGGCCAGTAACACGCAGGTCGGGATGACGATTCACGGCTTGCGCGCCTGCAGTCAGGCGGTACCGTTGCGGGCAACAGGAGCCCGAGTCCGTAGTCATGTCGACAGCGCCCGTCAGCCAAAAACTGTTTATCGATGGGCCGGCCGGTCGTCTCGAGGCGGTCTTCGAGGAACCCGCAGACGGGCGCTCCCCGGGCAATGCCGTCGTGTGCCATCCACATCCGCAGCACGGTGGCACCCTGCACAACAAGGTTGCACACACCCTGGCACGCGCGTTCGTACGGCTCGGTTTCGGGGCTCTCCGCTTCAATTTTCGTGGCACGGAAGCGAGTGAAGGGGTGTACGACAACGGCGCCGGAGAACTGGACGATGCACTGGCGGCGATCGACTGGTTGCGCGCCAATCACTCGGGCGGACCGCTATGGCTCGCCGGTTTCTCATTCGGTGCAGCGATCGCGGTCCGTGCCGCTGTAGCGACCGACGTCGATGGTCTCGTCAGCGTTGCGCCTGCAATCTACCGTTTTGCGAGCAGTCTCGACAGCCAGCCGCAGTGTCCGTGGCTGATCGTGCAGGGTGACGAGGATGAACTCGTTGCCATCGAAGAAACGATCGAGTGGGTGAACGGCCTGGAGCCGGGCCCCGAATTGCTCGTGCTACCGGGCGCCGAGCACTTTTTTCATGGCCGGCTCGTGGAGTTACGCGAGGCGGTGATGGCGTTTGTCGACGAACAAAAGGGTCAGGGCCCTTTTTCCTAAAAAAAACCGGGGCATGCCCCGGCTTTTCTGGTTCGATGCGTTACCGCAGGCTCAGACCATGTCTTTGAGGCCTTTCAGTGCGGTCACCTTGACGACCTTGGTCGCAGGTTTTGCTTTGAACATCATCTCTTCACCGGTGAACGGGTTGACGCCCTTGCGCGCTTTTCTTGCGGGCTTTTTCACGACGCGCATCTTCAAAAGACCTGGCACGGTGAACAGCCCCGGGGCGCCGCGACCACCAAGGTTCTTTTTGATTTGTCCGTTGAGCGAATCGAACATGGCGGCGACGTCCTTGCGGGTCAAACCGGTGTCCTCGACGATCTTCGCGTAGATTTCTGACTTGGTCGGTGGCTTTTTGGTATTTGCTGCCATGAAAAACTAACTCCCTGAAAAATCAATGACGGACAAGGCCCGTCGCCGGTAACGGGCTGCGCCCGCAGTCAAAAGCAGCGGGAATGTAGCACAGGAAACGGTGCCAGGCACCAACTTTTCTTGGCTTGGCTAGTCGGTATAGAACTGGCGCTTGAAGCGGACCTCGGATGTCGTATCGGCACCTTCCGGCGTGACAGTGATGTCAAAAATCAGCGTCTCGCGATTGGCGACCGGCGTTTCACCGATGTAGTAGATCGCATCCTGCTCATCGATGCGCCGCATCGTGACGTTTTTAAGCTGGCCGGTGAGATTGACCGTCTTGACCTCGACGTCGCCCGCCACGGAAATATTGTCGGCCGCGCGCAGGATCGAGACATTGAGCATCGCGCGGTTCTTGCTACGTACGATGTTGTAAGCACGGGCAACTTCGGGTGGCAGCTGGTCGGTAGACTGGGCACTAAAATGAACGACGTGGTCGCCGATGTTTTTCATCGATTCACCGGCCGGCTCGGCTTCGGGAACTTCTACGTTCTCTCCGGGGCCCCCGCACGCCGACACGAGGCCGAACAACGACAAAGCAATCAGCGTTTTCTTGTCAATCATGATTTTCGTTACCCCCATTAACATGCTGCGCGACGAGCTCGTCCGGAGGTCATCGCGTGGCGTGATTGAGACTATAAACCATTTGCCGCGCCGCCGGGAGCGATGGCAGCAGGCAGGTCGTCGCCGTGCGGACGCGCAAAACCCTCGCTTGCCGTCATCAAATGGGGAGCATTTTCAGGCCGCTGATCAGTATGCTCATTGCGAACAGGACCAGCATCGCAAACAAGGGCGACAAATCGAGTCCACCCATCGGCGGGAGCAGCCGACGAAACGGTCGCAGCACCGGCTCGGTAAGTGCATCGATGATCGCCGTCGCCGGGTTGTAGGTTGTGGCGGCAAACCAGCTCAGGAGAACCCGCACGATGATTGCGTAGGCAAACAATCGCAGCGTCAGAATGACGAGATTGACCGCTGCGGTGACTGCGATTGGAATGATGCCCAGCGGCCAGTTCATGATCGCGGCGATTAGCAAGATCGTCAGGTATTGAATCGCGAATGCAACGATGACCGTCGCCGTGTCCAGCTTGCCAAAAGGCGGTACGACGCGACGCACCGGGACGACGAGCGGTGAGGTCAGACGCAGGATTGCCTGCGCGAGCGGATTGCGGAAATTGGCGCCCATCCAGGGCAGCAGCAGGCGCAGCAGTAGAACCAGCAGATACAGATGCGCTAGTGCTGTAATGATAAAAACGCCTGCATTGGTGGCGCTGTTGCCCATACGTCAGCCTTGGTTCTTGTTGGCGTCGTCCGCGAGGACGATCGCCCTGTCTCTTGCGGCCTCGAATGCTCGCGCAAAGATATCACGAACCTGATCGGCGTCGAGGCTGTCGAATGCTGCCGTGGTCGTTCCGCCCGGCGAGCGTACCCGTTCGATCAGCGACTCCATGGTCTCGTCTTCGGCGTCCGCAATTGCGGCGGCGCCTTTGGCCGTCTCTATCGTCAATATCCGCGCGGCTTGCGCGTCCAGACCGAATGCTTGCGCCGATTTGATCATCATGTCGATCAGCAGATAGAAATACGCCGGACCGGTTCCGGAGATCGCCGTAACCGCGTCGATATCGGCATCGCTGGCAACCGGTACAACGTGCCCGACAGCCGCAAGAATACGGGTCGCGCGTTCCTTTTGTTCGTCGCTGGTTCGCTCGTTGGCGAACAGACCCGACGCGCCAAGCCGCAATAAGGCGGGCTGATTCGGCATGATTCGAACGACGGCCAGTCCGCCGCCGAGCCAGTCGTCGATGTCACCGGAACGAATGCCGGCGGCAACAGACACGATCAGTGGGCGCGTCTTTTGTACAGTATTTGCAAGCCCTGTACAGACCTCACGCATAACTTGCGGTTTCACGGCGAGCACAACCGTGCCCGCGCGACTGGCAACGTCGTCATTCGATTCCTCGATGATGACGCCGGGCAGATCACGGGCAAGCACGGCGCGCTGAGCGATGGCCGGCTCGGAGACCAGCAGGTCAATGGGGGGATACTTGCCTTCGATAAGCCCGGCTGCTATCGCACGCGTCATGTTGCCGCCACCGATGAAGGCGATGTTGTCATTGCTCATAGTCGTTACTCAGTCCGGTCTTCACTCTGTACTTGTCGTGGGCCGAAGACAGCGGTCCCGATGCGGACGATTGTCGCACCCTCGAAAATAGCGGCACGGTAGTCACCAGTCATCCCCATGGAAAGTGTGTCGGTTCTGATGCCTTCTCGGGCAAGAGATTCCGATAGTTCGCGCAGGCGCGCGAACGGAATTCGTTGCTCACTGAAATCCGTGCGAATTGCGGGAAGACACATTAATCCGCGCAATCTCAGACGAGGCAGATCGGCGACAGCGCGAGCAAGTTCGGCGAGCTCATTTGGCTCGATCCCCGATTTTGCAGCTTCGTCGTCGACATTCACCTGCAGGCAGACATTCAGATCACCGAGTGCCTCCGGTCGCTGTTCGGACAGGCGCCGCGCGGTCTTCCGGGTGTCGATGCTATGGATCCAGTCGAAATGCTCGGCAACGGCCCGGGTCTTGTTCGATTGCAAGTGGCCGATGAAATGCCAGGTGAGACCTTTTTTTGCCAGTTTTGTGACCTTTTCGATGCCCTCCTGGACCGTGTTTTCGCCAAAATCACGTTGTCCGGCAGCGGCAGCCTCGAGAATCTTCTCGAGCGGCTGTTTTTTGCTGACAGCGAGCAGTTGGATATGCTCAGGCCTGCGCCCAGCATCCACTGCCGCTTTGTCCAGCAAATCGCGGATTTTTCGCAAGTTTTCCGTGACTCTAATCACGTTTTGGTCCGGGTGCTTCGCTATACTAGGTTCAATATGTGCCGGGTTATGGTAAGTCCGGCGATCAAATTTGAGGGAGAAATATGGCCGTCGACGTTGCCCAGCTATTGTCGTTCACGGTGAAGAACAACGCATCCGACCTGCACCTGTCCGGTGGTGTGCCGCCCATGATTCGCGTCGATGGTGACATCAAGCGCGTCAACATGCCGGCGCTGACCCACAAGGACGTCAATAGCATGGTGTACGACATCATGAATGACAAGCAGCGTAAGGACTACGAAGAATTTCTGGAGACCGATTTCTCCTTCGAAATCCCCAAGCTGGCGCGTTTTCGAGTTAATGCCTACAACCAGAATCGCGGCTCGGCAGCCGTGTTCAGAATCATTCCTTCAGAGATTCTGTCGCTGGACGACCTCGGTGCACCGGCCATTTTCAAAGATGTTTCCATGCACCCGCGCGGCATCGTGCTCGTGACCGGTCCGACCGGCTCAGGCAAGTCGACGACGCTCGCGGCAATGGTGGATTACGTCAATGAGAACAAACCTGATCACATCCTCACGATCGAGGATCCGATCGAGTTCGTGCACGAGTCGAAGAAATCGCTCATCAATCAGCGCGAAGTACACCGTGACACCCTGGGATTCAACGAGGCGTTGCGCTCGGCGTTGCGCGAAGACCCGGACGTCATTCTCGTCGGCGAGTTGCGTGACCTCGAGACGATTCGCCTGGCGCTGACCGCGGCGGAAACCGGTCACCTCGTATTTGGAACGCTGCATACCAGTTCGGCCGCAAAGACAATCGACCGTGTGGTCGATGTGTTCCCGGCGGCCGAAAAGGAAATGGTCCGGGCGATGCTCTCGGAGTCGTTGCGGGCGGTAATTTCACAGACTCTGCTGAAAAAGATCGGCGGCGGCCGCATCGCGGCACACGAGATCATGATCGGTACGCCCGCGATTCGAAACCTGATTCGCGAAGGCAAGATCGCGCAAATGTATTCGGCGATCCAGACCGGCCAGGGCTCAGGTATGCAGACACTCGATCAGAATCTGGCCGAGCTCCTGACCAAGGGCCTGATCAACAAGGAAGAGGCGCGCTTCCGGGCGGCCAACAAAGAGAACTTCTAGGACGCCTGGCTCAGCGCGTCAGGACAGGAGATAGCAACAATGGAACGCGAGCAAGCTGTACGCCTTACGCAGAATCTGCTGCGCAAGATGATCGAACGCAACGGCTCGGACCTGTTTCTGACCTGTGGGTTTCCGCCGGCGATCAAGGTCGATGGCACTATTCACAAAGCGACCGATACACCCCTGACAGCTGATCAAGCCGCAATGATGGTGCGCGCCATCATGAATGACAAACAGATCAAGGAATTCGACGCGACCAAGGAATGCAATTTCGCGATTGCGCCGCAGGGCATCGGCCGATTCCGTGTCAGTGCGTTCATTCAGCAGGGATACATCGGCGCCGTGCTGCGCACGATCACGACGGAGATCCCGACACTCGAGGACCTCGAGTTGCCTCCGATCCTGAAAGACGTCGTCATGAACAAGCGCGGCCTCGTAATCGTCGTTGGCGGAACGGGGTCAGGTAAGTCGACGACGCTTGCCGCAATGATCGGCCATCGCAATGAGAATTCGCGAGGCCATATCGTATCGATCGAGGATCCGGTCGAATACGTACACCCCCATAAAGGCTGTGTGATCACCCAGCGCGAGGTCGGTATCGATACGGAAACCTGGCACAACGCGCTCAAGAACACGCTGCGCCAGGCACCCGACGTGATACTGATCGGCGAGATTCGCGATCGCGACACAATGCAATACGGTATCCAGTTCTCGGAAACAGGTCATTTGTGCCTTGCCACTTTGCACGCCAACAGCGCCAACCAGGCGCTCGACCGCATTATCAACTTTTTCCCGGAAGGGCGCCGTCAGCAACTGTTGATGGATCTTTCGCTGAACACCAAGGCGTTTATATCGCAGCGGCTTGTGCCTCGTGATGGCGGCATCGGACGTATCGCGGCAATGGAGATCATGCTCAACACGCCGTTGGTGGCGGACCTGATCTTTAAAGGCGAGGTTGGTCAGATCAAGGAAATCATGTCGAAGTCGACACGTCTCGGCATGCAGACCTTCGACCAGGCGCTTTTCTATCTCTATGAGGAAGGCACCATTTCCTACGAGGAAGCAATGCGCAATGCTGACTCGAAGAACGAGCTGCGTCTTCGTATCAAACTTGAGAGTAAGCGTGACTCGTCGGTTGCCGATCAGCAAACCGAGAGTCTGAAGATTATGGATGAGGATACGGCTCAGACATTCTGAGATCGACAAAAGGGCGTATAGGGATATGAATGTAAAGCCGCTTTTCAAGCTGATGGTCGAGAAGAAAGCCTCCGATCTTTTCTTCGCGCCGTATACGCCGGCCAAGATAAAAATCGAAGGCAAGATCATGCCGGTGAACAAGCTCGAGATGACGCCGAAGATGGTCAAGCAGGCGGCGATCGAGCTCATGGACGATGATCAGCTCGAACAATTCTACAAAGAACTCGAGATCGACTTCGCAATCTCTGAGCCGGGGCTCGGCCGCTTTCGCGTCAATGTATTCCACCAGCGCGGCAATATCTCGATGGTGCTGCGATATATCACCAACGAATTGCCGAATCTCGAAGAACTCGGTATGCCAGAGCAGCTCAAGGAGCTGGTCATGCTCAAGCGTGGCCTGATCCTGATGGTCGGAGCAACGGGCGCCGGCAAGTCGACAACACTCGCGGCGATGATCGATCATCGCAATGTGAAAACCTCGTCGCACATCATCACGATCGAGGATCCGATCGAGTTTTTGCATCCGAACAAGCAATCCATTATCAACCAGCGCGAAGTCGGACTGGACACCAAGTCTTACACTCGTGCGTTGAAAAGTGCCGTGCGTGCGGCGCCGGACGTTATCCAGATCGGTGAGATTCGCGACATCGAGTCAATGCAGTCTGCGCTGGACATGGCCGGTACTGGCCACCTCGTACTGGCAACCGTGCACTCGAATAACGCTGCCGAAACGCTGGATCGCATCATCAATCTGTTTCCACAAGATCAACATTCGCAGGTCTTCATGGATCTCGCGCACTACCTGCGTGCGATTTTGTCGCAGCGCCTCGTCCGGGCGCGCAATGGTAAGCGTGTCGCGGCCGTCGAATTGTTGCTGAATACTCCGCACATCAAGGATCTGATCCTGAAAGGCGATATCTCAGCCGTGAAGGAAGCGCACAAGGATTCCGCCGAGGCAGGCATGCAGAACTTCGACGACGCGCTGCTCGACCTTTATAAGGCGGGCACGATTACGCTCGAAGAGGCGATGTCGCACGCCGATTCGCGAGCGAATCTCGAAGCGAAGGTCAACTTCGGCGGCTGACGTATCCGGTTGACCCCGTTCGGTTGCCGGTGATTATTCCGCCCAACGGTAGCTGGAGAAATAATTCACAAGCGCGTCCAGGTCGTCTGCCTCGAGTTGCCGCAGTTCGTGTGCCATGGCCTCGAGCAGCGCTTCGCGCTCCCCGCCAAGATAGGCTTCGATCGCAAATTTTACGTAGTCCGAGCGCTGCCCGTGTAGCGGGATTCCGATCGCGCTCGCCACATCCTCATCGTGCGGAGGCAGATGACATGCCGCACAGTGCCTCCGGTACAGCAAGGCTCCCTTTGCCGCGAGTTCTTTGTCGAATTCCTCGTGCGTTGGCCCGCGTACCTGTCCAGCGAAATACTCCGCAGCTTCCGCCACCCCGGATTCCGAGAGTGCCGCCACGGCCTCACACATGCGAGGTTCGGTGACGCAATGTCTGGCGTCGTCCACATACGCGAATATCGCCTCTTCGATGTGGCCGGCCGGCATGCCGGCGATGACCGGATACGTTGGATCGGAGCGACCCATGCCGTCGGTACCGTGGCAGCCTGTGCAAACCTCCAGAGTCAGCGTGGAAGCGAGCACCGATACCGGCAGGATAAGGAGCGCAATGCAGGAGAGTAGCGGTGCGATTCGGAACCGACACATGGTGTTTTCCTTCTAGTTTCGACGGCTGCTCGACATAGAAACTTACTAGCGACCACATTCTGGCGGAATACGTAGTTGGCACCAACCAAGCAATTCGTGAATTTTCTACTACGCTTGGTACATAATAACGACAAAGCCAAACCCGCCGAAAGACGGGGACGGAAAACCACGGGTCTTCGCTTCCTCCGAGCAGCCACGGACGACGCCTCGAAGGACGCCAAGATCGCCGAGATGCCAACCGAGTAACCTACGGAGGGCCGACGATGAAGAACTTCAATTTTACTGTAGTCGAAAAAAACGTTGTGAGGCGAAACTCGCCTCTAATCGCACCGGCTTTGATAATCGCTGCGGCTTTCATGGTCGGTAACCAAAGTTTTGCCGATGGGTTTCCCTTTAGAGCGGTGTACGCGGATGTGCCCGGGGCCAACGAAGTCGAAGCCGGTAACTTCCAGGCCGGAATTAAGATACTCGAGGATCAACTGAACCAGGTCGAGCAAGGAAACAGCGGGGACATTTGGGCGACACTTTGTGCCGCATACATCGTCAGTGGCTCTCTGGATCAAGCAGAACGTCCTTGTAATAAAGCAGTCGAACTGGATCCTACCTACTGCGCTTTGAACAATCAGGGCGTATTTCGTGTATTCAAAGGCGATTTATCCGGCGCCCGCGAAGACTTCGAACGCGTTCGTCCTCGTCAACTGGAAGCGTACTTGGAAGAACTGATGAAAAAGAACGTCCGGGTGGTAGCCGCCGACAATCTACGTCTGGTTAACGAACTGTCGGCAAAACGTAGAGTGGCAAGGAGCGACGCCTCGGTCGCGGTGAACACCGCTGAAATAGAGGAGCCAAACCACTGAACCATTCAGGAAGTGCAATCTTTCGGCAGGTCGTTCTCGACACGAATCTCGCCGAGGTGCAGCAGCGCGTTGTCCGTACGCGATTCGGCGTCGGCGACTGTCTTGATTTGCTTGTCACTGGAGACAAGTTCCGGAAATAGTTCGCTGGCGGCATCTGAATTGTTACGGTCCGCCTCAGTCAGTATCTCGATCCAGAGCCCGGCGAGCGCGTGATCGCGATTGCGCGACTGCCTGGCCTCACGCGCATTGGCGATCGCGATGTCATGCTTGCACTCCGCCAGAGCAACAAAGCCGTTAAACGCGTCGGCGCCGATTTCGTCGCGAAACTCTGCGATTTCCTTGTCGTGTTCGGCTTTTTCTTGTGCGGCGACCTGCTTGTCGACACTCGCACCGGACATGCCGCCAACGACCGCGCCGCTGGCGCCGCCGTAAACCGCTCCGCGGGCGGCTGCTTCGCCGACATTGCCGCCGAAAATTAACGCCGTAGCCATGCCACCGACAGCACCAGCCAGCGCACCGGTGGTCGCGCCTTTTCCGGCGCCTTTCGCGGCATAGCTGTCAGTCGCGCAGCCGGAAATCTGCATGGCAAAGCCCAACAGGATCAGTAGCGACAAATGGATTACCGGGCGTGGCGTGCAATGTGACATGTCAGAATCCTCGACGTATTGGTCTTGTTCATAATCTGACCACTGCTGGCCAGAATCACTGTGCGCATTATCGCATTGATTCTATATCGGTGATGAGTGTCCGCTACGCACCCGACAGCAGACGTTTCGCCCAACGCTACCTGGACTGACTCTAGTTTAAGTACATCCCCGAATTGACGCGATTCTCCTATTACTGGATAAATCGTAGTCACATCTGATAAAGGCAAACCTGACCAAAGTCAGGGACGCAATGCCACGGGTCCTCGCTTCCTCCGAGAAGCCATGGAACGACTCCCCGAAGGACCCCAAGATCGCCGGGCTGCCGCAGCCGGGGATTTGTCTTATACGGAGAACGTCATGAATACTAATATTGCCGATGTTGTTGTGCATATTGATGAGACGCTACCGCTTGACCAATTGAAGACTCTTGAGGATCACATTCATAAGATGGGTGGCGTAGTGAGTGCATGCAACCGGGGTGACCGGCCTCATCTTATTTCAGTGACCTATAATCCCGAGCTGGTGAAATCGCATGACATTCTCTTAAAAGTCGAGAGTGAGGGAATTCACGCCGAATTGGTGGGACTATAGGGTCATATCGAACGTCTGCTTCCGGCCGTCAGCGGTTAGCCAGATATACGTAGGTTATGCGACACTTCTGTGGGAAAGAAACCCAGAGTGTCATGCTGAAGTTCATCTTAGTCGTTGCTTCCTGTTACGGTCTGCTCGTCGTCCTCGTGTATTTCATGCAGGGTCGCATGCTCTATCTTGCAGAAGTGCCAGGGCGAACGTTGACGATGACGCCGACCGATGTTGGCATGGACTATCAAGATGTCTCCATCGAAACGACTGACGGAGTGATACTGCACGGCTGGTTCATCGCCGGGCGGACCTCTCGGGTACTGTTGTTCTTTCACGGCAATGCAGGAAACATCTCACATCGTCTGGACTCGATTGGGCAGTTCCGAAATCTGGGCTTTTCAGTACTGATTATCGACTATCGGGGGTACGGTCAAAGTGCAGGCCGGACCACGGAAAGGGGAATCTATCGCGATGCTGATGCAGCGTGGCGTTATCTCACCGAGGGCCGTGGCATAGTCGCCAGCGATATCGTAATTTTCGGGCGTTCACTGGGCGCCTCTGTCGCGTCACGGCTAGCCAGCGAAAATCAACCGTTGGCACTAATCGTGGAATCGTCCTTCACGTCAATTCCGGACATCGCCCAGGACATCTACCCATGGCTACCGGCACGCTGGTTGAGCCGTCTTAGTCACGCAACACGTGATCATGTTCGTGACGTTCGCTGCCCGATACTGGTCATTCACAGTCGTGACGACGAGATCATCCCGTTCCGCCATGGCGAAGCCATTTTCGCAGCTGCGAATGAACCCCGGACCCTACTGACGATTCGCGGCACTCACAACGACGCGTTCCTTCTGGATGAGCGTGCCTACGTTGAAGGACTTCGGACGTTTCTGACAGGTCTCTCCGCGCCTGCTTTGCCACGTTAACGCCTGAATCGTCCTGTCGCGTTCATCAGTATCTGCTATTGGCCGAAAGCGGACGAACCACGCAAGACTAATTAGCGATTCAACAACTACCAGACAACCGTAGAGGCCTCGAAGACGGGCCCGTCGACACACACTCGTTTCATCGCCGGGCCGTCGGCGGTGTCGATTTTCACGGCGCAGCCCGCGCAGCCGCCGATGGCGCAGGCCATGAACTCCTCGAGCGATACCTGGCAAGGCAGGTCATGGCGTGCTGCGAGTTCGGCGACGGCCTTCAGCATCGGTGTCGGGCCACAGGCGAAGATCTCGACCCTGGACAGTTCCGTGGCATCGAGACTTTGCAGCCATTGTTCGGCGAGGTCCGTGACGTAGCCATTGTGACAGCCCTCGTACTCTCGCAAACTCGTCAGGCGCGCCGGTATGTCCCAGCTTTCCAGCAAGGGCATCGTACTGGCGGTGTTGTCGTCAATTCCGGCGACTTGAAGAGCGGACTTTTGTAGTTCGAACGGAAACGGAATCTCCGAGCCGAGTATGGCCAATGGGCGCCAGTCACTTCGCTGCTGCCGAATCACATCGGCCAGAAACACCATCGGCGGTATGCCGACGCCGCCGCCGATCAACAGCGCGTTGGGCCGATCTTCATGCAAGCGAAACGGCTGGCCGATCGGCCCAAGCAGGCTTACGGTATCTCCGGTCCGCTTGCGAGCCAGCAGGTGCAGGCCTTCGCCGACTATCTTGTAAAGCACCTCGATCCAGTCGTCCGCGGCGCGCATGATCGACAAGGGCCTTCGCATCGGCAGTTCTTCGTCGCAGGTAATGTGCACGAAGGTGCCTGCCTGCGCAGCCGCAGCGCACTTCGGTGCGCGAATGCGCATGATGTACTGGTCGCCGGGATGCGCGACATGGTCGAGGACTTCACCTTCCTCGACGAAAATCGTGTTGCGATTGCGCTGCGCGTATTTTTGCGCCGCTGTAATCAACGCCCCTCCAGCGACTTCGCGACCATTTCGAGTACCGCCATGCGAACTGCGACGCCGTTGGCGACTTGTTCCGTTATCACCGACTGTGCGCTGTCGGCGAGCGCGCCCTCGATTTCGATGCCACGATTCATCGGGCCCGGGTGCATGACGATCGCATCCGGTTTCGCGAGCCGCAGGCGTTCCCGACTGATGCCGTAGCTGGCAAAATATTCCTCGGGTCCCGGAATGCCGTCGAGGTTGCTGATGCGTTCCCGCTGGATGCGTAGCGCCATGACGACGTCAGCGCCGGCGAGACCCTCGTCGAGATCGTCAGTATTGCTGGCGAAGGGCATCTCTCCGGCGTCCGGCGCCATCGAGGCGGGCGAAATCAGCCGCAGCGAGCCTACGCCGAGAGTCTGTAAACCGTAGGCCGCCGACTTCGCGACGCGAGAATGACGAATGTCGCCGACGATCGCGACGTTCAGGCCAGTGAAGCTGCCTTTGTGACGCCGCATCGTCAACAGATCGAGCAAACCCTGCGTGGGATGCGAAACGTCGGATTCGCCAGCATTGAGAATGCTGACGTGATCCTTGACGTGCCTGGCGATGTAGGCGGGCACCCCGGCGCTGGCGTCACGTATGACCATGATGTCGCAACGCATCGCTTCGAGCGTATAAATAGTGTCGAGAATGCTCTCGCCTTTCTTGCGCGACGAAGTATTGACGTCGAGATTGAGGACGTCCGCGCCGAGTCGCTTGCCGGCAAGATCAAACGACGCGCGCGTGCGCGTGCTCGGTTCGAAAAACAGGTTGGCCACCGTGCGTCCGGCGAGTGCGTCGCTGCGTGCCGGCAAATCGCCCTCGGCCGTCAGAAATCCCTCGGCGCTGTCCAGTAATTCAAGAAGCAGGGACTTGTCCAGTCCCTTGAGCGTCAGCAGGTGTCGAAGCTCGCCGTTTTCATTCAATTGCAGACTGGCTTCGTCATCGGAGATTCGATCGGGGTAGGCAGCATTCATCGGGCGAGGATTCTACATTAACGTCCGGCAAGATACCTTTCCGCAATAAATACGGCTGCAGCGGCGTCGATATCTTCCTTCCTGATTCGGCCCCTGGTGCCCTCGGAGCGAGCTGCTTTGAGAACCTCCTCGGCCTCGATGGACGAGTAGCGCTCGTCGATCGTTTCGACGGGCAAGTCGTAACGCCGGAGTTCATCGACGAAGGCTTCAACTGCCGTGGTTATTTCCCCCGGGGAGCCATCCGCATGCGTGGGCATGCCGACGACAAGCCGCCCCGGACGCCACTCATCGACGATGCAGCGGATTCTGTCGTGGTCCACGCCGTCCTCACTGTTCACGACGACGCCGACGGGGCTCGCCGACGCGGTGATGTCCTGTCCGACCGCAATGCCGATGCGGCGTAGTCCAAAGTCGAACGCCAATATAGTCTCGGGCATTTGCTGTCAGGCGTGGCCTGCATCCGTGGACATACGGCTGATGTCGATGCCGATCTCGCGGGCGGCCGCGGACCAGCGATCGTTAAATGGCATATCGAAGACGATGTCCGGCGTGGCCGGCACATTGAGCCAGGAATTTGCGAGCATCTCGTGTTCGAGCTGACCCGCTTCCCAACCAGCGTATCCGAGCGCGACCAGGGTCTTGTCGGGGCCATCGCCCGTGGCCATTGCATCGATGACGTCGCGCGACAGCGTAAGGCAGATGTCATCCGAGACCGGCAGCGAGTTTTCGTAGCTATGCGACGTGTCGTGCAGTACGAAGCCGCGCTCCGGGCCGACGGGTCCACCCATGAGCACGGGATCGTCCGCCGTGCCGGGGTCCGGGTCTTCCAGGTCGAGTTGTTCGAACAAGCCGGCAAGTTTCATCGTCATCGGCCGGTTGATCACGATGCCGAGGGCGCCCTCGTCGTTATGTTCGCAAATGAGGGTTACTGTGCTGCTGAAGTTCGGGTCAGCCATGCTGGGCATTGCTATCAGCAGCTGATTGGCCAGCGATTCGGTGGTCTCCATGCGGATAGTATCCGCCCTGCCGAGAGCCCGTACAACCAGCGCCGGGGGGTCTTTTTCTATTGCTGCGCGACGCTCTCGGTGGAGGGCACAAATTCCTCGCTGAACAGCCACTTGTACGCGAACCGCAAGCTGTCGTAATCGGCGCGAATTTCCGCAGGGAACGGATCGAACGGTGACGCGCGCCGCAATATGTCGAGTGCGGCCTGGTCGAGGATCCTGGAACCGCTGGACTTGCGGATGATGACCTCGGCGAGTTGCCCCGACGCATCGATGCTGACCTCGAGAGTCGGACTGCCCGTCAGTCCGTCGAGATCGCCGAGATTGGGAAAATACTCGTCACCCACGGCCTCGATACGACGCTTCCAATTGTCGAGGTATGCGGCAACCACCGACTCTCTCGTGTCGGCGCTGATAACGAGTTGACGCGGGTCGTCATCGTGAATCAGCAATGTGGCGATGTCGTCCTGTGGCAGTGGCAGAGTTGCCTCTGAGCCCGCTTCGAGCGCAAGCGCGGCGCTGGTGTCGGGTCGCGGATCGATGCGGGGATCGTCCGTCACGCGTTTATCCTGCTCGGCTGCCGATGCGAGTAACTGATCGGCGCTGATCTCGTGCTCCGTCGACTCCATGAAGCTGTCGCCGAATTCATCGCCGGGGTTATCGAAAGGAGATTGGCTCTCCAATGGTGCAGACGGTCGAACCTGCTCGGCCGTGTTGCCGCCGCCTTCCTGGCTTGCCTGCGCCAGGTACTCGGCGCGGTCCGGCCGGTCGATCTGCTGGTCCGGGTCGGCCACGATTGTGACTTCGAGCGAGATTGCGTCGGTAAGGTCGTCGAGCAACGCCGGATTGAACGTTACGCCAATGATGAGAATGCCGTGCAGCAGTGCTGCGAGGAACAACATCGCCGGCAACCGGTCGGGCTCCGGTTCGGTGATGAGGCGCAACTCATCGAGGGGCTCCGTGTTGAGGGCGATTTCGACCATATCTCAGGGTGACCGTGCTGGCGCGAATGATCCGCCATTTCTGCTAGGTAAACAAGCGCTTAGCGGGAATACTTAGTGTTGGAGCGCTTCTCGAAGCGCGCCTGCGCTCAGACCTGATCGCGCCTCGAGAGGCGTTCCAACGATTCCTTCGAGTCTAGCGCGTAGATCTGGCCGCAAATGAGACCTGCGTCACTCTTGAGTCGTCAGTCGATGCGGCCCAGGCGACGCTCAATGGCATCGAACATCAGGCCCGCGCTGTTGGTGCCGAACTGGTCGTCGATCTCACGCATTCCGGTCGGACTAGTGACATTGACCTCGGTCAGGTAGTCGCCGATCACGTCGATGCCGGCGAAGATAACGTCGCGCTCCTTCAGAATCGGCCCGATACGGGCGCAGATTTCCCGGTCGCGATCGGACAACTCCTGACCCTTGCCGACCGCGCCCATAACCAGGTTACCGCGGTTGTCGTCAGCCGCCGGAATACGCGCCAGCGCATAGGGCACCGGCTCACCGTCCATCAGCAGGATGCGTTTGTCACCCATGGAAATCTCGGGAATATAGGTCTGTGCCATCGCGAACTGGCGGCCGAAATCGGTCAGCGTCTCGAATACGACGTTCGCGTTCTTGTCGCCATGTTTGATGACGAAAATGGATCGACCGCCCATGCCATCGAGTGGTTTGACGACGACATGGCCATGCTCGGCGAGAAATGTCCGCATTTCATCCATCGAACGCGAAATCAGTGTCACGGGTGCAAGGTCAGGAAACCACGACGTATAGAATTTCTCATTCATGTCGCGCAGCGCCTGCGGGTCGTTCATGATCACGGCGCCGGCCTGTTTCGCGCGATCCAGGATGTAGGTCGTATAGATGTACTCCATGTCGAACGGCGGGTCCTTGCGCATCAGAATGACGTCGAGGTCACCAAGCGCGACTTCCTGCTCCGCCTTGAATTGCCACCAGCAGCTACGGTCATCCTGCACGCTCAGTTGTCGCGAGTGACCCATAGCCGTACCCGAGATGACCTTCAAATCGGACTGGTTGAAATAGTGAATCTCGGCGTCGCGGCGGGTGGCCTCGAGCAACATTGCAAGCGAACTGTCCTTGTAGGGTGTGATGGATTCGATGGGATCCATGACGATGCCAACACGCAAGGAATGGGTGGACATTTTGAACACAGCTTCCTGTTTGTTGCGGAGCGGCCAACTATAACAGCGCAAAAGCAGCAAACGTCCGAAATTTGGGCGATTTTGGCGTCTGCGGCGGGCGTCGTAGCAGGACTTATGTCAATATGGTACAAGTCGGTTTTCCTGAACAATTCATGGTGCCTGGCGGCCATTATTCAGGGGTTGGGGATTTGGAAGCACGAGTCGCAAAGATTCGCATAATCGTGAGGGTATCCAGTGTCTACTAGTGCATCTCGAAGCCTGAGTGGCCTCAAGATTCTCGTTGTCGATGACAGCAAAACCATTCGCCGTACGGCCGAAACCCTGCTGGCCAAGGAAGGCTGTCAGGTCTTCACCGCGATCGACGGCTTCGACGCCTTGTCGAAGATCGCCGACCATCAGCCAGACCTGATTTTCGTTGACATCATGATGCCGCGCCTCGACGGCTATGAAACGTGCTCATTGATCAAGCACAACAAGATGTTCAAGGAAACGCCCGTGATCATGCTGTCGAGCAAGGATGGCCTGTTCGACAGGGCACGCGGCAGGATCGTCGGTTCGGAGCAATACCTGACGAAACCCTTTACCAAGGACGAATTGCTGGGCGCCGTATCGAACCAGATCGGCTGATGGCCCGACGCACATTGTCATTACTCTGCAAAAGGAAGCACTGATGGCAGTCATTCTTATCATCGACGATTCGCCAACCGAGCTGCATTTGTTTCAGAACATGCTCGAAAAAAACGGCTTTAGCACGCTCGTCGCGGACAGCGGCGAGGAAGGGTTGCGGCAAGCCAAAGCGTCGCGACCGGATTGCATTCTGATGGATGTCGTGATGCCCGGAATGAACGGTTTCCAGGCGACCCGCAAACTGACCCAGGACCCGGCCACAACGGGCATACCGGTCATTATCATCACTTCGAAAGATCAGGAAACCGACAAGATCTGGGGCATGCGCCAGGGTGCGGTGGAGTACCTGGTCAAACCGATTGGTGAAGGTGATCTCGTAGGTAAAATCAACGCGGTGATGGCTGCCTGAATGGGCGCTTCCGCTGAGCTCGCGTCGCTCGTCAAGCAGCCGTTCGAGCTGCTGCGTGAGATCGAGCGTCGCAGCGTCAGCGCACACTCCGGCGCTGGTGGTACGTCGATGCAGGCGGAGTGGGTCGGCATCGGTTTTCGAATTGGGGAAGAGCAGTTTGTGGCCAGTCGCGAGCAGGTGCGCGAGGTTCTGATGTTGCCGGAGTCGATGACGCGCGTGCCAGGCGCGAAGCGCTGGCTGCTCGGTATTGCGAATCTACGCGGACACTTGTTGCCACTCGTCGACATTAAATTGCTGTTGGGTAGTGGGCGTACGACATTGCGGCGTACGACTCGCGTGATCTCGGTTAATCATCGCGAGGTTCCGGCCGGACTGGTCGTTGACGAAGTGCAGGGGTTTCGTCGTTTCATGGACCACGAGTACACCGACAAGACAGCCGAGACTGTCGTGCGCTGCGACCGTTACCTGGCGGGCGGATATCAGCGTGGCGACGACACATGGCCGATCATGAACCTGTTTGATTTTGTCGAGAGCAATCTGTTTTTGCAGGCGGCGGAGGAATGACCTCGCCGTCGACTGCGCAGCCTGGATGCCGGGCTCGAATCATTTACTGAGTTACATTTCATGGCAAAAAAAACTGACACTACATCTGTATTCCGAAGCGTGGCGCTACTAATTGCCGTGTCGTTGCTCGCCGCAGCGGCGCTGATATATTTGCAATCGACGAATGGCGGTAACTCGTCTTCGGCCGAACTCGCTGCCTTGTCGCAGGCGATTCCCGCGCGTACGGCGGATGCACTGGCCGGTCGCCGCGGCGCATTCGACGTTCTCGATCGCAACGTGAGCCGGCTCGCCGAGCTGCGTCGTGGCGCTGGTGTCCCGGGCAGTTCGGCAGACTGGCAGCAGCTCGAGTCACGCGCATCCGCGATCCTCGCAAGACGCGCGGCGATCGAACCGATAGTTGGTATCGGCGACAGCACGGCCGCGATTCTGGAACTCTCCAATGAGCTTCTGACTCGCTCGGGGTCGACGGCGGTTATTCAGGAATTCCAGCAACGGGTTGGCGCTATTGCAGCAACGGCCGCGAGCCTTTCGAGTACCGCCGATGCCACGGCGGATGCGGCTGTTATGGCAGAGGATATGGCGTTTCTGCGTTCCGTCAACGATGCATTGTCGGGCGAAACAACGCTGATGGATATTACGCCGCTGGACGAGGAAGGACGCAGCACTGTCCTCGAACCGCTCGCGGGCCACATCGCTAACCTGGAAGCGCAGATCGGCGCCGTCGCCGGAAACGTCAGTCAGTTGACCGGCCTGGATGCGGCGCAGGGCGAGGTGGCGGCGGCCGCCAACAAGCTGGCGAGCGCATTTGAAGGCTCGAACGCCGGCATTGGTGGCTTGTTGCCAGGCTTCCTCATGATCTCGTGGGTCCCCGTGGGACTTGTGTTGTTCGCGCTTGTGCTCGTTGTCACGCTCGTCATCCTGAACTTGCGCATGGCGACCTTCGAGCGCCTGGCGCGCGATCAGGGTGAACAGAACGAACGCAATCAGCAGGCCATCCTGCGATTGCTCGACGAAATGGGCAGTCTTGCCGACGGCGATCTGACTGTCGAGGCGACGGTAACCGAGGACATCACCGGCACGATCGCCGATTCGTTCAACTATGCGATCGAGGAGCTCAGGAAGCTCGTAACGACGGTCAACGAGACCGCGATCATGGTCGATTCTGCGGCGAAGCAAACGGAAAGCGCTGCGACCCACATGTCGCGTGCGGCGGATAATCAAACCCGGGAAATCAATGCAGCAACCGAGTCGATCGTGTCGATGGCAGCGTCGATCGAAGAGGTGTCAGGCAACGCCGAACGGTCATCGGACGTTGCGCGCCATTCGGTCGAGGTTGCACACAAGGGCGGTGAGGCCGTGCGGCGCACGATCGATGGCATGAACACGATTCGCGAAACCATTCAGGACACGTCGAAGCGAATCAAGCGTCTCGGCGAAAGCTCGCAGGAAATCGGCAACATCGTCGAGCTGATCAATGACATCGCCGAACAAACGAACATTCTCGCTCTTAACGCGTCGATTCAGGCGTCCATGGCAGGCGAAGCCGGCCGTGGTTTCGCCGTGGTGGCCGACGAGGTGCAGCGGCTCGCGGAACGATCCACGAATGCGACGAAGCAGATCGAGGTGCTGGTCAGCACGATTCAGGCGGACACCAAGGAAGCCGTCGTATCGATGGAGCGCAGTACCACGGACGTCGTTGGTGGCGCCTTGCTTGCCGAAAATGCGGGTGCAGCGTTGGACGAAATCGAGCAGGTGTCTAATCAGATCGCAAGCCTGGTGCAGAATATCTCGAGTTCGGCACGCCAGCAGGCAGGATCGGCCGCCGACGTTACCCGGCGCACGACAAAGCTCCGCGAGATCAGCGACCAAACGGGCAAGGCGACGACTGCAACCGCGGCCGCGATCTCCAAGTTGTCGGAATTTGCGACGCAGCTAAGAAAGAGCGTCGCCGGATTCACCTTGCCGGGCGGAGCCATGCGAGGCACCCCCCAAATGACGGCGACATCGTCTAACGCGGCCGGCGGAGGCGCCGGACAAAAAGTGAGCGCGGGCTAGTTTTACAGCGACGATGACGGGCGATACCGGCATGACCGAACGGCGCGAACAAGGGGGGATCGAAAGTCCCGTCAGTGCGCTGTCTATCATCAGCACCGAGCTGATGGAGACGATTCGCAATGCGCATCTCGCGATCGAGGATTGCGTTGACGGTCGTGGAGGGTCTGCGGCGCTCGTGCGCGCCGGCGAGTTGCTTCACCAGGCGCGCGGCGCCCTGCAATTGGCCGAGACCTACGGCGCGGCGCTGCTCGCGGAAGAGATGGAGCTCGCCTGCAAGTATCTCGCATCGCTACGGGCTGGCAAGGGCCGTGAGGACGGCCTCGACGCGTTGACGCGGTCGATGGTACAGCTGCCCTCGTACATCGAACGGCTTCTCGCCGGTGGCCGGGATATCGCCCTGGTGTTGCTGCCGATGCTCAACGATTTGCGTGCAGCTCGCGGCGAACCGCTGTTATCCGAGGGCACCTTACTGCTTCTGAACCTGTCGCCGAGCCGCAGTGATCAGGCAACGGCTCGCCCGAAAGCCGACGGTGAAGACCCTGTGCTGGTGGCAACTCGCCTGCGACCGAAATTCCAGTTGGCGCTGCTTGGCTGGATCAAGGGCGGCAACACGCAGCGGCACCTCGATACGCTGTCGAAAGTCATTGCAGCGCTCGAGAATTCGGCGACTCGCGACGACATGTACCAGTTATGGTGGGTCGCCGCCGGCGTTCTTGAATCGTTGCAGAATGGTGGGCTGGACACTTCAATCGCACTGAAACGACTCCTGGGCCAAACCGACCGGCAGATCAAACTGGTTATCGACGAGGGCGTCGAAGCGTTCGATAAACACCCTGTCGACGATTTACTCAACAATCTGCTTTATTACATCGCGAGATCGAGTACGGTCGGGCCACGCATCAGCGAAATTCGTGCCGCTTTCAATCTTTCTGAACTGCTGCCCGGAGACGAGCAGGTAGAGCAGGCGAGGGAGGCGCTGTCCGCGCCGAGCGTCAAGCTCATGAAGACGGTCGCCGCTGCGATCAGGGAGGATCTCGCCAGGGTTAAAGACGTGCTGGACATATTCGTCCGCACGGGAATGAACAAGTCGTCGGAACTCGTTCCGCAACTCGAGTTGCTGAAAAAAATCAGTGACACGCTGGGCGTGCTCGGGCTCGGTGAGCTGCGCAGCGACATCGATGGCGAAATCGACCGTCTCAAATCGGTAGTAGAACGCGGCGGCGTTGCCAGCGATCAAATCATTCTCGATATTGCGTCCACGCTGTTGCGCGTCGAGGACCGGCTCGACCAGCAACTCGTTCGTCTCACCATGCCGCAGGACGCGCAAACCGACGGACAACCGGACATGTCACCACAGGATGCGGCCGACTATCAGCAGGTTGCCGAGTCCGTCATGCGCGAGTGCATCATTAATCTCGCGCGCATCAAGGAGACGATAGGACAAAGTCTCATCTCACAGGCGCCATCCCAGGGGCTGGATAGCGTGCCAACGTTGGTGCGCGGTATCAAAGCCGGCCTGATGATGCTGAACAAGACGCGCGCCATGGAAGTTATGGAGCGCGTCGGCACGCTGATTACACTGACCCTGCAAGGCGGCGGACCGTCCAGGCTCACGCAAAAAGAAACAGACCGGCTGGCGGATGCAATTGTCAGCATCGAGTACTACATGGAAACGGTCAAGGCAGGCCGCGCGGAACCGTGGTACATGCTTGATAACGCGGAAGCATGCCTGACCGTGCTGCGGGACGTTGGTTTGCGTCTCGAACAGGAAGAGGTCGCCGAAACGCCCGCCACGACAATGAAGATCCCGCAGGCGGAAATCGAGGCGCACGCTCTCGGGCAGGCGGCGGATGCTCCACCACAGGCAACCGAGGTCATGCCGTTGCCGGTCGTAGCGCCTGACGCTGAGCACCTTGATCCGGAATTGCTCGAGCTGTTTATCGAGGAAGCGAAAGAGGAAGTCGCATCGATCAAGCGTAACCTGCCGCCGTGGAGCGACTCGCCGGATGACATGGAGACGCTGATCACGGTGCGGCGGTCGTTTCACACGCTCAAGGGAAGTGGCCGCATGGTCGGCGCCGAGCGTATCGGTGAATACTGCTGGGCTGTCGAGAACTTGCTGAACAAATTGATCAACCGCACGCTCGTGCGCACGCCGCCGATGATCGAGTTCATTCTCGAAGCGGCCGGCGCCGTCCCGGAACTGGTCGAACAGCTGGAGGTGGGCGCCGATCCTGTCGCCGATATCAGCCTGCTCATGGCACGAGCGAATGCTTTCGCCGAAGGCGATCCGAACGCGGCCGTATTGACGATCGAATCGGTAACGCCCTCTGTCGAGGACGACAAGCCGGCACTGGAAATGGACCCGGTATTGCTCGACATATTCTCGAAGGAGACGGCCGGGCATCTCCAGGTCATCGTCAATTATCTGAGAGCATGCGAGGGCCATCGGCCACCGTTCGACGTCACCGACAAACTGTATCGTGCCTGTCATACGCTGCACGGCAGCGCGAACATGGCGAACGTGGAACGCGGCGTCGCTGTCGCCGGAGCGCTGAATCGCTTCGTGCGGCGAGTTCACGACTTCAAGGTCGGCTTTCAGCAATCAGGTATTGACGCATTGAAAGCCGCCGCGAAGGCGATTGCCACGATCGTCGGTGACATTAATAAGCCGGAGCAGAATCGCGCGGATTACACGGCGCTGGTCGAGCATCTGACACGCCTCGCGAACGCCGTACATCCCGAAGGCACCATTGTCGAAGTGCCCGAGCGGAAGGCGCCCGTCGCGGCGCCCGTCAAAGCGTCTATCAAAGCGTCTGTCACGGTACCCGCCAGGGCACCGGACGTGGCTCCCGAGCGGGTCATCGAAGCCGAGCCGGCGGAGGCGGATTACGACAAGGAGATAGCCTCGATATTCACCGAGGAGTCCGCCGAGCTGCTCGAATCGGCGGACAAGGCTTTCGGGGAATGGGCGAAAAACAAGGCGGCAAAACAGGCTGTCGATGAACTCAAGCGTCACCTGCATACCCTCAAGGGTGGCGCGCGGATGGCCGGTATCAAGGCGATGGGCAATCTGAGCCACGAGCTCGAGACCTTGCTGATTTCGGTCGACGATGGCCGTGTCAAGGCCAGCGCTGGTGTCGAGGAGTTGCTGCAGCGAAGCATCGACGAGTTGCATCGCATGCGTGACATGGTGATCGCGGGCAAAGCGGTCCCGACGGCGGCGGAACTCGAACAGAGCATCAGACAGGCCAATGCCGGTTTCGAGGTTGCAAGCGACGCAGATGTCGAAGTCGCGGCGGCGGAAACCGGCGTGCAGCCGGCCGAGTTCACGATCGAGCCCGATGACACGGTGAGCATGGTCATCATCGATTCGCCCCTGGCGGACGACCTCGCGGAGATCGCCGCTGAAGACGAAGAAGCGACGCTGCAGGCCGAGCCACAACCTGAACCAAAGCCCGAGCCCGAACCGGTACCAGAGCCCGAGCCCGAGCCCGAGCCAGAGCCCGAGCCCGAGCCCGAACCGGAGCCCAAACCCAAACCCAAACCCGAGCCCAAACCCGAGCCCAAACCCGAGCCCAAACCCGAGCCCAAACCCGAACCCAAACCGGCGAAAAAGAAAGTGGCGCGGCCAGCGGCCGATCTGCGCCCTGCACAACAGGGCGAGGCGCGCCAGGAATTTGCGCGAATCGACGCCGAACTGCTCGAGGATCTGTTGAACGCCGCCGGCGAAATCAGCATCTATCACTCGCGCCTGAGCCAGCAGGTAAGTTCGATCGAGTTTCACGTTGAAGAGTTCGAGCAGACGGTCGCGCGATTGCGGGATCAGTTGCGTAAGCTCGAGATCGAAACCGAAGCGCAAATCATGGCGGGTCACCAGGACACCTTGGTCGCCAAGGACTTCGACCCGCTGGAACTTGACCGCTATTCGACGATTCAGCAGTTGTCGCGCGCGCTCGCCGAGTCGGCGAATGACATGGACAGCATCAAGGAGTTGCTGCAATCGGTGACGACGGAGGCGGAAGGTCTGCTGGTCCAACAATCGCGGGTAACCGCCGAATTGCAGGACGGCCTCATGCGTACGCGGATGGTGCCGTTCGAGCGCCACGTCCCACGACTGACGCGGCTGGTGCGACAGGTCGCGGACGATGTCGGCAAGCGTGCCGAACTCGCGGTCGAAGGCGCGTCCGGCGAGCTTGATCGCCAGGTACTCGACAAGATGTTGCCGCCGTTCGAGCACATGCTCAGGAACGCGGTCGTTCACGGCATCGAAGAACCCGACGTTCGCCAGGGCAATGACAAACCGGCAACGGGGCGGCTGACGATTCGCCTGCATCGCGAAGGCGCGGAAATGGTTATCGATGTGGCGGACGATGGCGCTGGCCTCGATGTCGAAGCGATTCGCCGCAAGGCATACGAACTCGATCTGCTCAAACCGGACAGCAAGGTCAAGGATGACGAAATCATGCAACTCGTCCTGACGCCGGGTTTTTCGACAGCGGGCAAGGTCACCCAGGCTGCCGGTCGCGGCGTTGGCATGGACGTCGTTGCGAACGAGGTCAAGAAACTCGGCGGCTCGCTGCAAATTTCCTCGGTGACGGGGCAGGGCACGAATTTCACGGTGCGGCTGCCGTTTACACTGGCGATTACGCAGGCGCTCATCGTGCGCACGGGCGATGAGGTGTACGCGATGCCTCTGCCCTCTGTCGAAGGCGTGGCCCGCATTCCGCGCGGCGAACTCGAGAATCTGTTGAACCAGAGCGAACCGAGCTACCAGTACGGGGAAGAACAATACCGTTTCCGCCACCTGGGCATGTACCTCGGCGGCCAGGCGGCCAAGTTGCCGCAAGACGAGTCGTTCGTGCCCGTTATCCTCGTGCGCGCTGGTGAGTTTTCGGCTGCGCTGCTGGTCGACGAAATGTTGGCCAGCCGGGAGATCGTCGTGAAATCGGTCGGGCCACAGCTCGCGAGCATTCGCGGTATCGCCGGTGCAACGATCCTCGGCGATGGCCGTATCGTCCTGATTCTCGACGTCAATGCGTTGGTTCGCTCAGGTGCCCCGGTCGTTGAACTCAAGAAGGCGGCGCCGGCGCCCGCGGACGACCGGCCGGTCGCGCTTATCGTCGACGACTCGATTACGGTGCGTCGTGTCACCGAGCGCTTCCTGCAACGTCATGGCATGCGGGCACTGACGGCGAAAGACGGACTGGATGCGATCGGCGTCCTTCAGGACAACAAGCCGGACGTCATCCTGCTCGATATCGAAATGCCGCGTATGGACGGCTACGAGTTTGCGTCGCACGTGCGCAATGACGATCGCTTTGCAGATGTGCCTATCATCATGATCACGTCGCGTGTGGGCGACAAACACCGTGCGCGTGCGATCGAACTCGGCGTCAACGATTATCTCGGCAAGCCGTATCAGGACGCGCAATTGCTGGAGGCCATACAGCGCCAGCTCGAAGAAAGAGGAATCCAGATCAAGTGACCGCTGAAGCCGACGAACTATACAGCTTGCTCGTGCCACTGGCGGGTGAGCGCCTGATCGTGCCGCGTGCCTGCGTGGCCGAGGTCGTGCGTTACTCGGCGCCGGAACAGGAAGCCGGCGCTCATAGCTGGATGCTCGGCAGCGTCAACTGGAACGGGCGTGCCTTGCCTGTCGTGTCGATCGAGGGAACGCTTGGCAAGGACGTGCCGGTGGCAACCGGTCGCACCAGGATCGTCGTATTCATCGCAAGCACCGGGCAGCTCAAGACGGGTTACTTTGGCGCCTTGACGCAGGGGTTCCCGCAGCTCGTGCGTGTGAATCGCGATGTGTTGCAGCTCGACTCGACGGAAGGCTGGCCGAAAGATGCGCCGGTCCTGTGCCGGGTCAAGATGATCAATGAGTACCCGTTGATTCCCGACCTCGAGCGTCTGGAGGCGATGCTTGCGCGGGAGTCGCTGCAAGCCTAAAGGTCACCCCAAAGTGACTGCGCGATCGCGATCGCCGCAACCGCAGCCGTTTCTGTGCGCAATATGCGCGGGCCGAGTGACACGGAGGCAAATCCCGCGACGCTGGCATCGTCGTACTCCTGTTCGCTGAACCCGCCCTCGGGTCCCACCAGCAAGCACAGTTTGATTTGCGGCGAAGTGATGTCGGCTAACGACGCTTTTGCGCCAGGGCGCAAAATCAGGTCGGTGTCGCCGCGGTCGCGACTGCTGCCGAACCAGTCGTTTAGCGGCAGTGGTGCGTCGATCAGGGGCGGACGAATCCTGCCTGACTGTTCGCACGCGCTTTCGGCAACGCGCTGCCAGTGGCTACGGCGTTTTTCCGCACGCTTGTTGTCGAGCTTGACGACGCCGTGAGCGGTGAGCACGGGCGAGACGCGTTTGACGCCTAGTTCGGTCGCCTTCTGCACGACGAAGTCCATGCGCTCACCCCGCGATATACCTTGAGCGAGATGGATTTTTAATTCGGATTCGGACGCGTTGGCCACGTGACCCTGCACCAGCAGCGTAGCGCGATTTTTGCCGATATGACCGATTGTTGCGGACCATTCGCCGTCATCGCCATTGAACACGCGGACCGTGTCGCCGCTACGCAGACGCAGCACCCGACCCAGGTAGTGAGCCGGTTCCTCGTCCAATTGCAATTCACTGCCCTGGGCGAGCTTGTCGGCAACGAACAGTCGAGTCAGAGACATGGGTCATTCGCCTGATGATGCATTGGCGTTGACAGCCAATGTCCACAGCAACGACTATCGTCAAATCATCCGCGCTTGGCAACACATGACACAGTCGTTCACCGTCAATATCGGCACGGGCGTACTCGAACCGGCACGGCTTTGCCTGAGCCCGAATCGAGATGCGCGGCCTGCCGGCGTCGAGCCACGGCTCGTCGTCATTCACGGCATCAGCTTGCCACCCGGGGATTTCGGCGGGCCCGAAATCGAGCAGTTGTTCAGCAATTGCCTCGATTGGGACGCCCATCCGTACTTCGCTGATATTCGCGGGCTCGAAGTCTCGGCGCATGTCCTGATCCGGCGCGATGGCGACGTCGTGCAATTCGTGCCCTTTGGTGAGCGCGCCTGGCACGCTGGCGACTCTCGCTTTCGCCAAAATCCGCAGTGCAATGATTTTTCGATTGGCATAGAGCTCGAAGGTGAGGATACGACGCCCTACGAAGATGCGCAGTATGAGGCCCTGGCCGATGTCCTCGCAGCATTGATGCGAGCCTACCCCGCCATCACGCCACGGGATGTTGCAGCTCATTCGGACATTTCGCCGGGCCGAAAAACGGATCCGGGTCCTGCTTTCGACTGGCTGCGATTGTATGATGGACTCCACGCCAAACTCGCCTGATCCAGAGTAATGACCCTAATCGCACTTCTCATTGGACTGATAATCGAGCGCCTCGCCACGCAGATTTTCCACTGGCGTCGCATGCGCTGGCTCGATCGAATTATCGACAGCGGTTTCAAGCTGGCCGAACGCTTTGCGAACTGGCCGGCGCTCATTCCGGTTATTCTGCTCGCGATCGTACTGGTACTGCCGGTCGCTGCAGTCACGGTCGTACTCGTCGACAGGCTGCTCGGCTTTCCGCACCTGCTGCTCGCGGTAGTCGTGTTGTTCTTTTCCCTGGGGCCCAACGACATCGGGGAGGATGTCAACGAGTACTGCAGCGCGCTCGAGGACGGCGACGACGATCTCGTCAAGCAGACGGCGAAAGCGCTGGTTGAAAGCGATGTTCCGGAGGACGCGCTCGAACGCATTCATTGCGTCGAAGCAGCCGTATGCGTTCAGGCCAACAATCGATTGTTTGCGGTCATATTCTGGTTCGTGCTGCTCGGGCCGCTCGGGCCGCTGGGTGCGTGGGCATATCGAGTGACCGACCTTGTGCGGCGCCGCGCCGTGTTCAGGGAGGCGCGCGGTGACGAGAGTTCAGGCACTGCTGTGCGCGACGCTGCAGTCATGTTGCATGGCTGGCTCGCGTGGATTCCTGCGAGGCTGACGGCGATCGGATATGCGGTAGCCGGACATTTCGATGCCGCGCTGGCCGCCTGGCGCAGCCCCGGACACAAGCAAGGCAACACGGGGTCGGAACGCAGCGAAAACCTGCTCGCGCGAGTCGGTGTCGGTGCTCTCGCGCTCGAAGACGACGGTGAGGCGAATTTGACGGAAAGGGGCGTTCGTGGGGCGACGGCGGCAAACAGGCTCGTTTTCCGCTTACTGCTCATCTGGGCCGTCATCATTGCTGCGATGACCCTGTATGGCTGGACGGTGTGAGGCTGGCGACGTTCAGCCTGTTGATTGCAACACTTCCGATTCAATTTGCCTGTGATGCCCCTGACGTAGCGCAGAACGAAGCGCTGGCGCAACGTCACTCTCGCATCGTCACGCTGGCGCCAAGCCTTGCGGAACTCGTATTTGCAGCAGGCGCCGGGGACTTTCTCGTCGGCGTCAGCGCCTATTCCGATTTTCCGCCGCAAGTCGATGGGCTGCCTCTCGTCGGTGACGCGTTCACGATCGACCAGGAACAGCTTGCTCTGCTGCAACCCGACTTGCTGCTGGTCTGGCAAAGTGGCACGCCGGAGCACATCGTCGATGAATTGCGAATCGCCGGTTATGCCGTCGAGACCATTCGTACGCAGAAACTCGCCGATATCCCGGCCGCGCTGATTCGTATTGGTGAACTCACGGGCAGGGATGAGCGGGCGATGCAGGTGGCAGCCGACTTCGATGCCGGCTTGCGAGCGCTCGCGCAGAAATTCGCGGGCAATGAGCCAATTCGCGTTTTTTACCAGGTTTCGAAGCGCCCGCTGTACACGGTGAGCAATGCGCACTACGCGAGTGAACTTATCGCGTTGTGTGGCGGCTCGAACGTATTCTCGGACCTCGACGAACTCGCGCCGGCAATTGACGTTGAGGCGGTCATCGATCGCGACCCCGAGGCGATGTTGGCCGGGCGGGATTCAGGCGACGATGCCTTTAATGAATGGGACCGATGGCCTCAAATCGCGGCGAACCGCTACGGTAACCACTTTTTCCTGCCGGGCGACGAGCTGAGTCGGCCAACGCCCCGGGTATTGACCGCGGGGGCGGCGATTTGTGAGGCTCTGCAAACGGCACGCGAGCGGCGTGCCGTTCACGAAGAATCCGATGGCGCATGACCTCGAAATACGCGCAGGAGCAGCGGCCGATTTCGATGCCGTCATCGAGCTGCTGTCACGCGCAAACCTGCCTGTCGAAGACCTGACCGCGGAGAGCGTCGTCAGATTTCTGGTGGCTACGATTAATGACACCGTCGCAGGCCTGATCGGACTCGAACATTTTCGGGAGACCGGATTGCTGCGATCACTCGTTGTCGACCCGGCACTTCGCCGTGCCGGTCTCGGGCGCCTGCTCGTCGCCGCTCTCGAGTCACAGGCGGCCAGCCAGGGTGTGCAGGAACTTTGGTTGCTGACGATCGATGCCGATACGTGGTTCGGGGAGCTCGGTTATTCGACCCGGCAACGTGATCAGGCGCCGGATGCAATCCGTCAAACGGCGGAGTTCACCAGCCTGTGTCCCGGTGATGCCGTATTGATGGTGAAATCGCTCTAGAAGCGGTCTCCACAGTTGAGACCGCGTCTAGTCGCGATCTCGATTCCAGAGCACTTCCTGCCCTGACTCCTTGCGGGAAATCACGCGCGCGAAGACGAACAACAGGTCCGACAATCGATTCAGGTAGCGGAGCGTCTCCGCTCGCACAGGTTCGTTGTCCGCCAGGGTTTTGGTGCGACGTTCTGCGCGGCGTACGATCGTTCGCGCCAGGTGACAGGCCGCCGCCGCCGGACCCCCGCCGGGCAGGATGAAATCTTCGAGGGCCGGCAGGTCCTTGTTGTGCGCGTCGAGGTCCTTTTCGAGTCGGTCAACTGCCGCGTCGGTAACCGCGCTGTGCCCGGGTATGCAGAGTTCCCCACCGAGTTCAAACAGGTCGTGCTGAATCTCTGTCAGGCTGTCGCAAATCGACTGTGGCACGGCAGCGTGCGCCATTATCACACCGATCGCGCTGTTGGCCTCGTCGACGGTTCCATACGCTTCGACACGAACGCTATCCTTCGGTGTGCGCGAACCGTCGCCCAGACCGGTTGTGCCGTCATCGCCGGTGCGCGTATAAATTTTGCTCAGCCGTTTGCCCATTTTCCCGTCTGCTCTAATGCCAACCGTATTTTAGCTCGATAAACGTGCTTCTCTCCTGCATACGGAAATTCTCCGCCGTCTGGTACTCAGTATCGAACAGATTCTCGATTCGTGCGTTGAACTGCCATGATTTCGACAGTTGCAACTGACCCGTCAGGTTCGCGATGACGTAGCCGGCAAGGCGAACACCGCCGAAATCTTCACGATCGCCGCTTGCGAGTACGGATATGCCGAGTCGGTGCTGGCCAATGTCCTGCGCATAACTGACGGTCATGCTTTCCTCGGCGCGCCGTAACAGCCGGGAACCCGTGGTTTTGTTGTCGGCGCGTTGTTTTACGAGATCCGTGCGCAGGGTGAATGTGTCGCCGCGGAATTCATAACCGAGCTGCGCGCCGCGAATTTCCGCACTATCGATATTCGCGAGCGTAAACGTGGAGAGGTCGAACTCAATAAGGTTCTCGATATCATTGGCGTAGACCTCGATATCCACCGTGTGCCGGTCGCCAGGGGCATAACGCAGGCCGGCCTGGAATTCATTCGCCAGCTCGGGTTCGAGATCGGGGTTACCGCCGAAGCCGTAGCGATCCGTTGCGTCCGGGGCACGAAATGCGCGGCCAAGTCCGGCGCGCATAGTCCATGCCTCGGACAGTTCGTAGGCATACTCGGCGTTGTACGTTGTCTCGTTGCCGAAAGCCTCATGGTCGGTCAGGCGCACAGCAAGAAACGCCCGGTTGCGGTTGTGGCTCCACTGGTCCTGCATAAAGATCGCCCTGACGTCCGTGTCTTCGTCAAATCCCGATCCAAACGACAGCGACCTGGCGTTTTCGTCGATCGCGAACAGGCCACCCGTAAGCGTGTGCTCGGATAACGCGTGTGTGTATTGCCAGTCGAAGCTCAGCCGGTTGGACTCGACGAAGTCATCCGACTGATTCTGCGAAATACTATCCTCCATGTAAGACAGGACGAGTTTGCTCGCACCGCGCTTGGAAATCTCCTTGTCGAATTCGAACGCGGTCGTCGAATTCTCGAAGTCCTGGTCGACCGGCGTCAGGAAAAAGTCGAGGTATTCGACTATGCCTTCAGCCCGCCAGTGTCGGAGGCTGACTTCGCCGCGGCCGATATCGTGTGCCGCAAACATGTTGAGTGAAAGGTTTTCGTAGCCACGATCGATGTCCGATTCCAGCCGTGGCGGAAAACCGTCGGTGTCCTGCCAGTCCAGCGTAATGCCGAACTGATTTCGTTCACCGCGAGTCCCGGCGGATATAAACGCGGAGCGTGAATTGAAACTGCCGGCACCGGCGCCTCCCTCGATATTGGATTGCGCTGCGCGACGCGTGATGATATTGACCACGCCTCCAATTGCATCTGTGCCAAATAATGCCGAGCGTGCGCCCTTGACGATCTCAACGCGTTCGATAACTTCGGGTGAGATGTGTTGTATCGCCGGGCCGCCGATCGTACCCGGGTTCATGCGTACCCCGTCGATGAGCACCAGCGTGTGATTGCTTTCCGTGCCGCGCAGGAAAATGGACGTTGCCTGGCCTGGGCCGCCGTTGCGGCCGATGTCCAGGCCGGCCTCGAAACGCAATAATTCGGCCAGGTCCGTCGCCAGCGACAACTCGATGTCCTCGCGAGTAATCACGTGTACCGGGACCGTTGCGTGCTCGAGGGGAATCTCGGTGCGCGTTGCCGTCACGATAATCGTATCGGCGGGTGAGATATCGGTCGCGTAGGTGTGAATGGAAACGGACAGCAACATCGCCGCCGTCGCAGTATGTCGAAAGAGTCTCATTAACCGCCCCTGTGCGTGCCGCCCGCACGCGTTGTGTTTTTATTGCCAGAACGGCTATGAGTGGGACGGCGGCCAGGTGCCGCACGCCAGTCGCCCACCGCGCCGTTCGCGTGTTCACCAGGCCGGTCTCCGGGCTTACGAGCGGAGTAGACTCCTGGCCTCAGCGCCTTCCCACGAGCACCGTGTGTGCGTCGCAGTGGCTCCGCGGCCTTGTACTTGGCCACGGGACTGAGGTTTTTGCTCGATCACCGTTGCGGGGGCAGCGCCGGAATTTTCACCGGCTTCCCGTCGCCCGACGTTTATGCATCGGGCTTACCTAATGACAGGACTACGATAGGAACGCATCTACCCGGTGTCAAGCGAATATCAAAACAGGCTTCCTTACCGTGCGGATCATGCGGTGTAACCCAGCGACTCCAGCGCGGTCCTGACCTCATCGAGAACGTCGGGGTCCTCAATCGTCGCCGGCACCTTGTACTGGTCTCCGTCGGCAATTTTGCGCATCGTGCTGCGCAGAACTTTGCCGGACCGGGTCTTGGGCAGGCGAGCGACAACCGCTGCTTTCTTGAATACGGCGATCGGACCGATGCGGTCGCGAACCATCTGCACGACTTCCGCGACGATGTCGGATTCGTCACGCTCGACACCCGCCTGCAATACCAGGAATCCAACTGGCACCTGGCCTTTCATCGCGTCGGCGGCGCCGACCACGGCACACTCTGCAACGTCGTCATGTGCTGCAAGAACTTCCTCGATTGCGCCTGTTGACAGACGATGACCCGCGACGTTTATGACGTCGTCCGTTCTGGACATGACGAAAATGTACCCGTCCTCGTCGATATAACCGGCATCGCCCGTTTCGTAGTAGCCCGGAAACGTCTCGAGATAGGAACTGCGAAAACGCTCTTCGGCATTCCACAAGCCGGGTAAGGTGCCCGGTGGCAGTGGCAGCTTGCAGGCAATGGCACCGACATCGCCGATGGCAACATCATGACCACCTTCGTCGAGTGCCCGAACTTCCCAGCCAGGTGCCGGGCGCCCGACGGACCCCGGCTTGACCGGCGCGAGTTCGATGCCGATACAGTTCGCGGCGATCGCCCAGCCCGTCTCCGTCTGCCACCAGTGATCGATGACGGGCACGCCGAGCTTTTGCTCGGCCCAGTGCAAGGTGTCCGGGTCGCAGCGCTCGCCTGCGAGGAATAAGGATTGCAGCGACGACAAATCGTATTTCGTAATGAAGTCGCCATTCGGATCCTGTTGCCTGATGGCGCGAAACGCTGTCGGCGCAGTGAACATGCAGGCGACATTGTGTTCTGACACGACCCGCCAGAACGCGCCGGCGTCGGGCGTCCCGACCGGCTTGCCCTCGTACAGGACGGTGGTATTGCCGTGCAATAACGGCCCATAGATGATGTAGGAGTGCCCCACCACCCAGCCGATGTCGGAGGCAGCCCAGTAGACTTCGCCCGGCTCGACACCGTAGAGGTTGCGCATCGTCCAGTGCAGGGCGACGGCGTGGCCGCCGTTGTCACGGACTATGCCTTTCGGCTGTCCGGTCGTACCGGAGGTGTACAGCAAATAGAGCGGGTCGGTGGCATCGACAGCAACGCAGTCGTGTTTTTCGGCACTCGACGTCGCGTCATGCCAATCGATATCTCTCGGCGCCTGCAGTTCTGCCGCCAGTTGCGGCCGCTGCAAGATGACGCAGTGCTCCGGCTTGTGACTCGACAGCTCCAGCGCCTGATCCAGGAGCGGTTTGTATTCGACGATTCGGGTCGGCTCGATGCCGCATGAGGCAGAGACGATCGCTTTTGGCGTGGCATCGTCAATGCGTGTCGCGAGTTCATTGGGCGCGAAACCGCCGAAAACGACGGAATGCACAGCACCCAATCTCGCGCAGGCGAGGACGGCGATGATCGCTTCCGGAATCATCGGCATGTAAATAATGACACGGTCGCCTTTGGCTACACCGTTGTTTGCAAGGGCACCAGCGAAGACAGACACATCGTCGAGCAACTCGCTGTAACTGATACTCCGCTGCGTGCCCGTTACGGGGCTGTCGTAGATGATTGCAGGCTGACTACCGCGACCGTTCGCCACGTGCCGATCGACGGCGTTGTGACAGGTATTGAGACGGCCTCCCGAAAACCACTGGTACATAGGTGCATTCGAGTCGTCCAGGACCCGGTTCCATCGGCTTTCCCATTCGAGGCCTTCTGCCGCTTCCGCCCAGAACTCTGTCGGATTTTCGATCGAATGCCGGTGAATCTCTGAGTACTTTTTCATGGCAGCCCCGCAACACAATGAATCTCTCCAATTCTAGAAAACAGGCCGGTCCGCTGCCATTGGACCAAAGACGCAAGACATGCGGTCAATATAGGTCGCCAAGTGTCGTTCGGCCTTGCGATTCATGGGTAGCCACCATGGCGACGAGCAGTTCGGCCGCTGCCACGGCGTCCATGAGGCAATCGTGACCGCGGTACCTGGGCAGGTTGTATTGCGCGCGCAGGTCGGGCAATCGCAGTGAGCGTTGGTCACCGAGATGGTGACGGCGCGATTGCCGGCGATGTTCCAGACCGAGAGTGTCAATGGTCGGCACCAGTAACTTTTCTCCAAAGTGCTCCCTGCACAGCCGATCGAGCAGTTCCTTGTCGAGTCCGGCGTGGTGAACCACGAGCACCTTGCCGGCGAGCACCTCGAGTACTCGCTTCATGGCGCGCGCGGGTTTCATCCCCTCGCTGACGATGGTGTCCGTCAGGCCGTGAATCGATGCACTGTCGCCAACATCTCCGAGCGGCTTGACAACGTGCGACTCTGCGGTCGCGAGATCGATTTTTCCACCGCGAATGAGCACCCAGCCAATGCTCAGCATGTCCGCGGTTTCCGGATTCAGCCCGGTCGTTTCGATATCGACGCAAACCAGGTCGGCATTTTCGAATGGCGTTGCGGGCGCCGGCAGTGGCTGTTCGATGAATGCCCTGTAATTTGCATCCCGGGATCGTACCCGGGCCCTCCATCGTCGCAGTGCCAGCCCAAGATTGCTCATGCAATATGAAAGCGGTTCAACAACGCTGACTGGCTAACGCTGACCTGAGTGAATGCGGTCTTGAGGTTCTGTCGCACAAGCGGCGAGAGTTCGCCGGGCGACAGATGATTGTCCGGCCTTTGTCCGGCGTGCATCTGCCGGCTCTGATGTTCCATTCTCAGCTTTTCCATGAAATCGAGCGCATCGATCAGATTTGCCGCGTCCGCGTCGGTTATCTCACCGGCTTTGGCGGCTGCACGCAGACGGTTTCTCGTCGTGATTTGAATTTCGCCGACCGCGAGCGCCCGAATCCGCGCGATCTCGACGATTGGCATGATGCCGTGCAACTTCATGTCGAATGTATTCTTGTGCCCCCCTGATTTTTCGAGAACAAATTGACGAAAGAAACCCAATGGTGGTTGGAAATTCATCGCATTCTGCGCCATTAGTGCGAGGAAGATCTCGTTTCTACGGGCGTCTTGCCTGATGCTTTCCTTCAATTGGTCGACGAGATCTGCGTCACCGTGAACGCATCGCAAATCGAAGAAAATGTTGGCATGCATCAGTGCTTTCTCTTCGGGAACGGTGATCCACTTGTGGAAATACTCTTTCCAGGTTTTGAGTGGTTGCCGCCATTTATCGTTCGAGGCCATCACGTCGCCGGGACAATAAACCCAGCCGCACGCATCCAGTCCGTCGTTGACGATCCGGGCCAGCGCCTTGAAGTATTTGTCGTCTGCGCGGACCGCGGCATCGTTGAGTACGAGCGCATTGTCCTGATCGCTGCGCGCCGATTGCTCGTGACGACCCTGCGAACCCATCGCGACCCACGCATAGTCACACGGCGGCGGCCCTAAATCGGTTTCCGCAATGCGGCAAAGTTGCTGTGTCACCGAATCGGTAATCGTCGTAATGAATTTCCCCAGTTGCTCACTGTTTGCATCGCCGTTGATCTGACCGGCGACGAGCGCTGGAAGGCGCTGGCAAACACTGACAATACCGGCTACCGAGGTTTGCCTGGCGATGTCGTGGACGAGGTACAGAGGATGTTCCGTCTCGATGCGCATGAAGTCGCTGCGTGCGACCATTCCGATGAGT
>Ga0255053_10000074_pt1 | contig 46747 bp, 40 predicted proteins | sample JV7_2_22_MG_FD_188635 | JGI IMG/M metagenome (GOLD analysis project Ga0255053, IMG submission 188635) | Seawater microbial communities from Jervis Inlet, British Columbia, Canada - JV7_2_22 | ecosystem: Environmental > Aquatic > Marine > Inlet | place: Canada: British Columbia | collected... | reverse complement strand
TCCTGTCCCGCCCTGGCCAGGGTGAGGACTAGCGGCACTGCTCCCGCAGCCTTCAGAACTTTGCAGCATTCCCTTACCGTGGCTCCAGTAGTGTAAACATCATCGAAAAGAAGAACCCTGTTGCCTGAAAGCTTCTTATGGTCGCGGCCTGTATAAAATGCCCCTTTTACGTTTTTATCTCTTTGTGCCTTTTCCAGCCCCACCTGGGGTTTTGCGCCTCGCCTACTGAGAGCATTATTTAGAAGTGGAACATCGTGATAGTCAGCCACAGGAGATGCAAGCAGGGCAGCCTGATTAAATCCCCTTTTCATCAAGCGCCAGGTCGACACAGGAACAGGAACAACCGCATCGAAGTGAGGGATATCCATTGATGAAACTGCCTCGGCCACTGCGTCTTTCAGCACCTCGGCCAACGAGAGCTTCCTGCCGTACTTGAGAGCATGAACCGCTTCAGACATCCTGCCGGAAAAGAGGTACAGCCCCCTGCACCATTCGAATGGAGGTCTTTTTCGGATACACTCAAGGCAGGAGTGAGGCGTGTCCGGTACCGGGAAGGGTATACCACAGGTGGTGCAGTACCCCTCTATAATGGGATGGAATTCATTCCTGCATTTACTACAGCAGTGAGGATATTTTCCTTCTGAAAGATTTCCGCAAAGGAGGCACACAGGCGGATAGATGACATCCAGGAAATTGTCCCACCGCCTGTTGGTGATCATCACTGGTCAAAACAGGGAAGTGCCGGTCATCTCTGCCGGCTGGGCGATACCCATTATCTTTAGAAGGGTGGGCGCCACGTCTGCCAGGCATCCCTCGGCAAGCACAGGTTTTCCTTTCGAAAAGTCCGGGCCCACCATTACCAGTGGCACCTGATGAGTTGTGTGGGCAGTGTGGGCTGTACCTCCGGGATCCACCATTGATTCAGCGTTGCCGTGATCAGAAGTGACTATCAGAACACCGCCCAACTCCTGAACTTTTTCAGCGATCCGGCCAACACACTCATCAACCGCCTCAATAGCAGTCACCGCAGCCTCGAAGACACCAGTATGCCCCACCATGTCCGGATTGGCGTAGTTTACAATCACAAAGTCATACCTGCCCGAATCCAGTCTCTCCAGGAATTCCCCGGTAACCTCATCGGCGCTCATCCTGGGTTTGAGATCATAGGTGGGCACATCCTTCGGTGACTGGATGAGACAGCGATCCTCGCCTTCGAAAAGCTGCTCCACGCCCCCATTGTAAAAAAAGGTCACGTGGGCATATTTTTCCGTCTCAGCTATTCTGAGCTGGGTTAGGCCCTCCCTGCTAAGAACCTCTCCCATGATATTTTCAAGGACGATGGGCGGAAAGGCTACAGGATGGTCAAAGCTTTCATCATACTGGGCAAGACAGACATAGGATGACAGGTTCGCAACCGCCGGGCGCACGAAACCGTTAAATTCCGCGTCGTTAAGAGCATGTGTTATCTCCCTTGCTCTATCTCCCCTGAAGTTCATGAAAATGATCCCGTCACCGTCCGAGATCAGGCCTGAAGTGCCTCCATCTCCCTGGATGACTGTGGGCAGTATGAACTCGTCAGTCTCGCCACGGTCATATGCTTTCCGGACAGCCTCTTCACCTGAGGTAGCTACCTTACCCTCTCCGACCAACATGGCTCTGTAGGCCAGCTCGAGACGGTCCCACCTGTTGTCGCGATCCATGGCATAGTACCGCCCAGATACTACTGCAATACATCCCTTGCCAAGGGATGCGAGGTACGATTCCATATTCCGTATATGATCAATTCCGCTGTTTGGAGGTGTATCCCTTCCGTCCATGAAGGCATGGACGAAAATATCATCGATTCCCGATGAAGCGGCAAAGGAGGCCAGGGCTTTTATCTGGTCGATGTGGCTGTGGACCCCTCCATCGGACATGAGGCCCATCACGTGGAGCCTCCCCGAGGCCTTCTTTATCATTTTGAAGGATTCTGAAAAGACGGGATTCTTCTGGAAATTACCGGATTCGATGGCGTTATTTATTCGCGTGAAATCCTGGTAGACAACGCGGCCGGCACCCAGGTTGAGATGGCCGACTTCAGAATTTCCTATCTGGCCGTCGGGCAAGCCAACATCCTCACCGGACGCACCCAGTGTTGTAGTTGGAAAGAGCTTTTGAAGGGAATCCATATTGGGAGTCCTGGCAGCGGCAATCGCATCATTGTCTTCACCGGAGGATATCCCCCAGCCGTCCAGAATCATTAGTACTGTTGGAGTCTTCACCCTTGATCTTCGTATCTTGGAGCGTCAGCGGGGGTAACTGCTGCTTCCGAAAGTTCCGGCAGCGTCAGAGTATTCCAGTTCAGGCACGATTTGCACCTGGCCGACCATTTTCTCTCCATAAGGCCGCACTCACCGCACTGGTACTGTGGCTTCAGCCCAAAGGTAGTATCCACGAACTTTTTATATTCCGAAATGGCGTCCTCACTCCGGTCCCGCCTGGTCATGAACTCACCCAGAAGAACATGAAGAAGGGGTGCGTCGTATCCTAAAGATTCAACTTTTTTGAGGGCCATGAAGCCCTCGTCTATCATCTCCAGCCTCAGACAGGTTTTGCTGTAAAAGAGGTTCAGGAAGACATCGTCCGGGTATTTGTTCAAAAGCCCCTTGTATATCTCGATAAGCATCCTGGGATTTTCAAGCTCCATGAGCTTATCTTCCATTACCTGAAGGAATACCGATTTCTTGTGCTCGCTGTAGCCATTCTCCAGAAGTTTGAGTCCATCGTCCAACTTACCCATGGCTATGTGCGCTTCACCCTGAGAGACAATTGCCGCCACGAAACCAGGGGACTCTTTCAAGATCTCCTTGAGCAGTTTCAGGGCGCGATCATACTCGCCTCTTTCTGCAAGATCCACCGCGAACTGGTACTTGAGGCCGGTTAAATATGCTTGCTCATCATCAGTTTTGTCCTTGAGCTTGATAACTTTCCGCTGAGTGGATACAGCACCCTCCCAATCACCTTCTTTTTCCTGTATCTTCCGGAGCGTCTCCAATGCTGTGCGGTTTGAGTCGTCTTTCTTTATTATCTTTTCAAGAACCTCCTGGGCCTTGGTTGGATTCCCGGCTGCAATGTAATCGTCAACTAAAAAGAACTGGACCCTGAGGTTTTTGGGGTGATCCTCTCTGGCCTTTTCATGCAGTTCAATTGCCTCCTCAATTTTTCCCTGGCCCAGGTACACCGTGCCAAGCCTGAAGACGGGGAGGAGGAAATCCAGGTCTTTTTCCACGGCCTCTTCAAGGAGCTTGGCAGCACGGTCAACCTTGCCTGATAGGTGCGCGTCAACGCCTTTATTGTAGAGGTCTTCAGCCTTGGCCCTGCGACGATTCTTCATACTCTCCTGAACCTGGATGAAGGTCTTCCTGAGCCCCCGTATGGCAAAAAGGGCAAAAACGACCAGGGCTCCAATTCCCATTGAGAACAGGACTACACCTATTACAGGGAGCTCGACTACTTCCCCCTTCCAGAAGTGCACGGTGACGGATCCGGGATTGTAGTAGGCGAAAAATGAAAAAGCCATTACAAGGATCAGGATTATCACTGTTGCTATTCTGCTCACTAGACTGCTCCCCTTTTCTCCATTTCGTCCTTGCACAGGGTGCAGAACCTGGCGTTTGGACGGGCTTCGAGGCGTCCCTTGGGGATCTGCTCACCACAGTTGTCACAGTCCCCGAATTCACCGGAGCTTATCCTCTCCAGGGCTTCATCAATCTCCTTGACCTGCTGAATGACCATTTCCCTGCGCTTCAAGTTGAAGTCTGTCCTGTAATTTGAATTGGCCTGGTCCACGGAATCCATACTACCTTCTCCGGTATTGTCCTTTTCCACCTCGGACTTTTTCTTAAGAGCGGCCTGGAGCTCCATCCTCTTGTCAAGCAGTATCCCTCTGTATTGCTCCAGCTGTTTCTTGTTCATCAAGGATCCTCCCGTTGAAGCAGTTAATTAATGTCAGATAGATATACTATAAACTCTTGTGTAGATGGAAGCTTTTCCTAGTTCCAGGTTCCAGGTTCCAAGTTCCAGGATACTCAATAGTTTCTTAGATATTTCATCACTTGAAACATGAAACTTGAAACGTGAAACTTTTACTTATGATACGGTTCTCTCTTAAGAATCGTGAAAGCTCTATACAGCTGTTCTACTAGCAAAAGCCTTGCCATTTGATGCGGCAGGGTCATCGCAGACAGTGAAAGCCTCATATTGGAGTCATCGACTGCCGATTTGCACAGGCCGTGGGGTCCTCCCAGCAGAAAACTCACCCGGCCGACACCGTCTTTAATGACATCCCCCAACCAGGAAGCAAGCTCTTGGGATGTTTTTTGCTGTCCTCCCTCTTCCAGAGCAACCCTGATATCTGCCTTCAAATGAGTTTTCCTGAGGGAGCTGTAGGCTTTCTCCTTATCCGACTCCCTTTCAGACCTCTCCTTCGGTACTTCCCTGATTTCTACACTGCTATATCCCGAAAGCCTCTTGAGGAATTCTTCCATACCCTCCCTATAGTAGGGTTCTTTGACCTTCCCAATGCCAAGGATCTGTATGTTCAATTCAGCGGCTCTCCCTCGTATTCGATCTCAAGCATTGGCGCGTCTATCCAGAGTCTTTCAATATCATAATATTCCCTGATGGCCTGCAAAAACACATGCACAACGACTTCACCGTAATCCAGAAGGACCCACTTGCCCTCCTTAAGCCCTTCCTCGCCCAGTCTCGGGTAGCCCAGGGCTTTGAAAGCATCCATTATATTTTCGGCTACCGACTGAACGTGCCTGTCAGATGTGCCTGTCATTATCACAAAATATTCAGCTACAGAGGAAAGTCCCCTGAGATCCAGCACGGTAGGGTTTAATGCCTTTATGTCCAATCCTGCTCCCACTGCAAGTCTGGCTATGTCGTCTGTATTCAAATTAATCTCCTGTTGCTAAGGTTTTGGGCTTATTACCAAATATCTGCCGTTTATTGATATAGAAGTCAGAATTCAGGAGTCAGAATCCAGAATCGTGAACGATAAAACGTCCTCCTCATTTTTTGTAACACTCCTGCCTCCTGCCTCCTGCCTGTTCAGCATCAACATCCATCACCTATAAAGATCTTTACGGACAATATAATCATAAACATTGTCAGGGACGAGTTCATGAAAACTTTTCCCTTCCGAAATAAGTTTTTTAATCCCGCTGGCGGAGATATCTACCGCCGATACGGACAGCGAAAACAGCCTGGTACCGCTGCTGTGCCTGAAGCCGTCCTTTACCGGTGCATATCTGGAAATGATCTTTTCTGGAAGAGACCCTATCAGGTCTATCTCGAATCCAGGCCTTGTCAGGACGACTATATTTACTGCTGCCATTACCTCATCCGGCCTGTGCCATGTCGAGATTTCGCTGTAAGCGTCCGCTCCCAAGGCCATAAAAAACTCCCCTTCGCCTATATCTTCCCTTAAATCCCTGATCGTATCGAGAGTATAAGACATCCCTTCCCTTTGGAGTTCCAGTTCAGAAACTTTCAGAACGGGGTTGCCGGCCGCAGCAAGTGAGAGCATCTCCAGACGATCTTGTGAAGACGCCACGGGCGGATCGGGACGGTGGGGAGGTACTGCCGCAGGTATCAGATATACGGTTTCAAGATCCAGTGATCGTGCAAATTCTCCTGCTACCGTTAGGTGGCCTAGGTGTACTGGATCGAATGTGCCGCCGAATATTCCGATTTTTTTCATTATTTGGTTTTATGCGGCGGTGATAAATCACCTGGTTTCAGGTTTAAAGTTTCAAGTTTCAAGTAGTGTAATTTCTTCATCGCTATCCTTGGAACCTGAAACCTGGAACCTGAAACTCGCTCGGTCAATATCAGTCCCTCAGATGTCCTTCCCCCAACACTATGAACTTCTGGCACGTAAGTTCCTCAAGGCCCATGGGGCCCCTGGCGTGGAGTTTATCGGTGCTGATGCCGATCTCGGCCCCGAGGCCATAGACAAAACCGTCGCTTAACCTCGTTGAAGCATTCACCATAACCGAAGAAGAATCCACTTCTTTCAAAAAACGATCGGCGTTCCTGTGGCTCTCAGTGACAATGCAGTCAGTGTGAGCGGATCCGTATTCAGCTATGTGGTCCATTGCTTCATCGATATCCCCCACCACTTTCACAGAGAGGATCTTTTCCAGGTACTCTGTTTTCCAGTCTTCATCCTTTGCTTTTCCGACCTCAGGTATTATCTTCCTCGTAACCTCGCAGCCTTTAAGCTCAACTCCCTCATTCTTCAGCCGCCCCAGAAGGCCCGGTAGAAACTTCTCTGCTATATCAGCATGGACCAGGAGTGTCTCCATGGCGTTACAGGTCCCCGGCCGGTTCAATTTTGCGTTCACACATATCTCTTCAGCCATTTTCTGATCCGCATCAGCATCCACATACGTGTGGCAGACTCCATCGAGGTGCTTTACAACCGGAATAGTGGAGTTTTCCATGATCATCCTGATAAGGGGTTTGCCACCCCTGGGAATGATCATGTCGACGTGTTCATCCAGTGTGAGGAGCGCCCTGACCGCAGTCCTGTCGATGGTGGGAACCGCCTGTGCTGCCTCTGCCGGCAGCCCGGCTTCAGCAAGCCCCTCCTGAAATAGAGCGGCAAGGGCCGTGTTTGAATGTATAGCCTCCGAACCCCCTCTCAGGATGCAGGCGTTTCCCGACTTCAGGCACAGAGCAGCGGCATCTATCGTGACGTTGGGGCGTGACTCATAAATTATCCCTATAACACCTATCGGAACCCTCATTCGACCGACCCTGAAACCGCTGGGCCTGTTCCAGATCCTTGTCACCTCCCCCACCGGATCGGGGAGAGAAACTATTTCTTCGACTGCAAGGGCCATTTCCTCAATCCGTTCCTGAGTCAGACGCAGTCGGTCGATCATGGCAGAGGAGAGTCCGTTCTTCTTTGCCGCCTTAATATCCTTTTCGTTCTCCCTGATCAGTAAACCTTCAGATTTCCTCAGCTTTGAAGCTACAATCTGGAGAGCATTATTCTTGTTACCCGACGATGCACTGGCGATTGACCGACTGGCTGCTCTTGCATTCTGGCCGATGTCCAACATTAATTTTTTAACGTCCATTGTGTAATCCTCGACTTAATTGCAAGCTGGTTCCATCTTCCAATTTCCAGGTTCCATGTAAAGTAAATTAACCTTGGAACGCTTGGAACGTTGAACCTGGAACATGGAACTCGTTTTAATCATCCTATTTAATCACCATATCATCTCGATGGATAACCTCTTCTCCCAGGCTGGAGCCAAGTGTTCCCTCTATCTCGCCGCTGTGTTTACCCATTATCTTTTTTATTTGTCCAGATGAGAAATTTGTGATGCCGCGAGCTATTTCTTCTCCTGACCCGGTGATACAGCGCACCATAGCACCGCCCTCGAACTCACCTTCTACTATCTGGATCCCTGCGGGTAGAAGGCTCTTCTTTCCTTCAACAACTGCCTTAACCGCGCCACTGTCCAGTGTCAGCGTACCTTCGGTGTGTCCTGAATAAGCTATCCAGTGCTTTTTTGACGCCAACCTCTCGGCAGCCGGTATGAACAGGGTACCAACTGGTTCACCTGCCATGATCCTGCTTAGATTACCAACAGTCTTGCCGTCAGCTATGATCGTCACAACACCTCTGTGAGCAGCCATTTTGGCTGCCATTACTTTGGTGGACATGCCTCCACTGCCCACCTCACCGGACCCACCGGCCATATCCATTATCTCATCGTCTATTGTGTCCACCACTTCCACAAGTTTTCCTTCTCCCAACCTCGGATCCCTGTCGTATAACCCCTCAATGTCTGTCAAAATTACAAGAACATCCGCTGATGCGAGGTTCACCACCATGGATGAGAGAAGGTCGTTATCCGAAAATTTGATCTCGTCAACCGCAACTGTGTCGTTTTCGTTAATTACCGGAATGACCCCGAGCTTCATGAGTTCTTCCATCGTGTTGAGAGCGTTGACGAAGCGCTTTCTGTCAGCCAGGCCTTCCCTTGTCAGCAACATCTGTCCCACTGTGATCCCATGTTTTGAAAAGGCTGACTCGTATGCGTGCATCAGGCGGCTTTGGCCAATGGCCGCAAGGGCCTGTTTTGCCTTTATGGTAGCGGGGATCTTCTTTTTCCCGGTCTCCCTCATTCCCATTAATATCGCTCCTGAGCTGACTATAACAAACTGGTACCCCTCATTGCTCAATGACGCAATTTCACCGGCAAGAGATGCTATCAGAGCCTGGTCCACACCACCCTTGGGAGCCTCGAGCACGGCGCTGCCAAGTTTGACAACAATTTTTCTTCGATCGGTGAGGAGTTTTTTTCTCATGTCACTCACTGTTTTCAGTCCTTTATTGCTTTGACCATTTCGTAAAGCTTGCCGACGACTTCATTCAGCCCCTCCCCGGTGGCAGCTGATATGATGTATGGCTCAAATCCAAGCTCATCCCTGAATTTTTTCAATATTGAGGTACGTTCTTCATCGCTGACAAGGTCCGACTTATTGAGGGCCACAATGCTCTCTTTTTGTGCCAAACCCTGTGCATACGCCTTCAACTCGTCCCTGACCGTCCTGTAAGCCTCTACAGGATCTTCATCTGTTGGAGCAAGGCCTGCAAGATGAAGCAGAACCGAAGTTCTTTCCACGTGCCTCAAAAACTGATGCCCAAGACCCGTACCCTTATGGGCGCCCTCAACCAGTCCCGGTACGTCAGCTACCACGAAGCTGCTGAATTCACCCATTCGCACCACCCCGAGGTTAGGAACGAGAGTGGTGAACGGATAATCAGCTATCTTGGGACGGGCTGCTGAGATCCTGGAGATGAGAGTTGATTTGCCTGAGTTGGGAAGCCCGACGATCCCGGCGTCGGCGATCAGCTTTAACTCAAGTATGAGTTCCTTCTCTTCCCCTGCGCGGCCCTCCCCTGCAATCCTTGGCGCCTGCCGTGAGGCAGTGGCAAACCGGGCATTCCCATTCCCGCCGCCGCCGCCCGTTGCAACAGTGACTTCACCCTCGGTGAGGTCCGCCAGGATCTCGCTGCTCTGGGCATCGAATATTACGGTACCTGGTGGAACTTTAAGTATAACAGGGTCAGCATCACGCCCGCTCATCTTCGAGCCTTTGCCGGGCCTGCCGGCTGATGCCTTGTATTCTCTTTTGTAGCGATAATCTATGAGAGTGGAAAGAGAAGTGTCGGTCTGAATGATAATGTCGCCGCCGCGGCCCCCATCCCCACCATCGGGACCACCGCGTGGAACGTGTTTCTCGCGCCTGAAACTGACGCAGCCATTACCGCCCGCCCCGGATTCGATCCGGATCTTTACCCGATCGATAAACCTCATCGCATGAGGGCAGGCATCATGGTTTTAGATAATCGAATAGACGCTGACCTTCTTGCGGTGTTTGTCTTTGCGTTCGAACTTGACGATCCCGTCAACTTTCGCGTACAGGGTGTAATCCTTACCCACGCCCACGTTATGGCCAGGGTGTAACTTCGTTCCGCATTGTCTGACGAGGATACTGCCAGCGCTGACAGTTTCACCAGCATACCTTTTGATACCCCGCCTCTGGGCATTGCTGTCTCTGCCGTTGGAAGAACTTCCTCCAGCCTTTTTATGAGCCATCTTCTATATCCTCCTGGCCTGAGTCTTTTTTGCTCTGGGCCTTTTTACTTCCTTTATTGATCTTTTCAATGAGGACGCCGGTATAATCCTGTCTGTGCCCTTGTTTAACCTGATAGCCTTTCCGCCTTTTTTTCTTGAAGACTATGATCTTCTTGGCCCGGTCCTGCTCAACGACTTTTCCGGTAACTTTAGCCCCATCGACGACAGGTGTACCCACAGATACCTTATCACCGGCGCTGACCAGCAGGACTTTTTCAAAGGTTACTACAGAGCCGACCTCCTCAGGCAGTTTCTCGATCCTGATGACATCGCCTTCGTTGACGCGGTACTGTTTACCGCCTGTTTCGATAACGGCGTACATTAATTATAAGCCTCCATGATGATTATAGAAAGTGCCAATTCCCAGGTGTTGAGAATAGAGTCTGATATCAGGTTTCAGGGTCATTGTCAATCATTTGACAATGACCCGGTTCCAGGTTCCATGTTCCAGGTTCCAAGCGGTTCAAAGTTAACCTGGAAGGTGGAACTTGGAAATTGGAACTCGTTCAAAGCCCCATAATTTGATACTGCTCCTGATGCATATTATATTCAGTCTTAACCACGATCTTCTTCTTGATCTGTTTTTCCAGCTTTTCCAGATAATCGCTTTCCTCTTCGTAAAGGAGATCCGCTAGTTTGGGATGTGCCACTATCACGACTCGCTTTCCTTCAAGGATCGGGGCCTCCCTTCTAACCTGCCGGAATATCTCATATACGATAGTCCTCATTGACTTGATCGTTCCCTTACCCTCGCAGTAAGGACAGGGTTCGGTCATGACAGAAGAAAGGTTATCCCTTATCCTTTTCCGCGTCATTTCCACCAGGCCCAGTTCGGAGATCTGCAAGATGGTCGTTTTGGTGCGGTCCTTTTTTAGCGCCTCTTCAAACACAGAAAAAACCCTCTTTCTGTTCGCAAAGCGCTCCATATCAATAAAATCGATGATTATCAGACCACCGATATTTCTCAGGCGAAGCTGGTAGACGACCTCCTGAACGGCCTCCAGATTGGTCTTGACGATAGTCTCCTCGAGGTTCTTTTTTCCCACAAACCTTCCTGTATTCACATCTATGGCGGTAAGGGCTTCGGTCTGATCTATAACTATATATCCGCCTGATTTGAGCCATATCTTTCTTCCCAGAGCTCTGTTCAGCTCCAGTTCCACCCCGAAGTGGTCGAAGATCGGCTCATTTTCCTCGTGCAACCTGACAGTATTGCGAAGCTGGGGCATGAACTTCTTGGTAAAGTCCAGGAGCTTCTTGTACTCATCTTTAGAGTCAATGTGAATTGCGCTGATATCCGAGCTGGAAAGGTCTCTGAGGACCCTGTAGATCAGGTCCAGCTCCGCATAAAGAAGGCTCGGAGCTCTTGCGCGAGGTTTTCTCTTTTTCAGAGAGCCCCAGAGCTTGACGAGAAAGTCCATATCCTGCTTGATGGCTTCTTCCGGCGCACCTTCCGCAGCGGTACGGACTATGAAGCCGACGCCCTTGGGTTGAAGAGACTGGACGATCTTCCTGAGCCTTTCTCTCTCCTCTGAATCCTGGATCCTGCGGGAAACACCCACCTTCACCAACGTAGGCATGAGGACAAGAAGTCGCCCAGGCAGAGTCACATAAGCCGTGACCCGCGCTCCTTTTGTACCGATGGGTTCCTTGGTAACCTGAACAAGGATCTCCTGGCCTTCCTTCAGAAGGTCCTCAATGGCATGGCCGGAAGCTGTGATCAGCTCCACACCGTTGCCATCATTGTCCTGATCATTCCCGCCGATCATTTCGGCGTATTCGCTCATGTCCAGGACAATATCTGACACATGCAGAAAAGCGGCGCGATCCTGATCAACGTCTACAAAAGCAGCTTGCATGCCGGGTAGAACCCGGACAACTCTCCCTTTGTAGATGTTACCCGTAATGCCCCGGTCTTTCGCCCTGTCAACCGAGATCTCGGCGACATGACGGTTCTCCAGCAGGGCAACCCGGGTTTCGAAGGGGTTGGCGTTAATAACAATTTCTGAACCCATTTTCTGCTAACCTCACTGATGAAATTTTTAATTATTTTAGCGCTCATGACGCATTATCTTCCTCTTTGGATAAATACTGTTCGCTCACACGGTCTTTTTGACCACAAGACAAAATACTTCGCCTTCCAGTGTTTTTTATGGTGCTTTTTGCAACACATCAATTTATCAGGTTTTTCTAAAAAAGTAAAAAACTTCTAGTAAAACTGTATGAAATAAAACTCGTTTTACAGTTACATTTTTGCACTCTTTTGGGGGGGGTATTGTTTTTCTAACAATTCAAGCGGAAATTGGAGATTAGAAATTAGATATTAGAGTATTAGACGTTGAACATTGAACGTTAAACGTTGAACACCAACTCATTACCAATCACGCATTACCTGTCACGCATTATGATTCTGAATTCTGACTACTGGCTACTGAATTCTGATCTTTACTAATCAAATATCCTACTAAACCCCGGTCGGCCGGCTGATTTATCCTCCAGGGTATCGAAAATCAGTTTCGTCCTGGTAAGGTTAACTGCCCCGCCGGGAGCGACTGGCTCCCCCAAAAGAGCCTCGATAACCTCCAGCGGCCTTGCGCTGCCCTTATCAGTAATGGACAGTACAAAATATACGGATTTACCGTCATCTGACCACATCTGGCGAAGATAGTCTTTCAGCTCAACAGTCCTGGTCTTGTCGCCCCTTTTTCGAAGTATCTTTACACTTTCAGATCCCATTATGCTGTCTATCCGCTTTGCGAGGTCGTTGTCCCGTTCGGGAAAGGTCGCCAGATACTCCATGGAGCTTACCCTGACGTTCAGGGACTGACCTTCAAGGGGAGCCTTCCATGCTCTGAGAATTCGCAGACCCTCAGGAAGGTAGTTATTTATCTCATTCATGAGCCGCTCGGCAGGCCAACTTTCAAGAAGCTCAATATCCAACCATTCCGCAAGGCCCGCCACCCCAAGTGGCATTGAGAGGGCGAAATTGATCTTGGCTTTGGGAGAAAATCCCCCTGTAAAGGCCATTGGGACCGAAGCACTTCTTGCAGAGCGTTCGAACACCCTCATTACTTCAAGGTGACCAAGAAAGCGCATATAACCGGTTTTTTCGAATATTGCCCTTATTCGACGTACGCTTCTTTCAGCTTCAGCCGGCAGCACCTCCTCGAGAACGTCATCTCCTGCCGCAGGCACATCTCTCAGGGGCGGAATAGAGGTTGAAAGTTCAGGACCGCACACTCCGCAGGAAAAACAACCCACCTCCCTGCAGTCGGAAGTTACCTCCCCAGCAAGCCCCTTCCTGTATTCATCCAGGAGGAACTCCCTGGTAACCCCGCACGAAATGTGATCCCAGCAGAAAATCTCATCCGACTCTCTTGTCCGTGTTGCGTAAAAACCGGGGTCAATCCCGCATTTATCGAAAGCCTCTTTCCATATATCCCATTCAAAATGCTCATCCCAGCTGTCCTGTCTGGCCCCCATTTCCCAAGCGGTCTGGATGACCTTTGAAATTTTTCTATCTCCCCTTGCCAGAACCGCCTCCAGCATAGCCTGGTCAGTTCTACCCCATTTCACCTGGATCTTTTTCCCTTTAAGTTTTTCCCTCAGGTAATCCAGCTTCCGCTTCATATCCGGTTCAAAGTCCTGTGGAACCCACTGAAACGGCGTGTGGGATTTGGGCACGAAGGGAGAGATATTCACTGTAATGCGTCCTCTGCCCAGGGAAACTGCGGCCATCTTTTTTACCAGGTCCACGATACCTTCAATATCCTCATCGGACTCAGTGGGCAGGCCTATCATGAAATAGAGCTTCAGCGAATCCCATCCCCGGCCGAACACCCACCGTGCTGTACCTACTATTTCATCCTCCGACAGGTCCTTGTTCACTACCTTCCTCAGTCTTCCGGTCCCTGCTTCGGGGGCAATGGTGAAGCCGGTTTTCTTTACCCTCTGGATCTGCCTGGCAACCTCCGGTGTCAGGCCTCCCACTCTCATGGAGGGAAGTGACACCGAAATCCGGTCCTCGCAATATTTGTCCATAAGGTCCAAAAGCACCTCATCCAGATGAGTATAATCTCCTATGCTGAGGGATGTGAGGGACAGATCCGCATATCCCGTGGCCTTCAGTGAATCCCTGGCAGTCTCCATGATCGTCCGGGCCGATCTCTCCCGGACAGGGCGGTATACCATGCCGGCGTGGCAGAACCGGCAGCCGCGAGTGCATCCCCGGGCGGCCTCCAGAGTTATCCTGTCGTGGATTGGCTGCAGGAAAGGGACTACAAGTGATGTGGGAAAGGGCTGGGTTTCGAGATCCGCGCAAAGTGCTTTTACCACTTCCTGCCTGCCGGTCACAGGCATGATGGACTTCACGGTATTATCGTTATTGTATTCAATTTCGAAGTCACGAGGATCGTATATTCCCACGATCTCTTTAAGGGATTCAATTCTCTCCCGCCTGGAAGTTCCGCTGACCCGGGTTTTGAGAGCTTCCAGTATGAGGGGCCACTGTACTTCAGCGTCTCCAATAAAAAACAGGTCGAAGAATTCTGCCAAAGGCTCCGGATTAAAGGCGCACGGCCCCCCTCCCAGAACCAACGGCGCCTCCTCGGTGCGATCTTCAGCCCTCAGTGGGATCTTCCCTGAATCCAGGATTGTAAGGATGTTCGTATAGGTAAGCTCGGATTGGAGAGTAAAACCCACAAGATCGCATTCATGCAGAGGTGTTTTGCTCTCCAGGGTAAAAAGGGGACGGGATTTTTCCTTTAACAGATCCAACAGGTCCCCCTGAGGTAGAAAGACCCTCTCGGCCTGCACACCGTCAAGACGGTTCCCGACATCATACAGAATATGGGTACCCAGGTGAGACATCCCCATCTCATACAGATCCGGAAATACGATCGCCACGCGAAGGGTGACTTCCTCTTCGTCCTTGTGGATGGAGTTTATCTCCCGTCCCAGGTACCGGGAAGGTCTCTCCACAAAGGGGAGAAGGTCATCGATCTGAATTTCACTCATCGTGCGGCAGCCTTGTATATGCCGGGCAGATTTGCAAGAGACTTCAAGGTTTCCTCTCTGGTGTGGTGCTCGATAACTATAAGCGGTGACCTGTCATGGGCATTCAAGAATGAGAAGAGGGAATGGAAATCAAATATTCCCTCCCCCATGGGAAGATGAGAATCCATATCCCCGCGATTGTCGTGGAGATGCAGCTCCGCCAAATTCTCGCCAAAGGAGGTGAGCCAGTCTTCCAGGGGGACTTCCGAAAACAGTAGAAAGTGGCCTGTGTCGAAGCAGAATTTGAGCCTGTTATCCAGCTGTTCATTGAGTTGAAGGAGGTGATCCGGCCGCACGTCGAAAACGTTTTCCATGAGCACGTCTGTGTCCGTTTTATCAGCCCACTGGACAATATCACTCCAGATGGATACGCAGTTAGTCAACCAGAGCTCGAAGTTCCAGCCGAATCGCCATTTATCGTATCCTGGATGGAATATCACGTGAACAGGACCGATGGCTTCTACCACTTCTTTTACCTGTGAGAACCGCAACTTCGTAATTTCAAGGATCTTCGGATCCAGACCACCGGGGGACAGATCCATGAAGGGTGCGTGAAGCGAGACTTCACCACCACTTTCTTTAATCTTCACGAGGGAATCAAGATCCGATGTGGAGAGGGAATCCAGGTTTTCGCCTGGAAGATATACCTCAGGGAACAAGCCGTTATCAGCAAGGAAAGAGAGGTCCTCGTCCAGGTTCTGCAGGGACGCCCTGGCGAAGAGCTTTTTAATATTCATGCGCCCTCGGCGATTTCCTCTAACTGCTGCAGGCTGGGTGTGTGACCCATTACCACGAGAGTATCGCCGCCCTTGATCTCGGTCTCGTAGGAGGGATTGAACTGCATGCCACCGGTGGCCTCCTTTATGGCCAGAATGATGAGGTTAAGATCCTTACGCAGGCCGGATGTCGCCAGAGTAGCCCCTGCCAGTCTGGACTTCGGAGAGATCAGGACTTCTTCGAGACGAAGTTCTTTCGTCTTGTCGTGCACAATGGTTTCCAGAAAATCGATCACCGTAGGACTCAGGAGAGCCTGGGCTATCCTGAAGCCGCCCAGGTAATAAGGTGATACAACTTTGTTAGCACCGGCCCTGATCAGTTTCTGAATGGACTCACCGGTAGCGGATCTCACCACAATATTCAGTTTGGGATTCAGGCCTCTTGCAGTGAGAACGATGAACACGTTCCCTGTATCGCCGGCAACCACCGAAACCAACCCTAAAGCTCTGTCTATTCCCGCGTCTTTCAGGACATCATCCAGGGTCGCGTCACCCCTGACATAGAGGTAGCCCAGACGCTCGATGGTCTCTATGACATTCTCATCATTTTCAACAACGACAAAGGAAGCATTTCTGTCGGCAAGTTCCTCGCAGATCACGCTCCCCATCCTGCCGAAGCCGCATATGATGTAATGGTTTTGCAGCTTCTGGATCGATTTCATGACTCTCCTCCCGAGGACGGCACGGATCCTATCATCCAGCATAATTCGACCTGCAGTCCCCACGGCATAGGCTACAGCGCCTACACCGGTTACAATCAGTAATATGCACAGGATTTTCCCTGGATAGGAAAGGGGATACACCTCACCGTAACCCACCGTGGAAAGGGTCACGATAGTCATGTAGAAAGAATCCAGGAACCCCCAATTCTCGATGGCCATGAAGCCGACTGTCCCAGCGGCAACTACGAGCACGAGAAAGACAAGAGCGTAAGTGAGCTGTTGCCTGGCATCCAGAGGGTGGCCAATTCCTCCAGGGATGTTACCCTTACGCCTTAACCTAACCGGCTTTTTCGTCACATAAACTTCCGTTTAGTGTTGATATGGTCGTAAAAAGTCCATCCATGGCTTTTTACTCCCCCAATGGGCGCATTGATGACTTTTTGCAAACTCATCAATGTTTACTGCTGACAGCTCCTGGTTACCTGATCCACTCCCTGCACAAGATCATTCACCCTTGGCAGGACATCCGTCGCAAGCAGGCCCCATATTCTCCGGAGCACACGCCTGGGGCTTTTTATCTGCATCATTAGAGGGTGTCGCATAGTCTGTCTTGTGCCATCCGGCACCCTTGAGTATGAAGTTCGTGGCAGCGATAAGACGCTTAACGTGACCTCCGCACTCTGAACAGACCTCAACAGGATCATCGGTGATCCTCTGAAATACCTCAAACTGATGGTCGCATTTATCGCACTGGTATTCATATGTTGGCATGATTATCTGTCTCCTTTAGTTATCATAGGGTCGTAAAAAGTCCATCCATGGCTTTTTACTCCCCGGAAAGCGAAAAGTGTCATTTTCACTTTCCTCGCAAATCAATAACTTGCGGTGCAAGTCATTGATTTGGGCGCCCTCCAATGGGCGCGTTGATGACTTTTTGCAAAGTCATCAACTATTGCGAAGTCTTTTCATGTTGGCCTGGATAGTAATTTCGGCCTAACTTTCCAAAGTTATTCACTATTTCAGCTAATGTCAACTTCCACTTCTTGCCTTGTGCTCCTCTTCGAGGCGATCCACCACTTCATCGGGGACCATCATCCCGCCAAGGCCTCTACCCAACTCAATGCCTTTAAATCCAGGTCCATGGTAGTCCGTTCCGCCCGTGACGATCAAGTCCAGATCATCGGCAATGTGCTTGTACAGGAACATCTCCTCTTCAGAGTGGCTGAAATAGTACGTCTCCACTCCTGCAAGTCCTGCCTCCTTGAGTTCAGCTAAAAGATCAGCCAGTTCCGTGCTGTTAAGATCCAGTGTCTGGGGATGGGCCAGAACGGGCAGACCGCCCGCGCCGATCACCAGTTCCATAGCCCTTGTCGGGTTCATACGCTCCTTGTTGGCGTAAGCCGGGCCTCCCTTGGCCAGAAACCGGTTGAATGCCTCTTCCTCGTTGCCGACATAACCCTTTGCCACCATGGCACGAGCTATATGGGGCCGCCCGACGCTCTCGCCCTTCGCGTACACTTCCAGCTCCCTCATCTCCACCGGATAGCCCTGTTTTTCCAGCATCTGGAGGATAAGGGTGTTTCTCCTGTCACGGCCCTCCCTGAGCCATGACAGTTTCTGCTTCAGGACAGAGTCATCGGCATCGACATAGTAACCCAGCATATGCATGGTTCCTGGACTGAAATCAGCACTGATCTCTATGCCTGGAATGAATTTCATGTCCAGTTCAGAGGCTTGTGCCGCAGCCTCTTTAAGACCCGACAGGGTATCGTGATCCGTCAGGGAAAGGGCTTTTACACCGCAGTCCATGGCCTTTCTGACCAGCTCTGCCGGCTCCAGAGTGCCGTCGGACGCGGTACTATGTGTATGAAGATCAACCATTTATTTCTCCAGTATTTCTGCAAACAAGGGTGTAAACCTACATATTTGAATAAATAATGTCAACTTGGAGATTTGAATTGTTGATAGAATTCAGAAGTCAGAATGCAGAATTCAGAATAATAACCATTCATGCAACTTTATAAGGCACCTGATGTAATTTCTCCTGACTCCTGACTACTGGATTCTGAATTCCGGCACACTGATCGCATACCTGATCACAGCCACTCAAACATGTTAATATTAACGCTAACCAGGCCCAGTGCAGGAGAAATTAAGTGCCAAACGAATTACCCAGAGAATTCGGACGTTTCAAGCTTATCGAGAAACTTGGTATGGGTGGAATGGGAGAGGTTTACCTGGCCAAGATCATCGGTCCCGACAGGTTTGAAAGGGAGGTGGCAGTCAAGCTGATCCTGCCCCACCTATCCCGGGACGAATCCTTCCGGGAACTGTGTTCGCAAGAGGCACGCCTGGCCGCAACACTCCATCATCCGAACATCGTTTCTGTATATGAGTATGGGCGGATAGACGATACCGACTACCTCCTCATGGAATATGTTAATGGTACAGACCTCAGAACCATGATCAGGAGGATCGAGGGCGGGGATCAAATGCCCGAAGAGATTGCACTTCTGATACTTCACCGGATAGCACGGGGTCTTGACTATGCACACTCTATAAAAACCGCCTCGGGAAATTATGCCGGCATTATCCACCAGGACCTGAGCCCCCATAACATACTTATTTCCACTGCCGGAGAGGTAAAAATAGCCGACTTCGGTATCGCAAAAGCACTGGCAGATGAAACCCCCGAAAGCAGCTCCTTTCGGGGAAAAGCATCCTATATGTCTCCTGAACAGGTGGATGGACGGGAGATCGATCATCGCACCGATCTCTTTTCCCTTGGCACACTGGCCTACCAACTTCTCGCAGGAAAACATCCGTTCCTGGGATCAACAAGGGAAGATACATTAAGGGCCGTAAGCAAAGCGCAGCACACACCCCTCCACGAAGCCGGACCTCTAACTCAGCAGGCCGTATCGGATGCTGTAGAAGATCTCCTCGCACTGCTTCCGGAGGACAGACCGGAAAACACTTCGGCAATGACAGAGGCGCTTGAACCGCACTTTGATGCAACAGCGGAGCGACAGCTGGGTGAATATGCATCAGAGGGAAGGAAACCTTCATCCAGAGAACTCACCTCTCTCACAGCGCCGACCCTCGCAAGACCCATCAGGAGTAAATTCCCTTTTGCAGCCTCGGGGTTGATACTTCTTGTTGTATTTACCCTGTTTATGCTTTTGCCTGGCGGGACATCTGAAAGATCCGGGTCCGCGGAGTCGAAAATGCCCGGACCAGCATCAGAAAACAGCGCCAGCCGGGTTCCCGAACTATCCACCATGAGGATTGTAACAGAGCCTCCAGGCGCTGATTTGATGCTTAACGACAAACCAGCGGGAAAATCCCCCGCGGAACTTACGTTGGACCCTGCTGATTCACCTTTTGATATCAGAGCTCAACTTTACGGATACAAAACGGCGGAAAACAGGCTGAAGCCGGAAACGGGACAATCTGAACATACCATCCAGATGATCCCCCTTCCGGTTGGTTCAGTCCCCGTCAATGCCATACCATGGGCCAGGGTTTACCACGATGGGGAGCTGATCAACACCACACCAGTCGTTTTGGAAAACCTTCCGGTGGGTGAGAGAGAAATAACCCTGAGGAACGAGATATTGGGCATCGACAAGACGGTGACAATAACTGTGCTTGAGGGGAAGAATGACCCGATTCTGGTAAGGATGGGAGATTGATGGGATCGGTGTCCAAGGTCCAACGTGTTTTTCACCACAGAGTCACAGAGGACACAGAGAAACCCTGGGCTTGGGTTCACCACGGAGGCACAGAGGACACGGAGAAAGAATCAACACCTGGGCTTGAACCACAGAGGTCACAGAGCACAGAGATTTTGTCGGGGCTTACATGAAGAGACAAAAACCTTTAACGCAGAGGGCCGCTGAGAGGGCTATCCAGCCCTTACCGCAGGGAGCCGCAGAGTTTATGGGTATCGGGTACCGGCGTAACGGTGTATGGGGGTAAATCCCTCTCCCTTGATGGGAGAGGTTAGGAGAGGGTGGTAATATTCAGTCATTGCGAGGAATCTCGTTTGTTGCTGAATGACGAAGCAATCTTATGAATCCATAGGATCGCTTCGTCTCTGCGTTCCTCGCGATGACTTTACTTGTAACCTGAAACCTGGAACCTGGAACTTTTATTTACCATGGATCACTTCTCTCCATCATTTTTTGCACTATTAGATCCCCTTGACTGGGAACGGTATCTAAAACATACTAATAGTATGGATTTTGGAAGAGCTTTTTCCGCCCTGAAAGAACATGAAGTGCTGTACCTCGTCATTGGGGGGTTGGCAATGAACCTCCACGGTATTCGCAGGATAACTGGCCACCTGTCTCTTTTCGTTGACCTTGAATCAGAAAACATGAAGAGGTTCCTTGACGCTGTCACTTCCCTGGATTGCGAGCCAAAATCCCCAGTGGATCATGATATATTGTTATGCTCCGATAAAAGATCAGCCCTGATTAAAGACAAAAAACTGAGGGTATGCACCTTTGTGTCATTATCCGCCCCTTCCATGGAAATCGACATACAGCTCGACCCTCCCGATGACTTTATGGAAGTTAATAAAAGGAAAAAAGAAGTTCCCTTCGGTGAAGCGAAAATTCCCGTCCTGTCCATGGATGACATGATCAAGTGGAAATCGGGCTCCAAACGCAGGCAGGACATTTACGATATTGAGGCGTTAAAGACTGCCAGGAAGCTTCAGGAATCGAAAAATTAGTTTCGAGATTCGAAAATCGAAAGTGTTCTACCCCCACACCCCCATACTCCGATACCCGGCCGGCCTATAGCCGGAGTCTCTTGTCCCTAGTCTCAAGTCCCATGTAAAATATTTATATGAAATATACACGTTGGTCGTTGGACGTTGGTCATTGGACGCGATCAATCACCATCTCCCTTGGTCAATCCATATTTCTTCAACCTGTCGAAAAAAGTGGATTTGGGAATGCCCAGAGATTTTGCCGCTGCGCGGATACTCCCGTCGCTTTTTTCCAGTGCCCTCGAATAGTACATTTTCTCAAGATCCTCCAGTGAGTGATCATCGGAAAATTCAGGCTTCGTACCCTCCTCATCCAGGAAGATGAGATCTCCAGGCTCAATAGAACCGTCTACCTTCATTATGCAGGCTCGCTCCAGTACATTTTTCAGTTCCCGAACGTTACCCGGCCAGGGGTGATCCACGAGGTACTGCTGCGCCTCCGGTACTAGTTCACCTCTGCTGCCCATGAAATGTCTGGTTAGAAGTTCTATGTCTTCCTTGCGTTCACGAAGGGGCGGCACAAAAAGAGGGAGCACAAAGAGCCTGTAGAGGAGATCGGCCCTGAAATTGCCATTATCCACTTCCTCTTTAAGATCACGGTGGGTGGCAGCTACAACCCTCACATCCACCTCGTTTTCGATCTGAGACCCGACTCTCCGGATCACGCCCTCTTCGAGTACTCGCAGGAGCTTGGGCTGCAGATCCAGGGAAAGTTCTCCAATCTCGTCCAGAAACAACGTGCCGCCGTTGGCCTGCTCAAAAGCCCCTTTCCTGCTCTTCACCGCACCTGTGAACGAGCCCTTCTCGTGTCCGAAAAGCTCACTTTCAACAAGATCAGGGGAAATGGCGCTGCAATTGATCGCGACAAAATGACCCTTTGCCCGGACGCCGAGGGCATGAACTGCCCTTGCCACCAGTTCCTTGCCCGTCCCTGTTTCACCATTTATAAGAACAGTACCGTCAGAGGCCGATACCCTTTTAATAAACTCGAACAGGTTCCTGATGGCCGGTGATGTTCCCACGATCCCCTGGAACGATTCCTTGTCCAGGACCCTGCTCTCCTCCGTCGGCTGATCCCAGTCATCTACGTCGTCATCTAACTTAATCTTAAAAGATCCAATCTGAAATTCATCACCGCTTTCCAGGCGGACGTTGTTGACTTTCTTGCCATTCATCATGGTCCCGTTCCTGCTCTCGTCAATTAACATATAGCCCGCACCGTGCCTCACGAGTCTTGCGTGCTTACGACTTACTTCTGAATCGGGCAGAATGATCTGATTCTTTCTTCCACGACCGATCCTGACCTCGGAAGTAGTGCCAATGTTATATCCACCCAGATACTGCTTATCCATGAAGACATCCAGCTTCATATTACCAGTCTCCGTGCTCTTCCTTTGCCAGGAGCTCATCTACGGAAAGCCCAAGAGCCCGGCAGCGGAGAATTATATCGCACGACCACTCCATCGCATGGGAGATCTGCAATCCTTCTTCCAGGTTACCACCTACCGCGAAAGCGCCATGGCCTTTGACAATAACTATGGGGAAATCCTTTAGAAGTTCCGGGAGCTCCTTTTCAAGCTCCTTTGATCCGATTGCCTGCGCAACTTCCAGTACTGGCACTCGCTTGAAGTAGTAGCGGCCCTCAACATCTACGGGAACAATGTCTTTGCCTTCCAGAGAAAGTGTGATCGCGGATCTGGGGTGAGTGTGAACAATTGCCAGGGCAGAAGTAGATTCATAAATGCTCCTGTGTACGTTCACCTCGGTTGATGCCAGAGCGATCCCGCTGTCATCGTGCTCCAGGCCCACTGCGATGAGATCCTGTGAGGTGATCTCGGCAAGCATGGCGCCACGCCTGGTAATAATAACGTTGTCTCCTACCCTGACACTGAGGTTACCGCTGTGGGAGTTATTCAGTCCCGCAGCAAACAGAATACTGCCGACGCCGGCAAACTCTTCAACCAGCCTCTCCCAGGATTCTCCTTCCATTTTCATACAGATCAAGCTCCATTCTCTTTTTTCCGGACGGTATACCATCCGGCCAGTCCCTGTGCGCGTAGTATTCTTCAAGCATCTCGGCAAGCCTGACCACCTCACCTGCACAAGGACCCTCTTTGAGGGGTTCCGTCATCAATCTCGGGGGGAGTGTATCTTCCGCCGGACCAATACCCCTGTCTATATTCAATATCCGTTCCAGATTAATTATCCTCTCACCGATCCCCATCAGATCCTCACCCGAAATATCCCATCCGGTGACCGCGTGTACCATCCTCGACCAGTATTCCTGGGATAGCGCAAAAGTGGCAAATCGGCATGCGGAAAGGGAATCAGCAATGGCCCCAAAATCCTGGGCTCTTGCGACATGCCCGCCCTTTCCAAGGACTATATGCCCGTGAACTTTCTTTGGTATTCCCAGGATCTCCCTTGCAATGAGATATCCTCCCCTTAAATGGCAGCCACCCCGGTTGGAAGTGGCATAAGCAAGGCCCTGTCCCTGGGCACCGCGAGGATCGTAACCCGGAAGCTCCATACCCTTCACCTGCATCGCATATTCCGGTGCTTCACATGCTGCTGCCAGATGCCTTGAACCTTCGGCCAGTTCATTCCCCTCGCCCTTCCTGGCGCTGATCTTCTCCAGGGCATCCATCACACCTGATGGCTCTCCGAACTCAAGAGACGATTCCCTTATACCTCTTTCTGATAACTCCATGGCACAGGCTATCGTTGCGCCCGCCGAGATCGTATCCATTCCAAGCTCGTTGCAGAGGTATGAGGCCTTAATGATAGCCTCCATATCCTTGACTAGAAGGTTCGGACCCAGCGCCCAGAGGCTCTCGTACTCCGGACCCTCCCCCTCCTCGTCACCTGCCCTTGTCAACCGGCCGCACTGAATGAAACACCCAACACACCCGCTTCGGCCGATGGTAAACTCCGAGGCCAACCTTTCCCCCGAGTATGCTTCTGACTCGCCGACAGCGACCCTCTGGAAATTGGCCATGGGGAATATCCCTGCACGTGAGCAGATCCTGACCATCATGGGTGTTCCCAGGGCGGGAAGGGCTTTTGAGGTAACCGGATGGGCTCTGAGCCACCTGTTGGACTCTTCAAGCACTACCTTCAGCCTGAGCTGATCGGCCACCTGAACCTTGCCGCTGCCCTTTACAACGACGGCTTTGAGTTTTTTTGCACCCATTACGGCACCGGCTCCTCCCCGGCCAAGGGCTCTCATTCTTTCCGTCATGGCAGAGGCATACTTCACCTGATTCTCACCGGCAGGGCCGATAACGGCCATTCCGCACTGTTTTCCGAACTCTCTTTTTATGTGATCCAACACATACGAAACGCGCCGGCCCCAGAGGTCCTGGGCAGGGACTATCTTTACTTCTTCGTCTTCAATGTACAGTAACGATGGTTTTTCAAAAGAGCCTTTCAATATCAGGACATCCCAACCCGCACGTTTCAGGAATCTGCCGAGGCGTCCCCCGGAATTCGTGTCGAAAACCGTCCCGGTGAGGGGTGATATTGAGCTCAGGCTGAACCTGTCTGCAGAGGGAACTCCGGCGCCGGTCAAGGGTCCCGTCGTGAAGATAAGGGGTGTTTCAGGGGAAAGGGGATCGGTACCTGGACCTGTGAGCCGGGAGAGGAGATACGCCCCAAGGCCGCGTCCCCCCAGAAACGGGCGCACTTCATCAGCCGGCATGCCTTTTGTGGTCACCCTGCCGGTACCCAGATCTATTTCAAGTATCCGCCATTCGGTATTCATGGGAACTGACAAAGATACTGGCTTTGTGGGCGCAATACAAGTGGCGCCATGAGCTGTTCAAAGTTCAAGGTTTAACGTTCAACGTTGTTTCGAAATTGGAGATTAGAGTTGTTAGTTGATTGTTTTTTAAACCTATAGCCTCCCGCCTATAGCCTGTCTTACACATCACTCGTCACGCATTACGCATCACGATCTTGGAACCTGGAACCAGACCTTGTGATAGCACACCATTAAATAGTAGAATTTATGCAGGTACATAAAGGAGGTAAGGAATGAGAAGGGTGATCCAATATCTGACGGTGTTTACGGTTTTATCTGTCCTTCTGACCGTTGTTTCCTGCGGTGGCGGTTCAGGGGACAGCACCCCTTTGATGTGGACATGGATGTCCGGAAGCGACACACCTGACCAGGTCGCCGTCTACAGCCCCTCCGTGTTTGCCATACCCGGGGGGAGGTACGGTAGCGTATCTTGGATGGACAATGCGGGCAACCTATGGCTTTTCGGAGGCTATGTACGACACGGTTCGTTGGGATACAATTATCACTTCAACGACCTGTGGAGGTTTGACGGGACCTACTGGACCTGGATGTCCGGAAGCGATGGGGCCTTTGCCTCCGCCTCCTACGGGACGATGGGGATACCCCATGCATCCAACGTGCCTGGTCCGAGAGTAAATGCCATATCCTGGACGGACAGCTCCGGGAACTTCTGGTTGTTTGGCGGCAGTGGAGTTGGTGGTGGTGATTTCAACGACCTGTGGAAGTTCGATGGGACCTACTGGACCTGGATGTCCGGAAGCAACACCGTTCAACAACTTGGCGTCTACGGAACTCTGGGTGTGCCCGATGCGTCCAACATGCCTGGGGGGAGGAGTTACAGCGTATCGTGGATAGACAGCGCGGACAACCTGTGGCTGTTCGGCGGTCTTGGACCGGACGGGACAGGACTCTCAATCCGTCTTAACGACCTGTGGAAATTCGATGGGACCGACTGGACCTGGATGTCCGGAAGCAATGCTTTTGACCAAATATGCTTTTACGGGACCAAAGGCTCGCCCGGCGCGTCCAATGCGCCTGGGGGGAGGGTGGGTAGCGTGTCGTGGATAGACAGCGCGGACAACCTGTGGTTGTTCGGCGGGTCTGGACATGCCGGGACGACGGCAAACCGGAATTCGCTCAACGACCTGTGGAAATTCGACGGGACCGACTGGACCTGGATTTCAGGTGGCGACACCGTCACCAATCCCGGCATCTACGGAACTCTGGGTGTACCCAACGCATCCAACGTACCAGGGGCGAGGACAGGTAGCGTGTCGTGGATAGACAGCGCGGACAACCTGTGGCTATTCGGCGGTTCCGGGCGTGACGGGTCAGGACTCTCTGGTCGTCTCAATGACCTGTGGAGATTCGACGGGACTAACTGGACCTGGATGTCGGGAAGTGACACCGTCGCAAGCCCTGGCGTCTACGGAACCATGGGTTCGCCTGCAGCGTCCAACGTGCCGGGAGCGAGGACTTACAGCGTGTCGTGGATAGACAGTGCTGGCAACTTTTGGCTGTTCGGCGGTGTTGGATATGACGGAACCCTGACTGAGTTCAACGACCTGTGGAAATATGTTCCGCAATGACTCTAGCCCGGTTGTTCCGGGCCCGGTTGCAAGTTGAAAGTTATTTCGAAAATCGAAATTGGAAATTGGGTTTTTACCACAGAGTCACAGAGGACACAGAGGAAAACCTTGGGCTTGGGTTTCACCACAAAGGATAATTCAGTCGAAGTCGTTTGTGCTAAATCCCTCTTCCTTGAGGGGAGAGGAAGAATAAGGTTGTGGTGCTGTTTGTTAGCCCAGAGCCCCAAGCCTAGCGTCTGGTTTCACTAATCACCAATCACTAATTACTCATCACGCGTCACGCATTACGCGTCACGATCTTGGAACCTGGAACTTGGATCTTGGAACCCGATCACCTTGCCCTCATTACGCCATTTGTTTATTATGAATCATGGTCAAGGAACCATCACACTGCATCAACCATCCGGGAATTAAAGCAAAGCGGCGCTGCTATCAGTGCCTGTCTCCCGTCTGCCCATCCTGTCAGTTGAGAGCTATCGGCCATATTTTCTGTTCCAAAAAGTGCCAGGCACTGTGCTGGACCAGTGAAACCTACGTCAAGATTAAGCGCCTTTTTCTCAGGGCCTCCCTCTGGATAAGAAAGGTTGAGCGGGAGTTCGAGCGCATAGCCGGCAGTGGAATGCTGAGGATAATTTCCATTGTTCTTCTTCTCATTCTCCTGAACCAGGTGTTGGCGCTGAATCGATCAGTACGGGAGCTTCAGATGTCTGAACTAAAACCCGTCCCTGCTCACGGCTCTCCGACATTATTCGTTGAGCAGGCAGATGACGGCATTATCCTTTCGGGTAGCGCATCGGGATTTGCAACAGTCATACTTCTTGTTGACGGAGCTGAAAGGGATGTGGGAGCGATCCGCTCAGGGCAGTTTCAGTTCCACCTGGAACGAAAAGATAATGACCGTTCCGCCCAGGTTCAGGTCTATGGAAACGACCTTCCTACCCTGTATTCAAGATCTGTCCGCTTCCCTGAGATAACCAGGCCATCGGCAGCTATGAAGAGCCCCTCCAGGCCTGAACCTGCCGTTAAAATGGCAGCGAAACTGGAAAAACAGCTACCAATATCCGGTGGATCATCACTTCTTTTGGTTTCAAGCGATATCAACAGGGGAGACCCATATACGAAGAGGGTAGCCATTACCTTCGACGGCGGCGGCCAGGGGAACGCGGCAACCCAGATACTGGATCTTCTTTCTACTCGGGGTCTTTCAGCAACATTTTTTCTCACCGGAGAGTTCATGAAGCGTTTCCCCGACCTCACTCGCAGGATCGCAAAAGAAGGCCACGAGGTAGGCAACCACACCTATAAGCACCCGCACCTGACATCCTGGGAGAAGAAACGACGGCATGAAACCCTGCCGGGGATCAACAGCAGGCGTATGCACAGGGAACTGGTGAAAAACAGCCAGCTTTTCAAGAAGATAACCGGCAAGGACATGGTGCCCATGTGGCGGGCTCCCTATGGAGAACACAACAGCCAGATACGTAAATGGGCGCTGGATGCAGGTTTCAGACATGTTTCGTGGACCTACGATCCCGATACAAGAATGAGTCTCGACACACTGGACTGGGTCGCGGATCGGGATTCAGGCCTGTACCTGAGTTCTGAGCAGATCGTGGACAAGATCCTGTCCTTCGACAGGAAAACGGAGCAAGGTCTCAAGGGAGGGATCATCCTCCTGCACCTGGGGTCAGAGCGAATCGAAGATCCCTTTTTTCCCAACCTTGCCGGCCTCCTTGACGAGCTCGAAGGGAGAGGATATTCGGTTGGCTCAGTCAGCTCGCTGTTGAGTGATGGGGGTTGATTGGGGAGCACGTCCAACGTCCAATGTCCAACGTAGATCTTGGATCTTGGAGTTTGGACCTTGGATCATATTAATCCAATTTCCATTTTCCAATCTCGAATTTCGAACTACCCGACCTCCAGAAAGATCCGCTTGAGAGTACCTGAATAAACTCGTGAAAAATCCTTCTTCTCTCCCGGTGACATCTCGGCAATCCTGTGGAGGATCACCCTTTTGGAGGCCCGGTAAAGATTGGGGTGAAGGACCCTGCTCAGGGACACGTCCATCAGGTCCTGCATCAGCAAGAGTGGGAGCAGGGCGTGGGAAATTCGCGGAGGGCTGTAGGGGTTAAATACAAGGGATTTCCTTATCCTGTACCTGCTTCCCCATTTTTCGTGAACAAAGATCTCCTCGAGAATCTCAGGTGAAGTGGGGCGGAGGGAAGCTGTTTTCATGATCATCTCCTCCGTCGTCCTGGGATTGTTCAAAACATGTCTTATAACAGCTGGATTCTGGTCTGTGAGGAGATTTTCCAGCGTTTTTGGATCAAAACGCCTTGCCATTGACTTTCTCACACCGAGGGGAACGTAGTCCTGGGCCCGCGAGGTTTTTTCCAGGTCGTCCGAGTGATAGATCTTTTTGTGGGGCGGGGTGGACGAGAGAAGCTCAGTCACCTCATCCATCTGGAGGCGCTTGCATCGGCTAAGGACGGAGCTCATAAAATCGTTGCCGGTAAAGGATGCTATTGTCCTGACGTCACCGACGTGCCGGACGAACTCAGCATAGCCGGGCACCCTCCTGCTGGCCTTCATGAGGATCTCCCTGAGGAGGTAGGGGGAAAGCTCCTCTCCGAGAGTGAGCATTTCCCTGGCAATGAGGTACAGGGTCATCGTGTGGCTGTGGGATCCCTGGGATTTCCGCAGCAGGAGATCGGCACGGTCGCCGATCTTTCTGATTATAAGGATGCGGATAAGGCGGATAAAACGTTCCATGAGTCCCGTCCTTTTTATCAGGTCTTCAGACTCTTTGCAATGTTGGTGGTAGGTCTTGTATGTTAAGCTAGTTGATAGTTGTTGGTTGTTAGTGGTTAGTCATAACTATCAATTAACAACTAGCAACTAACAATTTGCCACACATTACGACCAAGGCATAAAATCAAGATAAATGAATATTCCTATAGAACGAATTATCGAAGAATTATCAAAACCCGAGGCCTATCCCCATGAGGTGTCGGAGGTCCAGGTAATACAAACCCATATTTCTGTTGTCTTCATCACTGACGAGAGGGTTTACAAGGTAAAAAAACCGGTTGACTTTGGATTCCTTGACTTCACCACCCTGGAAAAGAGGCAGCATTTCTGCTTTGAGGAACTTGCTCTAAACAGGCGTTTAAGCCCTGAAGTTTACCTTGATGTAGTCCCGGTAACGGAACAAGACGGCACCCTTAAATTCGGCGGTATGGGTAAACCTGTTGAATACGCGGTCTTGATGGTGCGCCTTGCCGAGGACCGCATTCTCATCAACCTCCTGGAAAAAGGAGAGGCGGATGAGTTAATGATGAAAAGGATAGCGGAGAAGATTTCAGGTTTCCATCTCTCGGCCGAGACTTCGAAGGAGATCATTGAGATCGGCGGTACCGCCGCAGTTGATTTCAATACAGAAGAGGACTTCTCGCAGATAGAACCATATATCGGCCTGACTCTTTCAGAGAGTACCTTTGACCTGCTAACTGATTATACGAGGATCTTCAGGGAGGTAAATTCCGGGCTGTTTGAGGCAAGAGAAGCGGGCGGCTGGATCCGTGACGGGCACGGCGACCTTCACACTCAACACATATGTATGGACAACGGAATACAGATATTCGACTGCATAGAGTTTAATCTGCGTTTCAGGTACTCGGACATCCTGTGTGACGCCGCTTTCCTTGCAATGGATCTTGAAAGGCTCGGACACACAGAACTGGCAACAGCATACACTGAAGCCTATCTTAGCGCTGCCGGACAGGAAGGTACAAAAGCCCTGTATAATTTCTATACATGCTACCGGGCCATAGTCAGGGGAAAAGTGGAGGGCTTCCGATTTCATGATCCATCCATATCAAAATCCGAAGCCGCGCAGGCTAAAGAAAACGCGGCTGATTTCATGCTTCTTGCTGAACGGTACGCAAAAACCCTTTACCCACCAACTCTGTTCATCATTTGTGGCCTTATGGGATCAGGTAAATCGTCAGTGGCTGAGGGGCTTGCCGGCAGACTTGATCTATCGATTTTATCCTCTGACCGTGTAAGAAAAGAGCTGGCCGGCATCGATCCTGGCGAGAGCCAAAAGGTCCCCTTCGACAGTGGGATATATTCACAGGAAATGACACAGAGGACCTATGACAAGATGAACACAACTGCCGCCGGAATTTTGAAAACAGGAGGGAGTGTGATTCTCGATGCCACCTTCATCGATCCTGTCCGGCGAAAGGCCTCTGTCAATACATCCCGAAAGACAGGCGCCAGACCGATCTTCCTATACCTGGAAGCCGACGGGACGACCTTGAGGGCAAGACTACGTAAACGGGTAAAGGAGAGAAGTATTTCCGACGGCAGGGAGGAGATCCTGGATGATCAATTAAAAGCGTTCATTACTCCTGATGAGCTTTCCGATGAACAGAGGCTGAATCTTAAGGCCTCGAAAGCGACAGAGGAGATGGTCAGGTCAGCTTATCGCCGCGCTCTTTATGCCAGTTGAGCAGAAATCGCTCCGACTCATCCCCCTCGGCAGAGATATCTCCCTCCACTACCGCCTGAACCAGGGCTTGTTTTGCCAGGCCCACAAACGGGCCTGCCTCGATATTCAGTAGCTCCATGATCCTGGTGCCGCTGATAGGGGAAACTGGCGGCGGCACCTTGTCGGCAAGTTCTGCTATCCTTTGTTTAAGCATACCCAGCGCTCTTAAACTGCCTGCCCTGAGCCTGAGAGCCGAAGAGTCGGCCTCCAGCAGGGCCAGGAGCTGCGGCAGGTTGTCCCCTGCCCTCGATACCAGACGCCTTATTGCCCTGTCCGTCCACTCGGTATCGTACTGGACCATGTGAAGCCTGATGAGCTCCGAAACTCTTTTTATCCTTTCCTTGCCAAACCTCAACCTTGTTAGCAACTCCGCGGCAATATTGGCGCCAGCAGTCTCATGGCTGAAATATCTGTCCACGTCACCGGTACTTGTTCTCACCACCGGCTTTCCGCAGTCGTGGAGCAGAGCTGCCCACCTGAGCGCCGGTTCTGGTTCGACCCTGTCTACTGTTCTCATAGTGTGTTTAAAAAGGCTCGGAAAGTGATAAGGGGTCCGCTGCCTGAAATGGACCATGGCCTCGATCTCCGGGGCAATAACGGCAAAAACCCCCCAGCTTGCAAGAGATGACAGGCCTGCTGAGGGACAAGTTCCCACCATGAGCTTGTCAAGCTCATCCCTCAGTCTTTCCGCTGCTGTCCCATGAAGAAGGACGGCAGCTTTTTTTGCCGCGGCTGAAAAAACCGGGAATATGCGATAGTTGCCGGTACTGCGCAAACGCGCCGCCCTCAATATCCGCAGAGGATCATCTCCGAGGGTGACAATGGGATTGAGGGGCGTTCTGAGGACCCCCGACTGCAAGTCTTTAAGACCTGAGCCCGTCGGGTCCAGTATCTCAAGTGCCGAGGAGCCAGGTTTTACCTTGAGCATATCGATGTAAAGGGCGTTTACGGTAAAATCCCGAGTAAGGGAATCCCGCACCAGCGGATCTGCTACTTCGGGCGCAAGGCCCGTCCTGAGGCTCTCCTGCGTGATCTCCACCGGACCTTCCGGACCGGGAACAAGGTAGGTTCCGAAGCGGTGAAAGGCAACCGGCTCCCTGACTTGCCAGCTTGATGAGAGCTCTTCTGCCAGCCTTCGAGCCCCGCTATTGTCAGGACCCATCACCACCAGGTCCCAATCCTTCGGCAGGGTTCTACCCTCCACCAGGGTTCTTACAGAACCTCCAACCAGATAAACAGACAGCCCCAACCGGATCGCGGTTGGGGCTGTCTGTTTCGACAAAGCTACAATGCTTCCCCTTACATCCTCGGAAAGCTTAATCCGCTGTATCGCGATGCTCCCCCTCCTGGGATTTCGGGCTCGCAACAGGCTCTTGTGAACCCTTCTTTCCGGCCTTAAGGTAATCGCTGATCACGTTCAGGATCTCGTCATGATTAAAGGGCTTGACCAGATGATCATCGGCTCCCGCCTTCTTGATCTTCCTGGTTATCTCTTTGCCTCCGGATGCAGAAACCACGACCACTGGTATATCTTTTGTCGCCTTACCCTTCTTTATCCTCCTGCAGACTTCGTAACCGTCCACATCCGGCATCATAAGGTCCAGCAGGACCAGTTCGATCCCGTTTTTCTTAATTAAATCCAGCGTCTCATCCGCATCAGAGGTGGTATAGGCATCGTAACCGTAGCGTGGAAGGATCATGCTCATCATGCTCAGGAAGGCGTCGTCGTCGTCAACGACCAGGATCTTTTCTCCCCTCCCCTCAGCGGCCCTCTCATGGGTTACCGCCCTTGATGCTTTTTCCAGACCCTCCTCCACATAGCTCTCGCTTACTGAATCAGGATCGCCGGGAGGCAGAAGGATCATAAAGGTTGTGCCCCTTTCTTCTTCACTATCCACAAAGATCTTGCCATTGTGGGCGATCACTATTTCCCTGACGATGGAAAGTCCCAACCCTGAACCGCCAAACTGCCTGGTGGAGGAGCTGTCAACCTGGTAAAAGCGATCGAAAATATAGTTCTGCTGCTCAATGGGAATTCCTATTCCATTATCGCTGACCCTGAATTCCACGAAGTCGGTCTTCGACTTTATGCTGAACGCCACCCAACCTCCGGCTGGAGTGAACTTCTGCGCATTGTCCAGCAGATTCTGGAATATCTGCAATATCTTCTGGTAATCCCAGTACACCTCCGGGAGATCTCCCTCAACATCCAGCGTTACCGTGATCTTCTTCTCGTCTATGCTAGGCTTGTAGGACGAGATGATCTTCCTCAGGATCTCTTCCGGGTTGCACGGCTGCCTGTCAAGCTTGAACTCTCCTGACTCAATCCTCGTCAGGTCCAGGAGGTCTTCAATGAGACTGAGCTGGTTTACCCCCTGTTCCTTTACTACCGATAGTACATCTCTAAGAGACTTGGACGGTTTTCCGTAGTTCTTTTCCAAGACCAGCGACAGGTATCCGTTGATGACTGTCAGCGGAGTCCTCAATTCGTGTGACATGATGGAAAGAAACTTGTTCTTTACATCATGGGCTCTTTTCAGTTCCTTGTTCATAGCCTGGAGCATATCGTAGTTTTCCTGGAGTCTGGATTGGGCCTCTTCAAGCTCCGCTGCCGTTGACTGGAGCTGAACATATGACACCTGGAGCTCTTCGTTTGTGGATTCAAGCTCCAGATACTTGTGGTTGATCTCCTCCTGCTTCTCCCTCAGGGCGACGGTCCTTTCCTGAACCTTTCTTTCCAGTGACTCGTTCAGTTCCTGGAACTGTTCTTTTTTCTCAACGAGGCGGCTTTCACGATTTGCGAGTACTTCGGCCATGTAATTGAAACGTTCCGCGAGGAGCGCCATTTCATCCTTGCCTTCCAGTTCGATCCTGTGATCGTAATCGCCCTGAACTATGGCTTCGGTACCTCTTGTGAGGCGCCTTACTGGGTTCGCAACCGCTCTGATTGTGAAGATTATACCGCCCAACACAAGGAGGACGGTGATCATGACCGTTGCGTTGTGGGTTTTCGATATCCTGGAGATGGTGTTTTCCATCTCCACGTGGATGTGCTCCAGCATGGGGGTCGTTTCGTTATCCAGGTCCACGACCAGGCTGTAGATGTTTTCAAGGCTGGTTAACAGACGCCTGCTGATATCTTTTTCCTGGCCACCCTCTCCGCCTGTGATCAGCATGCTGGACAGCATGGTAAAATCGTTAAAGGAATTTTCGAACCGGGACAGAGCCCGGTTCAGGTCCTGGACAAGCTCTCCCGGCTTTTCGTGGCACATTCCGCATCCCTTGCCGGTCACCATCCTGGGGTTGACTTCACCTTTCAGCCTGGAGAGGGTAATGCTCATAGTCGTGACCTGCCCAACGAGCCGCCGGAGCTCCTCAGGATCCTCCTTTGCGACATCGATCTCGGCTACAACCAGCAGGATCTGCGTGTGAAGCTCCTCGATATCCCTTAGCACCTGGTCCATCTGGTTGTAAGCAGTACTGTACTTGCTGAACTTGGTCATGAGGGAAGCGACGAAACCGCCGCCTAAAAGGACGACAATAAATACTGCGGAAAGGCCTATGACGATGCTTCGCTTCAAGGTTTGCTGTCCTTTTTCCTGTAGATATTCTTGCGGTGGTCAGCAACAATGATCTTCTCGATGTCGAAGCCGGCTCCGTCAACTACAACCATGACGGTATCGTAGTCCTTTATGTCGGAAGGGATGAACTTCTTCGCACCGAATTTGTCGAGAGCTCTTCTGCCCTCCGGGTGATTGTGCATGTCAAGAAGTGCCCGCTGCAGTGAATTCCTGACAAACGACCCTACTTTGGACGTTACGGCAAATGTAGCGTCGGGGAATTTTCCTCCTACATACAGAATCTCGATCATATCTTCCAGTTCAGGATTTTTTTCCATGGTTTCGAAAAAAACTGTGTTTTTTGCCGCTCCTACATCGGCAAGGCCGTTGGACACCATCCACAGGGCGGCATCGTGGCTTCCTGATTCGTTCATCACGGAGAAATACTTCTCGGGCTTAGTCTTTACCCCTTTGATCTTCAGAACATATAGAGGATAATAATAACCTGCTGATGTGTGCCTGTTTGCATAGACAAGGGACTTGCCCCTCCATGTCCTGACGTCCTTCGTCACACCTGATCCCACTCTCGAAAAAATCACTGAACTGTATGTAGACTCACCTGAGTTCCATACCGGGCGGGCGATGGGAACAAAATCGTGATTGGTTATGCCATGCAGCATCAGGAAACTGCCCAGCACACCTATCTCCGCCTCGCCGCCCTCCAGCGCGCTCATCACTTCGCCATAGTTCTTCAGAACTCTAAAGTTCAGAGTCACATCAATTACTGAGCATACAAAGTCGCACACGTTCATGTATTTTGCCTGTTGGTTGAAAATGTTTCTCTCAGGCACGAGTACGACCCTCAGCTGCAGAGGATCCGCGGCAAAACCCTGTAGCGGCAGGAAGAGGACAAGCGTTAATACAGCAGTCAGCACAAAGCTATTCGATCTCTTCAAGCCTGTACTCCCTCCTCCCCAGTCCGATCTCCTCGCCGTGGGCAAGGAGCGGTTCCCAGTCGATACCCGTAACGCTCCTGAACTTGTCCTTCGCCTCGAGATCTTCGAGCTTGCTCCCGGCAAGCCCCTGGGCTCTGTTCGCCATATCTATTGCGGCCTGATCGATGGCCACTGGATCAGTCGACACCATAATCCCCACATCGGAAACGAAGGGAGGGTCATTGAAGTCGAAACAATCACAGTCCGGGCTTATGTTGAAGAGAAAATTAAAAGACAGGTGCTTGCCCGCCTTGTTTTTCAGGACGCCATATGCATACTCGGAAGTCTTCTCGAGAAGGGCAGGTATGTCCGTCTTCCAGTTAACATCTATGGCTCCATCAGTACACACCACAGTACACTCGCCGCATCCTATGCAAACGGTTTCGATAATCTGTGCCGGCTCTCCTTCTTTCAAGTTGATGGAATCTGCTGGACACCACCTCACGCACCTTCCGCATGAAGTGCACTTTTCAGAATCAACAACGGGGAGCACATCCGAATGCAGTTCCTGTTTACCGGAAGGGGCCGCGCCTCCCATCCCGATACTCTTGATAACCCCGCCGAAGCCGAAAAGCTCGTGGGCGGTGAAGTGCGCCAGGGTGATAATGACGTCTGCATGGTAAACGGCTGAAGCGATCTTGACCTCCTCGAACCGTTTGCCGTTTACCTTCTCGGTGATGTAGTCGAGCCCGATGAGGCCGTCGCCGATAACAAGGGGTGCGCCCAGGGTGGCATAGGAAAAGCCGTTTGCCATGGCAGTTTCCAGGTGGTCGATGGCGTTGCCGCGGCTGCCCTTGTAAAGAGTATTGGTATCCGTCACGAAGGGCTTGCCCCCGGCCTTTTTCACCTCGTCCACGATCACCCTTGCGTACATGGGGGGCAGGAAGGCGGTGTTTCCAGCCTCGCCGAAGTGGAGCTTGACCGCCACCTTGTCGCCCTCGTCTATGTGATCCGCAAAACCGCTCTTTTCAAAGAGCTTCCTGGTCTTGTCCAGGAGATTGTAGCCCACCCTGGAGCGAAGATCTGTGAAATATACTATTGGGTCAGACATATCATGGACAGCTTGCTGTTCCGTTCCAGAGATCGGGAGAAAGAAAAACTCCGGTTCCGCTGAGGTCTACCTCGCCGGCAACACTTGGAGCATCGAAACCATCTTCGATCCGGAAAGTATGAACTTGTGTACCGGTATAGGTAATAAAGCCCCAGAAATTGCTCCCGGCGTTTATTATAGCTGTATTGTTCGTTGTTTCTGCCACCGAAACAACCGGATCAATAGTAAAAGGATTGGAAAGGTTGCGCAGGAACTGGTTGCATCCGCTGCTGCTAAAAGGAAACGCTCCCAAATTAGGAACAGCGTTGGGTCCGTCAACCAATACGCCCAGAGTCCCGGTGGAACTTACAGTGTTCCTGTAAAAGATCGGTGTAGCACTCCCCCCTACCTTGACATCGTAGCCAACATTGCCGCTGATTGTATTTCTGCGTAGATCGGGAGATCCCCCCGCACCGCTCATGCGAATACCGTTGCTGTTGCCGCTACCGCCCCCACTAATAGTACTGGAGGAAAGGACAGCTGAGCTGTTTTTGAACCAGATACCGACAGCATTTCCTGAAAATACCGAACTGTCGATCTGGCCGTCAGAGTTTTCCACAAACATTCCGCCGCCTTCTTCGCTGCTGGTCAGTACCGTCAGGTCTTTAACCAGGGTGTTCTTTATCAGAAAATCTATATCCGCCCCGCTTATGTATATTCCGCCCCTCAGGTTGGCAAGGTTGGCGTCTGTAGCATCTATCATGACATTATCAGTAGATACATACAGCGTAGTTGAATCAGCCGCGTTTGTATCCTCGGCGTAGATCGCCCAGGCCTTAAGGTCCTCAAAAACCAGGTCTTCAAATGTCACTGTCCCTGCATTATCAGAAATATCTACGGCGTTGATGGAACTGCTAATCCTGAGATTTTTCAGGGTAAGGTTGGCCCCAACACTGAATATGTGGGACGACGATCTGGAGGAGGCTATAGCCGTTAGCGGGGTGACGTCAACAGCTGAAAAGGAACTTGTGGTCAACGCCTGTCCATATCCACTGCCGACAATTGTCAGGTCGACTGAATTTTCCAGAACGGTGGCCGTGGAGCTGTCGCCGTAGGCACCACCTGTGCCGGAACTCAGGTAGATCACATCATCTGCCGTAGCCGAGGTTATAATGCTCTGCAGGCTTCCTAATGTAGGACTCGAAGTCTTGGTATACGCGGTTCCCGCCCCTGGAGTTTCCCAGTTGCCCGCCTTGTCCTGTGCCCTGGTCTTGAGTGTTGAGGCGGCTGACGGCACGCTTTCTGTTGCCAGATAGGTCCAGGTTTTGGAGGAACCTGTCCCTGAAACTGTTGCATCCTTCCAGGTCGATCCGTCGTCAAAGGAGATCTGAACTTGAAAGATGGAGAAGTTGTCGGACGCGGTCCCGGAAAACCTTACCCTGTCACTGGTGGTCGCGCTGTTGATCGTATTGAAGAATAATGTATCGGGAGCATCTGTCAGGGTAGAGCTGGGAACAACTTCGTCATTGCCGCCGCATCCAGAAAAGAGCATGAGGAAGGGCAGCATAAGTGCGAGCGAGAGGATAACCTTTCTCATCAATTCACCTCCTGAAAAGGCTCTAAAAACGGCAGTTTATCAGAGCATGAGTACCATATAGTGTGTAATTCTACAAGAATTTGACATTTTTCTCTTTTACCACAGAGTCACAGAGTGCACAGAGGTTTTGTTGGGGTTTACAGCAAAGAGACAAAAGCCTTTAACGCAGGGGGCCGCAGGCCGCCCATTCGGGCGGATCGCAGGGGGCCGCAGAAAAAGAAGTGCCTGGGTTAGAGCATTTGAGATGGAGTCCAATCCTGCAAACACTTCTGATAAATCAGGGTGTCGTAAAATTATATTCTATATTGGTCTGATGCGTATAGCTTGCCTCGACATCGGCGTAAGTAAAGCTATTGAAATCAAAAGATGGAATATAAATCGCAGTGACGAACGCATCATAATCAGTGCTGCTGGCAAGTGCATATCCGACGTAGTCCGGGATGGTCACCGCAGTAGTGTCGCCATCGGCAATCAGGACCCAGTCGAAACCTGGCGTAACCTGATCTCCCAGGACCACAAGGAAGTAACCTCCACTGGAGCCCGGCGCATCCGTATTTTTCCAGGAGATAGTTGGCGTCAGATCACCTGTTGAAACGTTTACGGAGGTGGCAGACGCCTTGAAATCGTCGAAGTTCACCGTGGTTCCCAGGCTGTCATAGGTTCCCCGGATGACATAAGCCGACCCCTTTATTGGATCGACAACGGTTTCATCATCTCTTAGAAGAGCGGCATAAAAATATTCTCCGTCCCTGGGTATCCTGGCAACCCGCATATCGTCGCCTGTGGGTGTACCGAAAACAGCAGTGGTGCTGATAGTTGCAATTGGAGAGACCACCTCCCCTGCAAGCAGGTTGCCCAGAGCTTTGAGGTGGGCTAAGGCGAGAACATTAACCTCGACATCCGGGTCCGTCAGGTCAAAACTGGCCGGTGCGGTCACCGTACCGGAAACCTGTTTCATGCTGGCTGAGGCAAGATTTAGCGTGATGCTGCTGAAGGGCGGTCCGCCCGGGTACTCCACATAAGCCTGCATGATGTTGTCCGGATCATCGAGAGGATCGAATACAAAGCCGAAAATCGCAACCGGTAAATCCTCCATAAGTCCTATTACGATCGGATTGGAGTCTGTAACAGCATTACCCGACCCATCGTCGATCACGCTGTAAGCTAATCCGCCCCCCATATTACTCCAGGCAAGTACAGCTTTGCCGTCGATGAACGATGGCGTCATGCCGTCAAACGTAATATTGCTGTTAATTTGTGTCGGGATGCCGACAAGATCCATAGGAATGGTGAGGACAGCCGCATTGATGTTAACGATAGTGACGGGACTATAGTTTGCTGCGATGATCGTAACCGTAACTGGTCCGGGACTTAGTCCAGGAAACACCGCGGTGCCGGTGCTAGTTGTCGGCAAATGGAAGGCGCTTATGCCATATGCCACATAGACGTTGGCACCAATGACTGCCGAACCGGAATGCCGATCCAGTGCCGTGACCGTAAGAGTGCCCCCCTGAACTCCGCCGCCGACAGACCCCAGAACTTCAGGAAGGTCTGGCAGGCCACCACCTCCCCCGCCCCCTGCGCCACCGCATCCAACGCCGAGTACAAAAAGCCCAATCATAACACCGAGAACTGTTAATACGGTAAATACACGCCTCATGATCGACTCCCTGTCTGACATAACAAGAACCGCCTCTCACCGAAGGCGGTTTCCTGGTTTTCTTAAAAGTGATGAACCTCTCTCAACAAAACTACTTTACAGTATCGGGAGTGGGAAGGGCAAGGTCACTTGGGGTCGGACCTCAGATTCTCAGGTTTTTCTGATTTACAATGAATAAAAGTTATCCGCGCCTATTCCAGGTTTAGTCACCAGCTATAACAGTGTGTATGGGTTTGCACACCCGTACCTATCTTGCGGGAAACCCTTTTCACAACCCTCAGGTCTAATTTCATTGAACTTGAATAATACTCTTTATTAACAAAGGTTTACTTCTAACACATATCAGCCAGAATTGTGGCACGGGATGTGAATTTCAACCGGAAAGAGGTGTTCAGTATCACATGGGCATAAAGATCGAATTTGAGAAAAGCCCGAACCGTAGCGCCCGAGGGAGCCTGCAATGAAAAAAGTCGTATACCATCTCATAATAATTACAACTATCCTCCTCTCCACAGGATGTGGTGGCGGAGGAGGGGATGTCTCAGATGAAAATTACGGTTGGGTTACGATCACTTCACACGATGGCCCTACCTACACCACTTTTGACATGACGATCAGACTGTCTGGGAGCGCCTATATTAACGGGGCTCTCGATGACATGTTTAACTTCGATACAGGTGTGCAAGTTTACTGGAAAAATTTGACCTCGGGAATTGGCGGAAGCGCCAATCAATATTCGGACTATGGCTGCGATTGGTTCGTTTGTACCTGGGATTACCATAAGTGGTATGCATATATCCCTCTTGTCCTGGGTGAGAATCAAATCGAAGTCACTGCCTCCGACATCAATGGCAACTGGGGGAAGGAAACTATAACCGTCATCCACCCGCTTACACATGCTCCCGGGATATTTAGTGTCCAAGCACAGTATCTTACACCTGGCAGCTTGTCCTTTGAAGCTGAAGTGGATACTGGAGATCTTCCCTCTGAGATCCGGTTCGAATTCTATATAGACAGCTCCCTCATGACTTTTGAGACCACCACGGCCGAGTTCTTTTCCACTTCGCATGACAGGCAGCTCATCCAAGTACCTTATTCCGGAGCTTTTGATCCGAACACTAAATATTACTACCGAGGAGTAGCCTCCAACAGTGCGGGAACCACAACAACTCGGACCTATTCTTTTACAACCGGTTATTTCCAGCCCTACCCCTCCATAACCATCGAACAACCCGACCCCATTGGGGCAGAAAAGACGACTCTACATGGAAGCGTCAATCCCAACGGTGTGTCTGCTGATACCTGGTATGAATGGGGAGCGGATCCTTCGCTGACTGTCTTTACCAACTCTCCAGTAGTGATTTTAGGGCCCATTTCTGCTCCTTCACCGGTAGATTTTACTCTTTCTGGGTTGAGTTCAAATACCACCTATTATTTCCGTTTAGCTGCCTCCAATACTACCGGCACCAGAAAAAGCGGTATTTATAGCTTTACAACCACTCAGCTTCTAGCTCCCCAAACTCAAACGGCACCGGCAACCTCATTGTGGCTCGGGGAAGTTCAACTTAATGGGATCATCAATCCGAATGGCCTGGAAGCCGATGGCTGGTTCGAATTTGGAACAGATCCGAGCTTGAGCACACACTCTTCAACGCCATCAATCCCCATGGGATTCAGTGTTGAGAATCGGAATATCAGCCATAATTTGACAGGCCTTTCTGATATGACTACCTACTATTTTCGCGTTGTTTCTGCAAATGCCATGGGAACTGCCAGCGGTAGTACTCTATCTTTTACAACACCGGCACGCCTCAGCGTCACTACAGAGCCTGCAACGCCAATCGAATATAGCGCAGCTACCTTAAGAGGAACCGCAAATCCCAATGGTTACTCCACACATTTGGCCTTCGAGTGGGGGATGGACCCTTCCCTTACAAAATCTCTTTATACCTACTCGATGTTCTCAGGAGCAAGAACAGCCGTCCTGCCGTTTAGTGCCACTTTGTCCAGCCTGAGCGATTCCACCACGTATTATTACAGAGCCAGAGGCTCCAATTCCTATGAGATTAAAGAAGGGGAGATCATGGCCTTTACAACAATTCCTCAAAACTCTTCTTTTTGGGGAAAGACCTACGGACATCTGAAATCAGGAATGGTTAATGATTATGAGATATTATACTCAATGACTCGCACTGCTGACGGTGGGATTGCTGTTGCGGGTGATAGAAAAGTGTCCAATGTTTCAAATGGCTTGTGGGATCTCTGGATCGTTCGACTGGATCCCCATGGAAGAGTTCAGTGGTCCAAGGGTTATGATCTGGGTGAAAATGAAGTCGGCCCGACTATAATCTCAACATCAGATAGGGGATTCCTAGTCACTGCTAATATCCTCTGGAGCACCTCCTGGTGGATGGAATCGATCGTTTTGAAGCTAAATGAGAGCGGCCTCGTGGAATGGAGTAAGGGGTTTAATTTTGTAAGTATAGACTCCGCAATCCAAACAAAAGACAATGGGTTCCTGCTGGCAGCTAACAAGTCCCTTATCAAGCTCGGGGCAGATGGTTCCATTCAGTGGCATAACACTGATTATGGTCGTATTTATGATGTTCAAGAAACCAATGCCGGGGAGTTCATAGCGGTTGGAACTACTGCACCCTACGGGACTGTCACAGCTGATTTTTTAATCTCTAAGACCGATGGATCCGGGAATATTATCTGGCAGAAAGCTTGGGGCGGTGCTGGTGCAGACATGGCCGAAACAGTTGAATTGACCAGTGATGGAGGATTCATTGTTGTTGGAAGCACCCATTCCTTTGGAGCTGGTGGGGGGGATATATGGGTGCTGAAATTCGGGCCCGACGAGACGCTGGAGTGGGAAGTGGCATATGGTGATATTTCGGACGACAGAGTAGATGCCATTAAACAGTCTTCTGACGGAGGTTTTGTCCTGGGGGGAGTGATGGGATACGACCTGCTGGCATTTAAATTAAATCCCGATGGAATAATTCAATGGCAAAAAAACTTCGGTGGCTCTATTAATCGCAATTATCCTAAACTTGTTGAACTTGCCTCCGATGGCGGATATTTTTTAGGCACGAGCTTTTATAATAGCCTCTTCGCGCTGGATCTCGGAATGGATTTTCTCATTTTAAAATTGAACCCGGATGGTACATGTCCTCCGCTGGATGAAGATGCTCCCATGATTTCTACTTCAACAGCCTCCCTTTCAACAGAGTTTTCAACTCATCCTGTACCTTCCACAAATAAAGCTGGGGACATCAATCTTTCAATCGTGAAAACTCACCCATTTACTTTCCAGCTAGCGCCTTAGAAAAACAGAAGGTAACTTGGGGTCAGGTCCCATATTCTTAGATTTTATTTATTAACAATTGATTTATCCTCAAAATCTAAGAATATGGGACCTGACCCCAAAACTGTCCGGAAATCCGGACACTCCGGACACTTTTTCTGAACCATCTCGTAAATATTTCCACCGCATTTCACCTGCAATCCAAGATAACCCTTATATAACAGAGCATTACAGCGATCTCCTTTGATGGCATGCCCTTTGCTCTTTAAGAAAGCAACGGAAAGGAGGCAGTAAATGTCAAAGATGTTCAGGAATCAAAATGAAAACGGCCAGGGGATGACCGAGTACATCATTATTGTAGCCCTTGTAGCCATAGCAGCCATAGCTGTGGTTGGGGTTTTTGGGGATGTTGTGAGGAATCAATTTTACAATATGACTTCAGCTCTGGCAGGGTCCACTTCCCACAGTGATACTGGCAAATTCGTAAAGAAAGCCGAGAAAGAGAAGAGAGCAAGAGGGATGGATGACTTCACGTCATCAATTCGATAACTGTCTCCGGTCTAATGGTATCCCTCATCAATTATCATAAAAAGCTCTCATTCTCGGAAGGGGGACAGGGGGCGGTGGAAACCATTCTAGCGCTTCCCGTCCTTCTTACTTTTATCACAGCCATTTTGCAAATTGCGTTGATTGGCATGGCACAGATTTTACTTCAATACGCCGCTTACAGTGCCGCGCGAACAGGGTTAGTTCAAAACTTCGATCTGAAGGAAATGAAAGCTGCAGTCGGAAGAATACTTGTAACTTTACCTGGCATCACTTCTTTCAGTGGACATTCTTTTGACATCCAGATTGCAATTCTTGAATCGGAAGACAGTAGCAGCACTAAAGGAAAAACAGCGAAAAAACCAGAGTTAATTCAAATTATAGTCAACTGGGATTTCCCTATGATTGTTCCGCTTGCGGGGAAAATATTTTCTAGAAACCCTTTTAAACGCACCATCACCGGATATCCAACGGTTGAACTCACAGCCTCCTGGAATATATCGAGTCTATACGCGAGTCAAAGTGCAGGTGAATGATAATGAATTCTGTAAAAGATATTCACGGACAAGCTGCGCTCCTTACAATTGTGTTTCTGTCCATGATAATCGTTCTCACCGGTTCACTGTTCAAAATATCCATTGTAGTAAGAGAAAAAATCCGCCTGCAAATAGCTTCCGATCTGGCACTACTCTCAGCCCTTAATACACAATGCAATTCACTCAACGCCATCGCAATTGGTAATAGAGCCATTTTGGCTCACGAAGCATTTTCAGCACAGCTCAACGCAATGGTTAGTGAGAGTACATTCAACAGAAAGATGATTGAAAGCTTCGGAAGATTAATCAGGTTTATCCCGGGTTACGGACCGGTTCTTGCCAGCGCTCTTGGAAAAGGAGGGCGTTTTATCGTAGGTGTCATTAGAAAAGCAGCATCAATACTGATACCAACTGCCAGTACTTTAAATAGAACTATAAATTTGAAGAGTTACGTAATAAGAAAAACTCTTCCTGTTAATTCCCTCAAATCTGCAAAGGATTCATTAAGAATTACTGATCCAGGTGCCAATATCATCGTTCCTGCACAGTTGCAATATCTCCACCGGACAGTAAGCCTTGCAAACAAAATCAAACCTCTCGACCAAAAGAATTTTGATTACTTGATCCATAACACCCTGGACCACCGTACAAAAACAAGGAATTGGACTATAGGGTCTGGTATCTTTTCGCTGCCGATCAAGAAATCAGGAAGCACAAGAATAAAATCAGATGATTATCGGTCATTTGATGTGCTGAAGATAAAAACCTTCAAGCGATTACGGTGGAATTGGAAGTCTGTTTTATCAGCTTCATCTGCAGCATCTGAATTCAGCTACAAACGGACAGGTAAAATTCTGAATTTTACAGATGACATCCCGAAGTCTCATACAATCGTTTTAAAAAAGAAGCTCACGAGCCAGAAACAAGTCCTGCCTCACATTAATGCGTCCCTTCTTGCAGTTAGCTCTGGTGAAATTTACTTTCACAGGCCTAACAGGCCGGACGAGGAGGAAAATCTCCTAAATCCCTTCTGGTTCAGTCGCTTAATCCCTGTCAGAGATGAAGAATCCGCCAAAAAACTGGTACCCGACGTTCTCTTAAGGGAGATCAGGCATTGAATTACTCTGATCAAATCAAAAACCAGAATGGTCAAGCACTTATAGAGCTAGTGGTTATTATTCCATTGCTTCTCGTCATTACCTGCTTACTTACTGGCCTGATTGCCTATTCCCAGTTACCGAGCTGGATGGATGAACTTCTGGCTTTCACTCTAGTATCTCAGCAAAGTATAAATCACTTTGAAATTCTGGAAAAACAAAGGAAAAGCAGTATGTTTCCCCGATACTTTAATCACGAGGATATTAAATTACATAGAGTTCCGTCAAAAAATAATTCATTTCCTCTTCCTTTTCGCTGGATATTTCAAAACAATCGTTTCGAAGTAACTGGAAGCACCAATTGGCAAAAAGTTATGAGTCGAACTTCATTGCCATTGATACAGACATTAAAAGGAACAGAAAATCATACAAGTAAAATGTCCTTTGTTGCATCGATGAAACTCGATGAAACACAATCAAAGAAGCTGATTAAAAGTGTTTTCCTCTCGGGCCTTTCAGGTAATCAGTTAATGAGGCTGTTGGGAAAATTAGGGTTCAATATTTTTCATCTCAACTTCAACACTTTACCGGTTACAACTTCAGGAAAGGGGTCTTAAAATCATGATTAATGAGTCAGGACAATCCATGGTTGAGACAGCCATTATAACTACCCTTCTTGTGATAGGAATGTTGGCACTGTGCAACTCATTCAATCGTTTAATTGAAAAACTCACCCTTACTACCATCAAAGTTGTCGCATTGCCTATTCCCTGAGAAAAATGAACAGGAAAAAAACACTATTAATAGGTTTGTCGTGCTTCATTAGTCTGGGCGTTGCTTCAGGCTATTTATTGAAAATTAGGTCGTTGAGAAATGAAATTGTGAACATCAATGAATCAGTGAGTATTCTCACAGCAGCAATGTCGATGAGGATAGGCGATAAAATTACGCAAGATACTTTTAAGTTAACACAGATACCGGTAGTTCACCTGCCAAGAAGAGTCATTATTGCAGAAGATATTAACCTGATCCTGGACAGACCACTAATACACCCGATTCCAAAAGGTGACCCCGTTCTATGGACGGATCTTCCTGAAGGACCACGAATCAACTATCCATCGGAGAGAATAAAACCAGGATATCGCGCCATTGCGCTTCCTGCGGATGAAACCAGGACTTTAACCCACCTCCTGACCCCTGGTGATCGGGTAGACTTAGTTTGGACGAGAATAAATGATACCTCAAACACTACCATCAACTCACTAATTGCAGAAAGCGTAACAGTGTTGGCTGTAGGTAATCGATTCAGCCCAGAGGAATTTATTTCATCAGATAGCAATTTCCCCTTATCCATTACTCTGCTTGTGAAACCTGACCAGGCTTTGGCAATCAATTACGCCTTTCAGGTCGGAGATATCTCACTCCTGGCAAGAACAAGAAGTGATCTGTCAACCTCAAATAAACGATCCAGGGATAACCCCGCCGGT
>Ga0255053_10000071_pt1 | contig 47105 bp, 44 predicted proteins | sample JV7_2_22_MG_FD_188635 | JGI IMG/M metagenome (GOLD analysis project Ga0255053, IMG submission 188635) | Seawater microbial communities from Jervis Inlet, British Columbia, Canada - JV7_2_22 | ecosystem: Environmental > Aquatic > Marine > Inlet | place: Canada: British Columbia | collected... | reverse complement strand
CGAGAATCAGATTGCTGACCGCGATCGACTCCTCGGTGATCTGCTCAGCCGTACAGAAGATGTGCGCGTCGTCTTGAGTAAATGCGCGCACGCGCATCATGCCGTGCAGCGCGCCTGACGGCTCGTAGCGGTGGCACTTGCCGAACTCTGCGAGGCGCACCGGTAATTCCCGATAACTCGTTATTCCTTGCTTGAAGACCTGCACGTGGCCGGGGCAGTTCATCGGCTTGATGGCGTATTGCCTGCCGTCGACGGTTTCGGTCGTGAACATGTTGTCGCCGAAAGCCTCGAGGTGACCCGACTTCTCCCACAGTGAAGTGCTCATGAGTTCCGGCGCGCTGATCTCGCGGTACCCTGCCGCATTCTGCTTCTGCCGCATGTATCCGATGAGGCTCTGAAACAAGGTCCAGCCATTGGGATGCCAGAACACGGCGCCGGGCGCTTCTTCCTGGAAATGAAACAGATCCATGATGCGGCCGAGCCGGCGGTGGTCGCGCTTTTCGGCCTCCTCGAGCATGTGCAGGTACTGGCGCAATTGCTTGTCGTTCGACCATGCCGTGCCATAGATACGCTGCAGCATTTCGTTCGACGAATCGCCGCGCCAGTATGCGCCTGACACGTGAGTGAGCTTGAACGACTTGCCGAGCTTGCCGGTCGACGGCAGGTGCGGTCCGCGACACAGATCGATGAACTTGCCCTGTTTGTAAAGCGTGATGGGCTCGTCCGAAGGAATACTGGCGATGATCTCGGCCTTGTACTCCTCGCCGATGCCGCGGAAAAACCCGACGGCCTCGTCGCGGTTCCAGACCTCGCGCACGATGCTCTCGTCGCGGTCGACGATGTCCTTCATGCGTGCCTCGATGACTTCGAGGTCGCCCTCCGTGAATGGCTCTTCGCGGGAGAAGTCGTAATAGAAACCGTTTTCGATCGCCGGGCCAATCGTCACCTGGGTATCGGGCCAGAGCTCCTTCACGGCTTCGGCCAGCGCATGGGCCGCATCGTGACGCAGCAACTCGAGGCCGTCGTCAGAGTTGCGTGTAACGATTTCGACAGCGACATCGTGCTCGATGTCGCGCGTCAGGTCCCAAAGTTCACCATCGACCCGCACGGCCACGGCATCTCGGGCAAGGCCCTTGCCGATGCTGGCGGCGATCTCGGCACCGCGAGTGGCAGAATCGAACTGCTTCTCGGAACCGTCAGGTAAGGTAATTCTCGGCATATCGCTCGTCGTTAGTTCGTTGCCCGCAGGCAAGGCGCGACATTGTACAATCCGAAACTGATCGAGGACAGCTATCCATGCACCAGGCATCGCAAGCATTTCCGCCCGCAAGCCACGACCACGACGACTGTGTTGCCAACGCGATGCTGTCGGCCGAGAAGCTTTGCCGTGAGCGCGGTTTGCGCTTCACGACGTTGCGGCGGCGGGTGCTGACGCTGGTGTGGGACAGCCACAAGCCTATCGGCGCCTACGAGATTCTCGATCATCTGGGCGAAGAAGGCCGGAAAGCGGCGCCACCGACCGTCTACCGGGCTCTCGATTTCCTGATCGAAGCGGGGCTGGTGCATCGCCTCGACTCACTCAATGCTTATGTTGGCTGCCCTGATCCGGCCCGCTCCCATACGGGACAGTTTCTGATTTGCCGGCAATGCCGAACGGTCGCGGAACTCGACGACCCGGAGATCGATGCGATGGTCGAGCAGAAGGCGAGGCAGCTCGGATTTACCGCAGTACACCAGATTCTCGAAATTCAGGGCCTGTGTGACGACTGCCGCTCTGAAGACTAGGCCCTGACCTGAGTTCGCGTACAATAGCGCCCCTTCGATTCCACCTGATTGACAATAATGAGCGACGCCCCGCGGGACTTCATCCGCCAGATCATTCATGACGACCTCGAGTCGGGCAAGCACGACGCCATCGTCACACGCTTCCCGCCCGAGCCGAACGGCTATCTGCACGTCGGCCACGTTATGTCGATCTGCCTGAATTTTGGCGTCGCGGACGAGACCGGCGGGCGCACGTTTCTACGCTACGACGACACGAATCCGCACAAGGAGGACGAGGAGTTCGTCGACGCGATCGAGCGTGACGTGCACTGGCTGGGCTTCGATTGGCAAGACCGGTTGACACATGCATCGGACTACTTCGGACGACTTTACGAGGCCGCCGAAAAGCTCGTCGAGATGGGGCTTGCCTATATTGATTCATTGAGCGCCGACGAGATTCGCGCGCATCGCGGCACGCTAACGGAGCCCGGCAGGAACAGCCCGTATCGTGATCGCGGCGTTGAGGAAAATCTTGACCTCTTCCGACGCATGCGTGCGGGAGAATTTTCGGATGGCGAGCACGTGCTGCGCGCAAAAATCGACATGGCGTCGCCGAACATGAATTTACGTGATCCGGCCTTGTACCGGATTCGGCACGTAACGCATCAGCACACGGGTGACGAGTGGTGCATCTATCCGATGTACGATTTTGCACACACACTGTCGGACGCATTCGAGGAAATTACCCACTCGTTGTGCACGCTCGAGTTCGAGGATCATCGTCCGTTGTACGACTGGTTTCTCGATCAACTCAAGCCCGAGCATCGACCAAGGCAGATCGAGTTCTCGCGCCTGAATCTCGCATACACCATCACCAGCAAGCGAAATCTCGCGGCGCTGATCGACAAAGACGTCGTCAGTGGCTGGGACGATCCGCGAATGCCGACGATTGCGGGCATGCGCCGGCGCGGCTATCCGGCCGCGGCGCTGCGCGATTTCGTGAAGCGCGGTGGCGTTACAAAGAAAGACAAACTCATCGAGATGGGTGTGCTCGAGAACAGCGTGCGCGAAGTATTTGGCGAGGACGCGGAACGACGCATGGCGGTTCTCAAACCGCTGAAAGTGGTCGTGACGAATTATCCCGAAGCTCAGGTCGAGATGATGCAGGCGATGAATCATCCAAATCGCCCCGAAGTCGGCACACGAGAGGTGCCGTTCTCTCGCGAAATCTGGATCGAGCGGGATGACTTCATGGAGGACGCGCCGCGCAAATTCTTCCGACTGAAGCCGGGTGGCGAGGTCAGGCTACGTAGTGCGTACATCATTCAGTGCGATGAGGTGATCAAGGATGACGATGGCGAAGTCATCGAACTGCGTTGCAGTTATGACCCGGATACTCGCAGTGGAACTGGTAGCAGTGATCGTAAGGTAAAGGGCACCATCCACTGGGTGTCAGCGGAGCAGGCCGTGCCGGCGACGGTACGCCTTTACGATCGACTGTTCACTGTGCCGAATCCCAATTCAGCGGACGACTTCATGGATGTGCTGAACCCGGAGTCGCTCGAGACAGTCCAGGCAATGCTCGAGCCGTCGCTAGCCGATCTTGCCGAGGGGGTCGCCGTGCAGTTCGAGCGACTCGGCTATTTTTGCCCGGACTCAGCAGAACACTCGTCCGTATCGCGCGTCTTCAACCGCATCGTCACGCTCCGGGACTCCTGGGCAAAGATCGAAAAACAGGCGATGCAGGGGCAGAGCTGACCTCAGGCGAGGTAACCCTCCGTAATCACGATTGGTGCACCGCGCTCCGAGCCGAGACCTTCCGCCGCATTATCTTCGGCTTTGGCTATCTCCAGCACATCGAATGAGTTAATCAGGGCGAGATAGTCGCCGGGTTTTGCTCTGCCGTAGGTTGTCAACATCGGGATCTGGTGACCCGCAATGTGTGCGACCGGCTCTTTGAAATCCTCGAACAGCTTGCGATCGATATTGCTGATCAGGTTGCCGAACGTATCCACGGTTACGATGACACCTGTCACCTTGCCCGCCGTTACCTGTGGTTCGTCGATCCAGCCCGGAATCCACTCGTTGGTAGGTATGCCGATCGAAATCGGCGTGGTTCTGCCGGACGCGAGATCGGCGGCGATGGGCGCAAATATATCGCGGCCATGAAACGTGGCGCTCGGTTTTTCGAGATCGAGTCTCTCGAGACAGCAAAGATCGAGCTTGAACACATGAGCCTCCGGGGCGCCATCGAGCATCTGTCCAAGCAGACCGTTGTCCGGTGCCATGAAATAGTGCCAGTCATGCTCGACCAGCAAAATGTCGCGCTCGGTGCCAACGCCAGGATCGACGATTGCGAGGTGCACTGTGCCCCTCGGGAAATAGCGATACGCGCGGCTCACCCAGAATCCGGCTTCCGGCGGCCATTGGGCGGGAATGTCATGCGCGAGATCAATGATCGTTGCGTCCGGAAAGCGCCCGACGATGACGCCTTTCATCACAGCCGCAAACGGTCCTTTGTGACCGAAGTCAGTTGTTATCGTGATTACGCCCGAAGGTTGCATATTTGTTCTTGTTGCCTGCGGATGTCGTCCAAGTTTATCAGGTGGCCTGGAGTTCTGCCGGGTGTCGTTTAAGGAAATTGCGCCGGGCCCAGTAGATAAATATGGTGTCCACGGCCGCAATGACAAGTTTGAACACGTACTTCGCGGCGCCCAGTGCAAATGCGGTTCGCAGGTCGACTGTGCCCCACCAGACGACGAGGGAATAGATAGTGGTGTCTATCAGCTGAGATGCCATGGTGGAACCGTTGTTGCGCAACCAGAGCCAGCGTTCGCCGGTGTATGCCTTGATCTTGTGAAACGCCCACACGTCGAAGCGCTGGCTGATCAGGTACGCCAGCAGTGAGCCGAACACGAATCGCGGCGAGAAATTCAGAATGGTCGAGAACGCATCCTGGATGTCAGCGGAAAAAGCAGCCGTCTTGGGATTTGTACTCGGCAGGTAGAGCAGGCCGAGACTCATCATCAGGAGCACGATGACACTGACAGTAAACCCCATCCAGACGGCCCGCGTAGCCTCGTGTTTGCCGTAATTCTCGGACAACACGTCGGTTGCAAAAAAAATGCTCGAATAAAAAATGACGCCGAGGCTGGTTTCGAGGCCAAAGATGATTGTCAGCTTCGGCCCCTGCAAATTGGCGAGGATGATCGCGGTAGCGATCGCAACCTGCAGGCCCGCCTTGCCAAACAATCGGTACAGTACGATCGTGCCGCCGAGATCCAGCAGCAAGGTTGTCAGCCACAGCAGTTCCTGATTGGCTGCAAAGAAGTCGACAATACCTTGCGGGATCATGAAGTATCAGCAGGCGAGCTTGTCCAGGTGCCAGTCGGCGTTTCCGAACATCTGATCGATAGCGGTCAGGCGCTTGAAGTAATGCGCAATGTCCAGTTCCCAGCTGACGCCCATGCCGCCATGCAGCTGCACCGCTTCCTGGCCGACTTTGCGACCGATCGCTCCTATCTGGTATTTCATCGAACTGATTGCGCGGCCGGCCTTCTCGTCACCCTCCGCGGCCAGCATGGTCGCCCACAGCAACAGGGAATAGCTCAGCTCGCAGTCGGTGAACATATCGACCATGCGGTGTTGCAATGCCTGGAAGCTACTGATCGGCACGCCGAACTGTACGCGGTCTTTGGTGTACTCGACCGTCTTCTCGGTCATGATCCGCATGATACCGACGGCCTCCGCGCAAACCGCGAGCATCGCGTCGCCCATGACGGCTTCGAGTACGGTGAATCCATTTCCGATTTCCCCGGTCACCGCGTTGCCGTCAACTGTTACGTCCGTGAATTCGATTTCGGCAGCCTGGTGGCCATCGACAGTCGGGTAGGACTTGCGGTTTATCCCATCGGCGTCGGCGGGAACCGCGAACAGCGATATTCCCTCAACATCGGTTTGGTCACCGGCGGTTCGGGCAGACACGATCAGGAGGTCTGCGTTGCCGCCATTTAGTACGACGCCCTTGTTGCCGTTCAGCACCCAGCGATCGCCATTCGCTGCCGCGGTCAATGCAATGTCTGCGATGTCATAACGGCTCTGCGGCTCGACGAATGCCAATGCCGCCTGGCGTTCTCCGGCAATGATCGGCTGCAACCAGGTCGCCTTCTGCTTATCGCTGCCCGCGCGCCTCAATACGCCGCCGGCGAGAACGATGTTCGCCAGGTACGGTTCGACCACAAGGCCGCGGCCGAATTGCTGCATGACGACCATGAGGTCGAGTGGCGTGCCGTCGATGCCACCGTCTTCCTCGCTGAACGGTATTGCCGTCCAGCCGAGCTCAGCGAATGTCTGCCAGACTTCGGAGCTGAAGCCTTGCCCGCTGCCGGCATATTTCTGTCGCGTGGCAAAATCGTAGTCGTTGGCGATAAATTTCTCGACGCTATCGACCAGCATCGCCTGCATTTCGTTTAACGAAAAATCCATGGTCGTCGTTCCTAAAGGCCGAGCACGTGCTTGGCGACAATGTTCTTCTGAATTTCGTTCGAACCACCGTAAATCGACGCCTTGCGGTTGTTGAAGTACCGCAGTGACGACCACGCTTCGGCTCCCTCTCCGATCCGGTCCTCGACGGGAAAGTCGATGGTGAACTGCTCGGGTAGGTAAGGCAGGGCGTAGTAGCCCGCTGCTTCCAGAAACAGCGTATCGATCGCCTGCTCGACCTCGGTGCCCCTGAACTTCAGGATCGACGATTCCGGTCCCGGCGCATTACCGGAGGCGACTGCAGCGAGTGTGCGCAGCTCCGTGTACTCGAGCGCCTTGAGCTCGATTGCGACAGCCGCGACCTTGCGCATGAAGCTGCGGTCCTCGGCGAGTGGCCGTGCGCCATGCACCGCTCTTTTGCTTTGTGCCTGCAAAATCTTGAGGCGGTGTCTGGAGCGGCCGACACCGGCCAGGTTCGTGCGCTCGTGCTGCAGCAATACCTTGCCATAGGTCCAGCCTTTGCCTTCCTCGCCGACGAGATTCTCGGCAGGGACTTTGACGTCGTCGAAATGTACGTCGTTGACTTCGTGTTCACCTTCGATCGTGATCACTGGCGTTACAGTGACGCCGGGCGTGTTCATGTCGATGAGCAGGAAACTGATGCCTTCCTGGCGGCGTGCGACATCAGTATTCGTGCGCGCAAGTATGAATATCCAGTCCGCGTACTGGCCCAGCGTGTTCCAGGCCTTGGTGCCGTTGATGATGTAATGGTCACCGACGAGCTCCGCGCGAGTTTTCAGCGATGCGAGGTCCGACCCGGCACCGGGTTCTGAGTAGCCCTGGCACCACCAGACGTTGCCTTCGAGGATGTCCGGCAGGAAGCGCTGCTTTTGTTCTTCATTGCCGAACGTGTAAATGACGGGGCCCACCATCTTCAGTCCGAAAGCGATAATGCCGGGCGCTCCGGCTGCCGCCATCTCGGTCTCGAAAATGTACTTTTGTACCGCGGACCACCCCGTACCGCCGAACTCGACGGGCCAGTTATAGCCACCCCAGCCGTGTTCGAAAAGCAGCTTTTGAAAACGAACGAAATCGTCTTTCTCCAGGGGCACGCCGCGTTCTTGCTTGTTAGCCATGTCCTGCGGCAACTTATCGCGGAAAAATGCCTGGACCTCCTCGCGAAATGCGATGTCTTTGTCACTGAAAGTAACGTCCATGAGGTTCCTCGTGTTCGAATTGGCAGGGATTCCTGGGCCGATTGTCACAGAATGCGTTCCCAGGTTCGAGCCGATCGTGCAAAATGGCCGGATGAGCACGGACCTGAACCCGGACGACCTTGTGACTGCCGATTCTCTGCTAACGCGCGATGCACTCAGACGTCCGTTGCACGACCTTCGCATCTCACTGCTCGACCGCTGCAATTTCCGCTGTCCGTACTGCATGCCGGCCTCGCAGTACCATGAGGATTATCAGTTCCTGACACGTCCCGATCGCCTGACGCATGACGAGATCCTGCTGGTGGTCCGCGCTGCGGTGAGCCTCGGTGTGACCAAGTTACGCCTGACGGGCGGCGAGCCGCTGCTCGACAATAAATTGCCGAACCTCGTTACGGGACTGGCGGCGTTGGCGGGCGTCGACGATTTGGCGATGACGACCAATGCCATGTTGCTGGCGCCCGTGGCGCGGGAACTCGCCGACGCCGGCCTGCATCGCGTGACGATCAGTCTCGACAGCCTCGATGCGGACGTATTCGAGCGGATGAGCGGCGGTCGCGGCGATCTGGATTCGGTACTTACGGGTATCGCGGCGGCCGAGGAGGCGGGACTGGCGCCCATCAAAATCAACGTCGTTGTGCAAAGAGGTGTCAACGATCACACCGTGCTCGATCTCGTCGAGCATTTTCGCGGCACCGGCCATATCGTGCGGCTCATCGAGTTCATGGATGTCGGAAATCGCAACGGCTGGCGCATGGAGCAGGTGGTACCGTCACGCGAGCTGCTGAAGATGATCGAAGCGCGCTGGCCGCTACGGGCGGTGGGTCGTAACTATCCGGGCGAAGTGGCGCGACGCTATCAGTATGTGGACGGTCAGGGCGAGATCGGTTTCATCTCGTCGGTCACTGAACCGTTTTGCGGCGCTTGCAGCCGGGCGCGGTTGTCCGCTGATGGCGTCCTTTATACGTGCTTGTTCGCGACGAATGGCACGGACCTAAGGGAGCCATTGCGTAACGGCGCCGATGACGACGAGGTATCCGAGATCCTCGCGCGAACCTGGCTGCAACGCGCCGATCGTTACAGCGAATTGCGCCGTACGGATGTTGCGGAGGCGCACCACTTTTCGAAAGTCGAGATGTACAGGATAGGTGGATAATGTGAGCAAGCTCAGCCACGTCGACGATCAAAACCGGCCGAACATGGTCGACGTTAGTGACAAATCAGTAACGGCACGAGTGGCACATGCACAGAGTATCGTGACATTACCGCAGGCCGTACTTGCGGCGCTCGATGGCGATGAGATCAACAGCAAAAAAGGTCCTGTATTTGCGACAGCGATCATCGCCGGCGTCATGGCCGCAAAGAAAACGCACGAATTGATTCCATTTTGCCACCCTCTCGGTCTCGACAACTGTGATGTGTCGATTGCGATGGATGGTGACCGGGCCGTTATCGATTGTCGCTGCAAGGTCACGCACAAAACCGGCGTGGAAATGGAGGCATTGACAGGCGCCAGCGTTGCGGCGCTCACGATCTACGACATGTGTAAGGCTCTCTCGCACGATATTGTCATTGGCGAGACGCGTTTGATGATGAAGACGGGCGGCAAGCAGGATTTTGCACGTGGCACTTAACGCATTGTATGGCCTGATACTCGCCGGCGGCGAAAGCCGTCGCATGGGTCAGGACAAGGCATTATTGCGACGCAACGGCAAGAGTCAGCTTGCAAACCTGGTTGCGCTGGTGGAGCCGCTGGTAGATCGAGTGTTCGTGTCCACACGTTCCGACCAGCGAGAGGAACCGGAGCGTCGTCAGTTCGCGCAGATTATTGACCGTTACTCTGACGTAGGCCCAATCGCCGGCGTGTTATCCGCCATGGATGACTACCCGAATGTCGATTGGCTCGTCGTCGCCTGCGATCTGCCGAATATTGATGACGAAACGATCAGGTTCCTCATCGACAACCGTGCGGAGGGGAGGCCGTTCACGGCGTTTCGATCCAGCCACGATGATTTGCCCGAACCGCTGTGCGCAATATATCAGCGGGGCAGTGATGCAGTTATCCGTGCTTTCGTCGACGAAGGTATGACGTGCCCGCGGAAAATGCTCATTCGTTCCGATACAAGATTGCTGGTGCAGCCGAACCCAACGTCGCTCGACAACGTCAACACGCCGGGCGATCTCGAGAAGAGTGTGTTGGAGGGCATATCGTGAAGACGATTACGGTGCGCTACTTCGCGATGTTTCGTGAGTACGCCGGCGTTGAGGAGGAAACGCTGACGCTGGATGCAGATACTGCCGCTGACGTTTTCGAACATACGAAATCGCGACACGGCTCCTCGGAACCGAGTGGTCATTGCAAAGTCGCGATCAACGACGAGATGGCCGACTGGTCGTCGCCGATAGCAGATGGCGATACGGTACTCCTGTTCCCACCAGTTGCAGGTGGCTGAGATGATTCGAATCACGACGGATCCGATCGACCCCGATGCGCTGCGCCACGAGATGTTCAACCCGGCCGCCGGTGGCTACTGCGCGTTCGAGGGATGGGTGCGCAATGAGAACGAGGGGCACACCGTACGGCAGCTCGAGTACGAGGCTTACGACCCGCTGGCGGTCAAAGAGGGCAAAACGATTCTTGCCGAGGCAGCGGACAAGTTTCCGCACTTGCAGGCGCACTGCGTGCATCGTACGGGTTTGCTCGATATTGGCGACTGCGCTGTCTGGGTCGGTGTCGCGTCCCCACATCGTGACGAGGCGTTTCAAGCCTGCCGCTACATCATCGACGAGCTGAAACACCGTTTGCCCATCTGGAAGAAGGAACACTATGCGAACGGCGACTCCGGCTGGGTAAATTGCGAGCGCTGCGCCGAACACGCGCACGGTTAGTCCAGTAATTGTTGCAACTGCTCTGGCGTGTCGATATCGACAGCCGCTTCCTGGAATTCCACCGTTTTCAATTTGAATCGAGCGTCGTGCAGGACGCTGCGTGCGCCCTTATCTCCCGAAAGAACGGTGAGGGACTCGAATGTTGCCCGAGGGAACAATACCGGGGGCCCTTCGGTGTCCGCGAACGATGTCGCGACGATCTCGTCGTCTGCGCCGCTCCAGTTTTGACGCAATGCCCGAAGGTGATCGGCCGTAATCAGCGGCTGATCGGCCAGCAGGATGAGGATAGCGTCGGCGGCATGCGACGTCGCCCTCGCTGCCGCTGAGATCGAGCTGCCAATTCCGTCAGCGTAGCGGTCGTTCACGAGCAGAAAACGCGCGGCCATACCGGCCGCCGCTACTGCAGCGCTGTCGTAACCGGTAACGAGAATCGTGTTGTCGCCGCAAACCTCACGGGCCAGTTCGACTGAGTGTTGCACCAGCGTCTTGTCATCGATGCGCGCCAGCTGCTTGGTAGTGCCAAAGCGGCTCGCGGCGCCCGCGGCGAGGACGACAGCTATTACCGGTTTCTCGTCGATGGTCCTGGACCTCGCTGCGGTGGAAAGAGTCGATTGTAAGGGGACATTCGCCGCATGCCCCAATATTTCGTGCGCAAGACTTGCGACAACAACACGGAATGTGTATTTCTAGTATGTCGTGAGGGGGCAGGACAAACAATTGCGCGTCGTCAGTTCTATTGAGGAAGCCAAGGCACTTGAAGGCGTCGAAGTCGGACTTTCCGAATGGGTGGTCATCGATCAGTCTCGGATCGACCAGTTTGCGGAGGCGACCGGCGACTACCAGTGGATTCATGTCGATACTGAGCGGGCGGCGGCGGAGCTGCCGGATGGCAAGACCATCGCGCACGGTTATATGACACTGGCATTGATTCCCGCACTTACCGATAGTTTCGTGGAGGTCAGGAATCTGACCCGGGCCATCAACTTCGGCGCCAACAAGGTGCGCTTCTACACACCTGTGCAGGTAGGCGACCGCGTCAGGGCCCGGGTGAAGGTGTTACAAGCGAGACGTCGCGCAGGCGCGTTGCTGCTGACCTCCGAAACGCGTATCGAAGTCGAAGACGAACGCAAGCCGGCCTGCATCGCGGAAACACTCGGCATGTATTTCTTCGATGAATAAGTGCGGTTCGACCCTACTTAATCTAGCGTGATTGCAGCCAGCCCGGCAGGAATGAATACGGGTCCGAGTTGATCGACTGGTTCCAGGTAACGTTCGACTTCTCCAGCAGTGTCGCCATCGAACCATCGTTGCAGGCGTCGAACAACTCCGTCGCACCGCCTATGTGTTCGCTGCTGATGTAGATTTGCGGAATTGTTTTGAGGCCTGTGCGCTCGAAAATCGCGGCGCGAATTTTGCCGCCCTTGTTGTCTTCCTGGTAAGCGACCGAGTCGAGATCTATGGCGCGGTACGGGATCTCGTAGTTCGCAAACATCTTGCGAACGGACCAGCAGAACTCGCACCACTCCAGCGCAAATAGCACAACGGGATTGTTCGGGTCGTGCGTCGCCTCATCGAGAAATGTCAGGGCATCGGGGGGCGCTGCGATAGCTTCGTCCTCCTCTTTCCCTTCCTCGACCGGCGCTGCCGGCGGGGGAGAATCGAAGCGGTAATTCGGCGTCGAACGCGCGATCTCTTCCTCTTCCGCGGTCATGTCAGCGGGAATGTCCTCGAATAACGGCGTACTCAGGTAACGCTCGCCGGTGTCCGGAAGCATGCACAGGATATTTGCGCCCGGCTCGGCTTGCTCGGCGACCGCCATTGCCCCGGCCAGTGTCGCGCCTGCGGAAATACCGACGAAGATGCCTTCATCGCTTGCCAGCGATTTCGAGAGGCGCAGCGCGTCGTCACCATTGATCGGCAGCACGGCATCGATCAGCTTCGCGTCGACGACGTCTTCGGTCAGCTTGGGAATAAAATCGGGGCTCCAGCCCTGCATCAGGTGAGGCCGGAAAAACGGGTGGCTGTCCTTCGGCGTACCGTCGTCAAGGCGCTCCTGTGGAATGCCGCTGCCGAGGATCGGCGCGTTGTCGGGTTCGCAGACGACGATCTTGGTATCCGGACTCTTCTCCTTGAGAACGCGGGAGACGCCCTTGAGTGTGCCGCCGGTACCGAATCCTGTCACCCAGTAGTCGAGCCTGGTGTCGGAGAACGCATCGAGAATCTCGGGCGCCGTGGTGCGCGAGTGCGCGTCGGCGTTGGCTTCGTTTTCGAACTGCCGCACCAGGAACCAGTCGTGTGCTTCGGCGAGTTCGACAGCCTTCGCCAGCATACCGCTGCCTTTGAGCGCGGCGGGCGTCAGGACCACTTTCGCGCCCAGGAAACGCATCATTCTGCGCCGCTCGATACTGAAGCTCTCGGCCATCGTGACGACCAAAGGGTAGCCCTTGTACGCGCAGACCATGGCGAGGCCGATGCCCGTATTTCCACTCGTCGCTTCAATGACTGTCTGGCCTGGTTTGATCGCGCCCGTCTTCTCCGCGTGTTCGATCACGCCGAGTGCCAGTCGATCCTTCACCGATCCCATCGGGTTGAAAGACTCGATCTTCACAAAGACATTAGCGTTCTTTGGTCCTATCTTGCTTAGCCTGACGATCGGCGTGTTGCCGACGGTCTCGAGAATATTGTTATAGCGCACTGGCACGGTTCCCTCTGGATCTCAGATCAGCATCGTATGGTAATTTACGTTTATTGTTTTCATCGCCTCAGTCTTCGAGAATGGCGTAGCGCACCATCGTGCTGCGGTAAGGCGCGTTCTCTTGCATGCGTTCGGCAAGCTTGCCATGCACTATGTCATCCCAGTAATTCCAGCGCTCGACAAATGCTTTGGCGAGTTCGTAATCGCCCGCATATTGCAGCTGCAAGACCTCGCTCAGCAATTCGCTGACAACCTCGTGATAACGGTCATAGTTGATCGTTAATAGTGCGGAATCGCCATCGGGCTCGATCAACCCGTATTCCACATAAAAGTTGAACTGCATCAACTGCATGTTCTGATAGGGCTGCTCCGCTCGCGGACGCACGACCTGCAGTGTGCGGCGTATACCGTCTGCGTAATGCGCACGCACACCGTCATCGTCGTAATACCCGATTTCCTTCAACGTCGGCGCCGCGTACAAGGACACGAGATCGGATTTCATCTCTTCCAGAAAGTCCGCGTACTCGGCGAGCGCCTCACCGAGCGTCTGGCCGTCGGCCGTCACGCTCACACCCAGGTAATGCCCGATCTCATGCCACAGGGTGCGATTGAAGCCGCCGTCCATGGTCAGATCGTCGCGGAAGTCCGCGCTGACGACGGCGTTGTAGCGGCGTTTACGATTTTCGAAAATCGCCGGGTTCGTCAGGATGTTGTTGCGTATCAGAACGATGCGCCCGTGCTTGCGCGTGTGATCGGCATCGTTCGGCAGGATCGTCGCCGTATTAGCGCCACGCGCCTGGCCGAAATCGGCAAGTACGTTATAGACGCCAACTGGTATTTGCGAGCGGACTTGCTTGTGATGCGCATAGGGCAGGGCGTCTTCGATGGACTGCAATTCGGTCATTGCAGCGGCGAGCGCCCGGCTTTTCTCAGCATCGCGCGCGAGCAGGCTGGCGCTGTAAAACGCTTTCGTGCCGAGCAAGGCATCGTTGTAGGTTTCGTAGCTGCCGAACTGCAAGTTCAGGTTTCTGAACCTGGCATTGACCCAGGAAGCGTCGCCCGACTCGTAGTCGCCGGACACGAGATCGCGACCGCGATTGCGCAGGTACGCAGCGAAGTCGGGCGCGTCGTCGTCGAGAATGGCCGCCGCCTGTTCGAGATGACGTCGCGCTGTGTGCAGCTGAGGCGCGTAAGCCAGCGCGTACGGTACTGCGTAGAATGATGCAGGATTCTCGGCAATATTTTCGAGCATTGCGCGCAGACCGACGTGCAAGACATCGACGGCTGGAAATTCATCGAGCATCCGGACGTCCGCCTCAACGTTCGCCGAGGTTGCACGTCGGACCACGCTGCGTTCGGCTAACAACGCCGCGGACTGTGCAGGGTTCGCCGCGAGGTAGGCATCGATCTCGTCTCGCGTCAGGCCGGAAGGATAAACGTTCTTGCCCGCATCGCCGCCCGCAACCGGCAGGAATGGCAAGCGCTCATTCTCGAGCGTCGTGACGACAGGTCCTTTCGACAGGTAGTACAAGTCCAGCAAATTGGCCGTGTCATCGGTGTTGTTCCCGGCCGTGTGCAATTCGTCCAGCGCCTGTTTCGCGGCGTGTGCCTCCGCGTGGAGTTGTTCCTCGTAAAGCGCGTGCATGATTTGGCCGGCAGCGAGCAGTTTCTGCAGCGACCGTGTCTCCGCTGGCGTCAGATGCGTAAGGTCGGTATCCAGCGTCACCTCGAGTGTCGTGTCGAGTATCGGACGGGTCTGCTCCGTGGGCCAGTATCCGTCGGGCAATTCTGCAATTGCCGGATTTGTGGCGATCAGGAGAAGGGTGAAAAGTGTCATTACGTATCTCATGGTTCAGTCCGAAAACTCGGCCGTCGACTGCCGTTGCCGGTTGACCAGTAATTGCGTGACGTCGGGCCGTGAATAATGTCCGACAACGTCCAGGCTTTGACGCTCCTCGAGCACGACGCGGTGATCGAGCGTTGCCACGCGCAGTGATTCGCGACCGGTTTCAGGTTCCAGGACCCATTCTCCTGTCGGTGCGGCTATGCAGGAGCCGCCATTCGCCATGATGTCATCCGCGGAATTTCGAAGCAGATCGACCTCGGGCAAGCCGTCCGGAATATCATCCTTGCGCATCAACCCGGCAACAGACATGACGAAGCAACGTCCCTCGCGCGCAATGAACCGGGTAATGTCCTTCGTATTGCGCAAGCTGCCGGGCCATATCGCGACATGCAGGTCTTCGCCTTGCGCGTATAAAGCCGCGCGCGGCAACGGCAGCCAGTTTTCCCAGCAATTCAGGCCGCCGACCGTGAACGCGCCGAGCGTATGCGTCCGCAATCCGTGGCCATCGCCGATGGCCCATACGAGGCGCTCCTCGTGGGTGGGCATCAATTTGCGATGCACCGATGCAACATTGCCGCGAGCATCTATGTACACCATGCTCGCGTACAAGCTGTGACCGCCTCGATTTGCTGCGCGTTCCATGATTCCGAGATAGACGGCGACGCCATGACGGCTCGCTGCCGAGCACACGTCATCGAGGTCACCGGCTTCGATCGAGACGGCCTGGTCGACATAGTGGCTGTAGAGTTTTTTCTGTACGGCAGATTCGAATCGCGCGCCGTCCGTCCTTTCAACCCAGAACGGGTAGCCTGGTACCAGAGCTTCACCGAACGCGACGAGCTGGCAGCTCTCGGCCGCGGCTTTGCCGATCCACTCGACGACCTTGGCGAGCGTCGCGTTTCGATCGAGCCATACCGGTGCAATCTGTGCGAGGCCGACGCATACGGTTGCATTCTTCAATCTATTGGACCGATCCTAGTTTGTTAGGAAAATCAACAGCTTCTGGCGGTAATGTCAGGTACAAATGCGGCACCAAGCATAGCATGGAACATCGTGCTCAACGGTTCGTTACCCTCGCGACTCGAGGGTTCTGCTAAATTAGCAGCCGCGCTACTACGCACGCACCTCTACAAGAAGGAACAAATTTCATGAATGGCCTGATGATGAACACTCCACTGCTGATTTCTTCGATTGCGGAACATGCAGCAAAATTTCACGGCGATCGCGAAATCGTATCGGTAACCGGCGACAATCCGTGCCATCGTTGCACGATCGGTGAGACGATCTCCCGCGCCAAGCAACTGGCAAATGCATTGGGCAAACTCGGCCTGCAACAAGGGGACCGCGTTGCGACGATTGCGTGGAACGACCATCGGCACCTCGAAATCTATTACGGCGTGAGTGGATCGGGATATGTCTGCCACACGATTAATCCGCGCCTGTTTGCCGAACAGCTGATTTTCATCATCAATCACGCGGAGGATCGCTTCATTTTCGTCGACACGATGTTCGTGCCCCTGCTCGAAGCGATCGCCGACAAGATTCCCAAGGTTGAGGGATTCATCGTCCTGACGGATGAGGCGCATATGCCCGAGACGTCACTGCCGAATGCGCATTGCTATGAGACTTTAATCGGTGCCGATTCGTCGCAGTTCGACTGGCCCGAACTTGACGAACGCACAGCGTCCGCACTCTGTTATACGTCCGGTACGACAGGCGATCCCAAGGGTGTACTCTACGATCATCGCTCGACGGTACTGCATGCTTATGCATCGCTCGCGCCGGACGTAATGGGCTTGTCGAGCCGCGACGTCGTGCTGCCTGTCGTGCCACTGTTCCATGTCAATGCGTGGGGCATTCCCTACTCTGTCCTGATGACCGGAGCGAAGCTGGTTTTCCCGGGTCCCAAGATGGGAGACGGAGAAGCGCTATACGCGCTGATGGACAGCGAGGACGTCACGCTGGCGCTCGGCGTGCCCACCGTGTGGCTTGCCCTGCTGCAGTACACAGAGAAGGCCGGCAAGCGTCTCGACAAACTTGATCGGTCGATCGTTGGCGGCGCCGCAGTGCCGCGCGCGATGATCGAGGCGTTCCGCGACAAGCACGATGTCGAGGTTCGCCAGGGGTGGGGCATGACAGAAATGAGCCCCGTCGGAGCGGTCAACACGGTCAAGGCCGGACTCGAAGACCTCTCGTCCGATGAATTGCTCGATCTCGCCACGAAGGCGGGTCGCGGCGTGTTCGGCTGTGAGTTGCGCATCGTCGACGACGGCGGCAATGAACTCCCGTGGGACGGTGAAGCCTACGGCGCCTTGCAGGTGCGAGGTCCCTGGATCTGCAGCGACTATTTCAAGCTCGAGGGTAGCTCTGGCAGCCATACGGATGACGGTTGGTTCGATACGGGCGACGTGGCAATCATCGATCCAAAGGGTTACATGACTATCACGGACCGCACCAAAGACGTCATCAAGTCAGGTGGCGAGTGGATCAGTTCGATCGAACTCGAAAATACGGCGATGGGCCACCCGGCCGTTGCGGAGGCCGCCGTGATCGGCGTTGCCCATCCGAAATGGACGGAGCGACCGCTGCTGGTCGTGGTCAAAGCCGAGGCTCAGGACGTCAGCAAAGAGGACATGCTGGCCTATTTCGAAGGCAAGGTGGCGACATGGTGGGTGCCGAGCGATGTCGCGTTCGTCGATGAACTGCCACATACCGCGACCGGCAAAGTAAAGAAGATTGAATTACGGAGGCAATTCGCTGACTATCAGTTCCCTGACTGATTACCGGTGACGGTGTCAGGAGGAATTTGTTTGGGCAAGGAGCAGTAATGGCCGAACCGTTGCGGTTGTATGGTTTGAAAGCGCTGGTTACGAGCGCTGGGAGTGGTATCGGCGAGGCTGTCGCCCGCACCCTGGTCAAACATGGCGCCGCCGTACTGGCCGTCGATGGACTGAACAGTGGCGTTGAGCAACATTTCGCATCGGTACGCGGCGTCGACGGATACGCGGCGGAGCTGCGCGATGCCGGCCGCATCCCCGCACTGATCGAGGCCGCTGTCGAGCACCTCGGCGCCATTGACATTCTCATTAACGAATTCCCGTTGCAGCCCGAGGCGCCAATTGCCGGCAGTGGCCGCGAACTCGATGATTTGTTGCAGGCGAGGGCGGAACTCGTGATGGCAATGTGCCGGGGAGTGCTGCCGCAACTGAAAAAGAGCCCGGCGGGCCGTATTGTCAATATAGGATTCCTGCGCAATATTTTTTCGGCCGCGGGTTCCGATGCCTGCGCTATTGCCGAGCGAGACCTCGCGGCCATTACACGTGCACTTGCTGTCGAGACGGGGGAGTTCGGCATTACGGCGAACTATGTGCAGCCCGGCGCGATCATGACGGCGGACAGTCGCGAAGTATTCCGCAAGGACAAGGCGCTTCGGGACTTTTGTATCTCGAGTTCTGCCGCCAAACGACTCGGCGAACCGGTTGACGTTGCCAAGGTCGTGTTGTTTTTGGCCAGCGATGACGCCGTATTTGTCAGCGGCACCGGTGTGGCCGTTGACGGTGGTCGAATCGAGGGCTGACCGCCCAGGCGGTTTCTTGCACGATGCACCCGGTTCTCGAAGACCTCATCAAGCTGCTCAAGCTGGAGCGCATCGAAGACAACATCTTCCGGGGTGACAGCCGCGACATCGGTAGCGCACAGGTTTTCGGCGGTCAGGTGTTGGGACAGGCCCTGACAGCCGCACAGCACACAGTTGAGGAGAGGGTGGCGCACTCACTGCACGCCTACTTCCTGAGACGCGGTGACATGACCGCACCAATCATCTACGAAGTCGATCGTGCGCGCGACGGCGGCAGCTTTTCCAACCGCCGTGTGGTCGCCATTCAACACGGCAGGCCGATTTTCAATCTGGCCGCATCGTTCCACATCGTCGAGGACGGGCTCGAGCACCACGCCGACATGCCCGACGTACCGGGGCCCAACGGGCTCAAGGACCTGTTCGATGTGCCTGCAGAATTGCTCGACCGGGTGCCGATGAAAATGCGCCGCTTCCTGACGGAGCAACGGCCGTTCGAGTTCCGGCCCGTCGAGGCGATCAGTTTCACCGAGCCAGTGGCATTGCCGCCTGTGAAGCACTGCTGGATCCGCGCCGTCGATGCGCTGCCGGACGATCTTGCCCTGCATCAGAACCTGCTCGCCTACGTTTCGGATTACGAATTGCTGGGCGCCAGCGTACTGCCGCACGGGCTGACCTTCGGCCGCGGTAACGTGATCATGGCGAGCCTCGATCACGGCTTGTGGTTCCACCGCCGGTTTAGAGTGGATCAGTGGTTGCTGTACGCGATCGATAGTCCGAACGCAGCCGCTGCGCGCGGTTTTGCGCGAGGACAGTTGTTTACCGAGGACGGTGTGCTCGTCGCGTCGACGGTGCAGGAGGGCCTCATCCGCGTCGTCGAGCCGGAAGAAAACAATACGCGGACGGATCCGCGACTGCAGGTATAGGGAACCTCTGATTAATTATTTCGCCTTGCCTTGCGCCGCAACCGCGGCCGCGGCTTTGGCGACCGCTTCGGGATCGCCGAGAAACTCGCGAGACAAAGGCCGCAGATCGTCATCGAGTTCGTATGCGATCGGGATTCCGGTCGGAATGTTGAAGCCGGTGATTTCCTCGTCCGAAATTTCGTCCAGCATCTTTACGAGCGCGCGCAGACTGTTGCCATGGGCAGCGATCAGCACGTTGCGACCGTTACGCAATTGAGGCGCGATCAATTCGTCCCAGCAGGGCAGCACGCGCTCGAGCGTTAACGCCAGGGACTCTGTCCCGGGCAATTCGTCGATATCGGCGTAACGTGGGTCGGTACCCGGGTGCCGCTCGTCATCAGGGCCGACGTCGGGTGGTGGTATGTCATAGCTGCGCCGCCAGATGTGCACCTGGTCGTCACCGTATTTCGCGGCCGTTTCGGCCTTGTTCAGTCCCTGCAGCGCGCCGTAGTGGCGCTCATTGAGACGCCAGTCCCGCACGACCGGTATCCACATGCGATCCATCTCGTCGAGCATGAGCCAGAGCGTGCGTATCGCACGCTTCAATACCGACGTAAACGCGATATCGATATTGTAATCGAGCGCTGCCACCGTGCGCCCGGCTTCGACCGCTTCGTCGATACCCTTTGCGGTCAGGTCCACATCGGTCCAGCCCGTAAACAGGTTTTTCAGGTTCCAGTCACTCTGACCGTGACGGCAGAGTATGAGCTTGCCAGCCATGCGTGCTCCGTAATCAAGATGCTAATGCCGATTCAGATCCTAGTTCGCGACCAGTTCGCGCAATTCCTGCGCGGCGACAGACAGCGATGCAAAATCGATTGCGTCGCGCAGCTTCATTTCGTCAAGTATCGATATGAACCTCTCGACCCTGGCGCCACGTTCGTGCAGCCACTGGTCAACCAGTTGTTCAATACTTTTCTTGCTGCGTTTCTTCAATAGCTGCGCAGCCATGTCGCGGCGGATGACGTAGAACTCATCGCGCAGGTTACTCCGCGCCATCGCTTGCCAGCGGCCACGTACGTCCAGGTCTTCGGCGCCGGCATGCAACGCAAACAGGCCGAGTTTCTCGTTGAACAAAGAATAGATGCGGGCCGCGTCCAGAATTTCACGTTTGTACGTGACGGCCAGGTCCGCGATATCGAGTCCGACCCGTGTCAGCAACAACGCGGCCATCCTGTCCGCCAGTTTTTCCGGCACACCCATCTCGATGTAGCTATTCATGGCCTTATGGTGACGTTTGCGGGCGGCGGTCGAACGGACTCCGCCGGTGCGACCGTATACGACGGCCATGCCGTCTTTGAGGTGCTCGACCATGGAGTCGATTTCGAGGCTGTCACCAAATTGCTCAATCAGCCAGTAGGTTGCGTGTCGTTGTATTCGTGAGAGTTCGAATAGCATGGACATTTGCGCAGAGGCCGGAATCTCGTTGTCGAGGTCCTCAATCGTGCGATTCAGTGCACCTGCACGAACGATCCGGCGCGCGATCGTGTAGGCGCGCGCGATGGTCACGACATCGGCTCCGGTATCGAGCTGTACGCGCTTGACGAACGCCGGTCCCATGCGATTAACGATGTCATTCGAAATCAGCGTTGCAAGAATCTGCGGGCTCAAACGGTGAACCGGAATGAATTCTATGTAGCGACGGCGCAGTACTTCCGGGAAATAACGCATCGGATGAGACTTCAAAAAGTCCTCGAGCGTCTCATCCGAAGTCATCAGGGCGTTATAGACGTCGATTTTCGCGTAGCTCAACACCACAGCAAGTTCCGGTCGAGTGATGCCTTGCTTGCGCGCCTTGCGTTCCTCGATCTCGACATCATCGGGCAGGTATTCCAGATCACGGTCGAGCAGTCCACCGCGTTCAAGTCCCGTTATCACGCGCGCGATTTCGTCCATGCGCTCGAACGAGCGCGCCTCGCTCATGCTGAGCGCCTGAGTCTGCAGGTAGTTGTTGCGCAGCGCGAAGTCGGCGACATCATCGGTCATCGATGCCAGAAGTTCGTCGCGTTTCTTCCGCGACAGGCCTTTTTTCTCAGCGACGTCGCTGAGCAGGATCTTGATATTGACTTCGCGGTCCGACGTGTCGACGCCGGCGGAGTTGTCGATAAAGTCAGTATTGACGCGGCCTCCCTTGAGGCTGAATTCGATTCTGGCGCGCTGCGTCAGGCCGAGGTTGCCGCCTTCTCCAATGACCTTGCAATGGAGTTCGTTGGCATTAATGCGGACGTTGTCGCTGCTACGGTCGCCGACGTCGGCGTGACTCTCGGAACTTGCCTTTACGTACGTGCCGATGCCGCCGTTCCAAAGCAAATCCACCTGCATACGCAGGATGGCGGAGATCAGCACATCAGGCTTCATGGTCGGCTCGTCCGTTCCGAGCATGATGCGTACCTCCTTGCTCAGCCGAATCGTCTTGGCTTGCCTTGAAAACACGCCGCCGCCCTTGGAAATCACTGCTTCTTTGTATTCGCCCCAGGTCGATCGGGCAGATTTGAAGAGCCGCTTTCGCTCCTTGAAACTCGCCGCCATGTCGGGATCGGGGTCGAGGAAAATATGCAGGTGGTTAAACGCGGCAACGAGCCTGATTTTGCGCGACAACAGCATGCCGTTGCCGAATACGTCGCCGCTCATGTCACCAATGCCGACTACCGAGAACGGCTCCTTCTGCACGTCGACACCCTGTTCCCGGAAGTGTCGTTGGACGGCTACCCAGGCACCGCGTGCCGTGATACCCATCCCTTTGTGGTCGTAGCCGGCGGAGCCGCCCGAGGCAAACGCGTCGTCCAGCCAGAAGCCGTACTGACCAGAGATTTCGTTGGCAATGTCGGAGAAGGTGGCTGTGCCCTTGTCGGCTGCGACGACGAGATAAGGGTCATCGCCGTCGCGACGAATGACGCCCTCCGGAGTTACCACCTTGCCGTCGATGACGTTGTCCGTGATGTCGAGAAGCCCACCAATGAAGGTTTTGTAACACGCAATGCCCTTTGCCATGATCGCCTCGCCGTCACCTTCGGGCATTTTCTTGCAGAAAAAGCCGCCTTTGGCACCGGTGGGCACGATGACCGTGTTCTTGACGATCTGAGCTTTCATGAGGCCAAGCACTTCGGTGCGAAAGTCCTCGCGCCGGTCGGACCAGCGCAGGCCGCCACGTGCGATATCGTCGCCACGCAGGTGTACGCCTTCGACGTCGGGCGAAAACACGAAGATCTCGTACTTGGGACGAGGCAGAGGCGCTTCCGGCAAGCGCGTCGGATCCAGTTTTATCGAAATGCACCGACGGTGACCGTTGAAATCGCCAGGCAGGTAGTAGTTCGTGCGCAACGTCGCGGCAATCGCGCCGGCAAATGCGTTGAGAATTCGATCTTCGTCAACATTTTTCGCCTTGCCGACCTCGCGCTGAACCGCAGGCAGCAATTTATTGAGTGCGCGGCTGCGCTGCGACTTGCCGAGTTCCGGATTGAACATCGCTGCGAACTGTTCGACCAGCAGTCCGACGAACTTCGCATGTGCGACCAGCACATCCTCCATGTAGTCCTGCGAAAACGGAATGCCGAGCTGCTGCAGGTACTTGGCGTAGCAGCGCAATAACGCGGTCTGACGCCAGTCGAGATCGGCGCTCAGAATCAGGCGGTTGAGCCCGTCGTTCTCGGCGTCACCGGCGAGAACGTGCATGAAGCAATCTTCGAATCGGCCTGACGCTGCCTGGACGTCGATATCGGCGCCGCTCTGGTGGCGCAGTTGAAAATTCTGAATCCAGAACGAAGCACCATTTTGCAGTTTCAATTCATAGGGGTGTTCGGTGTGGACGTCGAGCCCCATTTCCTCGAGAACCGGCAGCGCTTCGGACAGCGTCAGCGGTTCGTCTTCGCTGAAGATCATGAAATGCATTTGACCGGGCTCGGCATCGGACGGCCGGTACAGCTCGACCGAGCGTCGGCGACCCGCGGCGAGCATGTTGTCGATCGAACTGATATCGCTGCAAGCGTCCCCTGGTCCTGTATCTTCCTGGTAGCCGGCCGGAAAGATGTTGCCGTAGATCTTGAACAGCTTGTGGCCATCGTCGTCGCCAAACGCCTCGAGCATCTCACTGTGCAACCTGTCGGACCAGCTGATGATAATCTTGGCGATTCGCTGCTCGATTTCATGAATGCTGATTCGTGGTCGTTCACCCGGCGACGTGCGTACGATCGTGTGCAGGCGTGCTAGCGGCAATTCCGAGATCTGTACGCTGGAGTCGACCGAAATGCCGTCGAACGCCTCCTTCAGTACCGCCTCTATGCGGCGCCTGATTTTCGTTGTGTATTTCTCGCGCGGCACGAACACGATGCAGGAGAAGAAACGCCTGAACGCGTCGCGACGCAGGAAAAAGCGCACGCGCTGGCGGTCCTGGAGGTTCAGAACGCCCAGCGCGGTTCGTGCGAGGTCCGGGATAGAGCTCTCGAACAGCTCGTCACGCGGGAAAGTATCGAGGATGTGCATTAATGCCTTGCCACGATGACCCGTCGCATCGACATGCGTTCGTGCGATGACCTTCTGCACCTTGTGCCTGAGCAATGGAATATTGCGTGGACTTTCGCTGTATGCGCTCGAGGTGAACAGGCCGATGAAGCGTCGTTCGCCAACCGCTTTGCCCGACTTGTTGTAGACCTTAACGCCAACATAATCGAGGTACGCGTGCCGGTGCACAGTGGCGCGCGAGTTCGCCTTCGTCAGGATGAGCCAGTCCTTCGCGCGTGCAAGTCGCTGCACTTCGCGCGTAAGTTCTACGGTTTTATTTTCACCGCGCTCATCGTGCGACAGTAGTCCGAGGCCGCTGCCTTCGACGGGTTTCAGGAAAACACGATCCTTGCGATATGAGAGCTGATACTCGCGATAGCCGAGGAACGTGAAATGCTCGTCGATCATCCAGTCGAGTAGATCGCGGCTCTCCGAACGTAGCTGGTCGTCGACGCCGGGTGGCCCGAACTGCAGCAACTCGCGCGCTTCGCGCATCTTGTCGCGCATCTTCTGCCAATCGCGGACGGCAACACGAACGTCGGCGAGTACCCTGAGAATTTCCTGCTTCAGCAGCTTGATCTGCTGTGCGTCGGTCTCCTTGTCGATCGCGAAGCGAATGAAGGATTCGAGCTGACCCCGCGGTTCGTCCGGTGCCGCGATCGTCTTGATCTTGCCCTGTCTGTTGCGACACACCCGAACCACAGGGTGGACGGTGATGTGAACGGTCAAACCCTGGCGGTTGATCGCGGCGGAAACCGAGTCGACGAGAAATGGCATGTCATCGTTAACCAATTCGATAAAGGAAAACGCCGACTCGTAGCCGTGCTCTTCGACCGTGGGATTGAAAAAGCGTACTAGGGCTTGCCCTTTCTGTCTTCTCGCGCCGAAGTCGAGATGCGATAGTGCCGCGCGGGCCATCGTCTTCTCTGTCCGGCCCTGCAGGTCCTCATACGGTACATGGGCGAAATACCGGCGCAGGAACAGCTTGATTTGTTTCCGATCCGACAACGTGTCGGACTGTACCCGGGATGAAACGATCGCATCGAGGATGTGCTCCCTGACGTCGCTACCCCGGCGAAATTCGGTTCGTGTCACTTTGACTCTCCGGCCGCTTGTCGCGGCCCGACCGCTTGTTGTTGTCGCTCACCTTTTTGCTGCGCGGCCATTCTACGCACTATCCACGAGCAACGGAATTGCTATGGCGTGCCCAGCAGTCGTGCCTTGGCCAGCAGCCGTTCCATGACAATATTGAAGGCCTCGACGTCTTCGTCCGTCAGTCCGTGCAACAGGTCACGCTCGAACTGCAGCGCGAGCGGCGCCACCTCATCGTGGACCCGCTGGCCTTGGTCCGACAGGTTCAGAATCGAGCGTCGCCGATCCGCATCAGCGAATTCACGATCCAGGCGGCCATTCTTGATGAGCTTTGTTACGGCACGACTCACGGCGACCTTGTCGAGCATGGTCCGCTCCGCCACCTCGACCGCGGACAGGCCCGGAAAGCGGCCGAGAATCGCAATGACGCGCCACTCCGGGATCGTCAGGCTGAAGCGCTTGTCATACACCCCAGCGATCTTGGTGCTGACAGTGTGGGACAGGACAGCCAGCCGGTAAGGCAGGAAGTCCTCGAGGATCAGCTCGTTGCTCATTGTCACTCTCATCGTTTGGTGGGCGTTATCAACAGTAACGACTAGCTGTAACTCGTTCAACCGCGGGCAGATCCGCGGCTCGTAATCAGGCGAGGTGTGGCAGGTGCAGGTATTCGCTCGACTGCATTTCAGTAAGCCGGCTCACGGTTCGCTCGAATTCGAACGCCAGCCGTTTGCCCGTATAAAGGCGTTGAGCGCTGCAGGCTGCTGACACAATCAGCTTGACGTGACGATCATAGAATTCGTCCACCAGAGCGATGAATCGGCGCACCTGGTCTTCGCGCGTGGCGTCGAGTTCCGGGATGCCGGAGACGATGACGGTCGGGTACCACCGTGCGATCTCGATGTAATCGGCCTGGCTACGCGGGCCGTCACAGATATCGCGGAAATCGAACCAGGCAATGCCCTTGGCGCATTGCCTGGTCTGCAGTTCGCGGCCGTTGACGTCGAGTACGTGGTCCGCGGCGATCTGGCTCGATGCCGATTCCTCGAAAAAAGTTTGCAAACGATCCTGCGCGGATGGGTCGTCCGGCGTCAGGTAGGTGCCGGCCTGCTGCAGCAGCCTGAGACGATAGTCTGTGTCGCCCGCCATATTGACGACGCGGGTATGATGATTGAGTGCGTCGATCGCCGGCAAAAAGCGTTGCCGCTGCAGACCATCCCTGTAAAGGTCATCCGGCCGCGAATTCGATGTTGTCACGAGCGTCACGCCGCGACTGAACAGGCCGTCGAGCAGCCGGCCGAGGATCATCGCGTCGCCGATGTCGCTGACGAAAAACTCGTCGAAGCACAACACGCGAGCCTCCGCCGCAATATCTCGCGCCACGGTGTCCAGCGGATCTTCGATGTCGCCGAGCGCCGTCAGCCGGCGGTGCACGTCCTGCATGATGCGGTGAAAATGTATACGGCGCTTGGAGGGGACGACCAGCGTCTCGAAAAAGAGGTCCATCAGGAACGTCTTGCCGCGCCCGACGCCGCCCCAGATATACAGGCCGGCAACGCCCTCCTGTAGGTCGCGGTCGCGCCGAATACGTCGCAGCAACCCGCGACTCGACGACCGAAAATCTGCGAGCTGCTGTTGCAGCTCCGCCAGCAAGTCGACCACAAGCTCCTGCGCCGGATCACGGACATGTCCATGCTGCTGCAGGTGTTGCTCGTATGCGTCGTGAATATTCAATTGCCCGGTCTGACCGTGTGGAAGTCGCGGGCCAAGGTTACAATGCGGCAACAGCAGTCGCCAGACGGGCGGCTGGAATCAGTCCGAGTTGCCAACCAATAAGAATCAACCATCATGAACGAAACCACCGAACGGGAATCCATGGAATTCGATGTCGTCATCGTCGGCGGCGGGCCTGCCGGCCTTGCCGCGGCTTGCCGACTTATGCAGCTGGACGACAGTCTGTCTGTCGTCGTCGTCGAAAAAGGCTCGGAGATCGGCGCCCACGTATTGTCGGGGTGCGTATTCGAACCTACCGGTCTCGATGAGTTATTCCCGGACTGGCGGGAAATGGGTGCGCCGGTCAATGTCGCCGTCAAGGGCGATGACATTCACTACCTGACGAGCGAGTCCGGCGGCATTCGCGTGCCCGGTTTGTTCGTGCCACGGCCGATGCACAACAAGGGCAACTACATCATCAGTCTCGGCCGGCTGAGCCAGTGGATGGGCGAGCAGGCCGAGAGCGTGGGCGTGAATATTTTTCCGGGATTTGCCGCGTCGGAAGTACTGTACGACGGCGAGGGCAGGGTCACTGGCGTCGCGACGAGCGATATGGGCATCGGCAAGGATGGCAACAAGAAATCGAGTTACCAGGCCGGCTACGAACTCCTCGGCAAATACACCGTCTTTGCAGAAGGCGTCAGGGGCAACCTTAGCGAGCAGCTCATGAAACGTTTCGACCTGCGCGCCGACTCGGATCCGCAGCACTATGGCATCGGCGTCAAGGAAATCTGGGAAATCGAGGCATCCCGGCACGACGAGGGCCTTGTCGTGCACACCATGGGCTGGCCACTCGACAACCACACCGAAGGTGGCGGGTTTCTCTACCACGCGTCGAACAACCAGATCTTTGTCGGCTTTATTATTTCGCTCAGTTACCGAAATCCGCATTTGTCGCCGTTCGACGAATTCCAGCGCTGGAAACACCATCCGCGCATCCTGCAATACCTCGAAGGTGGCAAGCGCATTGGCTATGGCGCACGCGCGGTCAACAAGGGTGGCCTGCAGTCGCTGCCGAAGCTCGTCTTTCCGGGCGGTATGCTGATCGGATGCAGCGCCGGTTTCCTCAACGGCGTGAAGATCAAGGGCGCCCATACAGCGATCAAAACGGGTATGCAGGCTGCCGAGAGCGTGCACGAGGCACTGTCGTCCGGCGATGGGGGGCAGGGCACGCTCGTATCTTTGGAGGACGGTGTCAGGTCATCCTGGGTCTACGATGAACTGCATCGTGCACGCAACTTCGGACCGGCCCTGCACAAGCTCGGCACATTCTGGGCGTCGGCATTCACGTTCATCGACCAGAGCATCCTGTTCGGCAAGATGCCGTTCACGTGGCACAACCGCGACCCCGATCACGAGTCACTGGACAAAGCAGCTGACGCAAAGCCGATCGAATATCCGAAGCCCGACGGTGTGATCAGTTTCGACCGGCTGTCTTCGGTGTTTCTGTCGAGCACGAACCACGAAGAGGATCAGCCGTCGCACCTGAAGCTGAAAGAAGAGTCGATACCGATCGAGTACAACCTGCCGAATTTCGACGAACCCGCGCAACGCTATTGCCCGGCGGGCGTTTACGAAATCGTCGAGGAGGATGGCGTAAAGCGTTTCGAGATCGGCGCACAGAACTGCGTGCACTGCAAAACCTGCGACATCAAGGACCCCACACTGAACATCGTCTGGACCGTCCCCGAGGGCGGCGGCGGCCCGAACTATTCGGGAATGTAGCAGCTAATCCTATTTAGGCTGCATACGGATCGCGCCATCGACGCGGATCGTTTCGCCATTCACCATCGGGTTGCCGTAAATAAACGCGGCTGTGTCTGCATACTCCTCGGGCGCACCGAGTCGTGGTGGAAACGGCACTTGCTTGCCAATTGAGTCCTGCACCTCTTCCGGCATGCCGGCAATCATCGGTGTCTTGAATATACCCGGAGCGATCGTGTTGACGCGTATGCCGAATTGCGCGAACTCGCGCGCCAGCGGCAACATCATGCCGACGATGCCGCCTTTGGAGGCGGAGTAGGCCGCCTGGCCGATCTGGCCTTCGAACGCGGCGATCGACGCCGTGCTGATAACAACACCGCGCTCGCCGTTATCGTTAGGCTCATTCACTTGCATGAATGCGGCAGCTTCCTTTGTGACGTTGTAGGAGCCGATAAGATTAATCTGGATGACACGGTTGAACATCTCGGCTGGCCAGGGGCCATCGCGGCCGAGTGTGCGCCCGGCCGTCACTATGCCGGCACAGTTGATGGCCAGCGTGATGCCGCCCATGAATTCGTTAGCGGCCAGCATCGCGGTGCGCACCGCCTCTTCGTCGGCAACGTCGGTTTGAATGAAACGTGCGCGTTCACCGAGTAAGCTGACGCTTGCGTCACCCTGTTCACTGTTGATGTCGAGCAGCACTGCGTAGCCACCAGCGTCGATGACTCGTTGCGCGGTCGCGAAGCCCAGTCCTGATGCGCCGCCTGAGACGACGGCCTTCGCAGTCGATAAGTCCATGTCTTCTCCTAGTCGATCTCGATACCGACGGCAACGGCTTCACCGCCGCCGATGCATTGCGTCGCGATGCCGCGCTTGAGATTCCGTGCACGCATTGCATGCAGCAGAGTCGTCGTAATCCTCGCACCCGTCGCGCCAATGGGATGACCGAGCGCACAAGCGCCGCCATTGACGTTCACTTTTGCGTGGTCGATGCCAACGTCCTGCATCGCAGCCATCGTCACGCAAGCGAACGCTTCGTTGATTTCGTAGAGATCGACGTCGTCGGGGGTCCAGCCGAGCCGCTCATGCAGCGCTTTCAATGCGAAGATAGGGGCCGTCGTAAACCATGCGGGCTCGTGAGCGAATGTCGAGTGCCCAACGATGCGCGCGAGAGGCTTGACCGCACGTTTTTCAGCTTCGGACGCACGCATGATGAGCAGTGCACCAGCGCCGTCGGAAATTGACGACGAGCTGGCGGCCGTGACGGTGCCGTCTTTGGCGAACGCGGCCCTGAGTTGCGGGATTTTGCTGATACTGGCTGCGGCGGGTCCTTCGTCTTCGTTGACAACGACTTCACTCTTGCGCTGCTTTACCGTCACCGGTGTTATCTCGGCTTCGAAGGAGCCGTCTTCAACGGCGCGGCGAGCGCGTGTGACGGATTCAATCGCGAAGGCGTCCTGCTCCTCGCGTGTGAAACCGTATTTCTGCGCGCTTACCTCTGCGAAATGGCCCATCATGTGGCCTTCGTAGATGTCCTGCAGGCCATCGAAGAACATGTGGTCGAGTGCTTCCTGGTGACCCATGCGATAACCGCTTCGAGCCTTCGGCAACAGGTAAGGCGCGTTCGTCATCGACTCCATGCCGCCCGCAACGACGATTGCCGCGCTGTCCGCCAGGATCTGGTCGTGGCCGAGAACGAGCGTCTGCATGCCGGAGCCGCACATCTTGTTGACGGTGGTACAGGGCACGCTTGTCGGGATGCCGGCACCCAGTGCCGCCTGCCGGGCCGGAGCCTGTCCCAGGCCGGCCGGTAATACGCAACCCATCAGCACCTGGTCCACATCCGCGGGGTCGACGCCCGAGTCTGCGACTGCTGCAGCGATTGCCGCGGTACCCAGCTCAGCTGCGGTGGCCTTCGAAAATGCTCCCTGAAATGCCCCGATGGGCGTGCGCCTTGCGGCAACGATGACGACCGGATCCGAACTCATGAGCCTCCTCCAGGCTGTGCGTCAAGGGTGCGTACTTTCCGGCAATTTCTGTTGCGGCGCAATATGCATTTGCCACCACTTCAGGCCGCGAGTAGATCGGGCTCGTCGTGTACCTCGAGGATGCGTTGTCGTGCCGCTTCCGCGAGTGCGTGGTGGTTCTCGAAGGCCGGGTCGTCCGGAAGTATGGGCGGCAAAATCTCGACTCTGACCGGCACCGCTCGCGGCAATGCATCACCGGATCCCAGCAAACGTCGCGTACCGAAGATAGCCACTGGCACGATCGGCATCTCGCCTTTGATGGCCGCCATGAAGGCGCCGGCGCGAAAGCGGCCGATGCCCGGCTCTTTCAGAAACGTCCCTTCCGGGAAAAAGCCCAGCGACTCACCATCACAAGCAGCCTTGACGATCTGCCGGGCATCCCGCGAGCTCTCGGACGATTTGTAGCGCTCTACAAATCTCGCGCCGGAACGTCGCATCAGGAAGTGTGCGATCGGAATGTCGCGCATCTCGCCTTTGATCACGAATGAGAAGCGCGCCGGGAGGAAGCCCTTCAAAAGTACGCCGTCGACATAGCTGGCGTGGTTTGCGACGACAATGCAGCTACCTTCCGGCAAATTTTCCAGGCCACTGATATTTGGGCGTATCCCGGACAAAAGAAAGGACGCGCGGGAAGCGCCTGCAACCAGCCGGCGCCGTCGCTCGAGGCCCGGGACGAGAATTGCGACAACAAGTGAAAACAGCACGCACATCGCGAACACGACGAGGGCGTAGATACCGAAGAGACCGTGCAGCAGGCGTTTCATCGGCCAATTCTGGCGCAGAACCAGTGCACGAAGCAGTGTGTGACGCAGATCACTTTATGTTAACGCCTTCTGGAACTGTGAAGCCGATCACGCCGGTTAGCGGGTATCGTTATCATACTCAAAACCTTGAAAAATCCGTCGCTTGGCGACGCGCAGCAACTTGCGCTGTGCAGACCTGGTCACGACGCCAACTTTCATAACCCGGCGTATGCTACCAGCTGAATATCGCGAATGTTGTCTGGGACACGCGTCATCAATGAGGCAAGGGATTGCTTGACCGACCGAATGGACACTATGGCTAGCAGTGAACTGACGCAAGAGGAAGTACAAATCGTCGCGCGCTCGGAAGAGCTCATCGACCGCTTTCTTGATGCTATCTGGATGGAACGCGGCTTATCGCAGAACACGCTCGGTGCGTACCGGGCCGATCTGATGACACTCGCCCGCGGTCTCGCGAAGGAAGATAAGACCATCGATCAGGCCGACAAGGCCGATCTGCTGGCCTTCATTGCGGGGCGCGTGGAAAGTGGCGCCAAACCGCGTTCGACGGCGCGGCAACTGTCGAGCTTCCGTCGCTTCTTTCGTTACATCATGCGCGAGGGTATGCGCACCACGGATCCGACAGCGGAGATCGAGATGCCTCGCATCGGCCGATCGCTCCCCAAGACACTCAGCGAAGAAGAAGTAGATGCCCTGCTGAACGCGCCGAATACTGACGAGCCGCTTGGCCACCGTGATCGCGCGATGCTGGAGCTGCTGTACGCCACCGGACTGCGGGTCTCGGAGCTCATCAATCTCAAGCAGTCTCAGGTTAACTTCAACCAGGGCGTACTGCGTATCGTCGGCAAGGGTGACCGCGAACGGCTTATTCCGCTCGGTGAAGAATCGCAACGCTGGCTCAAGGACTTCATTGAAGGTTCACGGATGGAGATCCTGCTCGAGCGGCAAACGGATTACCTGTTCCCGACACGTCGCGGCGATCGCATGACCCGACAGGCGTTCTGGCACATCATCAAGCGTTATGCTGACAAGGCCAGTATCCGCAAGAAGATGTCACCGCACAGTTTGCGGCACGCGTTTGCAACGCACCTGCTGAATCGTGGTGCGGACCTGCGCGTCGTGCAGCTATTGCTTGGTCACAGCGATTTGTCCACGACCCAGATCTATACGCACGTCGCGAGGGAGCGCCTCAAGGACCTGCACGGCGAGCATCATCCCCGCGGGTGATGTGGCCCATGCCTGCCGGCCAGGGTCTTATGGTGCAGGCACTCCATTTTGATACAATGCCGCGCCGGAACCAGCGCTGGCTCGTCCTGTCCAAGTTCCTCACGTCTTTCTAATTTCCCCGGGATTCTCTGTATGAAACGCACCAAGCTCGACTTACGATCGCTGTTGCTGGCGCCAATATGCAGCTTGCTGCTGTCGCCCGCCTTTGCCGATGAGGCCGTGGAGGTGCCCGCGGAGGAGCGCGAGAGGATCGCGGAATTGTTCGATAGCATCCTGCCCGAGCACGTCAAGCCAAGCCCGGTTGATGGCTGGTACACGCTGCAGAAAGGCCCAATCGTCGCCTACATCACAATGGACGGCCGCTACCTTCTGCAGGGCGATCTCATCGACCTCGACCAGCAGGTCAACCTGACCGAGGCGAACCGCACCGACGCGCGTCGCGAGGTTATGTCAGCTGTCGCGGACAACCAGGTCATCACGTTCTCACCAGCCGAGACCAAGTACTCGGTTTCCATATTTACCGACGTTGATTGCACCTACTGCCGTCGTTTGCACAGCCAGATTGACGAATACCTCGCCCACGGTATCGAGGTGCGCTATTTGCTGTACCCGCGCAGCGGCCCGGCGTCGCGGTCCTGGATCACAGCGGAAGAGGTCTGGTGTTCGGCGGATCGTGCAAGTGCGCTGACGATGGCGAAACTGGACAAGAAATTCGAAACCTCGACCTGTGACTCATCGATCGTGCAGGATCATTACGTCCTGGGTCAGGAGGTCGGCCTGACGGGTACGCCTGCCATCGTTTTCGAGGACGGTGAGTTGGTGGCGGGCTATCTGCCACCCGATGCCTTGCGATTGCGCCTCGAGCAGAAAGTCGCCGACCCAGAGTAAGGAAAAAAAAGGGCTTCGGCCCTTTTTTTATTTTTTTCGAATTCGGCGCAATTCGTGAATGTGCACGCCGCGATTTTCGCCGCGGTCTTCAAAATACTTCTTCAGCGCGAACGTGCCACTGCGAAAGGCGAGGTTGTCCCAGGGAATATCGCTCTCTGCAAACAGCGCGGTATCCAGGCTTTCATGCCCCACGCCGTAACCGCCAACGAGCTTTCCCGTAAAAAACAGGTGCACCTGCCCGGCATCGACAACGTCGACCGACGCAAACAGATGCCCGATCTCCACTGTGGCACAGGCCTCTTCGAGGGTCTCACGTGCGGCGCCACCGGCGAGTGACTCTCCGAGCTCCATGAAACCCGCCGGTACCGTCCAGTAACCATAACGCGGCTCGATCGAGCGTTTGCACAGCAATACTTTGTCGTCCTGTTCGGCAACACAGCCGACCACGATCTGCGGGTTCTGGTAGTGCACGGCGTCGCATTGCTCGCAGACCCAGCGTTCGCGATTGTCGTCGGCGGGAACCCTGCGAGCGACCAACGAGCCGCAAGTTGAGCAGTATTTCATCGTCATTTCTTGGGTTTGGTGCCGGGAGAGGGAATCGAACCCTCACTTCCTTTCGGAAACCGGATTTTGAATCCGGCGCGTCTACCAGTTCCGCCACCCCGGCGTGAGCGGCCGGGGTAAAATCAAGGCTGCCCCGGCTGGAAGCGGCACAGTATACGGTTATTTCGCATTGCTGCGACCCTTTCCCGGCCCTCCGCATCTATGATTCGAGACATGAGCAAATTTGCTGATATCCAGATCGATCCAGCGATCATCAAACGGGCCGCGCGTGGCGACTCGCGGGCGCATGAGATCCTGTATCGCGCGTTTGCCACGCCGGTGTACTCCTTGTGCCTGCGCTTCACGCGTGTGCCGGCGCATGCCGAGGACCTGGTGCAGGAGACCTTTATCCAGGTTATGCGTTCGATCGGCCAGTTCCGCGGTGAGGCCGCAGTCGGCAGCTGGATCCGGCGCATCGCCGTGAGCAAGGCATTGATGTTCCTGCGCTCGGCCTGGACCAGTCGCAGCCAGTCGCTGGCCGATGACTGGGACGACATGACACCGGGTGACGCCGCGAGCCACGGAATTTCGCGGCATCCGGATGACGCGCTCGATCTCGATGCGGCACTTGCCAGTTTGCCGTCGGTCAGTCGCGCCGTGGTGTGGCTGCACGACGTGGAAGGGTATACGCACAAAGAGATTGCCGCACTGATGGGCAAGACAGAGAGTTTTTCGAAATCACAGCTGTCCAGGGCCTATCAACGCCTGCGACCGGTACTCGAGGTCAATCAGGATGGGCTCGGGGCGGATGGCGCTGCGATCAGGAGTTATTGACGATGTCGAAAGACGACATGAAAGACACTAGGGACGAAGAGATGATTTACGGTTTGACAGCAGACGAGCGCGACGCGCTGCTCGGGGGCTTGCGAGATTTGCCGGACACAATGCCACCGCGCGCTGTGTGGCATCGCATCCGCGAGCAGGCGGAGGCTGAGGGTCTGATGAGTCAACCGGTGGGCCGTCGTCCCTCGAGCTGGTATCTCGGTGGCAGCCTGGCGGCCGCGGTTCTGGTCGGTGTGTTCATTCTGCCGGGCGTGCTCAAGTCGCCGCCGCCAACTATTTACACAACGCCGACGACCAGTGCGAGCAACCCGCCGGTGCAACTGACAAGTGTGCAGACACTGATGGTCGAGTCGAGAAACCTCGAGAATGACCTGCGGGATCTCCCGTCTGAGCCGCGCGTCGTACGCGCTGGCACTGCAGCGACGATCGCCGATCTCGAGGACCGCATCGCCGCGATCGACTATCAGCTCAACGATCCCGAATTTCAGCTTAATGCGGAAGAAGAGGAAATATTCTGGCGCGAGCGCGTCAGGTTGATGAAATTGCTGGTTGGAATGCGCTATGCGCAGGCGCAACGAACCGCATTTTGAATGATTTAGGAGAACGACTCAGATGAAGACTTTGAAGATTTTGATTCCTGTCGCGGTAGGCCTGATGTTCGCCGCGCAGGCAGCTGCGCAGACTCAGGAAGCCGAAGAGGCAAGACAGGCAGCCGAAGCGCGCAGGGCGGAAGCACGTCTCGAGGAAGCCGAAGCGAGCGAGCAAATGCGTGAGGCGGAACGACAGCTTGAAGAGGCCGCGCAGAGGATTGCGGAACTGAGCACGCAGAATCTGCCGCGGATCGTGGCAATGGAACGCAAGGCGATGGCGCTCATGGACAAGCCAAGGCTCGGCGTCACAGTCGGCGGCAACGAGAGCGAGGGGCCCGTGGAAGGCGTTAACATCCTCGGTGTTACGCCAGGCAGTGCGGCGGCCGATGCCGGCTTGCGTGCCGGCGACGTCATTACTTCGGTCAATGGTGAATCGCTGAGCGCGGATACGGGCGCAGACGCAAATATGCGATTGCTGGAGTTCATGCGCGGCGTCGAGGAAGGCGACAAACTTGACGTCGAGTATCTGCGCGACGGTAATGTCGGCAAGGTCGAGGTCGAGCCGCGCATCGTCGAAGCCCATGCCTATGCATGGTCAGGCGATGGGAAGGAATACGTGATACCAGGAGTGCCTGTTGCGCCGGGCGTCGTTCGGAAGTTCCAGTATGCCATGCCATACCTTGGCCACAGCTGGGGCGATATGGAACTCGTGGAACTGAATGAGGGGCTTGGCCGCTACTTCGGGACCGATTCGGGCCTGCTGGTCGTGAGTGCGCCCAAATCGGATGCGTTCAAGCTGCAGGATGGCGACGTCATTCAGAGCATCGACGATCGCGAGCCGGCGTCGGTAGGCCACGCGCTGCGCATTCTCGGCTCCTATCAGCCGGGTGAGGAACTCGAACTGAAGATTATGCGCGATAAGCGTCGTCAGACGCTTAGCATCGAGATGCCCGACGATCGTACGAGCTTCGTGGTGCCGGCCGCGCCGGCACCAATCCGACCTGCCGTCGTCGTTCGGCCAGTTAAGGCGCCGCCAGTGGCCGACGAGCGTGCCTGACAGAAAGTAGGGTCGAACCGCACTTTTTTGAGGATGCCGCTTCGCGGTAAGCTGCGATCCCAAAAAGTGCGGTTCGACCCTACTTTCTGATGCAAATCTCCGACTACGATTACACGCTGCCTGAGGCGCTGATCGCGAAATATCCCGCGAGCGAGCGGCGCGCGAGCCGTTTGCTCGAAGTCGGTGAGCAAATCGTCGATCGCGGGTTTCAGGAATTGCCGTTGCTTCTGCGTGCCGGCGATCTGCTGGTATTCAACGATACGCGTGTCATTCCGGCGCGCCTCGCGGCCGCCAAGGAAAGCGGTGGTCGTGCCGAAATACTTATCGAGCGTGTGCAGGACGATACCCGCGTCCTCGCACAAATACGCGCCAGCAAATCACCGGCGGCAGGTAGTCGCCTGCACATTGGCGATCGCGCGGTTGCGACAGTAAGCGGACGGCAGGGGGAGTTTTTCCTGCTCGAGTTCTCGGAGCCGGTACTGCCCCTGCTCGAGGCAGTCGGCGAGGTGCCATTGCCGCCGTACCTCGGCCGGGATGCGGAACCCGAAGACGTCGAGCGATACCAGACCGTCTATGCGCAAGATCCCGGCGCTGTGGCCGCGCCCACGGCCGGGCTGCATTTCGACCAACAGATGCTCGACGACACGCTCGCGGCCGGCGTGCGCCACGCGCACGTTACCCTGCATGTCGGTGCCGGTACGTTCCAGGCGCTACGTCGCGAGCAAATCGAAGAGAACCGGCTGCATTCAGAGCGCGTGCAGGTACCCAGGGCCTGCTGCGACGCCGTCACAGAGACACGTGCGTCGGGCGGCCGGGTAATTGCTGTCGGCACGACGGCAGTACGCGCGCTCGAGAGTGCGTCGCGGGATGGCAGGATTTCGCCCTTCCACGGCGAAACGGACCTATTTATCCTGCCCGGCTACGAATTTCAAAGTGTCGACGCGATGATTACGAATTTTCATTTGCCGAAGTCGTCCCTGTTGATGCTGGTCGCGGCGTTTGCCGGCCGAGAACGTATTCTTGGCGCGTACGACCACGCCGTGCGAGAGAAATACCGGTTTTTCAGCTACGGTGACGCAATGTTCGTAGGACCCGGAGGCGCGCCGTGAAATTCGACATTCGACATCAAAGCGGTGCGGCGAGAAGCGGTTCGCTGACATTTCGTCGGGGCGAGGTGCGCACACCGGCATTCATGCCCGTGGGTACTTACGGCACAGTGAAGAGCGTCACGCCCGAAGAGGTCTCGGCAGATGGCGCCGATATCATTCTTGGCAATACTTTTCACCTGATGTTGCGGCCGGGCACCGGAGTCATCCGCAAGCACGGCGGTTTGCACGAGTTCATGAACTGGCAAAAACCAATTCTCACTGACTCGGGCGGCTTCCAGGTGTTTTCCCTTGCCGGCATGCGCAAGATGTCGGAAGAAGGCGTGCGCTTTCAGTCGCCGGTTAACGGTGACGAGGTGTTTCTGACGCCGGAGCGATCGATGGATGTACAGCACGACCTGAACGCTGACGTCACGATGATTTTCGACGACTGCACACCGTATCCGGCAACGATAAGCGAGGCGCAGGAGTCGATGCGATTGTCGTTGCGCTGGGCTGCGCGCTGCCGGGCACGGTTCGACGAGTTGAAGAACACGGAACCGGAGCGCGGTGAGGCATTGTTCGGCATCGTCCAGGGCGGCGTTTACGATGAGTTACGTGCCGAGTCGCTCGCGGGACTGACCGAGATCGCCTTCGATGGCTATGCCGTCGGCGGACTGGCAGTCGGCGAGCCCGAAGAGGAACGAATCGCCGTGCTCGACGCATTGCTGCCGGCGATGCCCGCGGACAGCCCGCGCTACCTGATGGGAGTCGGCCTGCCGGTCGACATCGCGGCAGCCGTCTTGCGCGGCATCGACATGTTCGATTGCGTCATTCCGACGCGTCACGCGCGCAACGGGCAGCTGTACACGTCGCGCGGCGTGGTCAAATTTCGCCATGCCCGATACGCGGACGACACCTCGCCACCGGACCCCGAATGCGGCTGTTACACCTGTAACCATTACAGCCTGGCGTACCTCAGGCACCTCGAAAAATGTGGTGAGATCCTTGGCCCGCGCCTCGCAACGCTACATAATCTTCATTATTATCAAAAGCTTATGAGAGATCTGCGGGCGGCGATCGAAGCCGGCTCGATAGAGACACTGGTCGCTGATCTGAGCGCCACATACGCTTGAGCGCAATTCGCGGGCCGATGCGCTTGGGTTCGAGAATCACGTCCCCACGTCTCACGCTCTGTGCCATAATACCGCGCTGTTTTTCGGGGCCGCCCCTCATGCTTCGCAACGAGAAGAAACAAATCCATGGAATTTTTTATCAGTAGCGCATATGCGCAGCAAGCCGCGCCGCAAGGCAGCCTTATCGACCTGTGGCCGCTGGTCGTTATTTTCATTGCATTCTATTTTCTCCTGATTCGGCCTCAGCAAAAGAAGCAAAAGGCGCACACTGAACTGGTTGCCTCCTTGCAGGTCGGTGACGAGGTCATGACGGCCGGCGGTATTCTCGGTCGCATCACCGCTGTCAGTGAGCACTACGCGGTCGTGCAAATCAGCGACAACACAGAGATCAAGGTTCAGAAGAGCAGCGTCTCGGCGGTCGTGCCGAAAGGCACATTCGAAGAAGCCTGACTCACAGGCGACGCGATCAATGAACAAGTACCCGGCCTGGCTCAACGCGCTTGTGCTCGTCATCCTGATGGCGGGCATACTGTTCGCGCTGCCGAACATGTACGGCAGCGTTCCTGCATTGCAGGTGGCCGACCGTCTCGGTGAATCAATCACCGAGACTCAACTCGACGACTTCGAACGTGCGCTAACGTCCACAGACATCGAACCGGAAGCAGCGTTTCTGAAGGACGACCGTGCCGTCATTCGTTTTGAATCGGTCGATGACCAGAAAACGGCCGGTGAGCATCTGCGCAGTCGTTACGGGCGGGACCTGAATATTGCCCTGACGCTTGCACCGCGGCTGCCGGCCTGGATGCGAAATCTTGGGCTGAATCCAATGAGCCTCGGGCTTGATCTTCGTGGTGGAATTTACGTGTTGCTCGAAGTCGACATGGATTCGGCGATACAAAAGCGTCTCGAATCCTACCAGCAGGACTTCGACGATCGCCTGCGCGATGCGCGCATTCGACACCGGGTCGAACTTGCGAATCGGGTCGTTACCGTGCGGCTCGCAGACGCTGCGGATTTCGACGCGGCGCAAACCATCGTGCGCAGCGCGGACCCGGAGGTGCTGATCACCGACGGTACTGACGGCAAGACCTTTACGGTACGCATGACAGAGAGCCAGATTCGCGCGCGGCAGGACTTTGCCATCGAGCAAAACATCACGACGCTCAGGAATCGTGTCGACGAACTGGGCGTTGCAGAGCCACTGGTGCAACGACAAGGCGTCGATCGCATCGTGGTACAGCTGCCCGGCGTGCAGGACCCGACCGAGCTCGACAAGATTCTGACGGCCACTGCGACCGTCGAGTTTCGCCTGGTGGACCAGTCAGGAAATCAGGCGGGATCGCGCCGCTATCCGGGTCGCGGGCAGGAATCGGCGCAGATTCTGAAGCGTGAAGTCATTGCATCGGGTGACGAGATCGTCAATGCGTCGGCCGGATTCAGCAACGAGGGCCAGCCGGCGGTCAATATCACACTGGATGCAGCCGGTGGTGAGCGCATGCTGGCCACGACGCGCGACAATCTCAACAAGCCGATGTCGACTGTTTTCATCGAGTGGAGCGAGGAAAGCATAACTCGTGGCGGCGTCACGGAAACACGCCGGGTCAAATCTGAAGAAATCATCAATACCGCCACGATACGCGGCGTCTTCAAGAACAACTTTCAGATCACAGGACTCAATCCGATCGAGGCCAGCGACCTCGCCAAGCTGCTGCGCGCAGGCGCGCTCGCGGCGCCCGTCTACAAGGTTGACGACCGCACGATCGGCCCGTCCCTCGGCAAGGAAAACATCGACCGCGGATTCAAGGCCATCCAGATCGGTTTCCTGGCGGTCATTATTTTCATGGCCATTTATTACCGGGTGTTCGGTCTGATTGCGAATGTCGCCTTGTTGTCGAATCTCGTGTTCATTGCCGCCGTGTTGTCGATGCTGGGCGCGTCGCTGACTTTGCCGGGCATCGCCGGCATCGTCCTGACGGTCGGTATGGCCGTCGACGCCAATGTGCTCATATTCGAGCGAATACGCGAGGAACTTGCAGCCGGAACGGCGCCGCAACAGGCAATACACTCCGGCTACGACAAGGCGCTGTCATCGATCGCCGACGCAAACATCACGACCCTGATTGCCGCAATCGTACTGCTCGGATTCGGGACGGGTCCGATCAAGGGCTTTGCGATCACGCTGATGATCGGCATCCTGACTTCGATGTTCACGGCCATTGTGGGCACGCGGTCCATCGTCAATCTCGCCTTCGGCGGCCGCAAACTCACGAACGTGCCGGTCTAGGAAGCGACAATGCGATTTCTCCGAAGAAAAACCCATTTCGATTTTCTGAGTCAGAAACGCCGCCGTATCGCGTTGGTGATTTCGGCGCTCGTGGTGATCGTATCGTTTGTCTCTTTTGCCGTGCGCGGGCTCAATTTTGGCATCGACTTTACGGGTGGCATCCTGCTGGAAGTCGGTTACGCCGATGCGGCTAACGTCGAGCGCATCAGGGGTGATCTTTTCGCTGCTGGTTTCGAGGACGCGCAGGTACAGTTGTTCGGTACTGCGACCGATGTGCTGGTGCGCCTCCCGCCGCAGGAAGGCAGCGATTCCGGCGAGATACGCGAGCAGCTGCAGCGCACACTTACCGCAAGCGGACAGCAGGTCGATTTGCGCCGTGTCGAATCAGTGAGCCCACAAGTCGGCGACGAACTCGCCGAGCAGGGCGGGCTTGCGATGATAGTCGCGCTGTTGCTGATCTTTGCGTACGTGATGTTCCGCTTCCAGTGGAAATTCGCGGCCGGCGCCGTCGCGGCGCTCGCGCACGACGTTATCATTACCTTCGGTTTTTTCTCGATAACCGGCCTGCCATTCGATCTGACGGTTGTTGCGGCCGTACTCGCGGTTATCGGCTACTCACTCAACGATACGGTCGTTGCATTCGACCGCATTCGTGAGAACTTTTTCAAATTGCGTGGCATTGGGGCCGAGGAATCGATGAATACGTCGATAAACCAGATGCTTGCTCGCACGTTGATCACGGGTCTTACGACTTTGCTGGTACTCGTCGCATTGTTGGTGCTGGGTGGTGAGTCGATTGCGCCGTTTTCGATCGCGTTGATCGTCGGCATCATCGTCGGTACCTATTCGTCGATCTACACCGCGAGCGCCACCGCGCTGCTGCTGGGAGTCAATGCCCAGGACCTGATCGAACCCGTCAAAGATCCGGAACTCATTGACGACCTGCCGTAGGAGCGCTTCTCGAAGCGCGACCCGGCGGGATCAAACTCGTGCTTCGAGAAGCGCTCCTACGATTAGCTCACGATCGCCTTGATTTCCGCGGCGCACAGTTTTGCGAGGCCCGCATAGATCTTCGGTGTGCCGGTCAGGATATGCCCTGTCTCCAGGAAGTTCTCGCTGCCGTCGAGCCCGCTCACAATCCCGCCGGCTTCGCGGATGAGCAGGCTGCCCGCGGCAAGGTCCCAGGGCTTGAGACCGGTTTCCCAGAAGCCGTCGTAGCGGCCGGCTGCGACATAGCACAGGTCCAGCGCGGCGGCGCCGGGGCGGCGCACGCCAGACGTGTTTTTCACGATCTTGCCCAGCATCCCGAGGTAGGGTGTGAGTTCCGAGTCCGCCTGGCGGTACGGGAATCCGGTTCCGACCAGCGCGTTTTCGAGATTGAGTTGGCCGCTCACGCGGATGCGTCGCCCATCGAGCTGCGCGCCCACGCCGCGGGTTGCGGTAAAGAGCTCCTGGCGCATCGGGTCGTAAACGACACCGTGTTCCATGCGCCCATTGATCTGCACCCCGATCGACACGGCGAAAACGGGAAAGCGGTGCAGGTAGTTGGTCGTGCCATCGAGCGGGTCGATTATCCAGACAGTATCGGCATCAGAATCGCCTGTGGCGCCGGACTCCTCGGCGAGGATCGCGTGGTCGGGATAGTGTTTGTGAATCGTCTCGATGACCTCGCGTTCAGCCTCTAGATCCGCTTCACTGACGTAATCGTTGTGGCCCTTTTTCTCGATCTTGAGTTTTTCGAGCCTGACGAGGTTTCTCATCAGCGAATTGCCGGCGCGCCGCGCGGCCATCACTGCCACATTGAGTAGTGCGTGCATGGAACGATTCCGTATTTATCAAAGAACACTAAAATTCGGGAATAAGTAAACTGTCCCCTTATTTGTAGAATACCGGACTTTGGTCCTGAGTCGCCACACATGTCGATACGCATCGTTCTCGTCGAAACCACGCACCCGGGCAACATCGGCGCCGTGGCGCGCGCCATGAAGAATATGGGTGTCACGGACCTTGCGCTCGTCCGTCCGCGCTACTTTCCGGACAAGGAAGCCACTGCACGGGCCTCCGGTGCGGAGGACCTGCTCGAGAACGCGACAGTCGTCGGCTCGCTGCCCGAGGCCATCGCCGACTGCATCTACGTAGCGGGAGCCAGCGCGCGATCGCGGACAATCAACTGGCCTTCCATGAACGTGCACGACTGCGCAACGAAGCTCATCGGAGAGAGCGCTCGCGGTCCGGTGGCGGCCGTCTTCGGCCCGGAGAATTCCGGTCTCTCGAACTCGGATCTGGATCATTGCGATACCCTGCTGACTATTCCCACGAACCCCGATTTTAGTTCGCTGAACCTCGCAATGGCCGTTCAGGTGCTGACCTACGAACTGCGTGCGGCACAGTCCGTCGCGCCGGTCGAGTACGAAGCCGATGCGCCGCTCGCCACCAGCAGCGAACTCGAACTCTTCTACGAGCACCTCGAACAGGTGTTGACCGACGTCAATTTCCTGAACCCCGACAATCCGCGTCACCTGATGCGGCGTCTTCGACGCCTGTTCATCCGTGCACGGCCCGACCAGAATGAAGTGAATATACTGCGCGGAATCCTGACCGCAGTCGCTCGCGACGGACGCCCGAACACATGAGCACGCACACGACTATGGTGTATCTCGATTATGCAGCGTCGACGCCCGTCGACCCCCGTGTTATCGAGACCATGGCAGGGCTCCTGTCGCGCGATGGCGATTTTGCGAACCCGTCCTCCAACCATATGGCCGGGCGTCGCAGCCGCGATCATGTCGAGCGGGCCGGCGAACAACTGGCGGCACTCCTCAATTGTCGTTCGCGCGACCTGATCTGGACCTCGGGCGCGACCGAGTCCGATAACCTCGCGATTGCGGGGGCGGCGCATTTCCGCGCCGATCGTGGCAAGCACCTGGTAACCATGTCGACCGAGCACAAGGCTGTTACCGACGTGTTCCATGCGTTGGCGAAGCGGGGATTCGACGTGACCTGGTTACATCCCCGGGAGACGGGTGTCCTCGATCTCGCGGAACTGGAAGATGCCATCCGCGACGACACTCAGCTCGTATCGATCATGCACGTCAACAACGAGACCGGCGTCATCCAGGACATCGAGCGCATTGGCGAAATTTGCCGGGGCAAGGACGTTTTGCTGCATGTCGATGCGGCGCAATCGGTCGGCAAGCTGCCGCTCGATCTCGCGGCGTTGCCGGTGGACCTCATGTCGATGACGGCGCACAAGTTTTACGGCCCCAAGGGCATTGGCGCGTTGTACATCGCGGATCGCCCGGGTTGCCATGTCGAGCCACTGATTTTCGGAGGCGGCCAGCAACGCGGTCTGCGGCCCGGAACCTTGCCGGCACAACTGATTGCCGGCATCGGTCGAGCTGCGGAAATAGCCCATGAGGAAATGACGGCCAACCTCGGCCATCTGCATGCTCTGCGCGACCGCATGTGGGGGGGCATTCGCGATGTCGCCGGCATCCTGCGAAACGGTGATGCAGCGTCCTCCTTTGCGGGTCACCTGAATGTCAGCATCGAAGATATCGAGGGCGAGAGTTTGTTGCTGGCCCTGGAGCCTCTGTGCGTCGCCACGGGCTCGGCGTGTAACTCGACCAATCAGGAGCCGTCGTACGTGCTGCGAGCCCTCGGCCGCAGCGACCGGCTCGCACAGAGCGCGATTCGCTTCAGTTTCGGGCGGCCAACTACCGAGGGCGAGGTCGATTTTGCCGCCGAACGATATCGAGGCGCCGTGAACCGGCTACGCGAGCTCGCCCCGGGGCATGCTGCGTGAACAGCGATCCGGATGGTGATCCATATGGCGATCGAGTTCGAGAGCTGTTCGCAAACCCGGCGCATTCGGGCGATATCGAAGGCGCAATCCCGGTACTCGTCGAGGATCAGGGCGTGCGCGTGGCGCTTGTTGCGAACCGCGAGGATGATCTGATAGCGACCCTGCGCTTTCGTGCCTGGGGGTGCCCGCACCTGATCGCCGCTGCCGAGGCCTTCTGCGCGGACTACGAGGGGCAGGCGTGGTCCAGGCTCGAGGATTTTCGAGCGCAGGAAGTTATGCAAAGTTTGCCTGTACCGACCCGGAAGATGGGCCGTATACTGGTGCTCGAAGATGCAGCGCGTTCGCTTGGGCAAAGCGATCGCCAGCGCTCGATCGAGGATACAGACTAAATAATGGCGATTTCACTGACAGAATCGGCGGCGACCCGAGTCCGCAACTACCTGGATACCCGCGGTGCAGGGGTCGGTTTGCGCCTGGGCGTGACCAAAACCGGCTGCTCGGGATACTCCTACGTCATCAACTATGCCGACGTCATTACGGACAGCGACGTTTTGTTCGAGGACAAGGGCGTGACGCTGGTCGTCGATGCCGATGCGCTGCCATTGATCGATGGCACCGAGGTCGATTTCATCAAGAGCGGCCTCAACGAGGCGTTCCGCTTCAGAAACCCCAACGTCAGCGGCGAATGCGGCTGCGGAGAAAGTTTCAACGTCTGATTGGGCGCCGTTGCCCGGTTCAGATATCCCACGTAAAATCGAGGGTTTACGTCTGCCCGGACGAATTCCTGACCGGGCGGGAATCACCACTTCTTGTGCATAAGGAAAAATCGTATGGCCGTTGAGCAGACGCTCTCTATTATCAAGCCGGATGGCGTGAGTAAGAACCTGATTGGCGAAATCTATGGACGCTTCGAAAAAGCCGGACTCGAGATTGTCGCTGCAAGGATGATGCACCTGAGCGAGGAACAGGCGCAGGGATTCTATGCCGTTCACAAAGAGCGCCCGTTCTTCAACGATCTTGTCAGCTACATGACGTCCGGACCGGTCGCCGTACAGGTTCTCCTGGGCGACAATGCCATCGCAGCGAATCGCGAAATCATGGGCGCGACGAATCCTGCCGACGCCGAACCGGGAACGATTCGCGCGGACTTTGCCGAGAGCATCGAGGAGAATATCGTGCATGGTTCTGATGGACCGGAAACCGCCACGGTGGAAATCGCTTTTTTCTTTGGAGACGACGGCGTTTGCCCACGCACGCGCTGATGTAACGAATCGATGCCTGGCGAGGCTGAAAAACTGAATCTGCTGGGCTTGCCGCAAAGCGAGCTTGAGCAGTTTTTTGCCGGTCTCGGCGAAAAACCTTACCGTGCACGGCAGCTGATGCAATGGATGTACCAGCGTGACGTAACTGATTTCGATGCCATGACGGACTTCTCGAAGTCTGTGCGGGAACGGCTGGCCGCTACGGCAGAGATCGAATTTGCACGTGTCGATTCGCAACACGAGTCCACGGACGGCACGGTCAAGTGGCTGTTCGCGAGTGGCTCAGGTCAGCGCGTAGAGGCCGTCTTCATTCCCGAACCGGGCAGGGGCACATTGTGTATTTCGTCGCAGGTCGGGTGCGCACTCGATTGCGCGTTTTGCGCAACGGGAGCGCAGGGTTTCAATCGTAACCTCACCGCGGCCGAGATCATCGGCCAGGTCTGGCATGCAAACGAAGTATTGCCGCGACGCGCGAATGATGAAACGGCCGTCACGAATGTCGTCTTCATGGGCATGGGCGAGCCGTTGGCAAACTACCGCAACGTCGTGCCGGTGCTCGAGTTGCTGATATCCGACTACGCGTATGGCTTGTCGAGACGGCGTGTGACAGTTAGCACCTCGGGAATCGTCCCGCATGTTGAAAAACTCGGCGACGTATGCAATGTGTCGCTGGCGGTTTCACTACATGCACCGAACAACGAATTGCGCAACCGGCTGGTTCCGATCAACAAGCTGCACCCGATCGAGCAGCTGCTGGATGCTTGCTGGCGTTATGCCGGGAAGCATGCCAACCGTTTCATTACGTTCGAGTACGTCATGTTGCGCGATGTGAATGACTCTACGCAGCATGCCGATGAGCTGGCAAATTTGCTCGAGGGCAAACCGGCGAAGGTCAATCTCATTCCATTTAATCCATTCCCGGATACGCAGTTCGCGCGGTCGGCGGTGGATACGATCCGGCATTTCCAGAATCGTCTGCGTAATCGCGGTATTGTGGCGACGACACGGCGGACCCGTGGGGACGACATCGACGCGGCCTGCGGGCAACTGGCTGGCAAGGTGAGCGACCGCGTACGCAGCAGGTTGAGCAAAAAAAACATCA
>Ga0255053_10000069_pt1 | contig 47204 bp, 50 predicted proteins | sample JV7_2_22_MG_FD_188635 | JGI IMG/M metagenome (GOLD analysis project Ga0255053, IMG submission 188635) | Seawater microbial communities from Jervis Inlet, British Columbia, Canada - JV7_2_22 | ecosystem: Environmental > Aquatic > Marine > Inlet | place: Canada: British Columbia | collected... | reverse complement strand
GGTCGGCGATGTGCCGGCCACCCTTGCCCTTGCAATACCCCGTCCGCTTCCCGCAGAGTTCGGCAAGCAGCCGCTTTGGGTCGCTCCCCCTACCGATGAAGCAATAGGCGCCTCGGTGGGTGTAGGTGAGGTAGTCGTCGACGCGGAGCTGCCCGATCACTCCCAGGGTCCCCTCCTGGCCGATCCCGCTCAGCCACGAACCCGGAATCTGGCTGTCGGCGGCGAACAAAGCCGCCGTTTCCTCGAAGGCGCGCGAACGCACCATCAAGGTGTACAACTCTCGTTTCTCTGCAAAGGTGGGTTCCACGCTGCGACCCCCGTCCATCGACGCCGGGGGACGAGCCGACCCGGCGGCACCAGCATGCCAGGGAAGCCGGGACCGCACAAGAACGAGGTCCCGACCTCCACAACTGGCTCGCCATCGTGGTGGCTCGACGTCTGGCAGACGTCGATACGAGAAGATGGAACTGAAACGCCCTGTGCGTAGCGCGGGGCGAGGGCGGCAAGCGTGCCGATACCTGCCACACCAACACCGAAACCACTGCGAGCCCACGTGGCGACTCATCTTTCCGCCTCAGGCCAATGCTGCGACGGGCGTGACGGATCGTCAGGCCGAGTTGACTTCCCTGTGTTGAGCCCCCCAGTACACACCGACGCGCACTTTGTGACATCCACAACAACGCTGTGGGCCCACCTGGACTTGTACCAGGGACCTCACCCTTATCAGGACGTGCTTGCTCGCACCCACCAAAGCACCGTTCCGACGTCGTTGACTTGCTAGGCGAATTGAACCCCGAGGTCCTTCTCGAGTAGGGCTTTGAGGTTGTGTCCGAGTCCCAGCGACAATCCATCTATCCACTGAGGGCTGAACTCGGTCCACCATTCCTCAAGTGCCGGTGGAATCATGCCAACCCTGTATGAGACCGTCGTTCCGGTCTCGATCTTCGTGAACTCGGTCGTGAGTGTCCACAACCCGTCGAGGACCGGATGTTCGTATTGGGTCGTGTAGTAAGAGAACGGGCGCCAATCGGCAACGTGTTCGATGGTCGTGTCCGGACCGTGCATGCAGTGGTTCGTAGATCCGGCCCCAAGTCGACCGTCGGTAACCATGTCGATGCCAGTTAGACCCGACTGCCACTGCATTCTCTTCGAATGGTCGCTTACGTATTCCCAAATGACTGCCGGCTCCACCGGGACGTCGACCTCGACTTCGGCAACCGCTTCGTCTTTGGATACGTACACACGCTGGCGCTCCTGCTCGAAGGCCCACCGGGTATGGAGGTCCTGGACGAACAGCTCCACGTCTCCTATGTCATCGAAATGGTCGGTGTGATGTCGAAATCCGAGGAGCTCGGGGTTCATCCCGACCTTATCCATCGTTGCTGCGGTGTAGGCGGCGTATGCCGAGCCCTGGACGGCTTCACCTGCAGACCCTTTCATCAGTCGGTGGGCCAGGACGACGTCGGGTCCGGTCAGCTCTTCGGTCCCCGCAATTCGACGCACGACATACTCTCCGAAATGGAGGAAGAATTTGAGATCGAGGCCTGGGATCAGAACACAGGCGTTGCAGTCACAACTGGTGGCATGATCGATGTCCCGGAGACGCTTGCGAAAGGCGAAGTAGACGGCTTCGACCGTATCCATGATCATCGTGGGATTGAGACTCGACGCTGCGGCATATGCGAAAGCCGCGTCGCCTTCCAGCTTCGAAAGGACGAAGACCGGTTGGAGGGTCTCGACGATGGTCTCGAGCAGGTCAGCAAGCACGTCCTGTGCGTGCTCCAGTTCGGTCGCCTGCAGGTACCCAGTGTACCCGGTGATGTCGGCGAGGAGTAGACAGCCCGACTCCGCGGCCGTGAGATTGAGTGACACCGGACCAGGCTACTCGGCGGTCAGCACTGCCAGGATGACGGTGAAGGTCGTTCCTTCTGGCCTGCTGCGAACCAAGATGCCGCTACCGCGGTGTGGGTTGCCTAATGCGGATCGATCCCAAACGTCGTGACCATGTCAACCTCCTTGTCGTAGTCACATAAGATGGCCACGGTGGGCACTCCTGATCACAACAACTGGTTGCCTCCGGCGTTCGCCTCTTACCAGCCACACCACGACCCAGGGGTTCGACAGGCCGACAGTTCGTCACAAAGACCACCCCACAGAGATGGACCAGGCACATCGAGAGCCAAACCCGTCGAACCCACAAAGCAACCGAACCCAACGTCCCCCAGCCCCCACATCATCAATCAGCCGGATGTATTGCTGGTTGTGCGCGGTCGATTTGAGCCAATATGCCTGGGTTGACAGTTGGTGTTGTCGTTGACGGAATTATCACTGCCAACATAGTGTTAATTCATCTGAGCGAGTCGGAAAGGCCTTCTTGTGTCGATTGCTGTATTCCACGAACACCCCAAATGGAACGAGCTGCTGTTTAGGGAGTTGGATCGGCGGGGTCTGGAATGGTCCTCGATTGACGCATCCAGTTTCGAGTTCGATCCTGGGTGGGTAGGTGAGTGGGATGTGTTGGTCAACCGGATGAGTCCTTCGGCGTGGACCAGGGGTCACATGACGGCAATGCTCCAAACCCCCGAGTTTCTCCGTAACGTCGAGTCGGCAGGAGTTCCAGTTGTCAACGGCGCGGCGTCGTATGAGTTTGAGTTGTCCAAAAGAAAACAACTGGACTTGTTGAGACGCGAGCGGGTCCGTCACCCTGAGGGGCGTCCAGTTTTGAACAGTGGTGAGATTCTTGGAGCTGCAAACGACCTGACTTTCCCTGTAATGGTCAAACCCAACATCGGCGGCAGCGGTGCTGGGATCACCGAGTACCAGACACCAGCCGAGTTAGCCGCTGCAGTCGAAGCAGGACTGCTGGACGATCTCGGACCCGACGGCACAGGACTGGTACAGGAGAAACTTCCAGCCCAAGACAACTCGATCGTGCGAGTTGAGATCCTCGGCGGAGAGTTCCTGTACGCGATCAGGCTCCAACTCCAACCCGGCTCGTTCAACCTCTGTCCAGCCGACTACTGCGACCTGGCGCAAGGTATCACCAATGCCAGCGACCTAGTCAAGGGGTACATCCCCTCTGATCATCTGATTGACGAAGCGGCCCGCATTCTCGACGCGACCAGTGCCGATCTCGGTGGGGTGGAATACCTGGTGAACGACCTCGATGGAGAGGCTTACTTCTACGACATCAACGCCCTATCCAACTTCGTGGCAGATGCTCCCAACGTGATCGGTTTCGACCCGTTCGTTCAACTGGCCGACCTCATCGAAGACCGCGCCAAACAGCCAGCCCTAGCCGGACCACCACGGCATCAAAACACCCAAAAAGGTTCTCAATGACCACCTGAAATCGCACCGGTTATGGGCGCCTTGGTTCGGACCGTTGTGATGTCTTTCGGGTGCAAGAGCTGCGCCATTGAGGGAACGGAAGCGCCTGGCTGCTAGTCAGATGTCGGAATGGTTATCAAGACGGCCTCGATGAGGCTGCCGCTGACCGTCTGGACGCCTCCTGGCGCGCCTCTGGTGCGGACTCCTTGCGGACTCGGCGCCAGAGTGAGGTGATCGAACTCCTCAAGCGGTAAGGACAATCCCCTTGTAGTACAAGGGGATTGTGGGGGTGGGCCCACCTGGACTTGAACCAGGGACCTCATCCTTATCAGGGCTAGTCGGCCAGATCGTCTACCTGGGGAGACGCTCGAAACGGTCCGTGGCACCTGACGAGTAGCTCTCGCTGATCATCGACAATTTCCGCTGGTACTCATCGTTTCACGGACTTCCCACGGACCGCCTGCGCAAATATAAGGCACGACGAAGTCGTGACTTGCTTTGGGTAGGCCGAGCGCAGCGAGGCAAGCATTTGGCTCAACTCGGAAAGCTCGACAGGGACAGCTTTGGCCGCACACGCAAGAGGTCCTCCTGAGTAGGGGCAGGGGGGTATACCGGTCGGCGTAGCAGGACGCGCCGACGGCTACATAAGTGCCGTTATGAGCGGGTGTTGTCAGCCCGAGCTAGCCCTGGTCGATAGAAGTCAGATCACCATGACCGAACCCGAGTGGGTCGAACTCGAATCGCTGTCGGGTATTTCTCCGCGAATCCCTCGGGTCCGCCCCAACCGCGGTCCATGCGGTGGCGGTACTTAGCCACATAATCCTCCATTTCGGCAGCCGTTGGCGCTGCCGGGTCAAACGAAGCAACACCTTCGATCGTGACCACATCGCCGCCTCTCCCGTTTCCATCAAGATTCAAAGACACATGGGGATTGTCTGCGAGGTTCCGCAGTCGGGCCGCAGGGTCGAGGCTGTAGATAAGAAACTCCGAGCCATCCCACCAGTACCACACGACTGAGGTCTGCGGTTTTCCGCCAGCGGCCACTGTGGTCATCCAGATCACTACCTCGTCGTCAAGCCGACGACTGACCTTTTCCGAGAACATCACACTCCTCACGGTTTCGCCAGACCATATAGAGAAACCGGCCACGCACGATAGACCGCTGACCCAGGCGTACATAAGTGCCGTTATGTGCGCTTGGTCGTTCAGAACGACAATGCAACGAGGCTGAGCGTCAGAGCCTTGATTTATGATCGTTGGTAGGACTGCAAGAGGACTACGAGCCATGGGAGTGTGCCATCAGTCGATCACAAGTACGCGTGGGGTTCTTAGGGTTGCTCCAGAGTGTCTTCCGCCGTTACGTGGACCATTCGATGTCGGTATACGTTGCAGCTGTGTCGTTCTGGGCGATGCTGAGCATCGTGCCACTTGTGGCCATGTTGGTGTTTGCCGTGGCGATATTCGTTCAGCCAGAAACGGTTGAGAGCTTCTTTGTCGAGATCACTAAGGCGGTTCCTGCTCAGACCGCTGAAGTGTTCGTGGCGCAGGCTCGGCGATGGGTAGAGATGACGCGCGGCATCTCGACCGTGGGCCTCATTGTCGCTGTGGTCCTCGCTTCGTGGGGGGCGTCGCTCGGTATGTCTCATCTCATGCGGGCGATCAACGTTGCTCACGGACTTGAGCCGCGCAACTTCGTGAAGCGGAGGCTCACTGCGGTCTTGCATACCGTTGCGGCGCTGGCATTTGCGATTCCGATTGTGACTCTCGTTGCAGCAACACCCGCTGCCATGGCCGTCGCCGACACCCCGACGCCGGTGCGATGGGCGATCGGTGTCGTCCGTTGGCCGATTGTTATGGTGTTGTTTGTTGCTGCTTTAGCTGCGCTGTATTGGTCGGCGCCGTCGCGACGGCCCCCTTTTCGGCTCTGGTCAATGGGTGTAACCATTGCTTTGACCCTGTTCCTCGCTGCTTCAGGAGTGTTCTCGTTGTACGTTGCGAATGTCGATCGGTACGAATCGAGCTACGGGTCACTTGGCACCGTGGTCGTGACGATGTTGTGGTTCTATGTGACCACTACGGCGATCTTGGTCGGGGCTGAGGTTGATGCCTTCCGTATCGGTGAAGCTGCTTCGACATCTAGACCCGGAGAAGGGAACACACAGTGATGTATTCGACACCGAGGGATTACACACCCGACTACGTCGCGGATCGTCTCCAGCTCCTGGATCTGTGCACCCGCTATGCGGTCGGCGTTGACCGCAGAGACTGGGAACTGTTCCGGTCTTGTTTCACCGAGGACGCGGTGATCGACTACACGGCCACTGGCGGCCCGCGGCACAAGCGTGACGACATGGTCGTCTATTTGAGCGAGGTGATGACGCAGTTCTCTGGGACACAACATTTCGTGCTCAACCAGGAGGTGGAGATCGAAGGCGACACGGCATCGGGGCGCATCGGCTTTTACAACCCCATGCCACTTCAACTAGAACAAGGGAAGATGTTCTTTCTCGTCGGCGGCTGGTACATCGACGAATATACGCGCACGTCGGAGGGTTGGAAATTCTCTGCGCGCTCTGAGGAGTTGTCATTTGACACCTCCAAGTACCCACTCCTGCAGAACTACGACCCCAGCTAGACCCTGGAAACCGATCCAACCTCACGTCCATCAAGGAGCACCTGGAATGAACAGATTCGACGACAAGCGAGTATTCGTGACGGGAGCAGCCTCCGGCATCGGCCAGGCGACAGCGGTCCGCCTGGCCAGCGAGGGCGCTTCGCTGTATCTCACCGATTTGAACGAGGATGGCCTGGCCGCCACTTCGGCACAGTGTGCCGAATACGGCTCCGACGTCGAGCTCCGCAAGCTTGACGTCTCCGATGAAGCGGCGGTCATTGCAGCCATCGAGGATTGCGCGTCGAGACTCGGCGGCATCGACGTTGTGTGCAACATTGCTGGTGTGTTGCTGCTCGAACACTTCGAGAGGACGACGGTCGATCAGTTCAACTTCTTGGTCAACGTGAACTTTCTGGGCACGTTTCTCACTTGCAGAGCTGCCATGCCGTACCTCATCGAATCTGGGGGCAATATCGTCAACACCTCATCAACGTCAGCATTGAGCGGGGCCGGTTATGGCGCGGTGTATGGGGCGACCAAAGGGGCAGTGAGTGCCCTCACCCGAGGGATCGCCGTCGAGTTCGCCAAGAAAGGCGTTCGGTGCAACGCCGTCGTTCCGGGTGAGGTCTCCACGGCGATGACCGCGGCGCCCGCGCTTCCCGAAGATCCCGACTTCACGATCATGGCCCGCCAGGGACCACTAAACGGAGCGGCTACTCCTAATCAAATCGCCAGCGTGATCGCGATGGTCGCCAGCGATGACGGTGCCTACATCAACGGCGCCGAGATCCGCGCTGACGGCGGGGGGCTGTCCTGATGCGCACGATGGTCATTGGCGGGACCGGCCTGCTCGGCTATCACTCGGTCAACCATCTCCTGGCCAACGGACACGACGTCACCGTGCTCGCGTTGCCACCCGCGCCCGAGGGCGTGTTCCCCGACTCCGTGGCAATCGAGCTCGGGAACCTGGGCGAGATGAGTGACAGCGACCTCGACGCGGTAATGGCTGGACACGACTGGCTCGTGTTCGCCGCCGGGACGGACCCGCCGCCTATGCCCAAGGACGAGCTCGAGCCGTTTCTCGAGTCGATCAACGTCACGATGACTCAACGTTCGCTGGCAAGCGCCCGCAATGCGGGTGTGTCGCGGGCGGTGGTCCTCGGTTCGTATTTCGCTTACTTTGACCGGATCTGGCCCAGCCTGCGGATAGCGGAACGGCTCCCGTATGTCGGCAGCCGGCTCCGCCAAACCCAAACCGCCTTCGATCTCATCACGGACGACTTCGGCGTCGTTGCCCTCGAGCTCCCCTACATCTGGGGCACCATGCCGAACCGTTCACCACAGTGGGAGGAACTGATCGGAACTTTGCGGGGCGACGGAGGCCCGATCCACTACGCACCGGGCGGGACGATGATGACCAGCGTCGTCCACATTGCTGAAGCCGTGCTCGGTGGTCTCGAACGAGGAGTCCCTGGTCACCGCTACCCGATCGGCGACCAGAACGTGACCTGGGCCGAGCTCATCGCCAAGATCGCTGCCATCGACGGCGTGGAGCGAAGAGTGGTCACTGTTAGGCATGCCCAGCTGCGCGCCGCGGCGAGAGAGGCAGCGCAACAACTCGAAGCGGCAGGCCTCGATGTCGGCATCCGACCCGTCCCCTATGTCGACATCCAATGCGCCAACACCTTCTTCGACCCCGAACCGTCACGAATTGCGCTTGGCCTCACATCCGGCGGCCTTGACGAGGCCATTCGTGAGCAGGTCGAAATGTGCCGATTGACATAACCAAGGTCGACTCGAACGCCCTTTGAACGTGTTGCTGCACCCGGGAATGCGGGAGTAACGACCCGCCCATAACCGGCATTATGTACGGTCCGCGACGCCGAATCAGGCGCACATAATTGCCGTTATGTACGGGTCAGGTCAGTCTTTCGAGTGAGGCAACGTCGGCTTCAGCCGCGGGCTTCGTCCGGACCTCGTTCGACTTGGCGAGGCAGTTGAATTCATGAGTCGGAATCGGTGTCGGAGTCTGTTGGTCGATTCAATCCGTTTTTGTCAGGGTCGGATGCGACGTCGGCAACGTCCGTGGTGTCCGCAGACTCGTCGATATCCGACGCCACTTTCTCACGAATGTCGTGGGCGACTGATCGCTCCTGACCGGATTCTGGAAGGACGATCCACATGACTACGTAGGCGACTACCCCGAACCCACCGAGGAGGATGCTGAGTGCCCAGACGATGCGCACGATGGAGGTGTCCAGGCCATAGAAGTCGGCTACACCGGACGCCACGCCGGCGACCATCTTGTTGTCTGTGTTGCGTTCGAGTCTGCGGCGGTCGTCATTCATACGCGTTCTGCTCCGTGTTCTGTGCCGTCTGTGCTTGCCCTAGACAATACCGTGGTCGAACGACGGTCGTCCTATCTACGCAGAAGACGTACGGACATTCCCGTGAAAAGCACAGTTGCCCATAACCGGCATTATGTGCGGTTCGTGACACCCGATTCAGGCGCACATAAGTGCCGTTATGTGCGGCCCGCTGGTCGGCCATTCTCACCCATTGAAGAGGGTGATGGCTTTCACCCATGAGGTGATGATGTAGCCAACCATGAAGAGGAGTTGGATCCCAGCGGAACCGATATCAAAACAGTTGAGGTAATCGGCGCCTTGGCATTGGGCTACCAAACTTTCGGAATTGGCTGTGATTACAGCGGTGAGCAGTCCCGTAGCGCCTGCCGCTATGAGGAACCGGCGGATTGTCTTGTAGCTCTCTTTCCGCCAGGCCACATAGAAGACCGGAGTACTGAAGACCAACAGGATTCCGGTAGAGATGAAGAACGAGCTGAAAAAGGTGGCCACAACTACTTCAGTATCAACAGAACCAAGGAACCGAGATAGGGCCATAAGGCCATTCGACAGGTCGGCAACCCCATCAACCCCCGCCCATAACCGGCATTACGTACGGCCTGGTGCAGGGGTTGGGGTTGTTGGTGAGCGGGTCTGATAGCCGAAACTTGTTCGTAGGGTTTGGTGGTGACTCTCAGAAGATTCATCGTGCTTCTGACCTTCCTGGCTGTTGTAACCACGGCCTGCACCACTCAACCCGCTGAAGGTTACGAACAGCTCACAGACATCGCCGGAGTTGAACAGTTGTCGTCGGAGTTCAACCAGCAGGACGGATCTCCCCGGCTGATCCTCCTGTTATCTCCTACCTGACCCGTATGTCGTGTAGGGGCCAGTTGGGTCCAAAAGAACATCCTGGAACCCAATCCCGAAAAAGACATCAGAGTCACCGCGGTTTGGTTCAACGCGCTCCCCGGCGACTCACGACAACGATGGGACCCAACACTGCTCACCGACCCGCGGGTCGTCCACTATTGGGATACCGAAGCCGACATCGGGCGATACTTCGGCCAAAACCAAGACGCCATCGGGTTCACATACTTCTCAGGAGCCATCGTCTGGGACGCCTACCTCCTGTTCGGACCTGAAGCCCAATGGACAGACGTGCCCACCCCCCTCGAATCATTCGGATTCACAGTCCTCGCCGACAAGGAAGAACTAGCCCAAGCCGTTGCAAAAATCTGGGCCGCTCAGTAATCAGACCACCCCAAAAGAGCATCACGAACCGCACATAAGTGCTGTGAATTCAGGGGGTCGTTGCATCACTGATAGCGAGGATTGGTTTCTCGTCGAGGAGGTTGGTGATGGTGCGGTTGTCGGAGTTGGAGAAGGCTGAGGTTTGGGATCGGTTCGAGGCGGGTGAGTCGCAGCGGTCGATCAGCCGACGGTTGGGGAGGTCGCCGTCAACGATCCGGACTCTTCTGTTGGGTTCAGGGTTCCGTAGACCGGTGTCCGGCGCTGAATGGTCGACCCTCCGGCTGTCGTTGATTGAACGGGAGGAGATCAGCCGGGGGTTGGCTGCTGGCGAATCGTTGAGATGTGTCGCTTCTCGTCTTGGTCGGGCTGCGTCGACGGTGAGCCGGGAGGTGGCTGCCAATGGTGGCCGGCATTCGTATCGAGCCACGTCGGCTCACCGGGCGTCTCGACATCGGGCTCGAAGACCGAAACCAGCCAAACTTGGTTTTAACCACCAGCTCAGAGAGGTGGTGGAGGAGAAACTGGAGTTGTGGTGGTCACCACGTCAGATATCGGATTGGCTGACCGAGGCATACCCTGATAGCCAGGAGATGCGAGTGAGTCACGAGACTATCTACCAGTCGTTGTTTATCCAGGGAAAAGGCTCATTACGTAAGGAGTTGTGGCGTTGTCTGCGTAGTGGGCGAGCCACCCGACGCCCCCAAGGCAGACCGGCGTCGACCAAAGGCCAAATCCGTGACATGGTCATGATCAGCGAACGTCCCGCTGAGGTGGAGGATCGTGCTGTGCCGGGTCATTGGGAAGGTGATCTGATCATCGGCAAAAACCAGACCGCAATCGGCACCCTGGTGGAACGCTGGTCCCGGTATGTGATGCTGTTTCCCCTACCGGACGGCAAAACCGCAGAAGCTGTCCGCGACGCTCTCACCGCAACCGTCCAACGGTTGCCCGACCATCTCTGGCAGTCACTCACCTGGGATCAAGGCAAAGAAATGGCCCAACACGTCCAGTTCTCCATCGACACCGGAGTCGATGTCTACTTCTGCGATCCGAAATCGCCTTGGCAGCGGGGAACCAACGAAAACACCAACGGGCTTCTACGCCAATACTTTCCCAAAGGGACCGACATGTCCAGACTCACCCAAGAAGACCTCGACCAGGCCGCCTACTCGTTAAACACCCGCCCTCGACAAACCCTCGGAGGGATGACACCATCAGACAAACTCGCCGAAACGTTGCAATGACCACTTGATCTCGCAGCCGTTATGTGCGGCTGAAGAGGAGGCGGCTCTGGTTGGCTACGCTGGTCTGGTGAGGGTTCTCTTGGTGGGGGGCGCTGGCACTGTTGGTGGTGGCGTTCTTCCTCTTCTTGCATCGAGTCCGGTTTTGGACTTGTCAGTTGTTGCTGATCGTGATCTTGCCGTCTGCAAGACCCGGGTATCGGACTTGGACGGCGTCGTTGCTGAGACCATTGACGCGGAACAACCCTCGTCCGTCGCTCAACTGATCAAAAGTCACGAGATCGAGCTGATAGTCAACGTTGCGGGTCCGTATTCGGTGACACTGATGCCGGTCCTCCAAGCCGCCGTTGACTTGGGAGTCAACTACGTTGACGTGGCCGAGGGAGCATTCGAAACAAGCGAAGGTTTGGGTTTGGATGCCAAGGCCAAGGAGAGCGGGGTTGTTTGCTTGCTGGGTATGGGCAACTTTCCTGGGCTGACCAACATTCTGGCGATGGAGGCCGCCAACCGTCTCGAATCGGTCTCCACGGTTGCTGTGGCTTGTGCAATATCAGCGGCGGCTGTCGCGCCTGACGAGGCAGCGGTTGCTTCGATGAAGGCAACGGGGCGGACAGGTGCCGGCTGGCGCAGCATGATCGAAGCAGCAGCACGCCCCGCTCACATCTATGAGAACAAGACGGCATCCACCGCGCCCACAGGCACCATCAAAGACATGACAACACCATCAGGACACACCATTTCTTTGGCTCTCCACGACCACAGCGAACCAACAACACTGCCCCGGCACTTGTCAACGATCAGCGAGGCGGTCACCTGCCTCGGGTTTGTCCCAAAGGAAGCCGACAACCTTTTCAGACAAGCCGCCCTGTCGGTCGCAGATGGTGACCTATCTGCCTCTGAAGCCGTCATTGAATTCTTCGAAAACGTAGGCGATCAGAGAGATCAGCTAGCACCACCCAGCGACTTTCCCCCAGCCCAAGTCTGGGCCGAAGCGGAAGGGACTATGGGCGGTCGTCCCGTACGAATTACGAGTTGGGCCACAGGCGAATGGATATCAAACCCCACAATTCTGGCCGCCGCAGTTGAGGGCATAGCCAACCGCCAAATCGATATTCCAGGCGTACACACAGCGGAAGCCCTCAGCACCGAAACCTTCCTATCCCTCCTAGCCGACAAAACCAACACAGATATGAAAACACTCATCGACCAACGAAAAACACCGCTCGCTTAATTGCCCCGCCCATAACCGGTGCCGCCTCAAGGCGTGAACGCAACATTTTGGTGAGAGTGGTGTCTCTTATCGGAGGTGGTTGTTGTGGTGAGGTTCAGCGAGGCTGAGGTTGTGGAAGTGTGGGAGCGGCGTCAGGCGGGAGAAGGGAACCGGTCGATTGGTCGTCGTCTGGGACGGTCGGCGGGTTCGATCCGAGCGTTTGTCGAGTCGTCTGGTGGGGTCCGTCCACCGCTGCGGCTTCGTTCGTCACGTCATTTGTCGTTGACCGAGCGTGAGGAGATCTCGAGGGGGATTGCTGCCGGCGAGCGGTTGGCTGTTATTGCTGGTCGGCTGGGACGTGCTGAATCAACCGTTTCGAGGGAGTTGGCTCGTAATGGGGGCCGGGTTAGGTATCGAGCGCATCGTGCCGATCGGGTGGCTTGGCAGAGGGCTCGCCGGCCCCAATCATCCAAACTGGCAACGAATGAACTGTTGCGGGCGGAGGTCGAGGACAAGCTGACTGTCCGGTGGTCCCCACAACAGATCTCTGGGTGGTTGAAACACACTTACCCTGATGACCAGGAGATGTGGGTGTCACACGAAACGATCTATCTGACGTTGTTTATCCAGGCTCGGGGCGGCCTGAAACGAGAATTGACCCAGTATCTACGCACCCGGAGAGCCAACCGGAGACCCGCAGGGAACCGTCCTCCATCGGGGAAAGGTCGGATTGTTGACCCAGTGATGATCAGTGAACGACCCGCCGAGGTCGAGGACCGGGCAGTTCCGGGTCATTGGGAGGGCGACCTGATCATGGGAAAACGTCAGACCGCGATCGGCACTCTGGTGGAACGGTGGTCACGTTATGTGATGCTGTTCGGTCTTCCCGACGGTCACACCGCCGAAGCTGTCCGTAAAGCTCTCGCTGAAACGGTGCAGCAACTTCCCGACCATCTTTGGAAGTCGTTGACCTGGGATCAAGGCAAAGAAATGGCCCAACACGCCCAGTTCACCGTTGACACCGGAATCCAGGTCTACTTCTGCGACCCCAAATCGCCTTGGCAGCGCGGCTCCAACGAGAACACCAACGGACTATTACGCCAATACTTCCCTAAAGGCACCGACATGGCAGCCCTCACCCAGGCCGACCTCGACTTCGCGGCACACCAGCTCAACGGGCGGCCTCGACAAACCCTCGGATGGATGACACCATCAGAGAAACTCGCCGAAAAGATGCAATGACGACCTGAGACCGCAGGCATTATGTGCGGTTCCGAGGTCGTGATCAGCCGCCCATAAGTGCCGCTATGCGTGGGAGTGATCGTCTTTCTGAGGTGGAGTCGTGGTCGAGTTCGGTGGTTTCTAGAGTTGTGGGTGTTGTCATGACTGATTCTCTTCGAGGCGACGGCCTGTTTCACGGGCTTTGGTTGACCACCGTCGATCCTGCGGTTGTGGAGGTCGCTGGGGTCACGCGACCGGACTTCGTCTGTTTCGACGCCCAGCATGGTGTGGCCCTCGGCCGTTTGACCACGATGACGTTTACTGCTCTGTCTGCTTTTGATGTGCCTGCACTTGTCAGGGTCGCGAGGAACCATCGAGCTGACATCGGCCGTTCGCTCGATCTTGGTGCAGCCGGGGTGATGGTCCCGATGGTCGAAACAGCAGAAGACGCTCGGAGAGCCGCTGACGCCTGCCGCTATGGCCCCAACGGGAGTCGGTCTTATGGGATGCAAACCTCCCGTATCGACCCGCTCGCTGAGGACTATCGGCCGATCTGTGCAGTCCAGATCGAGACCACGACCGCCATCGACAATATCGACGAGATTGCAGCCGTGGACGGAGTCGACTGGCTCTACATTGGTCCGGCCGACCTCGGACTGTCAGTGGGTGGGGTTCCAGCTTCGGATGTGAAATCAGTATTCGACGGTTCTCATCCCCTCGCCGACGAGGTTTCGGCTGCGTGGGACAAGGTTGTCGCCGCTGCCAAAGCCCACGGAGTGCTTGCTGGACTCCACACCAGTTCGGGTGAGGCGACCCGCATCGCTGCATCTCGAGGATTCCAGGTGGCCAGCGTCGCGACCGACATGGCCGAGATGAAATCAGGAATGGCACGCCAACTGAAGACAGCCCGATTGTCCACCTGACCAGACCCGACAACGCCTCCCACCCGACATTCACCGACTGAGCACCCGACCACCCACAAGTGCCGTTATGCGTGGCTCTCCAACGCTCTCGAATTCAGTGAGATTTTCGGGTCGCAGAGACGATGAGAAGCAGAATCGCCGCAGCGCAAACCACCAAGCCAGCAGTAACCAGGTCCACAACCGACCTCCTCTTACCGAGGGTCGTCCAAATTCGATCGAACCGGATCATGAGGCATACGACAAGAGGCAAAGGGCCTTTATGGAACGTCTCCCGCAATGCATGAGATTCGAGTACAGCGAATCCGGAATCATCAGATTCAAGCGGACATAAGTGCCGTTATGTGCGGCTCACATGACTTTGTCCCCTAGGCCTGGTTTGAGTGGGAGTTGTAGTGGTGAGGTAGGAAACGGGAGATGTTGAGGAAGGAACGTGTGCGCGATGTCTGACGATCGGAAAGAACAAGCGTCGGTTCCTCCGCGGTGGTTCGTTCGCCTCGCCTGGTCCATACATCGTGGCTTGTACCGGGTCACCGGTGGCCGCTTCGGATTAAGACGTGCCAAGGCCAACCGCTGGGGCATAGCGCGTCTCACTACCACCGGGCGTCGCACCGGTCAGGAACGGAGCGTGATGATCGGCTATTTGGATGACGGTCCGAACCTGGTCACCATGGCGATGAACGGCTGGGCTGAAGCCGAGCCTGCGTGGTGGCTAAACCTTCAGGCGCATCCCGAAGCTAGCGTCGATGTAGCCGACGGCCCACGCACGGTCAGGGGGCACGCTGCGGAGGGAGAGGAAAGGTCGCGGCTGTGGGACCGATGGCGTGAAATGAACGCGAACTTGGACGCAGAAGCTGCACTCCGCTCCGTTGAGACCGCTGTCGTGGTCCTGGAGCCATGGCCTGACCCCAACCGATGAGTCGCTGGACTCCATCCACCGGTTTGCCTGCGTATTTAGCGGCCAGTCAGCCAGCGCACATCGCTTTCCGCGGGATTCTCTATTGAACGACAACCCCCGCCCATAACCGGCATTATGTATCCCTCGGCAGGCACACATAAGTGCCGTTATGTGCGCCCGGTGTTACGTCGGTGGGCTGCCAAACGAAAGGGCAACAGTGCCTTGGTGGCCGTGAGGTGTGGATGTCAGCAGACGAGCCAGTTCACCAAGGATCGATGACACCTCAGCCGAGGCGGCCTGGTAGTCGGACTCTGACCGATAGGCAGCAATAATCATTCCCTCGCCGTCTCCAGTCTTGGCAAGTTCGGCGAACAGCAGCCCATCGATGGCTTCAACCCGGTCTCTCGTCGACTCCGCCACAGACAGAACATCTTCGTAGTCTTCTTCGTTCCAGTGCAGCCTGGTCATCCGGTAGAACATCGCCACTCCTCTCAACATGCGTCCGTCGGACAGGAGAAGCTACGCCAATGATTCACCACAAGCCGGGAACCACCAGATCAGCCGCCCATAAGTGCCGTTATGTGCGGGCTTTTGCATGGTGACTTTCGGCTCTACCGCCGCTTCTCGGAAGAGCGTAAGTGTTGGGAATTGGAAGGAGCCTCAATGTCAAACCAAGCTGTGATAGCCCTCACCATCGGGTTACCCGTCTTCTTCGTCGTCTTCGTCCTGTTCAGAAGATCAAAGACGAAGAACCAGTAGTCGAGACCATCTCCACACGCCCGCGGACATAAGTGCCGCTATGTGCGGGTGTCTCAGTTGGCAGTCATGTGTAGTGACCAATGGCCCTATGCGTCCGCGGGCACACTGAGGAGTGTCTGTGTATGGATCCTTTGCGGCCGGTTCTGCTGGTTGCTGCGACGTTGTTAGCCGTCGCCTGTGGAGTGGGATCGGAGAAAGATCCTGAACCGGCTTCGACTCTGACGACAGCGACGACCGCTTCCTCTGGATCGGAGTATGTGGAGAGCTTTGAGGTCGCGTGGGCGACGGTCAATGACGCTGACCTGGAGTTCCGTTTGGTGGGCCCACCTGGACTTGAACCAGGGACCTCATCCTTATCAGGGATGCGCTCTAACCGGGCTGAGCTATGGGCCCTCGATGACGTGGTCATCAAGTCCGGGAATTGTATCCGCTTCGTTGGGCGAGGCGAAGTGGACTCGAGTTCACCATCCGAGCTTTGCGAACTCTGGTGAGTGGCCCGGCGCCTCGTCGATGATGGACCATTCGCCGGCATGACGGAACACCGGGTCCTGGCCGGTGATCTTCGTGAGATTCTCGAGCAGGACGTCGACATCGAGGCCCAAAGTGAGAATCAGATGGGTGGCCGTCTGGGAGCCGTCAGGCTGTGTCTCGACCCACTTCACGTGGTTGGGGTCGTCGAGTAGCGCCCAGGCGATGGTCTCGGCGACGTGCTCGGTGCCTCGCCGCTCCCAGGCGTCGTCGTGATCGTTCCAACTGTCGAGGCCACGCCATGCGACGAACGCTTCCATCTTCTCGGCGGTCAGATGGCGGTTCGCCCACGCATGGGAGTTCGTGAAGCATCGTGGCTTTGTCAAGCGAGCACATCTCCAGCTTCTGACTCGCCGCCCAGTACAAGCCCTTTCGTCCGCGACAGGGGAGAGGCGAGTCGTGGAAACCGTCTCGACGTCTGACAGCTCCAGCCCCTGGGGGTCGAAACGGCTCAGTCCAAAGTCGATCAACGTCTGCTGCTCGACGGTCCTCGACTGCTCCCCCGGGCTCTCAGCTCCACTGCCAAGAGCCACGGTGCCTGTGATGCGGCCCGGAGCCCCGACGGTGCGCTCATTGGCGTCGCGGGAGAAGGCGACAATGTTTTCGTCGCAGCTACGGGCCGCCGAAGTCGGCGCTTTCAAGGGGCACCACAACAACTCTTGCTCCATCAATTTCAGTGTCGACGGCGAGCTCGTCGTCACGGGAGGTGACGATGCAGCGCCCCGGGTGTGGGAGGCAACCACCGGACGGGAAGTCGTGTCACTCCTGGGCCACACCGAAAGGGTGGGTTTCGTGAGCTCTAGCCCAGATGGCTCCCACGTTCTCAGCACGAGCCCGGATGGAACGCTGCGGGTATGGGACGTCCGTCCCGAGGGTCGCCGTGAGAGCATTGCTTTCCACGATCCATCGATAACAGCCGATGCGATCTACCTCGATGGCACGGATCTCTTGCTGTCCGGCAGCTGGTCCGGAGCAGCAGGCATGTGGAGCCGAGTTGATGGGACGTCGCGTCATGAACTTGAAGGCAACAGCCGCCTCTTCGCGGTGACGGCAAGCCCGGCCGCCGATCTCGCAGCGACTGGAAGTCTCGATGGCACCATCACCCTCTGGAGCATCACCACCGGTGAGAGTGTGCGTCGAATCCAACTCGGAGGTCCGATCAGCGAACCAGCGATGAGCAGGTCGAGACGGCGTGATTCGGCACTGGTCATTGGGGCCAAGGGTGCCTTAGCGTCCGTTGCAAGGGACTCGGCGGGAAACACGGCCATGATGGCGTCCACCACGCTAAACCGATAAGGGAATGTGAGATGAAAGCGATCGTGCATGACAGCTACGGACCTCCCGATGTCTTAGAGGTCAGGGAGATCGACAAGCCTGTGATCGGGGATGATCAGGTGTTGGTACGAGTGCAAGCGGCTTCGGTGAATCCGTTGGATTGGCACTACATGAGAGGTCTGCCTTACCTCGTCCGTCTTCAGGCCGGATTGTCCAGGCCAAAACGAAACACAAGGGGAGCGGACTTCGCCGGCCAGGTCGAGGCAGTTGGCAAGAACGTGACCCGTCTTCAACCCGGTGACGAGGTATTCGGCGAGGCGGGCGGCTCATTCGCGGAATACGTTGCCGCAAGGGAGAAGGTGCTTGCACCCAAACCACCCAACATCTCTTTTGAGGAAGCGGCGGCGGTGCCCGTGGCGGGGCTGACCGCGCTCCAGGGGCTTCGTGACAAGGCCCGGATCCAGCCTGGGCACAAGGTTCTGATCAACGGGGCGTCGGGAGGCGTGGGCACATTCGCCGTGCAGATCGCCAAGTCGTTCGGGGCGGAGGTGACCGGAGTGTGTGGCACGAGGAATGTGGACATTGTCCGATCGATCGGCGCCCACCATGTCATCGATTACACCCAAGAGGACTTCACCCGAGGTGAGCGGCGTTACGACGTGATGCTCGACACAGTGCGGAACCACTCGTTGTCAGGTTGCAAGAGCGTTATCAACCCTGATGGGGTGTATGTCTCAATCGGATCAAACCAGATGGGTGATTGGATCGGACCACTGACTCATGTGCTCACGGTGATGATCGCCTCTTGGGTTGGCTCCCAACGACTGGTGCCGATGCTGGCTCTGGCGAACAAAGAGGATTTGGCCGTCCTGGCGGGGCTTCTCGAGTCAGGAGAAGTGACACCGGTGATCGATAGGGCTTACCCGCTGGAAGAGACCGCCGAAGCGATTCGCTATCTCGAAGGAGGCCACGCCCGGGGAAAAGTCGTCATCACGGTTTGATCAGGGTTGTCCTCTGGAGAATCTCTACCCCGGACCTTTGGCCTTAGGAGTTTCCCTTCTGCGACAAACCCGTAAAATGAGTTACATGGGGACGTAGCTCAGTTGGAAGAGCACCGGCTTTGCAAGCCGGGGGTCGTGGGTTCAAATCCCATCGTCTCCACCGGACCGAGGAATGGACCGTCCAATGTTCTCGGTTGTACTGGCTGACATCTGATTGGAGTGACATGAGAAACGCAGTAATCGTCGATGCCGTCCGCACTCCGGTCGGTCGCCGCAACGGAGCATTCAAGAACACTCATCCTGTCGATCTTGCCTCCATTCCCCTCGAGGCTCTCGTCGAGAGAAACGATCTCGATCCCGAGCTCATCGAGGACGTGATCATGGGCAATGTCAGTCAGACCGGCGAGCAGGCCTACAACGTGGGTCGCAACGCTGCTCTCGCTGCCGGATATCCCGAGTCGGTGCCAGGCGTGACCATCGACCGTCAGTGTGGCTCGTCACAGCAGTCGGTCCATTTCGCGGCCCAGGCAATCATGGCCGGGGTCCAGGACGTGGTGGTGGCTGCGGGTGTCGAGAACATGACGAGGGTTCCGATGGGGGTTACCGCCCAGCAGGGCCCCGGGCTGCCGTTCGGAGCCAAGATGCTTGAGCGTTATGCCAACGGACTGGTCCCCCAGGGAATTTCCGCCGAGATGATCGCCGAGAAGTGGGGGATCTCCCGCGAGGAACTAGACGAGCTGTCTCTGGAGTCCCACCGCAGGGCTGGCCAGGCCACCGAGGAAGGCCGATTCGAGGGTCAGATCATCCCGATGGAAGTCACCCGGGACGACGGAAGCACAGAGGTGATCACCCGAGACGAAGGTATCCGCTGGGACACCTCCTTCGAGAAGCTGGCATCTCTTCAGCCCGCTTTCCGGAGCGACGGCCGGGTCACCGCGGGCAACTCCTCGCAGATCTCCGACGGGGCCGCAGCATTGCTGCTGATGGCAGAGGACAAGGCAGAAGAACTCGGCCTCGAGCCAAAGGCGAGGATTCACACAATGACTATGGCGGGGGTCGATCCGGTGCTGATGCTCACCGGACCTATTCCGGCAACGGACAAGGCGCTCGACCGCGCAGGTCTGACCATCGACGACATCGATCTGTTCGAGGTGAACGAGGCCTTCGCCGCGGTGACCGTGGCATGGCGCATGGAGCATGGAGGCATCGACCCGATGGCTCTGTGGGATCGAACCAATGTCAACGGAGGTGCCATCGCCCTCGGTCATCCCCTCGGTGCATCCGGTGCACGCGTCATGACCAGTCTCGTGTGGGAGCTGGAGCGCACCGGTGGGCGATACGGTCTTCAGACGATGTGTGAAGGGGGCGGCATGGCCAACGCCACCATCATCGAGAGGCTCTAGGCGAGCCTTCGGCTCGGCAGCAGCAGGTTGGACCCATGACCGGGACTCTCGCTGTCGACATCTTGATCGCCGTCGTGATAGGTCTCATCATCTGGCGTGTCTCCATGAGGGTGGTCAACATGTTGTCGGTTCCGCCCCCGGAACTCGACCCCTCCGATGTGGTCGAAGTCGACCAGGACTACAAGTGCTCGGTGTGTGGCGCCGAACTGACCATGAAGGCGGTCAATATTCAGGAAGACAAACCCCCTAGGCACTGTCGCGAGGAGATGGACCCGGTCTGGCGTCCGGGCTAGCCCCGGAGTGGCGTATCGCTGCCGACCGAATCGCCAACTTTTCCTCAACTAACTACATGCACATAGTTATCCAATGCATTGTCCACATGGTGTGGAGAATTACAAGCGTGTAACCCGTGACGAAGACACTCTGCGGATTGACTATCGTCGCCGACTGACATGCCAGAGTCGAAGCGCCGCAAACCAAAGAACCGACCACAGTCTCAGAAGGCGATCACCGCCGCCGCCAAGGAAAAGGACCCCAGTCCCACCTGGTATGTGGCGCTGATGGCCGGTCTGATGGTCATTGGGGTCGCTCTGGTTCTAGTCCGGTTCATATTCCAGATGGATCAGATGGTCTTGGTGGCCGGTCTCGGAGTCATCGCTGTCGGTTTCCTGATGACGACCAACTATCGATAGCTAGGAGCCCGTACCGCTCCTATGGCGTCGTCGTCGACGTCACGATCGTCGTAGTGGTCGGCGGGGGCAGGGTGGTGGTGGTTGGCGGCGGTTGGAACTCACCGATGGTGACAGTGACAATGTCACCGGAGCCGACAATGTTTCCCTCGACGGGGATCTGATCGACGATCGTGCCGTCCTGAGCAGGGTCCCCAACGGGTTGGGTGCTGTTGGACACGTTGAGGATGAGACCAAGATCCTCGAGTACCAACTGCGCCTCGTCCTCGGTCAAACCGATCAGACTGGGCACCTCAACAGGCTCGGCACCCTGGGAGACGATGAGAAGGATGGTGTCACCTGACAGCACCTGGTTGCCCGCCTCAGGTTCGGTCCTGATGACATCGCCGAACGCCACTTCGGCGGAGAACTCGTCGTTGACACTGAACTTGAGCCCGAGGTCGGTCAGTTGGGCGATGGCGTCTCGTTCAGGCATGCCGGCAAGATCGGGAAGTGTTATCACCTCAGGTCCTGATGAGACGACCAGGTTTATCGGTGTTCCTGCGCCCACTTCGACACCCGCGGCGGGTGACTGCTCAATCACGACGTCGACCTCGAAGTCGGCGTCAGGACGTGTTACAACCTGGCCGACGACCAGCTCTGCATCCTCGATGAGTCGTTTGGCGTCTTCGACGTTCTGACCGATTACTGGAGGCACCGAGAACTCCTCCGATCCGGTCGAGATGAACACATCGATGATGGAACCGACCTCGGCCTCGGTCCCGGCGGGTGGGTCGGTCCTGATCACTATTCCCGGCTCGATCGTGTCGTTTGTCTCGAACCGCGGGTTGGGTACGAACCCGTCGGCCTGGAGTCTTTGCAATGCAGCGTCCTGAGTGAAGTTCGTCACGCTCGGGACGGTTGCGATCTCGACATCGGCGTCGACGCCGCTAGCCAGACGGAAGAGGAAGAATATGAGAATGGCGAGAGCGACGAGGAGCGCGAATGCTGTGATGATGAAAGGCATCTGAGAGGGAGGCTCATCCTCGATCTGCCGGTAGACCTCGTCGGGTGGCACCGTGGGTGGGGGGACGGCCGACATCACCTGGGTAGTTTCGGCGCCGGCAGCCGCACCTCCGGCCACAACCGGCACGATCGGTGGGACTACGACAGGGTCACCCTTGAGTACGGCAAGCAGATCCTGACGCATCTCCTCAGCCGACTGATAGCGGCCCGCCGGGTCCTTGCGGAGGGCCTTGGTCACAACGGCGTCCAGCGATTCGGAAACATCCGGGTTCAGTGATGACGCCGGGGGCGCCTCGGCCGACACGTGTTGGAAGGCAACGGCCATAGGGCTCTCACCGGTGAATGGCGGGCGACCTGTGAGGGTCTCGTAGAGCACCACCCCCAACGAATAGACATCGCTTCGGGCGTCGGCGGCCGCGCCCTGGGCCTGCTCGGGGCTGAAGTAGGTGGCGGTGCCGATGACGGCGCCGGTCCTGGTGAGCTCTTGGCTATCATCCCATGCTCTGGCGATACCGAAGTCGGTGACTTTCACCGTTCCATCCTTGGCCAGCAGGATGTTGCCCGGCTTCACGTCGCGATGAACCAGTCCGGCCTGATGGGCAATGGACAATGCGGCGGCAGTCTCGGCGGCAATCTCGAGGGCTCGGCGCGGCAGAAGCGCCCCCTCGGACCTCAGGACATCGCGAAGAGAGCGGCCATCGACGATCTCCATGACGATGAAATAGGTGCCCTGTGCTTGCCCCCAGTCGTAGATTCCAACGATGTTTGGGTGGGTGAGATTGGCCGCAGCCTGGGCTTCACGACGGAATCGCTTCACGAACGCTTCGTCCGAGGAGAACTGGGAGTGAAGGACCTTGATGGCGACCTTGCGATTGAGCAGCGTGTCTTGACCTTCGTAGACATCGGCCATTCCGCCCCGGGCAATGTGGGACGTGACGTGATAGCGCTCGGTCAGTTCGGAGGGGGTTTGCATCGGGTCAGAGAATTGTAGGGAGGGGTTGGTGCCAACTCATGACTGCGACGCGATCCAGATCTCGATCAGCTCCGATGCAATAGGTGCTGCCAGCGATCCGCCGGTTGCGGACTCACCCGAGGAAGGACTGCCTTCGATGAACACCGCCAGAGCAATCGTCGGACTCTCGACTGGAGCGAATCCTATGAACCAAGGATTGGAGAAATCGCCACGACCCGTGGCCGTGCCAGTTTTGCCGGCAACCCTCACCCCCGGTACCGCGGCCTGGCGACCGGTGCCTTCGGTCACGACGCGCTCCATCATCTGGGCAAGCACCGAAGCCGTTTCCGGCGCCATGGCGCGTCCCAACTCTGCGACCTCGGTGGTTTCCACTGTCTGACCATCGGCATCGAAGATGCGCTGGACCATGTAGGGATTGGTCACAACCCCATTGTTCGCTACTGCTGCGGCGACCATCGCCATATGCAACGGCGTGGCGCGCACGTTGCGTTCCCCGATTCCACTCTGGGCCAACGCTGCATCATCGCCAACCAGATCGTCGGTAGGCCAAACGGCTAGGGGAATCCCCCACTCGTAGGCGATTTCGGTGTTGAAGCCGAGAGCTTCGGCCGTGATGGCGATGTCGATCGCACCCAGTTGAATCGAGAGGTCGGCAAACACGGTATTGCAGCTGCGAACAAAGGCCTCGAGGAGGCTCACAGATACCCCGTCATTGCATGCCTGGCCACCGAAGTTCGAGATCGTCGCTGTCGAGCCGGGAAGGTCGAATTCGTTGGGGTCGTCGAAGGTTGTTCCCGGTCCCGCCGTTCCCGTGTCGATGGCAGCGGCAGCCACCACTGTCTTGAAGCTCGATCCTGGTGCGTAGATCTCCAGTGTTCCCCTGTCTATCAATGGCCGGGACTGGTCGATGAGCAAGGTTTCCCATTGCTGGGCGGCGTCGTCTCCCAGAAGCAAGTTCGGGTCGAACGACGGTGTCGAGACGGCTGCCAGGACCGCACCCGTTCGAGGATCAAGGGCGATAACCGCGCCTTTGTTGTCGCCAAGAGCCTCGAGGGCCGCTAGCTGAAGCCCTGTGTCGATCGTGATCTCCAGGTTCTCGGGGCGGAGATCCCGTCCCAGAATGACCGCGACTATGTCACTGATGGTGAGATCTCGTCTCGAGCGCAATTGGGACGAGTACGTCGCTTCGAGAGCACTGCTGCCCACGAGGAACGAGGAATAGCCGACAGCATGGGCGAATGCCTCGCCCTCGGGGTACTCCCTGATGTAATCGCGACTCCCGGCGTCCTCCACCGATCTGGCGACGACCGTCCCGTCGGTGGTGACTATCAGACCTCGCTCTTTGCCGCGTTCTGTCAACGCCGGACGTGGGTTGAGCGGGTCCGTCTTGAGATCGTCAGCACGCACCACCTGAAACCAGGTGACGGCGAGAAGAAGGGCGCCCATCGCGGTGAATATGCCAATGGCGATTCGACGAATGGGGCCGTTCATGACGCTTCCTCGTGGCTGATTCGGAGCAGCAGGGCGATCAGGACGAGATTGCCGACAAGAGCCGAACCGCCATAGGACATGAAAGGCAGAGTGATCCCAGTCAGTGGAAGGATGCGGAGTATCCCGCCGATGATCAGAAACACCTGGATCCCGAAGATGAATGTCAGACCGGCAGCCAGCAGCTTACGGAAGGTGTCGCGACTTCGGAAAGCGATGCCCAGCCCGACGCTGACGACAAGAGCGAACAGTGCGATCACAGCCACGGATCCTGCGAACCCAAGTTCCTCACCCACGGCAGCGAAAATGAAGTCGGTGGACGCATTGGGGATCAGGTCGGGCCTTCCCAACCCCGGGCCCGCTCCTGCGAGGCTGCCGGACCCGAGGGCAAAGAGCCCTTGTGCGATCTGGAACCCCTCGTCCTGGTAGTTCTCGAATGGCGCAATCCATGCGACAACCCGACGCTGCACGTGGTCAAACATCACAAACGAGGCCACCCCTCCCAACAAGGCCAGCAATCCACCGGCAGCCAGATAGCCGGTGGCGCCGGTGGCGGCGTAGAGAAGCAACACGAATCCGGCGAACAACAGAAGCGATGCTCCGAGATCGCGCTGCCACACGAGGATCACCACACTGACTCCCCAAGCAGCCAGCAGTGGTATCAATTGCCGGGGCTCCGGAAATCGGAGTGGTCCCACCTGGCGTTGTGCCTCGCGCAGAGCACGCTGATGGTCGGCGAGATAGGCGGCAACGAACGTAACCAAACCGAGTTTCGCCAACTCGGCAGGCTGGAACTGCATCTGGGTGAAGCCGAGCTCGAGCACCACCCACAGACGTGATCCGTTGACCTCGAGACCCTTCAGCGGGAACGCCCAGTCGGACGACAGGTTGGGAATCAGCAGCAGGGCGATCGAGATCACGAGAATGAGATTGCGATAGCGACGGAGCACCGAGGTCCCCGGCTTGGACAGCAGGGCAAGCACCAGCGCCGCCAAACCAGCCCCGATCAACAACCACCATCGTTGCAGCCCTGCTCGAACGACATCCAGTCTGTACACCTCTAGAAACCCGATTGCGGTGAGGGCGACTATCGGCGCCAGGAGCAGGGGGGTGGCACGAGGCGCCCACGTGCGCACGGCGACCTGGAGGCCGCCGAACGTGATCAGGAACACCAGAAAGGTGAGACTGGTCTGCACGTCGACACTGCCTCCGCGAGCGAAGTTGACGAGAGTCACCCCAAACGCCGCCAGAAATGATGCCGCGATGATCAGGGCGGCTTCGGTGTTGCGGGTCATCTCTTAGAGGGGCACTCGCACTCAGCCAAGGGCGTCGACGACGATCACTGTGATGTTGTCGACGCCACCAGCCTCGTTGGCCGTCTCGACCAGTTTCCAGGCCACATCATCGACAGTGCCCCCGTCCACCGCCGCTGCAATTGCGCCATCGTCAACCATCTCGTTCAGTCCGTCCGAACACAGCAGGATCCTGTCCTTGGGCTCGAGCGTAATTTCGATCTCGTCGATGTTGACAAATCGGCTGAGACCGAGGGTTCTGGTCAGCATGTGACGCTGTGGATGAGATGCCGCTTCTTCAGCGGAGATCTCGCCGAGGGCCACGTACTCGGCGGCGACGGTGTGATCCTCGGTCACCTGGCGAAGTTCGCCGGCCCGGTACATGTAGGCGCGACTGTCGCCCACGTGTGCGAAGGTAGCGGTGCCGTCCTCGCCCAGTGTCACCAGGGTCATGGTCGTCCCCATGCCTTCGAGACTTGGTTCTCTGGCCACTTCCTCCCTGATCGCCCTGTTGCCGGCTGCCACCCGGTCACTCGGCAAAAGATCGTTCGACGCGGCCGCATTCACGGCGAGTCGCGAGGCGACTTCTCCGGCGACATGACCCCCCATGCCATCGGCAACCACGAGAGTCGTCGGCCCGTGAGACTCGCCGGAGGAATCGGGATAAAGGGAGTCTTCGTTGTTCTCCCTGACCATCCCCTTGTGGGTCGCCGTCGCCCAGAGGTATCTCATCGAACCTCCATGACGGTCTTGCCCACCTGGATGTTGTCGCCGCGTCGGAGTTCGGTCGGAGCGGTGACACGACGACCATTCACGTACGTCCCGTTCGTGCTACCCAAGTCGTGGAGCATCATCGCATTCTCCTGAGCCACCAGCCGCATGTGGAAATCGGAAGCGTAGGGGTCGTCGATGACTAGGTCGGCCTCGTCGGACCTGCCCAGCACGGTCACGTCGGTGATTTCGACTTCGATGCCCTTCTGGCTTTCGGATCGGACAAAGAGGATCTTTCTTCCCTCACGTTGTCGGAGACGCACCGAGATTCCCAGGTGCGAACCGATCGCCCTGGCCACCTGCCAAACAAACAGATAGACCAAGCCGAGAAAGATGATCCGCAGAATGGCGAGGATCACGTCTGGCATCAGAGTTTCGAAAGTCGGTAGAGGTGGTCCGAGAATGTGAGGACGGTGCCGGGATTGACTGCTGCGGCCTCCCGACCAACCGGCTCTCCATCGAGGGACGTGCCGTTGGACGATCCGAGATCCCTCATCCAGATCTGCCCGTCCTGCCGCCAAATCAGCGCATGTCGACGACTGATATCCTCGAAGGGAAGGACGACATCGGCCTCCGGCGACCTGCCGATCAGAGCCCGGTTGCGCCCCACTTCGACAGTCTCCGACCCGACCAGACGCGCCCATGGAACGGTTGGACCCGGCATTACCTTCAGGTGACAGACGACCGTACCCTGCGAAATCTCCACGGAGGCTTCGATCGCCACCGCAATTGGCCCTTCCAAACGCAGCCCTTCGTCTGCCGTGTAGCGGTCGACCTCCTCAGCCAAAACCCTCTCCATCTCCCCGGGGTCGAGGCTCAGGTCGCGGGGATTGACGAGGATCGTGTATGAGTTGGCGGTGGCGGGCCCTGTCACGTGCTCATAACGAGCGAGGTCGGCCTCACGTGCCAGCTTCCCGGCGATTTCCGACGGATGAAGATGACCTGAGAACGCCTTCCCTGCGGCGCCTTCGAAGAGACGTTCCAGGCGGCGCTCGAAACTGCGGACAAGGCTCAAGGATTGAGAGATTAAGGGCCGCTTGGTCGTCATGCGGAATACCACAACCAATATTGCTTCTGTACGATCCCAGGTTCCAACAGGGCGAGTGGCGGAATTGGCAGACGCGCAGGATTCAGGTTCCTGTGATCGCAAGATCGTGGGGGTTCAAGTCCCCCCTCGCCCACGGTGATGTTTGATCCACCACCCCGCCGGCGAGCGGTGGCACGCTATTTCCTGCTCATAGTCGTGGGTGTCGCGGTCATAGTTGGCCTGATTGTCTCGGCCTCCGGTGATGAGACCCGCGCCGAGCTTGATTATCTCGAGGAGATGCAGAGTCAGGCCGTCGAGATATCCAAGGGTGGCGACGCCCTCCGTGATGTTGTTTCCCGTCTCCAGCGCATCGACAGAACCGAGTTTGTGACGGTCATCGACGGAATCATGGAGGATCTGGCCGTGGGCCTGGCGTTCGTCGAGAACGACCCTCCCACTCCCTCGTTGACCCCGGTTCGCTCGATGTACCGCCAGGCATTACGGACCTGGGAGGACGGGGTGGAGGGGTACGGTGCCTCGGTTCTCGAAGCGGCGGACAACCCCGAGAGTCTCCTGGTTGTCGACACGATGGCCGACTCGTTGGCCGAGCTGAGGGCCGGCGACACCTTCTATGCCGATCTTGTGGTGGAGATGCGACGAATCGATATTCCCAACCCGCTGACACCGATGCCTGCCGTCATACTGATGCCGGCGGAGGGCAGTCTGGTGAGTCTCTCGGTTTCGTACATCGACTCCGCCCGGTCCCCGAACAGCGGGCTGGCCCTTCGTCCCGGACTCGCCGTGAGCCAGATCGTCTCCGACCCCGAGTGGCAGGTAGACCCATCCGACCAGGTGGTGGTTCCGATCACCGATAGCATCGTGTTTTCGGTCGTTGTGACCAATGTCGGCAACGTGGCGAGCGGAGTTGAAGCGCTCGTTTTGGCACTCACCGGTGGACCCGAGCAGATACGCGAACAGGCAGAGGTGGCAGCGCTTCAGCCAAATCAGCAGGTGACGATCATTTTCGACGCGCTGGAGGTCGAACCGGGAGGCATATACGAGGTTGCGGCCATCCTCGCCATCACCGGCGATGATTCCAACGGCAACGACAACGAGATCCGGGTCCAGTTCACCGTCAACGAAGGCTGATTCCGGCTTTCCTAAGGCATGGCGCGTCGTACTTGATCTTTCGCGCAAACAGAATGCTCGAATACCCGACGCATCGTTACCATCTGCTGCCCGATGATCGACCCTAAACTCCTCCGCGACGATCCTGAGCTCATCGTCGAATCGCTACGGCGACGCGGGTCCGATCTCGATCTCGATGCCCTGATCGAGCTGGACGCTTCTCATCGTGCTGCACTTCGGGAGTCCGAAGAGCTGAGGGCGTCTCAGAACGAGGCAGGCAAGAAGATTGCCTCGCTCGATGGCGACGCCAAGCAGACTGCCATCGAAGAGGTCTCCGGTCTGGCGGCTGCCCAAAAGGATGCGGCGGGGAGAGCCGACGAGCTAGCGGCAGGCTTCAGGACCGCCTTTCTCGAAGTTCCCAATTTGGTCGACCCCTCCGCAGCCGATGGCTTCACCGAAGAGGACGGTGTCGAGATCAAGCGGATCGGCGATGCCGCCACCGAGGGAGCCGACCATGCGTCGCTCGGCGAGGCGCTCGACATCATCGATACCGCTCGCGCTTCCAAAGTCTCGGGGAGTCGGTTTGGCTACTTGAAGGGCAAGGGTGCGCTTCTCGAGCTCTCGCTAGTGCGCTGGGCCATGGACAATCTCTCCGAGGCCGGGTTTACCCCGATGATCCCTCCCGTCCTCGTTCGTGAGCACGCTCTTGAAGGCACCGGATTCTTCCCTGAGGCCCGCGAACAGGTCTACGACATCCCCAAAGACGAGCTTTTCCTGGTGGGAACCTCGGAGGTGTCGATGGCGGCGTACCACGGTGACGAGATCCTCGACGGGGATGACCTTCCGGTCCGATACGCAGGATTTTCCACCTGTTTCAGGAGAGAGGCGGGAACATATGGGAAGGACACAGCCGGCATCTTCAGGGTTCATCAGTTCGACAAGGTGGAGATGTTTGTCTTCATCGAGCCTGAAGATTCTGTCGAGGAGCATGACCGGTTGCTCGAAGTCGAGGAGTCACTGGTGCGCCAACTCGACGTTCCGTATCGCGTCGTCAACGTTGCTGCCGGCGACCTGGGAGCGTCGGCTGCCAAGAAGTACGACATCGAGGCCTGGTTTCCGGGAGAGCAGAACTACCGAGAGATCACCTCGTGCTCGAACACGACGGATTTTCAGGCTAGGCGACTCAAGATTCGAGCCAGGGGTGAGAAGGGAAACCGGATTGTTCACACGCTGAACGGCACCGCGTGCGCCGTGGGTCGAACGATCCTCGCGATTCTGGAGAATCACCAGCAGCCCGATGGTTCGGTCGTGATCCCAGAGGCGCTCCGTCCCTACACCGGGTTCGACAGCATCGAACCGTGAGCGAGGTCTCCGACCCGATCTTTGCCAAGATCGCCGCACAGTACGACCGAGTGAATCGGGTCCTTTCGTTTGGCCAGGAGAGGAAGTGGAGGGCTTTCGGTATTCGTCAACTCAGCCAGGGGTCAGTGCTCGACCTTGGCTGTGGCACCGGTGATACCGATTTCGAGGACCGTACGGTTATCGGAATCGACCCGGTCATCGAGATGCTGGCTCTGAGCCCCGTGGTGGCGAAAGCCGGTGCCGTCGGGGAGGCGCTGCCGTTCCGTGATGCCAGCTTTGATGCTGTGTTCAGTGCCTATGTATTTCGCAATCTGACATCGGTCGATGTCACTCTCGACGAGATGCATCGAGTCCTGAAGCCGGGAGCAGCGGCAGTGGTGATTGGTCTGAGCCGTCCTATCAACCCGATCCTGCGTTTCATCCACCGCATGGGAACCGCCATCATGCTACCTCTGGTTGGGCTGGTCTTTGCTCGTGCCCCCAAGGAGTATTGGTACCTCCACAAGAGTCTCGACACCCTTCCGCCCCCCGAGAGGCTGTTCGCCGGGCGTCGACTCGACTACGAGACGCACTGGCGCAACGGCGTCTTCGGCTTCGTCTATGGCGTGAGGTTGCGTAAACCAGAGTGATCGTGACCCCGTCGTCGAGACACGGTGAACACCGTTGACACCGGCCGCCGGCTCAAACCAGGTGACCCTGCGGCACCCGGAACGATCCACTTAGGGCTGCTTCCTTCCGGACCTGACCCGATTCATGGTGTTCCGCCGCGCAGGACCCAGCCGTCAACACCGCGTGTCCGGCATCCGGGCGGTACGCCCCGGCGTGTCGTGCCCCTCGGACGGGGGATTCGGTCCCGCATGAAGAGGGTTTCGGGTTCAGGGCACCCCTAGCGCCCCACCTACACGATCACCCGGAAGGCTACAGACGCCTTGCAGCTACGGCGAGGTGAGGATGGAATCCGGTCGGTGTTACCTTGACGAGTTCGCATGTCAGCTCATCGTTTCGGTCCCAACTTTTCCCGGCTCCTCACGGCTGCTCTCCTTCAGGAGATTCCGTTTGCGCTGATGATCCATCTCCCGGGACATCTATCCGATCTTGGGGCTACCGAGGCCCTGATTGGAGTGCTCTACGCCGCCTCGGCGGCGGTTTCGCTGCTACTCCGTCCAGCAATGGGCCGTCTCCTCGACCTGACTCACCGGAGAACGATCCTTCTCGTTGGAGGTCTCGTCAACGTGGCCGTGATCTTCAGTTTGGTCACGGCAGATGTTTGGGGTCCGTATCTGTGGGTGCTGTTTCTCGCATGGAGGGTTGTCCAGATAACGTTGTTCACTGCGATGCTCACCTACGGAGCCGACTCGATCCCCGTGGAGCGCCGCACACAGGGCCTCGCCATATTCGGCTTGTCCGGTCTGATCCCGATCGCCATTGGCGGATACATCGGGGACGTTGTCATTGACAGATTTGGCTTCGATGGGTTGTTCGTGCTGGCGGGGGTCATCGGGTTTGTCTCGTGGCTTATAGTCAGAACCCTTCCGACACTTCCGGTGCGAGGTCGTCAGCCACGACGTAGTTTCTGGGCGCCGCTGGTTCAGAGGAACATGCTCCCGCTGTGGTTTGTTGCGCTGCTTTTTGCCGTCGGAATCGAATCACTGTTCACTTTTACCCGCACCTATGTCGACGAGCGTCAGATCGGGACCGCCGGGGCCTTTTTCGCGGCATACGGAATCGCCGCAGCGCTAACCCGGATCGCGGGGGGCCAGTTCTACGACCGAATACCTCATCGGCCTCTCCTGGTGGGCTCGATTGCCGCCTACGGGATGGGTCTTGGAATCATGGCATTGGCCGGGTCGGAAGTCTCGCTGATGCTCGCCGCCATTGTCACCGGTACCGCTCACGGTGCGGTATTCCCCCTGCTCTCCAGCGAGGTAGTCAACCGTGCTCGGATCTCGGAGCGAGGATCGGCGATGACTGTGTTCACTTCGCTGTTTGACATAGCCTTGCTGCTCGGCGCCCCGGCGGTCGGGTTCTTGATAGTTGGGTTCGACTATCTGGTGGCATTCGCGTCGGTCGGTTTGACGTTGATCGTTGGAGCAGTTGTCTATGGGATGTGGGACCGACGAATGGTTGCCGGCTCAGCGTTTGTCGGCGAAGAATCTCTCGAGTAATCGACTGCACACATCGACGAGGACGCCTTCGACGAGTTCGATGCGGTGGTTGAGACGTCGGTCCTGCGGGATGTTGTAAAGGGACCAGGCCGCGCCGGCTTTGGGGTCGCTCGCCCCGTAGACGATGCGGTCCAGTCTGGCCCAGACCGCAGCTCCGGCGCACATCGGACACGGTTCCAGGGTCACCACCAGCGTGTGACCGGTCAGCCGCCAGTCGCCGATCTCTCGCGATCGGGTTGACAACACCAGCATCTCTGCATGGGCGGTCGGGTCCCGGAGTTGCTCACGTCGATTGCGGTCGACCGCCACCACTTCCAGCGAATCGTCGAGAAGAACTGCTCCCACCGGCACGTCACCACCCTCGGCCGCCGCCTCGGCGGCTTCCAGGGCTACTCGCATCGGGGGCTCGTAGTTGGTTGTCGATATGGGCTCAGTCACTTGTGGCCATTATCCTTCCTCATCCCGTTGGTCAGGACGGAATCTGTCTTTCAGACAGGTGCCCGGAGGGATCGCATAGTCTGGTCTAGTGCGCGGCACTGGAAATGCCGTTGGGGGTTTACGCTCCCTCGAGGGTTCGAATCCCTCTCCCTCCGCGAGTCGTAGTGGATAGGTCATCCCGACCATAGGGTCGGGCGCCGACCCGTTGACCTGCGGCCTACAACCTATGACTTACCGGGACGGCGCTCCGGCGCCGTTCTCGGAGGGGTCGCATAGTCTGGTCTAGTGCGCGGCACTCGAAATGCCGTAGGGGGCTGACGCTTCCTCGTGGGTTCGAATCCCACCCCCTCCGCCGCTCAGCGTGTGCACAAATTGGGTCTCGGTCGCGGTGTGTGCAAACGCATGACGTTTACCGCGAGAATGTGACGGCCCCCGGAGGGGTGGCCGAGTGGTCTAAGGCGACGGTCTTGAAAACCGTTGGGCTCGTTTGGGTCTCGTGGGTTCGAATCCCACCCCCTCCGCAGGTACCGTCACAACCGAAACTTGGAGAGGTGGCCGAGCGGTCGAAGGCGCTCGCCTGCTAAGCGAGTAAGGGGTTTATAGCTTCTTCGAGGGTTCAAATCCCTCCCTCTCCGCCAAGGTGGTCCCTGTCGTTTGGCGGGCCTTTGGTTCAGCCGCCAGGCCCGGCGTCGGGACCGGGATCCTCGCCGGCGGCCACGGCCGCGAGGCGGGGTAGGTAATGGGTCCAACCCATCTCTTGCATGGCGCTCTCATCGCCGGGCACTTCGCGGTGGGTGAGAACGAGCAGGGTCCCGTCAGCATCCTCGCTCAGCTCGATGTCCACGGTCGTGGATCCGGGTGGAATCCCGGGCCGGTCGACCCATCCCCATGTGAACACCACCCGCTTGTCGGGCACCAACTCGACGAATTGGCCTCGGGCGTTCATTCCGTTGCCCATCACCATCGAGAAGATCCCGCCTTTGTTCGCATCGAGGGATGCCGACGCGCCCTGCCACAGCGACCACTGCTCGGATTCGGTGAGATACCGATACACCGTCGAGGGGGAGGCCTCTATCCGCTGTTTGAGAACGATGTCCTTCATTTGTCGGACTCAGCGTTCTCGATTGTTTCGGCCAGATGTTGAAGGGTGTCGCTCCACATCGACTCGAGGATCCCCTTGTAAGGCGCAAGTGCATCCTGGTTGGCCCGGTAGAGCCGGCGATTGCCGTCCTTGCGAACTGTCACGAGGCTCGCCTCCCGCAACACAGCCAGATGCTGAGAAACAGCCCCAAACGTCACATCAAAGCGACTGGCGATGTCACTCGCCGCCATCTCCTCGTCCCAGACGAGACCGAGGATCTCACGGCGTCGCGGCTCGGCAACCAACTGAAGTGTGTCCATCGGAGCCCTATTTTAGTGGAAATTGAAACTCACGGGTGCTCATGTGATATAGTGATCACTAAAATAGGACGAGAAGGAGCGCAGAATGTCAAGATTCATGATGATCTACAAGGGCGACGCCACCGACATGGCCGACATGACCGAAGAGGAAGGCGCTGCCGTGATGGCCAAATGGGGCGTTTGGATGGAAAAGGTCGGTCCGGCACTGACCGACGTCGGTACGCCTTTCGGACCAGGTGGCTCAATTGTGGACGATGGATCAACCGGCCCCGGGATCGGTCTCACCGGCTACTCGATCGTCGAGGCAGACAGTCTGGAGCATGCCAGCGCCCTGACCGATGGTCACCCTTACCTCAGTGAAGGCGCGGGCAACTACTCCATCGAGATCTTCGAGCTGATGCCGGTCCCGTTCGAGGACTGAATCGGGGCGAGGCGCGTCTTCTCTTCGCGCAAGAGACCATATTCGAGGTGCCATTCAGGCCAGCGATTCGATCCAGTCGTTGACGGCATCGGCGAGCAGCGGGAGGGGCATTGCGCCGTTGGTGAGCATGGTGTCGTGGAAGCCCTTGATGTCGAAGACGTTACCCAAACGCTGCTCGGCATCACGACGAAGACGCATGATCTCGATCTGGCCCATCTTGTAGGAGAGGGCCTGACCTGGCATCCCGATGTATCGGTCCACCTCCTGTTCGATGGTGAGCAGTCCGATGGGGGTCCATTTCCTAAGAAACTCGATGGCCTGGCGGCGGCTCCATCCCAGCACGTGCATCCCGGTGTCGACAACCAAACGTCCGGCTCGCCAGGCGTCGGCGCTGACCATTCCGAGCCTGTCGGTGGCTGACGAGTAGAGACCCATCTCGTCGGCAAGACGCTCCGAGTAGAGGCCCCAACCCTCGGTGTGGGCGTACACCTGGGCATAACGCCGGAAGGTTGGGATCCCATCGAGTTCCGCCGCCAATGAGCGGTCGAAGTGGTGACCGGGGATCGCCTCGTGGAAGTGAATCGACTCGTACTCGAAGAGGTCGCGCTCCTCGGGTTTGTAGGTGTTGAGGAAGTAGGTGCCGGGTCGTGACCCGTCGACAGGTGGCTGCATGTAGTAGGCCGGAGGCATCGCCGGTGCTTGGCCTGCCGGCACGGGGACCACCGTGCACGGTGTGTCGGGCCGGGCGCCAAACCAATCGTCGACGGCGTTCCAGGCGCGATCGATCGCACCGCGGGCGTGATCCAGCATCTCGTCTTCGGAATTGAATCGCAGTGACGGGTCGGAGTGAAGCCGCTCGAACACTTCTTCCATGGTTCCCAGGCCAAGTGCCTCCTGTCCGATCTCCACCCACTCTGCGGCGTTGATCTCGGTGGCCCACTCGCGGCCCAAATCGTGGATCACTTGGGCTGACGTGTCGAGTTGGGTGTACTTGTGGATGAGGCTGGCGTAGATCTCTTCGCCATTTGTCATCCACACCAGACCGCATTTGTCGTCGGGGCGGGCTATGGGCGCCATGTGTTCGAGAAGACCAGCCCGATACTCGACAAAGGCCGGTCTGATGATCGAGTTGACCAGATCTGTCGCCCTCTCCAACCAGAAGTCGGCGTTGGCTCCCTCGGGCAGTTTCAACTGAAGGAAGGGGTCGTTGGAGAGATCGGATGCGAGATACCCGTCGAGCTGACCCACTACGCGGTCGACGGAGGCCCGGGCTGGTGTCATTCCATTATCTGCGTTGACTCGATGGAAACGTAGAGCGTCCCTCAGGTAATCGTCGATCTTCGAATAACGCCCGAGGAGGGCCTCTGCTTGGTCTGTTGTGGTGACAGTGTTCTCTCGGGTGTCCGAGAGGAGACGGGTGTGGGGGCCGAGGTAAGGGTCGACGGTTCCCACCAGAAACCGATGCTCGATGTCGGTGCTCCATACCCCGCACTCGTGGATGAGAAGCTGGACGGAAATCCGATCCTGTGTCGAGAGAGCACTCTGATCGATGTGGCCAGCCTCATCAGCGAGTGAGCGAAACCTAGATCCCATATCGTCCAGCCAGGCGTCGTCGAAACGTCGTAACTGGTCGTCAAAGTCGTGTTCGCCTCTGGCGGTGGCGACCGTCGGCGAGTATTCGGCGTAGGTCTTCCAGTAGCGATCGGCTACGGATTCGAGTGTCAGCTTGGGCTCCCTTGTCTGTTCAGCCACCGTACCCCCACTGTGGTGGACTTCGGACAGGTGGGGGCTGCCGGTTATCCTTTTGGCTTCCCCTGCGCTCGTAGCTCAACTGGATAGAGCGTCTGACTACGGATCAGAAGGTTGTGGGTTCAAGTCCTGCCGGGCGCGCTAGAGAATCTCCTGTTCAAGACGGTTCGCCGCCTTTGGTTGTTCCCTTGCGCAACCAAATCAGTGGCTTCTGGTCACAGAAGTTCGACGCAGAGGGAGAGATCAGTCTCGAATCCGTCCACATAACCGGCAAATAGTTTGCAGTTCTCGCGAGGCCGTGATCAGCCGCCCATAAGTGCCGTTATGTCGCTCTTGTGCTGTATCCGTGGGTCAGGTTCGGCCCGGGAGTTGTGGTTAAGAGGCTGCTGAGAGCTAACAGTGCGAGGGCATTAGGAGTAGGGGTGGAGGCCTGTGGAACCGAACGCGATCCTGGTGAGCAACCGGATTTAGGTGTTTCTCGATTCGATCAGGCCTTGAAACGGGTCGTGATCGAGGTAGGTGTCGATGGCTTCGACCGGCTTTGTTGTTTATGTGGACAATTTCGACAACAGCGACCGACAACTCCGTCCCCACACTCCCATACTCTGCTGTTATACACCCTGTTCTGCTCCCCGTAGTTTCGAGCCTCTCGACAGCCACAAACCCAACAGCAGACAGGGTCCAACCCGTGTCAACCCTCCCCAAACCACCCACGGATACAGAAGAAGAGCGCGTTATGTGCGGCTAGCGGAGGTCGGCTTAGGGTCCAACGCATAGGAGATGGCTGCTCCGCGTTCCATTTCTTCACCGGTCAGCCAGGCACGGTGGAATGGCGCCGGTTCGAGAGCTGCCTTGGTTGCGTCCAGATTGCGTTGGACCTCGATTTGATCCACTCGATCGCCTGCATATCCATCTGTGGCGACTGCATTAGCAGCACCAAACAACGTTGCAGCTCGCTCGGCTTCTCCTTGTGTAACCGCTACTGCGGCAAGGCCTCCGAGCATCGAGAAGATACCGAGATGATCTTGGAGGTCTCGCGCGATAGTCAACGCTTCGAGGAATCTGGCCTCGGCTTGCTCGATGTCGCCTTGGCCCAGGGCGGTGTATCCGAGGTTGTGTTTGACCGTGATGAAGGCCGCTGTGTCTCCGATCTCTTCATAGATGTCCAGGCTCTCTGTATACCTGTCTTGTGCTTGTTGGAGATCGCCTCTGAATCGAGCGACTTCACCGAGTGTGTTAATCGCGGTGGCGATGCCTTGCTTGCTTTTGAGTTCGGTCTGGATCGTCAGGCTCTGCTCTCCCCACAATTGCGCCTCCTCCTGGTCGCCTAGATTGAGCGCTGCTCTTGCTAGACCATGGAGGGCGTTGGCTTCTCCGGCCCGGTCGTGAACTGCGCGCCACAGTTGGAGGCTTTCGCGAAATAGTGGCTCTGCTTCTTCGAAGGCGCCCCGACGCCAGGCGAGTTTTCCTGCACCAGCTAGAGCTTTCGCGCGGACTTCAGGCGCTAGGTCTTCCCCAGCTTCAAGAACTCGTTTTAGCCATTCGCTGCCTTCGTTCAGATACCCGCGAACCTCCCAGTAACGCCATAGGGCTGCCGCAAGTCTGCCAACAACGTCGGGTTCGGAATGTAGGAGCTCCTTCATCGCCGCGCGGAAGTTCCCGTGATCGAGCCCGAGACGGTCGAGTTCCCTTGCTTGTGACGAACTGTCACCCGAACCTTGCAGCACGGGTTCGGCCTCTTCAACTAGACGCAGGTAATAACTCCCATGACTGTGTGATGCCGCTTCCTTCTCACCGGACCCAGCCAATTTCTCTCCGGCATACACGCGTACGGTTTCAAGCAACCGATATCGGGCTGATCCTTGGTGATCATCCACGACCACTAGGGATTTCTCGATGAGACTTTGCAATAGATCAAGAACTGCAGACTCGGGCATAGCATCGGTGGAGCACACCGACTCGACAGCTTCGAAAGAAAAACCCCCGGCGAAAACCGAGAGCCATCGGAAAAGTGTCGCTTCATCGGCATCAAGTAAGTCGTAGCTCCAATCCATCGCGAGTTGCAGCGTCCGATGGTGGGGAAGATCGACAGCCTTCCCAGCGGTTAGCAATCGGAACCGGTCATCGAGCCGATCAGCGATTTGTCCGACTCCCAAGACGGTTACCCGAGCCGCCGCTAGTTCTATTGCCAGTGGGATGCCATCAAGACGGCGACATATTTGGACGACAGCCGCTGAAGTCTCGACTGTGAGAGAGAAGTCTCCCTTTCGCTCCCTCGCTCTATCAACGAACAGTTCCACTGCCTCAGATGCCATGAAATCCTCTTTGGACATCCCGTCGCTCGGAACGGTAAGCCCTGGAACTTGATGAACGACCTCACCCGCCACTCCAAGCGCCTGGCGGCTGGTCGCCAGAATGCGAACATCGGGACATGCCATCAGCAGACGGTCAGCAAGCTCCGCACAGGCTCCAAGAAGGTGCTCGCAGTTGTCGAAGACAATCAACACCGACTTCCGAGCCAGATGATCAGAGATCGTGTCCACCAGCGCCGTGCCGGGTCGTTCCCTCAATCGGAGGGCCGCAGCGAGCGAATGCTGCACACCTTCAAAGTCAGATATTGATGCGAACTGGGCAAACCAAACCCCATCCGTAAATCTGTCGAGCGCCCTGGTTCCAACTTCAATGGCCAACCTGGTCTTCCCGGTGCCACCCGGTCCGACCAGTGTGATCAGCCGAGAGTCACTGAGGCGTTCGCTGATCATGATCAGCTCCTGTGAACGGCCGACAAAAGCGTTCAGCGTTGCTGGAAGGTTATGGGGCCGTCCCGACTCTGATGTCAGCGCCGGGAAGTCATCATCCAACCCGGAGATCACAATCTGAAACAGATGCTCGGCTTGTGGAAGATCCTTCAGACGATGGTCACCCAGATCACGCATGGACACACCGCTGGAAAGCCTCCGGCCGACTAGGGCAAACGTCTCAGCCGACACCAGAACCTGGCCGCCGTGACCAGCAGCAGAGATCCGAGCCGCTCGATGCACGTCCACTCCCACGTAATCGCGAGCTCCCAGAGTTCCCTCGCCAGTGTGGATGCCCATCCGGACACGAAACTCCCCACTCGCCGGCCAGACGTAATCGAAAATATCCCGCTGAATCCCAACTGCAGCTGTCACTGCATCAACGGCGTTGGAGAACACACAAAAGAACGCGTCGCCTTCGGTGTTCACAACGAGGCCACCTGCCGCAACAACACGGGACGCGATGATTTTGGAATGAGCGTCAAGCGTGTCCGAATACTGTTCGCCCAACTCATGCAACAACTGGGTCGAACCCTCAACATCGGTGAAGAGAAAGGTGACAGTTCCCGTCGGATATTCCATTAGGCAGGGCTGTTAGGTCGCAGAGACACTCAGGCTACGCCTAGCCACCATCAATCGGCGGCCGATCTCCACAGCACACAACGTCACTATCAGACCATCAACACATCCGCATAACAATCATGTCCGGCCAGAGGGGGGAACTCCAGCCACGCATAAGAGCGCATTATGTGCGGCTGCTATCGGATCATCTCGCCGAGGGCTGCGAATCTGAGCATGTGAGCCTGACCGGCGTGAAGTGCATACTCATCGACCATCTTGACGAGTGTGGCCTGAAGCGTTCGTCCGGTGCCCCCTCCGGTGGATTCGAGGGACGGCGTTGCAGATATTGCCCGGTTCGCCTTATCGACTTCCAAAAAGTACAGGTGAAGGTCCTCCTCAAGAGTCTCAAGCGAACCACCCGCATAGTCCTCTTCCCCGTAGACCATCAGGTAGTCGCCTCCACCGAATCCCCAAGCTACATAGTGATGTTCCATCTGGGTCATGTGCCGAACCAAGCCCAACACGGATAGTTCGACGGGAGGGATCGACCAGGCAACGAGCTGATCTTGAGAAAGATCACGCAACTTCCGAACGAACTCATGACGCTGAAAGTCAAGCCAAGACTCAAAGAACACCCTCGGCTCCGAACTCGGGTCCGGCTCCTCCCAAGCGGAGAAATCCACATCGCTCAGAATCTCAAGGCTCATGTCCACGACACTATCGAACCGGCATTGCGAGCCGCCCATAACCGGCATTATGTGCGGCTATGGAATAACGAAACCTCCCGCCTATCAGCCCGAAATCGGGAGACGCTTCTCCGTCAAAGTCGTCCAGTAGTCGGCACCGATGCCGAGGATGTCGTCGTTGAAGTCGAAGCCGGGGTTGTGCCAGGGCAGACCGTGGGAGCCGTCGGCCCCATTGCCTATCAGCACGTAACAACCAGGACGATGCGCGAGCATCCGCGCAAAATCCTCCGAGCCGGTGCTCGGCTCACAGTCGTCATCGACGGCCTCGTCTCCAACAACGTCGACCGCGGCCCGGACAGCCGCACCTGTCTCAACCGGCGTGTTGACCACGGCAACAAACTCGTGGCTGTAGTCGAACGAGTGACCAATCCCGCTGGCTGCGCTGATCCCGGCGACAATATCGCCCATCCGTGCTTCGATCATCCTCTGGACGCCATCGTTGAAACCACGAGTGTCTCCTTTAATCGTCACTCTCGACGGGATCACATTGCGCGAGCCGTCCGTGGTCAACTCCGTTACCGAGATGACTCCCGACTCCAGCGGGCTCAGCGACCGGGAAACCACGGTCTGCAACGCTGAAACAATCTGGGCTGCGGCAACCATTGGATCGTGGCCCATGTGCGGAGCGGATGAATGGCCGCCGCGCCCGTCCAACTCGATGACGAAGTTGTCCTCGAAGGTCATCATTGGGCCCGATCGCATCGAGAAATGGCCGGCAGGGATGCTCGGGGCGCAGTGCATGCCGTATACCTCATCGATCTGCCATCGCTCGAAGAGGCCATCATCGATCATGGCTTGGGCACCGTGTCCCTCTTCCTCATTCGGCTGAAAAATGAAGTGCACCGTCCCGTCGAATGCGCCGCTGTCGGCAAGAGTCGCCGCTGCTCCGAGCAACATCGCGGTATGACCGTCATGACCACAACCGTGGTGTCGGCCATGGATTTGGGACCGATATGGGACGTCGCTGGTGGATTGGATAGGGAGGGCATCCATATCGGCACGTAGGCCTATTCCGCGAGCGGCCGAACCTCTTCGCAAAAGACCGACGACACCAGTCACGCCAATACCCTGTGCTACTTCAACACCTACCGAGTCCAAGACCGAAGCGACTCTGGCGGCCGTCTCCTCGACAGCGAACCGAATGCCCGGGGACGCGTGAATCTCATGCCGCCAGCTCTGCATCGTCTCGCGAATACCTTCCGACCGACCTGCTCCCATGGTGATGAGAGGCTACCGACTAGCGGATGATGACCGAGGCCGCGTCGCGCCCGAGACCTACCTTCTCTGTCGGTGCCACCGACATTTCACAGGCAGGCGCAGATACCGGACTGTGGTTCCCATTGGCCACGGAAATAGCCAGCGACTGCCCGAAAGACGCCCGATCCGGCCGCCCATAAGTGCCGTTATGTGCGGGAATGGGATAGCAGCCACTCGTATACGGCTTCATCCTCAAAACAAGGCTGATGCCCCTGCGGCGCAAGCGGCCCCGAAGTGAATGTCCGGCCCAATCGGTCTTCGCCACGGAGTCGCTATCCCTGTGGCCGGCTACCTCCTCAGGTTCCTCCAGCTTCTCAAGGATGCGAGCGGTCGCTCTTTGAGGGCTTCGAGGTCGGCCATCATACGATTGGGAGGAAACGACTCCGGCGTGTTGGCCAACATCCGATCACACATCTCCGAACACCTCTCCCCCATGGCAAAGCCCCCTCCCTCGGCCATCTTTCGCATTGCCAGCAACATCCCGGCTGCAAACACTGTGAAGATGATGAGGCGTCTCATGACGACCCACCCTCGAGTCTGCGGCGTTTAGCATCGAACTCCTCATCGGTGAGTTCGCCCGCGGCGTAGCGTCTACTCAGCACTTCTAGGGCGCTTTCATCCCGTCCGAAGCTCGGTCGGGCGAAACGCCACCCGGACTGGGCCAGCCTGTCCGTCGCTGGGCGATGGATTTGATGCCCATTCGGGGTCGTAGCGTTCGAAAGAGGTCTTTCCCAACCGAGTAGTGGTGGAACTCCCCGAAGCGAAGCACTACATCCAAGAGGACGCCCCGGACGAGATCATCGCAGCCATCATCGACCGGTTCGGGTAACAATCATCAACCGTGGTTCCGCCTCCTCAACGAACCCTGTAGACGATTCCTGCAATGTGAGCTCTGAGGTCATCTCCCACCAAATGGGGTGTCACTCAATAAAGGTGCGTTCACGCTTCTCTGAATGACAGCCAACTGGGATTATCCCGGTTTCCCGCCGTATCTCCGATTTGTCAACTGGTCACTGCGAATCGGGTCGCGACGGCCTCGGTTGGGACGGCATCTCTCTGACCGCGGATCATAAGGGTGTGGGTTCAAGTCCAGTCGAGCGCGCAGACGAAACCCCTGTCTTTGCGTGGGAGTGCGGCCCCTCTATTGAGGCTTAGAGCGGAAGAGGATCTCGGCGAGTGCTCGATACCCGAACACAGGGTCCGGTCCCAAGGTCTGGATCGACACGTGGTCGGCCCCGGCGGTGAGATGCCGGCGTAAGCCTTCGACGATCTCCTGGGGAGTGCCGGCCAAGACCAGCTCATCGACGAGGTGATCGCTGCCACCGTCGCTCAGTTCGGGTTCGGTCCATCCCTCCCTCAGCAGGTTGTTGCGATAGTTCACCAGTCTGAGATATCGGCTGACCATCGTCCTACCGATCTCACGAGCCCGCTCCTGGTCGGATTCGACGACCACGGTCTGCTCCGGGGCGAGTAGCGGGCTGTCGCCGATGACCCCCCGAGCGAACCGGGTGTGGCGAGGCGTCGTTAGATACGGGTGGGCGCCTCTGGTGTGGTCGGCTGCGGCAGCCAAGACCTTGGGGCCTAGAGCGGCAAGCACGAGGTTCTCCCTTGGTACGCCCGCTGCATCGAGTTGGCCCAGGTAATCGAGAATGGTGGCAAATGGACGGCGATACTCAGAGGTCGCCTCTGGGTGCCCGATGCCGACACCGAGGAGGAACCGTCCCGGATGGCGTTCGCTCACACGGTGATAGGAGTTGGCGACAGTGCCGGCAGCGTCATGCCATATGTTTACGATCCCGGTGGCTATGGGGATCGAATCCGTGGCGTCCAGCAGCATCTCGATGGTCCGAAGGTCGCCACTCGGTGAACCGCCTAGCCAAAGAGCACCGAATCCGAGCCGCTCCACTTCTCGGGCGATCTCGGGAGTTGTCTCACCAGCGCGTCTGAAGATTCCAAACTCACCAAGTTCAATCATCATGTCCCTGCCAAGGATTCAGACCCTCAAGCCATTTCCGTTGATACGAGAGAACTTACATCGGTCGATGAGCCTCTTCGACCGGACGACTTCTCTCCTGGGTTCGGATCCCCACCGTTATGGACCAAGGGCCTGGCCCGACGGAGAAAATGGGAACCACCGAAGAGTCCCCGACTCGCGTCTCCGTCTAGCCCGACAACCCGACTTGAGCACCATTGTCAAACCGCAGTCGGTATGTGCGGGATCGCGCTATCATCAAAGGAACGTCGTGGACGCTTCCGGCGACGCTAAACACGGAAGCAGAAACTCGGTTAGGAATCTTTGGGCCTCGCCACCTTCTCGACGCCAGGAGGAAGGCAGGTCCATTTCCTATTTCTGACATACAATCTGCGTGGAGTTGGTGCTCGGTCACAGGCAAGGTCCACCGAAGGACGGGCTCCGGTCTCTTTACACGTTTAGGTTTGCCGATCCATGGAACCCTTCCTCACAGGTGTGGTCGCCGGGTACGGGATCGCCATCCCGGTCGGTGCGATTGCGATCCTCATCGTTCAGGTGGGTATCAAGTGTGGGTTTCGATGCGCTTTCGCTGCCGGAGCAGGGGCGGCCACCGCGGATCTGGCTTACGCTGGACTGGCCGTCCTCGGAGGAGCGGCACTAGCCAGGGCCGTCGACTCGGTCGGAGACTCGCTCCGAATCGTCAGTGCAATCGTCCTCGTGATCATTGCAGTCATCGGTCTCCGCAGGGCGCGAACCTCGCCCGAGGTAACCGAATTCACCTATCCCGACCGATCCGAGTTGGCCGGCACCTTTGTTCGATTCCTCGGACTCACCATCATCAATCCGACCACCGTCGTCTATTTCGCCGCCGTGATCATCGGTCTTGGTGTCGCCTCGGACCTGACTGCGGGCGCCGGGGTCGTATTCGTTCTTGGAGCCTTCCTCGCATCCCTCTCCTGGCAGACCCTGCTTGCCGTCATCGGAGGGTTTGCCGGAAATCGACTCTCCTCTCGGACGCAGACGATCGCCGTGGTGATGGGCAACCTGGTGATCCTCGCACTGGCCGCGGTGATCTTGATCTCGGAATGACGTACCGTCGCGTTCAGTGAGTGTCGCTGTGGGGCGCATGGGCATGCGCACCTTCTTCGTCGTCTGGGGAGGTCAACTGGTCTCGGTGGTCGGGTCCGGTCTGACCCGTTTCGGTGTGGCGTTCTGGGTCTTCGGCGAGACGAATTCGGTCACCTCCCTGGCCATGGTCATCCTCGCCGCTTCTGTGCCAGCAATCATCATCGGACCATTCGCCGGCACTTTTGTGGACCGTTTCGATCGTCGTCTGATCATGATCGGAGCCGACACTCTTGCCGGCATCTCGTCAGTGGCACTGGCGGTGCTCTGGCTCACCGGGAACCTCGAGCTGTGGCACATCGTCGGGGCTTCGGTGGTGGGAGCGATTGGGGAGACCTTTCAGGTGCCGGCCTATCTGGCATCGGTGACTCTGCTGGTTCCCAAGAAACAGCTCAGCCGGGCGAACGGTCTCACCAACGTCAACCAGGCTCTCGGTTTTGTTCTGACCCCGGTGTTGGCAGGGCTGTTGATAGCAACAATCGGGTTGGGCGCCATCCTCATCATCGACGTGGCTACCTTCGTTGTGGCCGTTGTGACCCTTTTGGTGGTGCGGTTCCCTGATCCAGAACCGAGCGAAGCCGAGGACGAGAGGACATCGTTTATCGGTGAGACCGTTGATGGTCTCCGCTACCTCACCGGGCGGATCGGTCTTCTCCTCTTTCTGTTTTTGGCTGCGATTCTCAATTTTCTCCTCGGATTTCACAACATCCTTGTGTTTCCGCTGCTCCTCTCTTTCACCACCGAAGCCGTTGTGGGGTCGGTGTTCTCAACGGTGGGCATCGCGATGCTTCTGGGCAGCATCGTGGCCAGCAGTTGGGTCGGGCCGAAACATCGAATGCGGTTCATGCTGGCGTCGATGGCTGTCGGCGGTATGTGCGTTGCGCTCTCCGGCTTCCGGGCGTCCGGGATATGGATCGCTGCCTGGACGATGGGGCTGATGGCCCTTGTCCCCCTCATCAGCGCCACGAGCCAGACATTGTGGCAAACCAAGGTCGCTCCCGACTACCAGGGGAGAGTGTTCGCTACGCGTCGAGTCATTGCCACCATGGCGACACCGATCGCATACATCCTCGCGGGCCCACTCGCCGACGGCTTCTTTGAGCCACTTCTCGCCGACGACGGCGCGCTTGCCGGGTCAATCGGACAAGTCATCGGCACGGGCCCGGGACGGGGAATTGGCTTCATGTATGTGCTCATGGGACTGGGTCTGACAGTCGTCTCCCTGGCCGGCTTCGCCGTCCGACCCCTGCGAAACGTGGAAACCGACTTACCAGACGTAATCGCCGACACTCCTACGCCGGAAACACTTCAGGACAGTTCATAGCGCAACCTCGAGAAACTCGTCGCCACATTTGCCAGCTCACGGGGTCACTCACTCGTGGAGCGCACAGGATTTCACCTGGTTATGGCAACAGCGGTTGGTCCGTGACCCCTAGTGTCGGGGCCGGTATGTGTTGTCACAACGAAGGAGGCATATCGTGGTTACCGAGGCCGAGTTGTACCCAGCCCGGTTGGACATCGACTATCCGGAGAGACTTGACCGGTTCTCGACGTTCTTCCGGTTGATTTGGGCCATCCCGATCCTGATCATCGTGTCGCTGATCTCGGCAACGTCTGGCTCGACCGTGACAACTGTGGTCGTCACGGAGGCCGGCAAAGTGGTGACTCAGGCCACGGAGAGCGGTGGGGGGATCGCCGCCGGACTCTTTGCTGCGACGATGCTGATGATCGTGTTTCGGCAGCGGTATCCACGTTGGTGGTTCGACTTTGGACGAGAGTTCGCTCGTTTCATAATGCGAGTCGGCGCCTACCTGGCACTGCTCACCGATGAGTATCCCTCGACCACCGATGAGCAGTCGGTGCATGTCGAAATCGACTACCCCGATGTCGAACAAGACCTCAATCGTTGGCTGCCTTTGGTGAAATGGCTGCTCGCCATCCCCCACTACATCGTGCTCGCCGTCCTGGCAGTCGGCGCCATCTTCGCGATCTTCATTGCGTGGTTCGCTGTGCTGTTTACCGGCCGTTACCCACGGGCACTCTTCGACTATGTGGTCGGAGTCGGGAGATGGGTACTTCGAGTGCAGGCTTACGCATCCTTGCTGGTCACCGACCGATACCCACCCTTTAGCCTCAATTGAACTGAAAACAGCAACCTTCCAACGAGGAGAACACAGTGAAGGCGAAAACCAAGTCCAAGAGTCTGCAATGGGCCCTCCTTGCTATTGTCCTGCTGCTCGTCCTGTCGGCATGTGCCGCTGGAGCCAATCCGGCCGTTGATGTTCCTTCGGCGGAGGGAGAGTTGGCGGGTTTCTGGTTAGGGCTATGGCAGGGAATCATCGTCCCGATCACCTGGATCATCTCCCTGTTCTCAGACACCGTGAGCATCTATGAGGTCCACAACAACGGTGGTTGGTATGACACCGGGTTCCTACTCGGTGCCGGGTTCTTCCTGGGTGGTAGCGGAGCAGGCTCAAGAGGGGTGAGACGACGCTGACGACCGATCAGATCATGGGCCCCCCACATTGCGGAGAGTGCGGGGTGATGAGTGTGTGGCACTCGTCACCCCGCTCTGTTTTGCTAGAAGTTGGACGAGCTGTGATCGGATCCCGTGTCTGAGGGACTGGCGTATTTGGCCCACCATTTCTTTGCGGTGTCTATCCCGCCGACACCGAAAGCGATGGCCAGGGCGATCATGGTTGAGCCGATCACGATCTTGACGACGTCTTCGGCGAAACTCACCCGGAGGATGTCCATGGCGAACAACAGTCCGAAGAGGATCACTCCGATGTGAACCACATATGTCAGCCAGGGGACGTTCTGTTCGTCGGCGAAGG
>Ga0255053_10000067_pt1 | contig 47389 bp, 38 predicted proteins | sample JV7_2_22_MG_FD_188635 | JGI IMG/M metagenome (GOLD analysis project Ga0255053, IMG submission 188635) | Seawater microbial communities from Jervis Inlet, British Columbia, Canada - JV7_2_22 | ecosystem: Environmental > Aquatic > Marine > Inlet | place: Canada: British Columbia | collected... | reverse complement strand
CAGGCGGTCCGATGCAATCCCCAATCCCCTACGCTGCCCAATTGTATAATGGATGATCCCTCGATGCCTTCCCAGAAGATTTCCATTTTCATCCATAATATCGCCGCCCTTCACCTCTTCCCCGCTGAAAAGAACCGCATAGTCATTTCTAGCAACAAAGTCCTGGCTTTCCGCCCTGTAGGCTGTTTCCAGTTCCATGGACTGTGCAATTTTTCTGACCTGGGCTTTGGTGTATTCGCCAAGGGGAAAGAGGATACGGGAAAGCTGCTTTCGAGTTAATCGATAAAGAAAATAGGTCTGGTCTTTTGACTGGTCTTCAGCCTTTTTCAACAGAAATCTTCCGCCGGTTTTTGCCAGCTTTGCGTAATGTCCGGTGGCAAAAAACTGAAAACCCACTCCTTTTTCCATCGCCTTTTCCAAAAGCAAGCCAAATTTAATCCTTTGGTTGCACACCACGCAGGGATTCGGTGTTCTCCCCAGAAGGTACTCATGTTTGAAATATCCGATAACATGCTTTCTGTACGCTTCTCTCAGGTCAAAAGTGTAATAGGGAATGTCAAGTCTTTTACAGATCTGAGCGGCCGCTTCAACATCCTCTGTTTCCCCCGGACCATAACATCCGTGTCTACCAATCTCCTTGAATTCCCCATAACCATCAAATATTTCCATGGTGACACCGATCAGGTCATAGCCTTTTTCTTTGAGCAGTACCGCAGCAACCGAAGAATCGACCCCTCCGCTAAGCCCGACGGCAACCTTTATTTTGTCACGCGATGTTACCATCTTAAAACGCATCAAGAAACATGATTTTTTTCTCTGTCCCATGTCGGTGGGTAACACGGGCGGTATCCCAAACAGTTGATGTGGTATAAGCGACCAGTTTCCCGAGTGCGGTCTTTAAATCGTTTCCCTGAAGAATCACAGTGGGGCCGGAAAAGTCAAACGGAACAAGGAAGTGATCGCTCTGTTTCCAGAGATTCCTCAACACGTTGCATTCATTTTCATTGCGTGCGACAATCACCTTGTCGCCATTTTCCAGTCGAAAATGTCTTCCTGTTTTAAGAAGGGGGATATCTCCCATGGATGGGTTTTTTGTGAAAAAAAAATAATCGCGTATTCTCTCTGAAAAATTTTTGTCGGTCAAAAGACAGCCGCCTGCCGGACAGGGATAATCACGAATACCCTTCTCAGCGGCAAGGAAGATCTGAGTTTTCCTTGACCGCCCGGTAATCGCCAACAATTTATTCCTATCCACCCACCCTTCCCGCTCCGGAACTGTCGGTTCAAAATGTGCAGCCGAGAGGGGCCGCAAAAGATACTCCGGAAAACCGGATTCTGCCGCGATCATCTGCATCGCCCGCTTATGTTGGGACATGGGACGCTGGCCCAGGACTTCACCGGTAAACATAAAATCTGCACCTATTTTTTGCATGTATTCGCCGGCTTTTTTTATTTTCATGATCCTGCAATCGATACACGGATTCATCTGGGATCCATACCCGTGTTTCGGATGCTTCACCATATCCAGATATTCAGCGCGCAACGCGATTTGCTTAAGTGATACGCCGCCCAGTCCTTTTACGGCCGTGACAGCCGCTGCACATCCTGCTTTCTTCGGTGTACAGTTGCAAAAGGAGGAGGTAAAGTTGACGGCACATACCTCAATCCCTTGCTCCAGCATGAGTTTGGCGGCAAGCGTGCTGTCGAGTCCACCGGACAACAGACCGACCGCTTTGATCTTTATTCTTGCTGCGTGCATCGGTTACCTAATCGAAAAAAAACTCCTGCATTTCATTTGAGAAAACTGGAAGCTATTTCAAAACGCAGAAATTTTGCTTTTAGTTATCGGAATACCATTTTGGTTGTTTTTAATCGAATTAGGCAACATATTAAACATTAAAACGCTATTTGTAAACTCCATTGTCCGATCAAATCAAGGGATGGAGCTAGGACCGAATCAACTTCGCCACGGGAATAGGAGTCTCACCACTCGAACCCGATGAAGAGCGTTGGTCCCTTGAAGGTAAGATCGATTTCCAGGGGCAGGCTTTTAACTTTTGCATCAATATTGATTTGTCGATACCCGGCGCCGATATGGAATCGAGGTGTAATTCTGGCCAACACAGACACCTCTAATTCAAGATAATCGGCCTCCACATCACTAATTTCCCAGGCGCCGCCCAGCAGTGAAGCACGCAACCTGAGAAATGAAAAAGGATCACTCTCTACAAAACCTCCAAAAAACAGCAGGCCGGTATCGGCATCCGCTTTTGCAGACCCACTTGTACCAGAGGCGGCTTTTGCCTCGATGGCGAGATATTCCCCTCCGATCATCAACCCGCCGTGGAATGCTTCAGGGCCGATGTTAAAACGATAAAGACCTTGCATCACGGTCATCTCGATGGAACTTGAAATATTCTCATTTATGGTAAACTCCTCATCCCCGAAATGAATGGTACGATCGATGGCATTGCTTGCTGAAGCGTCCAGTTTGAAAATGGAGAGGCCGAACTGATGGGTGCTACCCATAATAACCCGGACGCCGGGAACCGTTTCCATGTCTCCGTATCCAAAATCATCCTCTAGATCTATCTTTGTCCCTTCAAGGCCATCGATGCCGACCGAAGCCTGACCTTCGGGTTTCATTAACCAGAGAAATCCCTCTATCTCCACCAAAGCCCAGGCCGGAACTGAACAAAATATCCAAACAACACAAATAGCCATTATTTTATGCATGAGATATTCTCCTCCTTTTCATTGGTTCCGATATTTGAGAGGGGTGCTTCATAGCATATGTTTTCCATCACATAAATGTTTATTTATTTGATCGTCCAAAACGCCGTTGATGAATCGAGTAAATAAGGGGAACGCTTTCAAAACCCAGTGTTTTCGCTTTTGGTTTTGAAACCGGTTGTGGACATTTTTGAATAGATATGAATAATATCGACCATCATTTAATTTAGCAATTTTGCCCCGAGATGTTCAATATCTCAGAAACCGCATGTAAAAAACAATGGTGAAGAAAATTTTCGTTGGCATTTTGATTCTGCTGGGTTCAGCCGCAGTATATGTTTGTTATGACTGGTATAAAAAGACATACGATGCGGATCCTGAATCAAGTATAACCTATTATTCGTGGTACGATCGACTAGGAGTTCAACACTTCACAGACACGATACCACCGGAGAGCGCAAAAAGAGTTAAAAAATTAAAAGGCTATAAATATATCGCTCCCCCTTTTGTTGTCAGCATAAAAGCAACAACCTTTCGCTTTTATCACCGGCTAAAATCCTCTGTTTCTCAAATCTTCACTCCCAAATCCAAGAATAAAGGAAAGAAGCGCTAATTACAGCTTTGGAGCCTTTGCGCCAAAAAAATCAGCGCTCCCTTTTATCGATCGGGATATACTTCATTTTTTTAGACCCCATGTAAATCTGACGGGGCCGGCCGAGCTTCCAGTTGGGGTCATCCGCACTCTCCTTCCACTGGGCGATCCACCCCGGAAGTCGACCGATAGCAAACAGGACTGTAAACATATTGGTGGGTATGCCGATGGCACGAAGAAGGATGCCGCTGTAAAAATCGACGTTTGGATAAAGATTATGTGAAATAAAATAATCATCCGTCGATACAACCTCTTCCAGTTCCTTTGCAATGTGGAGCAAAGGGTCTTGGATATTGAGCTTTTTTAGAATCTTACCACAGGTCTTTTTCATAATCTTGGCACGGGGATCATAGGTTTTGTATACCCGGTGGCCAAAACCCATCAGCCGAAAGGGATCTTTTTTGTCCTTTGCCCTTTTTACCACTCGAGTCACGCTGCCACCTTTTTCAGCAATGTCGGAAAGCATTTCGATAACCGCCTGGTTGGCGCCCCCGTGCAGGGGGCCCCATAGGGCTGCGATGCCCGCAGAAATGGCAGCATAAAGATTAACCCGCCCGCTTCCCACCAACCTCACCGCCGAAGTTGAACAGTTCTGTTCATGATCGGCGTGTAAAATCCAAAAAGTGTCCAATGCCCTGACAAGGTCCTTATCGATAATGTAGGGTTTGACAGGATTGTCGAACATCATATTCAGAAAGTTTGCACAATATGACAGATCTGGACGGGGATAGACCACTTTATGTCCCCTAGAAATTTTATTCGACATCGCAGCAAGGGTGCGAATTTTTGAAATCAAGCGTGTCACCGTTATATTGATCTCCTCCTCCACCGTCTGAAGCTCCGGATAAAAGCTCTTCAATGCGTTAACCATCGACGAGAGAATTCCCATGGGATGGGAACCCCTCGGAAAATTTTGGAAGAAAAACTGCATGTCCTCATGCATCATCGATTGGTCGTTCAGAAGAACAGAAAAGCGGTTCAATTCCTTTCGAGTGGGTAAGACACCATTGATCAAGAGAAATGCCGTTTCTGTAAACGTGGACCGCTCCGCGAGTTGCTCAATCGGAATTCCACGGTATCGGAGGATGCCCTTTTCACCATCCACAAAGGTAATGGCGCTGGCACAGCTCCCTGTATTGGCAAATCCGGTATCGAACGTGATCAATCCGGTCTCTTGCCGCAGTGAAGTAATATCGATGGCCTTCTCATTTTCCGTACTGGTGATTAGGGGAAGCCGATAAGTTTTTTTCCCATAAACAAGCTTTACATATTCACTCATATTGCACCTCAAGCATGTGTCTGGTGGTCTATTTTTTTGGAAAAGGTTTTTGTTCCGAGAGGGATCTGACCCCGAAAAATTTTTTTATATGTCATAAACATTAAAGAGAGTCAACACGAATGGCGAGTTTATGAAGAGCCCTGTGGCCTTCTTTTTTTTAAAGATAATTTTTCTCTATCTTCTTGACATCCGGTAAAGTATTTTATATGAGCACATTAACTAAATTTTCAGCAACTGAACATAGCCTAAAATAATGCAATGTAACCGTCGTTATTTCCTTAAATTCGGAATCTTTTCTGTGATGGCTTCTTGCCAGCCGGCTCTCGCACTTGCACACGCGAAACGGTCTTTGCCTTCCCGCAGATCGCTTTCCTTTTATAATACACAAACCGCCGAAAGCCTTTTTGTCAACTATTATAGTAAAGGAAAGTATCAACTGAATGCGCTGGAGGAGATTAATTATACCCTGCGCGATCACCGTACCGGAGAGATCAGGCCGATAGATATCCGGCTCCTTGACCTACTTTGCGCCATTTCACTGAAACTCAAGACACGTTCACCCTTTCATGTTATTTCCGGATACCGCTCACCATCCACAAATGCCATGCTGCGCAAGAAAAGCCGGAGAGTGGCTAAAAATAGCATGCATGTAAGGGGAAAGGCGGTTGATATTCGCCTACCGAAGTTCAAAACCGCTCTGGTGCGAAGGACAAGCATGGACCTAAAACAGGGGGGAGTGGGATATTATCGACGGTCAAATTTTGTGCATGTCGATGTCGGCCGAATCCGGTACTGGTGATGCCCAAACCAAGGTGCGAAACTTGAGTTAATAATAAATTTTCACACCCTTGGCGGTCTTTCCTTTAGCGCTTTATCAAGCGGCCTGTCACGGTCGTAAATATCATCTCGAAAGTGAATTTCCCCGGCTTTATCCACCCAGGCAGTCCAGTAGAGCAAATGAACGTTGAGCGGCTTGGGAATCCCAATCGATCTGTTTTTACCGTGATTAATTGCGGCCATAATCTTTTCTTTTGTCCAATTTGAACCATCTTTTAACAGATAGGCTGCAAGCTCTATAGGCTTTTCAGCACGGATGCAGCCGGAGCTGAAACTTCGGATGTTTTTTTGAAATAATTCCTTACTCGGCGTATCATGGAGGTATACGGAAAACTTATTGGGAAACATGAATTTCAAACGTCCGAGCGCATTTTGAACCCCGGGTTTTTGAACCAGTTTATAGCGAAAGCTCCGGCGGTTTACTTTCGACCAGTCTATGGACTCGGGATCTATCGGTGGGGCGCCGTTTTGCCAGTTCGCATATAGGGCCATATTTTGTAGGGACAGATAGTTGTGGTTTTCACGAAGTTTAGGCAGGATGTCCTTCACGGCGATACTCATCGGGACATTCCAGAAGGGATTCAGTACAAGGTATTTCATTTTTGAGCTAAAAACAGGTGTTCGCCGGTAAGTTCTCCCGACTACGACCCGCATGTCCATTACGGTTTCCCCATTTTCAATGAGGCTTAATTTAAAGTCCGCTATGTTGACCAGGATATACCGTTGACCGAGGTTTCGGGGAATCCAGCGCCAACGTTCCATGTTCAATTCGATCTGTCGTGCACGAATCTTTGCCGGAACATTCAGGGCAGCCCTTGTTTTTGGCCCGACAATGCCGTCACTCTTTAAACCATGTTTTTTTTGGAAGCTGCGTACGACCTCGTCCAGTTGCTTGTCAAAAATTTGATCATTTTTCTCTGCCACAAATTTTGAGTCATCGAAAAACAACATTCGCTTGCGGAGCTCTTCAACGCGGTCTCCTTGATCCCCTTTTTTCAGACTCGATCCGGAAACGAGATGCGGCCAGCCGCCATTTTGCATAATCCTTCTGTAATGTATCAGCATCCGCCCGAGTCCCGTATACCCTGGATGAGAAGGCTTGAGTTTGTTTAAAACCTCTTTTATTTGATTTGAATCGAGGGCGGCCTGAAGAATATCGACCAGGTGTGCGTCATGTGTAGAGATAAACCAGCCCGTATGGATCGTTTCGGGGTTGACCCGACCCGCCAGCAAGTGAGAACTGTACATGAGAAAAGCGTCGGTTAGAAGTAGATCGAAGTCTGCCATATCTTCCGGAGAATGCGGTATTTTCTTTAAATGTCTATCCTCTGCTTCGGCTAGTAACGTTTTAATTTTGGACAGATGATAATCTCCGGAGTTCAGCCCCTCCTGATTTGCCTCCTCAATCTTCGCAATCAGCACTTTTGCCTGTGGGAAAAAACCGTTCTCTGTAATCCATGCGGGTCTAAAACTTCTTTGATGATAAAACCGAGGAATGACTGAAATGCCACAAATGATTTCGCCCTGGCATACAAACCTTTTTTGACGATCAGCGGACCCGATCCCTGTACGCAAATGGGTTGCGATCGCCTCTGATAAGGTCTCGGCCGCCCAGACCGGCCGGGTCGTTGTCTGCTGGAAAAAAATGATAAACAGACTCCATAGAAAAAATAAGACCACTGCACGTGTCTTTGAAAATTTTTGTCTTTCTCTCATTCGGTTATATCTCTATTTTAAGTTTCGCCTCTAGCTGCAAGCGCAGGCAGCAGGTGCGGGATGGCCGATCTACTATCTCTTGCGATAGTTCTCTTCAAACGTCTTAACCAGATTGGTCATGGCCACATAAAAGGGTGTTGGAACTCCCTTCGCACGACCATAATCTACGATCTTTCCTCCTAAAAAATCAATTTCTGTCGGTTTTTTATTTTCGACGTCATGGCACATGGAGTCTTTGTGGCTGCCGACCTTATCTAAGTATCCGAGGGTCTGTTTAAGATAATCTTCTCCCAAGTCGTAACCGACAGCCTTTGAAACAGCCATGGCTTCCTGAAAACAAGCATTTGCTATTTCCCTTGTGGGGGGAAAATCCAAAGCCTCTTTTATGGTCAGGTCGGTAATCGCACAAATGGAGGCCATGGTGCATTTCATGATCATTTTTTTCCATATATAACGCTTGATGTCATTGACAAAATCGGTCTCCAACCCGCAATCGGTGAGAATTTTGGCAATCTGAACCCCCAGTTCTCGATTCTTTTGAGCAAATCCACCCATATGGTTGGGCCGATTGAAAAAGGCCGCTGTCGCGACCCCTGGACTTTTCAATGAAACCCCAAAATTTAGTGATATTCGGAAGACGGCTTCAAGACCGAATCTGCCCGCCACAAGGTCTTCTGTCCCCAGACCATTTTGCGTGGGAATAATCTTCATTCCGGGTCGATAAATGTTCTCAAGTTCCTCAAGGACTTCTTTGAGGTGAAAGGTTTTTGTGGAAAGAAAAATGAGCGTGGGATTGAAATGACCCAACGCGCCAATCTGGTTACGATAATTTTTAACCGTTCCCTTCAAAGTCAAGGCTCCTGAAACGTTGAGGCCTTCTTTTTTGAGTATCTCACCCTGTTCAGCGCTGTGACCGACAAGAACGGTTTCAGGGTATTTGTCGAGCAACGCCGCCGCCAGGACGCAACCGGCAGCCCCAATCCCCACAACCGCCATCCGGTGGTCTTCCATGTTTTTTCTCCTTTTTCAGCCGATCTTTCTATCTTTGAATATTGATTTGAAACAAATGCCTGTCTTCCTCATAATAAGGCAGGTAAAGGCTTTCATCAAGGTCAAGTCATATGAGGGATGTCTTTATAGAGTAGCAGTGGGGTTCTGACCGGACATCTTCTGCAAATCATTTAGGTATGATTTGATCAAATGTATCGTTTCATCTTCAGATGCAATGCGCTTTATCGATTCTCGAAACTTGCTGCTGCCCGGGAGCCCTTTTACAAACCAACCGAGACGGCTGCGCATCATATGACACCCCCGCTTTTCACCCTGGCATCTTATGGTGGATTCCACATATTGTTTCATCATTTCGAATCGCTGATCAAAGCTCACAGATGGAATTTCCCCATCCAGAAAACAGGCCAATATTTGTGAAAATAACCATGGATTTCCGATTGCCCCCCGGCCGATCATCATTCCGTCGCATCCGGTCGTCTTTTGCATCAAAATCGCATCCGCCGCCCCTTTGATGTCTCCGTTTCCAATGACCGGAATGGATATCGCTCTTTTTATTTTTCTGATAATGGACCAGTCAGCGGTTCCCCCAAACCCCTGGGTAGCGGTCCGCGGATGGACAGTGACAGCATCCACTCCGCATGCATCAGCGATTTCAGCGATGCGAAGGGCCTGGTCACCGGAACTGTCCCATCCGGACCTCATTTTTACCGTCATGGGAATGGTTATCGATTTTCGAACTGCCTTTATCAGCGCCTCCGCCTTTTTGGGCGTCTTCATCAAAGCGGCGCCCGCTCCGGTTTTGATCACCTTTTTGACCGAGCAGCCAAAGTTAATATCGAGTATGTTGGCACCTTTTGATTCAACGATACGGGCCGCTTCAGCCATGATGTCAGGATCCGCGCCAAAAATCTGAATGGAGAGCGGTTTTTCTTTTGGATCACTGCATAGCATCTTTTCGGTCTTTTCCGATTTTTGAATCAGGCCATGGGCACTGACCATCTCCGAACAGACCAAGGCACATCCCATCCCCCTGGCCAATAACCGAAACGGAAGGTTGGATATTCCGGAGAGCGGCGCCATAACCAGGTTATTATCCAAAAAAAGGGCCCCGATTTTCATTCATACACCTGTTAGCTGATGTCTTCTAAATGGAGGGGTTTGCATAACAGAAAAGGCAGTTATGATGGCATGGTTGCAGGTGATAAGATCCAATATCAACAGAGACCATACATCCGCACCCATCTTTTATCCGCTGACCCGCATCTTTTTTCAAAGATAGACGTCCGCCAAAAATTTTGACAAGCAGATCGTTTGGGATGCAAGCACTTTGTGTGATGGCCGAGGAAGCGGGAAGAACATTGATGATCCTTTTTTCACAACAGGTCTGAAGCTGTATGTTTTTTCCTTTAAGCTCCTGTTCCATCGCCAGCATCACCTTTTTTTTCTTTTCGATGCCAGGATCAACAAATGAAAATCCGGGTATGGATTCGTGTATTTTTCGGACCCGTTTTTGAATCTTCGGATAATCATCCATAAAACTGGTGATACACCTTGAGATTCCGTTTTGGCCGGCCTGACAGGCGATGCGCGAAAAGTCATCGAGATTGTCCCGTATCCCCCCTTTTTCCGTCTGATAGAAACATATGGGATCAAATCTCCAGTTAACACTCTCAGGGGTAAAACGATCCGTCAAGACTGCCAGTTGATCGAGGCGTTTATCCAAGGGTGGAACATTCGGCTCAAGCCAGGGAGAATCCGAGTTGAGGGTGAAGTTAAAAAAGAGATGGTATCCCATTTTTTCCAGTCTAGTGCCAAGCCCTTCTTTTATAAAGGGCCCGAAATTTTTTGACCAAAATACGATGGTGTGGACTCTTTCGGGTGTTGATGGCAGGTTAGATACACGCCTGTTGTAGGGATTGGTAATCTTAAAAATTCCCTTTTCGATCTGCTTCATAAACCATTTCATATAGAAGGCAGGGATATCCGTCCTTCTAGACGCAGAAATTACGATCCGAGTGGAAGATTCCATCATCTATTTTTTTTCATATCTGTCAGTGATATCACCTTTGCGGAGCGCGAATTCTTTTTCACAAGATTTTTTTTCAAAAGGAGATCTTCCTCTTCTGCATTTTCCGGACATACCACCCTTTCCAACTTCATTTTTTTCCCACCCATGGTAAAGGTATCACCGTTAATATAGGAATCTCTTAAAATCCAAGTTACGGTCTGAAGGGGTAGCTGCAAAATGAGCAGTTTTACATGGTACCAACCTGCTTTGATATCCGGAGAGATCTCCTCAATTCTGGCAAAAACAAGGGGGTTCTCTTCAACATATAGGAGTACGATATCGTTTTCCTGTGACATCTTTTGGATCACCTCGTTATCGGGGCCCGGTCTGAACAGGATTAAAAACGGTTTCATCCATGCTTTTGTTCAAACGCTCCCATAAAATCGACAAGGGCGGCAACCGCCTCAAGAGACGTGGGATTGTAAATCGATGCCCGGCACCCGCCGACGGATCGATGTCCTTTAAGACCACCCAGACCGCTTTCAACGGCGTTTTTGACAAATGCCGCCTCCAAATCTTCATTGGGTAACCGAAAAGTAATGTTCATCATTGAACGGCTTTCAGGCATTGCCGTACCTTCGTAAAAGCCGCTTTCATCTATTGCCCTGTATAAAAGCCCCGCCTTTTTGCGATTGATTTCTTCCATTTTTTCAATACCGCCGACGGTTTCCTCCAACCACTTCAGCACCAGTTGGATCACATAAATACCAAAACAGGGCGGTGTATTATACAGCGAGTTTTTTTCAGCAAAAGTGGTATACTTGAGCATCGTCGGCAGGTGATCGGGTATCCGTTCGAGCATGTCGTCTCGAATAATGACCATACACACGCCTGCAGGCCCCATATTCTTCTGAGCACCGGCGTAGATCAGTCCGAATTTTTCCACGCCAAAGGGCCTCCAAAAAATATCGGATGACATGTCTGCTATCAGTGGCACATCTTTTGTATCCGGAAACGACGACCATTGGGTTCCCTTAATGGTATTGTTTGATGTGATATGGCAGTAAACGGCATCGCTGCTGAATTGAATTTTCTTCGGGATATAAGAAAAATTTTTATCTTCCGAGGAAGCGACCACCTTTATGCGTTTGTGCTGCATCCGTGCCTCTTTAATCGCCTTTGTTGACCAGGTTCCGGTATTTATGTAATCCGCCGAGTTTTCCCCATTTAAAAAATTCATAGGGATCATGCAAAACTGCATGCTGGCACCCCCTTGGAGAAAAAGGACATGAAATTTTTCGTCAAACTTTAGAATGCGCCTGACCCTTGTGATGGCATCACCTATAACATTTTCAAACCATTTGGATCTGTGACTCATCTCGATAATCGACATCCCGGACCCTGTAAAATTGAAAAACGATTCCTGTATTTCTTCCAAAACAGGAAAAGGAAGGGCAGCGGGTCCTGCATTGAAATTATATATTCTGTTTCTCGCCATCGATTTCCTCCATTTTGAATCAAAACTCATGCGTCAAGTTTCCCAGGACCAATCCACCGGATCGTCGGGTCCGGGTTCATCCTTCATATGTTCAAAACGCATCCATCTATTCAGATCTAAGAAATATGTCAACGGGTATTTTGGACAGATCCCGATGACGCTTCGTATTGACAAATAACCTTGATTCAAAATAAACCCTAAAAATAAAATCGAGGGACGCTATTCGAAAACCTGTTCAATCGGCATCAAATCCCTGAAGCCGATCCGGTAATATAAGTGGAAAATCTAAAAAAAGAAAGATGGCGGAAATGAAAATCTACAACTTCCCTTCAAAAGAGGCTGAAAAAAGGCTTTCAGCCATTATCAACCGGGGTCTCGGCTTCAAAAAGAAAGACTTTTTCGAGGTTAGCCGCATCCTTGATGATGTCAAAAAAAACGGCGATCGGGCACTGGTAAAATATATTCGGCGTTTTGATTCCCCTAGCATGACCTTAAACACCTTGAAAACTACAGAAGAAGAGATGGATAACGCTGCATCTTTTACAGACCGGTCATTTAAACAGGCTTTAGGTCGTGCGGCATCCCAAATAACGGTGTTTCATCAAAAACAACAGAAGATGTCATGGATTGATACGGATAGACCCGGGACCCTGCTTGGACAGCTGATCAATCCGGTCGGATCAGTGGGGATATATGTTCCAGGTGGAAGGGGGGGAAAGACCCCATTGGTCTCATCAATACTGATGTGTACCATTCCGGCCAGAATAGCCGGTGTAGAAAAGGTGGTTATGGTAACGCCGCCAACTGCGGAGGGAGGTGTAAATCCCCATCTTCTTGTCGCTGCAAAGAAAGTCGGAATTCGTGATGTCTATAAAGTCGGAAGTGCCTGGGGAATCGCCGCATTGGCCTTTGGTACAGAGACGGTCCCGAAGGTGGATGTGATTGCAGGGCCCGGCAATATTTACGTCTCTCTGGCAAAAAAAATAGTGGCAGACCTTGTCGGCATAGACTTGATCGCCGGGCCAAGTGAAATTCTGATTATCGCTGATCGGACCGCTAATCCGGAATTTACCGCTGCGGATCTTCTTTCCCAAGCAGAACATGATCCCTTGGCTTCAGCTCTGTTGGTGACCAATTCCCATGAAATCGCTGACGCGGTTGCTTTGACTGTAAGGGCGCAGCTAGAAAATCTTTTACGCAAAGAGATCGCTAAAAAATCGCTTTCCCGGTATGGCGGTATCCTGGTGGTACCTGATTTAGATAGCGCTATGGCAATTTCAAACCGCATTGCACCGGAACATCTTGAATTGCATATCAAGGATCCTTTTGACTACATCGGACAAATCCGTAATGCGGGCGCTGTGTTTGTCGGAGATTATACCCCTGAATCGGTTGGGGATTATATGGCCGGGCCAAACCATGTGCTCCCCACTGCCGGTACGGCGAGATTTGCTTCAGGCCTTTCGGTGGACCACTTTATCAAGAAAACAAATATCCTTCACTACTCCCGTTCTGCCTTCAATCAGGAGGCAAAAGCGATCATCCGCTTGGCTGAAATCGAAGGGCTGGATGCACATGCGCAATCCATCAGGGTCCGCCTTCAACAACGTAAAGGTAAGAATAGCTGATAGTTTCTGAAACCGAAACAAAAAGGGTAGAGTTACTTGAACACCAGAATGATACTTGCTGATTAAATGGGGAGATGGAGCGAAGGGGTTGAATCGATCAGCTTTAGGAAGTGGCCAACCAGCTATTGGGAGGAGCCATTGAGTAAAGCAAAGCCGTTCAGTATTTCCAAACAACCGGAGGTGGATCATTATTTTCATCCGGACTTATACGGCTATCGGCCCGGAAAGCCAGCGATCGAGGCCGTGGGTGTGACGCGTAAAAGATGTTGCGCTACAACTGGGTTGTTGATCTTGACATCAAGGGGTTCTTTGATAACATCGACCATGAGTTGTTGATGCGTGCGATTCGCAAACACACGGATAACAAATGGCTATTGCTTCATATTGAGAGGACGCTTTTTCTGGCGTGGGGCCGGTTGACAGATGTTCGAGAGTGTGCGAGAATACAACCAATATAGAACATAGAGCAGTTCGTATACAGCGCGCCGGGGATAGAGGGCACCATGCTCAAGAAAGCACGGCAGGAACAAATCATTCAACTGCTACAGTCGAAGGGAGCGGTGGAGGTGAGTCAGCTCTGCCGGATCTTCGGCACGGCCGAGATGACGATCCGGCGCGACCTCGACGAGTTGGCAGCTCAGGGCGTCGTCGGCCGAACGCATGGCGGTGCGGTACTTTCAGAAAACAACCTCCTCATCGAGAGGCCCTTTGACGTCAGGCAGGCGCAACAATGCGCTGCGAAACAGGCCATTGCCAAAGCAGCGGCAGGTATGATCAAAGAGGGATACAAGATCATTCTGGATTCGGGCACAACGACATTTGCTCTGGCAAAGATGGTCGACAACTCGAAACGCATCATCGCGGTGACCAATGCCATCAATATCGCCGGTGAACTGATTGCACGAACGAACGTCTCCGTCCTGGCCGTGGGGGGATCGCTGCGAGCCAATACGTTGTCGTGCGTGGGGCATATTGCCGAGAACACGATGAAGGAAATCAAGGTTGACTTGGCGTTTCTCGGTGTAGGCGGGATTGGCGAGGATGGCAGTCTGACCAATGCGAGCCCGGTGGAAGTCGGGATCAAACGAGCCATCATGGCGGCGGCCAAACAGCGCGTCGTGCTTGCCGACTCATCAAAAATAGGCAGAGAAGAGTTCTCACGGATCGCTGATCTTAGAGACGTGGATTGTCTGATTACCGACTCCAAGGCGCCCAAAAAGATCCTCGCGCGGTATCGAAAAATGGGTGTCCACGTTAACATTGTGAGGATGTAAAACGATATGAGTCTGATCGGATTGGATGTCGGCACAACGGGCTGCAAGGTGGTGGCCTTCACTGAGGAAGGCGACGAATTGGCCAGGGCCTATCGGGAGTATCCTCTGCAGCACCCCAAACCGGGGTGGTCCGAACTGAGCGCCGACACGATCTGGCAGAACACCCAGGACGTGCTGCAGTCTGTCGGCGCGGTGTTGGGGAACGATCCTCCCGTCGCGCTCAGCGTGTCCTGTCAGGGGGAGGGCGTCACGCCGATCGACCGGAACGGCAAGACGTTGAACGACATTGTGGTGACGTTCGACGAGCGCACGGTCCCCCAGTTTGAATGGTGGCAGAGCCGACTCGGGCGCAAACGGATCTTCCAGGTTACGGGCATGCCGCTCCACCCCATGCACACGATTAACAAGATCATGTGGTTCAGGGAGAATCGCCCGGACATTTTTGAGGCAGCCCACAAGTTCCTGTGCGTCGAAGACTTTGTCCTGTTCAGACTGTCCGGCGAGTTGGCGACCGACTACTCTCTGGCGGCCCGCACGATGGCGTTCGATGTCCGCGAACGTGAGTGGTCGGATGAAATCCTATCCGCCGCCCAGGTCGACCGATCACTCTTGCCGGACGTCAGACCGTCTGGCGTGGTCGTTGGCAGGATCCGATCGGATGTTGCACGGATGTTGTCATTGCCTGTCGACATGCAGATCGCCACCGGCGGCCATGACCAGCCGTGTGGCGCACTCGGAGCCGGCATCGTTGCCGGGGGCCTTGCCATGAACGCCACGGGCACGTCCGACGTGATATGCCCGGCGCTGCCAGAACCGGTTTTGACTGATACGATGCTGAACAACAACTATTCGTGCTATCCGCATGTCTATCCGGACCTCTACTGCAGCATTGGGTTCAACCTGACGGGGGGGCTCCTGATGCGCTGGTATCGCGATGTGTTGTGCGCAGGCGAAGTGCTTGAGGCCAAGAAGCGTGGATGCGACCCGTACGATATCATAGTGGATACGGCGTCGAAGCACAAAGCACGCCCGCTCTTTCTGCCGCATTTCGTGGGCAGCGGCACGCCAACGCTGGACCCGATGTCGCGCGGCGGCTTGTTCAATCTCACCATTGATGTCGACAAGTCCGAGCTGAACCGCGCGGTACTCGACAGCACGAACTACGCGATGCGGCTCAACATCGAGATGATGGAGGAATCCGGCATTACGATCGAGCGACTGCGGGCGGTCGGCGGCGGCGCCAAGTCATCGAAGTGGCTCCAACTCAAGGCCGATGTCTTCGGCAAACCGGTCGAATCGCTGGCGGTCTCGGAAGCGGCGGCGCTCGGTGCGGCGCTACTGGCCGGAAAGGCCATCGGTACGTACAGTAATTTCTCCGAAGCCGTCAATTCTATTGTCCACGTCCAACGTACGTTCACGCCCCGCAAAGGCGAGACCAACGAGTATGAGGAACACTATCAGGACTACAAGCGCCTGTATCCCGCAGTCCGAGATTTGAACCATCGGTTTTCAAGGAGGATGTGTCATGAGTAAGGTCAAAGCGTTGCAGTGTTCTGACATCGGCAAGGTAGAGCTCGTTGAGTTCCCCATGCCAACCGTTGCTGAGGACGCTCTGTTGATCAAACTCCTGACGTGCGGGATTTGCGGCACCGATCTTCATGGTATCAAAGGGATGCGGTCCCAGATCAAGCTTCCCATCATTCCCGGGCATGAAATGATCGGGGAGGTCCACGCCATCGGCGCCAGGGCCTTGCGTGGAATCAAGGTGTTTGGTGACAGGGGCTTGGCGGTCGGCGACAGGGTCACGATCAATCCGCGCATCGTGTGCGACAAATGTTTCTACTGCCAGCGTCTTCCCCAGCGCCCTGAGATGTGCATGAACGCACGCACCTACAACAGCTCGATCCGGAGCGAAGCCCCGCCACATCTTTTCGGTGGTTGGGCAGAGTACATCTACATTCTGCCCGGGTCGGAGATCGTCAAGGTCCCGAGCCGCCTGTCACCCGAGATCGGCATATTGGCCGAGCCGTTTGCCTGTGCGGTCGGCGCCATTGACCGATATCGCCGCACTCATGACTGGATCGACGGCGATGCATTCGGCGTGGATCAACCGGTTGTCGTCTATGGGTGCGGCGCCATTGGCATGGGGTTCGTGGCCGGGTTCGGCCTTATCAATGCAAAAACCATCATTGCCGTCGATGCGTTGGGCGAGAAACTTGCGTTGGCAACACAGTTCGGCGCTACGCACACGATCAATGTCTCCGAACAGGACGCCGCTACGCGCGTGGCTATGATCAAGGACCTGACCGATGGGCTGGGCGCCGGCGTGGCTGTCGAGGCCTGCGGCGTGCCTGCCGTCCTGACCGAGTGCGTGGAGATTGCCCGCCGCGGCGCGAAAATCTTTGAGTTGGGCCACCTGGTTGACGCTGGACCGGCCACGGTCGACCCGCTGAAGATCTGCCGAAACGAAATCGAGATTTTGGGCAACTACGCCTACCCTTCCAGTCAATGCATGGCCTACGCCGCCAGGCTGCTCGCCGAGCATGCCTTGCCCTACGAGAAACTGGTTGGGCTGTTTCGGTTGGATGAACATGAAGCGGTCCTGTTTGGTGACAGGGCCACATCCGTCATCAAGGCGGGCTTTCAAATGGTGTGATGTCACTTACACAGGAGGTAACGGCCATGTCAAACAGGAAATCAACGTTCGCATTGCTCTTCGGAAACAGAGGCTTTTTCCCTGCCTTCCTCATGAAGGAAGCCCGCGAGGAACTCCCTCGCGTCATCAAGGAGTGGGGCCACGAGGTACTGATGATGCCGGAAGATGCCACGCCGCATGGCGCTGTGGAGACAACCCAGGAAGGCAAGCTTTACGCGGACTGGCTGCGTCGGAACCATGGGAAATACGATGGCGTGATTCTGAGCCTGCCGAATTTCGGGGATGAGACCGGTGCGGTTGCGGCACTCAAAGACGCGGGTGTCCCCATCCTGATTCAGGCTTATCCCGATGATCTGGACAAAATGCAAACCAAAAACCGCCGTGACTCCTTCTGTGGGAAAGTCTCCGTCATGAATGTCTTCTACCAGTACGGCGTGACGTATACGGCCCTCAAACCTCATACCGTGAAACCCTCCAGCGAACGGTTTCACGGGAACGTGGACTATTTCGATCGGCTGTGCCGGGTCGTCAATGGCGTCAAGGAGATGACGGTGGGTGCGCTTGGCGCCAGGACCACGCCGTTCAAGACCGTGCGCATCGACGAGACTACGCTGCAACGCCACGGGATTACGGTAGAGACGATGGATCTCTCCGAAGTATTCGCGCGCGTTAAATCTATGTCTACGAATGATGATGCATACAAGGAACGCGCCAGGGCGCTGAGCGATGTGTCGTCTTGGGAAGGAGTCCCCGAGATCAAGTTGGAGAACCTGACCAAGCTCAGCCTGGTGCTTGACGATATCGCCGATGAATTCGGGATGGACGCGTTGTCGCTGCGTTGTTGGACGGAGATGCAGACCGAACTGGGGATCAGCCCCTGTCTCGTGCTGGGCATGCTGAACGAAGTCGGCCGGTCGGCGGCCTGTGAAGTCGACGTCGGTAATGCTGTGATGATGTACGCATTGCAGCTCGCATCTGCTGAAGGCTGCAGCGGCCTGCTCGACTGGAATAACAACTACGGCGACGATGACGACAAATGCATCCTATTCCATTGCGGGCCGATGCCCATGAGCATGATGACGGGAAAGGGCCGGATTTCAGACCACGCCATCATCTCCGAATCGGCGACGGGAAGCGGCTCGGGGTTCGGATGCAATACAGGGCGCATTGTGCCGACCGACATGACTCTGGGCAGCCTGTCAACCGGTGACGGAAAGATTCGATGCTTTCTGGGTGAGGGCCGGTTCACAGACGACCCTATTCCCGAGGAGTTCTTTGGGTGTGCCGGTGTGGCGCACATTCCACGGCTGCAGGACGTGATGCAGTATGTAGGCATGCAAGGTTTCCGCCATCACGTCAGCGTAGCCCCTGGCCATATCATGGAGCCGTTGCGTGAGGCATTGGGTCACTATCTTGGTTTTGAGGTGACGGTACCGCAGGACGAGTAGTTTCAGGTTAGAACATGACGATGTTTCGAGTAGGTATTCTTGGCGCCGGCAAGATGGGGCGCATCTATGGCGACGCGTTCAGCCGGAATGAGTACTGTACGGTTGCTGCCGTTTACAACCGGACGGCGGCGAGCGGCCGGGAACTGGCCGCGCGTCACGGCGCACGGTACGTCGACGAATGGGAGGAACTCGTCCGTTCGCCCGACATCGATCTCATTGGGGTGTGCACGCCGTCGAATCTGCACTGCGCACAGGTTGAGGCCGCGGCGCAAGCCGGAAAACACATTTTGTGCGAGAAGCCCATGGCCAACAATCACGTGGAGTGTGAGAGGATGACACGCGTGTGTAAAGCCTGTAACGTCACGCTCATGATCGGGTTCCAGATGCGGTTCCATCCGGTGGTCCGGACCGTCGGCGAGCACCTCCCGAACCTTGGTGACATCTATCATGTCAATTTCAACTTCGGCATGTATCGCCCCAAGGTGGACTGGCGTAATTCGCTCAATCAGGGCGGGGGCGCGCTGAAGGAGCTTGGTAGTCACCTGTTCGATCTGTGTACCCTGTGGGTTGCCCCTATTGCACACCTCTCGTGCGAGAACAACCGTGTTGAGCCGGGACGGAAGATCGAAGATCACAGCATTGTACTGATGCGGTTCGCCAACGGCGCCACGGGCTATATCTACTGCGGGTATGAAGATCGGCGCGAGCCGAAGATCTGCGGGGTACTTATGGGGCGAAAAGGCCAGATCAATCTAACGTTTTCACCATACAAAACCGAGGACTCGGCGGTGCGCCTGATCGATGAAACAGGTATTTCCGTCCGGGATATTCCGGTCTCAATCCCGGTGGACAAGTCTCCGATCTATCCAGGACATTGCGACAGCTTTCTACGGGAGATCGATCGTTTTGTCGACTGTATCCGAAACAAGGAAGAGCCTCTCGTTGGCGGCGCTGAAGGTTGTCGTTCAATGGAGGCCGTCTGCGCGGCCTATACAGCTCAACGGAGAGGAAGAAAGATAAACCTTCCGCCGGCTCAGTTCGAGCCCGGCAAACTGCGCGAGTGCTTCCCGGCGTTCGGAGCAATACATGAAAGGGAAACGTCTACATGAAAGCAGCGCTCTACAAGGGTAGCAACGAATACGTATACGAGGAGGCGCCGGACCCCGTTTGTCCGACCGATGGACTGATTGTGGAGATTGCCGGGTGTTCGATCTGCGGTACGGACCTGAAGATCCTCAAGCAAGCCGATGTCAAGATCGAAGGCGGTAAGCAACAGCAGATGGAATTACCGCGGATCACCGGGCATGAACTATCCGGGACGATTCTCGCCGTTGGCGGGGATGTCCATGGCTACGCGGAAGGCGAACGCGTGACGGTTGCCGTTACGGTGCCTTGCGGCGCGTGCCGATATTGTGCGGTCGGCGCTCATCAGATGTGCGACGATGCAAAGATCATCGGCTACCATCAGGATGGCGGCTTTGCTGAACGCATGGTGGTGACGTCGCGGGAAATCGCAGGCAGCTGCGTCAACCGTCTGCCCACGAACGTTTCGCTGAGTGCCGCCGCGTTGGCCGAACCGCTTTCATGCGTCGTGAACGCTCTGGAGATCACGCCCGTGGCGATGGGCGATGTGGTCGTTGTAATCGGGTCGGGTCCGATGGGATGCTTCTTTGTCAATCTCGCGCGCATGCTCTGTGCAAGTAAAGTGTTTCTCGTTGAGATCTCTGATACGCGTCTTGCCGTGGCACGCGGACTTCTGGAGAAGATCGGCACTCCGCCTGACGGCTACATCAACGCCGCGGATGACGAACTGGTCGATCGCATTCTCGCGGAAACGGAGGGACGCGGTGCGGACCTGATTGTCACTGCCTGTCCCTCGCCGCACGCGCAGAGCCAGTCGGTGCGGATGGTGGCCAAGCGCGGCAAGATCAATTTCTTTGGCGGTCTCCCGCGCAACGACTCCGTCATCCCCCTCGATACCAATCTGATTCATTACAAGGAGTGCCGGGTCGCGGGAACCCACGGATCAGCCCCGCGACACAATCTGATTGCCCTGAATTTGATATCAAGCAGCACCGTACCGGCGGATGACTACATCACGCACACACTGCCGCTTGAGCACATTATGCACGGCATCGACCTGGCGAAATCAGGAGCTGCCTTGAAGATCCTGATCGAACCTTAGTTCTCGAAACAAACGAAATAAGGAGAGGAAAGAACCATGCATATGGGCAAAGAAATCCGGATGAACCGACTGTTCAATAAGCGATCAGGGAATACGCTCGTGATCGCCCTGGACCACCCCGTCGGGTGGGGCGTCATTCCGGGCATTGACGCGATAAGAGAGACCATGGCGAAGATCGTCAGAGCGAAACCGGACGCCGTCACCATGCTGAAGGGCACGGCCGAACGGGTTTACGCCGAATTTTCCAGTCAGATTCCCTTCATCAACAAACTGACAACCTTCGCCCCCTACCATCCGGCCTATGACGTCAAGGTCGGGGATGTGGTGGAAGCTGTTCGGCTTGGTGCGGATGCCGTGGCCATCGGGTGTACGGTCTGCGGAACGGATCAACGTCAACTGTTGGCCCAGCTCGGCGCACTCTCACGAGACGCCACCGAGTTCGGCATGCCGACAGTCACCCATATCTATCCCAAGGGCGAACTGATCGATAAGAAGGACTGGTATCGACCGGAACATGTTATGTATGCCGCCCGAGCCGGCGCCGAGCTGGGGATTGACATCATCAAGACGTTCTACACCGGTGACAAACACTCCTATTCGCGCGTAATTGAATCCTGCCCCGCACGTGTTGTTGTTTCCGGCGGCCCGAAACTGCCTGATGTCAAAGACGTGTTCCGGATGACCCGGGACGCGATCGATGTCGGCGCCCGGGGAGTCACCTACGGCAGAAACGTGTGGCAATCCGATAAGCCAATCGCAATGGTTCACGCGCTAAAGCATATCATTCACAAAAAGGGCGCCGTCAACGAAGCGTTGGATATCTTCAATGATAGCAAGGAATAGGCCGGCATGGTGAAGCATCATACCGACATCACGTCACGGCAGTGGCACGACACCGCGGACGACCCCGGTTGCCTGTTGCTTTATATCTTACCGGTCGGCAATGAAGAAGTCCACGGGCCTTGTTTGCCTCTGGGCACGGATACATGGATAGCGCAAGCTTTTGCCGAAACCTGTTGTCAGGCCGCAGAGACCGTCGACGGTGTATGCCCTTTAGTACTGCCGCCGCTCCCTTACGGATATTCACCCACGACCGCACCCTTTGACGGCACCATTTCCGTTGAGCCAAGGGTACTTTCCGAGCTTTTGAAGGGTATCGCGCGTGCCGTGCTGCGTCGGGAGCGTACCGGTTTGATGGTGATCAGTATTCACGAAGGCAACGAGCTATTCATCTGTCCGGCTATCCATGAGTTTCGGGATGAGACCGGTAAGCCCATGTTGTACGTCAATCCGTACAAGGCCTTTGCCCCCGACCTTGATCTTTCTTGCTTCGCCAACGCGGACAATTCGACTAAGGAGACGGCCTTGCTGCGAGCTGCGCTGACGATCTTGAACAAGCCGGCGATTCTGGACGCCCTGACCCGGGAAGCGAACTCCTGTTGCGATCAAGCGCAATCGCGACCGGAAGCACTAACACGTTTGCGGGAACGCGCCTCGATACCGTTCTGCTATGAATCCGAAGAGCAGCATATCGCGAGCCGTCCGAAGGCTTCGACACAAGCCGGACTCAGTTACTATGACGGGGTCCGAGAAAAGATGGTGCAGATCGTTCAAGACTACGTGTCTGTGCTACATGCAGGAGAGGAACATCGATGAAAAGACCGATACTGGGAATTACCATGGGCGATGCAGCGGGAATTGGGCCCGAGCTCATCCTGAAAGCGCTGGCAGTCCAGGATATCTACGACAAGTGTGCCCCTCTCTTGATCGGGAGTGCGGACGTGATGGCGTTCTACAAAGAACGGTTCGATAGTTCGTTGGACACTCGGGTTGTTACGGACGTTCAAGACGGAAAATTCGAATACGGAACCATGGACATTCTCGATGTGGGCGGCATTGATGCATCTCAGATGGAAATAGGACGTGTGTCCCCCATCGCGGGAAAGGCTGCGGTGGTCTACACGCAGGAGGCGGGCAGACTGGCCATGGACGGCCGGATTGACGCCGTGGTTTCCGCACCGCTGAACAAAGAAGCCATGCACGCCGCGGGGTATTCATTTGAGGGTCAAACACAGATTCTTTCGGAACTCACCGGTGCAAAAAGGTACGGCATGATCCTCATTCTGGGCGACATGCGTGTCATGATGCTGACGACGCACATGGCTTTGCGGAAAGCCTGTGATGCAATCAGCAAGGAACGCGTCCTGAGCATGATTGAGTTGGCGCACCAGACATTGACAACTTTCGGCATACGGAACCCGTGCATCGGGATTGCCGGCCTGAACCCGCACGCAGGTGAGGGCGGAACCTTCGGCACCGAGGAGATCATTCATATTGCCCCTGCCATCAACGTTGCAATCGAGCGGGGCATCAACGCCATCGGACCCGTTCCCGCGGATGTGATCTTTGTAAAGGCCCAGAAAGGGGCGTACGACATAGTGTTGGCGCTGTATCACGACCAGGCCAACATGGCGGCGAAACTACTGGGCTTTGGCTCGGTCGTAACCATGCTTGCCGGATTACCCATCATTCGGACGTCCGTTGGGCACGGAACCGCGTTTGATATTGCAGGGAAGAATGTAGCGGACCCCCGCAATTTCATCGAAGCTATCCGTGTTGCCGCGGATGCATGCGGTGTGGGTTCGAATTGAAATAGTAGTGGAAATTTTTTTAGCCCGAAAGCAATGAAACTGTTTCTCATGCTTCGGCCGGCGGACGACGGAATCGACAGATCAACGGCGGCCGGCAGTGGGCTGCTAACCCAACAAAATAAAGGAGGTCGATAATGGGAGCAATGAAGGGACCGGGAATCTTTCTGGCACAGTTCCTCAGGGATGAGGAACCGTACAACACTATCGAGAACATCGGGAGGTGGGTCGCCGGGTTGGGGTACAAGGGCGTCCAGATTCCGGCGTGGGACGCTCGCGTTTTTGACCGCGACACAGCGGCGGAATCCAAGACCTACTGTGACGACTACAAGGGCAAGCTGGCGGACATCGGGTTGGAGCCCACGGAACTTGCCGACTTTCTGGCAGGGCAGTGTATGGGGATCCATCCGGCCTATGAGATCGGTTTCGAAGCGTTCCATCCGTCAGGTTTGAGCGGCGAAGCACTCGTCGAGTGGGCTGCCGGTGAGCTGAAGAAAGCCATCCAGGCCACAGCGCACATGGAGTTGAAACTTGTTCCGGTGTTGTCCGGCGGTCTCGCCTGGCACATGATCTACCCCTGGCCTCAACGTCCTGACGGTGTGATTGAACAGGCCATGGGCGAAATGGCGCGGCGCTGGCGACCCATCCTGGACTACGCCAAAGAGAACGGCGTGAACATTGGCTATGAGTTACATCCCGGATCGGACATCTATGACGGCGCCACCTATGAAATGTTCCTTGACCTCGTGGATAACCACGAAGCGGCGTGCATCAACTACGATCCCAGTCACTTCTTATTGCAGCAACTCGACTACATCGAGTTTGTGAAGATCTATGGTGAACGGATCAAAGGGTTCCACGTGAAAGACGCAGAGTTTCGTCCCACCGGTCGTGTCGGCGTGTACGGCGGTTACCAATCCTGGGGAGCACGTGCAGGACGGTTCCGTTCCCTCGGCGACGGGCAGGTGGACTTCTCTCGACTGTTCACCGTAATGGCCGAGATCGGCTATGAGTCCTGGACGGTTCTGGAGTGGGAGTGTGCCGTCAAGAGTCCGGAGCAGGGAGCGGCAGAGGGGGCGCCTTTCATTCTGAAACATATCATTCAGACTTCGGACGTGGCCTTTGACGACTTTGCGGCCGGTCAGAGGGATCTCAAAAAGAACCGAAAAATGTTGGGACTCAGTTAAAGTGACGAAACGGTAACATCTATACAAGGAGGAGAATGATGGATTCTTGGAAGCGTAAGCTACGGTTGGGGATGGTTGGAGGCGGACAGGGGGCATTCATCGGCGCTGTGCACCGCATTGCAGCGACGCTTGATCAGCAAGCGGAGCTCGTGGCCGGCTGTTTTTCACAGGATCCGGCCAACACGAAAGTAACGGGCGAGCAGCTCTATCTCGATCCCGCGCGATGCTACGACACCTACGCGGACATGGCGGAGGCGGAGGCGAAGCTTCCTCCGGATCAGCGTGTCGACTTCGTGAGCATCGTGACGCCCAACGTCTCGCACTTCTCCATTGCGAAGACGTTTCTGGAGGCGGGGATTCATGTCATCTGCGACAAACCCATGACGTTTACCCTCGACGAGGCCAGAGAACTCGTAGGCCTGGTTGAGAAGTCGGGGTTGGTGTTCGCGCTTACGCACAACTATACCGGGCATCCGATGGTGCGGCATGCCCGGCACCTTTTCCAATCCGGTGAAATGGGCGACATTCGCAAGGTCATTGTGGAGTATCTCCAGGATTTCCTCATGGTTCCGCATGAGAAACTGGGTATGAAGCAAGCCGAATGGCGTGTAGATCCGGCGCGTTCCGGTATCGGCGGAACCATGGGTGATGTCGGCACGCATTGCGTCAACCTGTTGGAGTACGTGACGGGAACACCCGTTGAATCCCTATGCGCGGACAAGAGTACGTTCCTTCCGGATCGAAAGCTGGACGAAGACGTCAATGCCTTGCTCCGCATGAAAGGCGGCGGGAAGGGCGTACTTTGTATCAGCCAGGTGGCGACAGGAGAAGAGAACGGTCTAACGCTGCGCGTGTATGCGTCGAAGGGCGCTATCAAGTGGCGGCAAGAGGATCCTAACGTCCTGGAACTCTACCGCTATGGTGAGCCGCGTCAGACGCTTACACGCGGTCAGGGCTATCTGTCCGAAGCCGCGGCTGCGGCTTCGCGCATCCCGACCGGACATCCGGAAGGGTACCTCGAGGCGTTCGCACAGATTTACGTGGGCGTGGTCGAGGCCGTCCGCCGCCATATCGACGGGAATCCGATGAAGCCCGAGGAGTACGGCTTCCCGACGGTTCACGACGGTCTGCGCGGCATGCAGTTCATCTACAGTGCCGTGGAGTCGTGCCGGAAGGGCTCGGTATGGATCGACATGTAGCCTCGGACGACCTGGCCGAAACCTAGTTGTGTCCAGGCTCGGCACCGGACCGTTGGCCAAGAAACCCCGGAGACAGTGTCGAACGCACAGCCTTGGTGGATGAGAAGCACCAGGTGGCGGTGCATGCACAAGTGTTTGTCGAGCCAGGTGACATGGTCCTGCTCGGTGCTCGAACACACGAGCGACTCAAACTCGCTGTTGTTTGATATCCGTCCTACTACATATTGGGATGCATCCTGTTACGGCACACAACCTCAAATTTTCCCTTACTTCGATCTCAAAAAGGAAATTCTTATCAAATGGCAATGACTGGATTAACTTACAGATCCGGTGTTTTTCTGGTGCTCCTGGCTGGCTCTATTTGGTCAACAACGGGTTTAATGATCCGGCTGATCGAAGAAGCGCAAACCTGGCAGATTCTCTTTTACCGATCTGCCTCCATGACGCCAATTCTATTCCTTTTCATCGCCTACCGCTCGAAAAACCGGCCCTTAGAAAATGTCAGCAAGGCCGGAGTGCCGGCCGCGATCGGCGCGATGGGGCTGGTGTTCGCTTTTGCCGGCGCGATTTTCTCCATTCAGTCAACCACTGTCGCAAACGCCATGTTCCTGTTTGCCACCGCACCTTTCTTCACAGCCATTCTAAGCTGGATTATCCTGAAAGAACCTGTGCGTAAGGCCACGTGGATTGCAATCGCCGTTGCAGGCGTAGGCGTGGGGATAATGCTTCTGGAAGGCCTGGCTGTGGGTGCGCTGGCCGGAAACGCCGCGGCTGTCCTATCGGCGATTGGGTTTGCTGTTTTCACTATCGCCCTTCGCTGGCGCAAACTGGAAGACATGCTGCCCGCTGTATTTTTGGCCGGTGTGTTTGCCTCCTTCACCGCGCTTGCGATGTGCACGCTTCTCGATCAAACAATTATCCTGTCGCCTTGGGATTCTGGCGTATCCATGTTCATGGGCGCGTTTCAGCTTGGATTGGGGCTGTCCATTTACACCTTCGGAAGCAAGGTTGTCCCTGCCGCGGAACTGGCGTTGCTGAGCATGACAGAGGTATTGCTCGGCCCGGTTTGGGTGTGGGTCTTCCTAGGGGAAATCGCCAGTGTCTGGACATTTGTCGGTGGCGCAATCCTTATGGCCGCAATCGCAGGGAATGCGCTTTCAGGTATCCGGCGACGCCCCCCTAAGATTATGTGAATTCAAAGCGGTGATCCTCTTTGGATTGGCCTATCCTGATATGTCAGAAACAGAAGGGTCGGAGATGGCGAAAAAGCACTGAATCGGTTGCAATAATAGATGGAAACTCGAGGTCGAACATCACTTTCAATTTGATACGGAGGAACGCCAGATGTATGATTTCTTTAATGGTAAAATGCAATCGGCCGTGTGTGGACTCAATTTGCATACTAAAAACGCCTACATGGATATTCACCTGGCCACTTTGCAGGTCCTGGAGAAAACAGGAGTCTTTGTGGAGGATCAGCAAGCCCTGGAAGTTTTCGGCAGTTGTGGCGCAGTGGTTGATGAAAAAAACAATATCGTCAAACTACCTCTGGAGGGCTCCACCCATAGGTATTATTTCTGTACATGATGAGCCGCCGGGACCTCGTTCGGATGATTTCAATATTGATTTGGAATACCCCGCCGAGGCCTACTTTTACGAAGTCGCGCCGTAGCTGGCAGCGAAGGCGGAAAAATACACCCTCGTGCAGTCAGACTTCCTATGCCCAAAACCCTTACATTTCAACCTGTTTACAGAAAAATGCCTTCTTGACAATACGACCGGTATCCAATATCTGAATACAATCATCGGCTGTCGCTGTATGATTGCTGTTTGATATCCATCCCCACTGCATACTGGGATTCAACCGATTATAGTACGCAACCTTAAATTTTCCCTTACTTCGATCTCAAAAAGGAAATTCTTATTCTAAGGAGTCTGACATGAACCATCGCGAGCGAATCACGGCCGTCTTCCAGGGGGAGACCGTCGACGTCATTCCATGGGTGCCGCGGCTCGATCTGTGGCATAATGCTCACACCATGTCCGACACATTGCCTGAAAAATATGCCGGGATGAGTGTCGAGGACATTCATCGCGCCGAAGGCTGGCCACTTCACAAGATCGTTCCCGAATACCTCAAACCGGAGAAGCCCGAGGACATCTACCACCGCGGTATCGGCCTCTACGACCTCAAGGAGTTCGCCTACACGTTTGAGTTTTCAGCGGATGTGAACATTGAGGTTAAGCCTGAGATCAGCGAAGACGAGGAAATGACGTCCATTGTGTATCATACGCCGGTTGGTTCGGTAAGGGTGCGTCACGGCCTCACGGCAGAAATGACGAAGTCCGGGGCGAGCGTCTCCTGGGTGAAGGAACACGCCATCAAAGGGCCTGAAGATTACAAGGTGTTGGCGCATCTTTTCGGCAACCTGAAGCTCAAACCCGCGTACGAGCGTTACAATGCCTGGCGCGACACGGTGGGTGACGACGGCTTGGCTGTTGCTCAAGGTCTTGGCATTGGCTGCACCTCGCCGATGCACTTTATACAGAAGACCCTGCTGGGAGCCACGGAGTTCTACCTGCACTACAAAGATTACCCAATGGAGATGGGCGCGCTGACGGAAGCGCTTTCGGTCGCTTACGATCAGTTGATCGATGTTTTGGCGGAGTCCGCGGTTGATGCGGTTTTGTGGTCGGCCAATGTGGACGGCATGATCACCTACTCCGCTTTGTATGAGGAGCATTTCTTGCCGTGGTGCCACAAGGCAGCGGAAAGACTCAGCCCCAAAGGCATCTTCTTGGTTACGCACCCTGACGGCGAAAACACTGGATTGATGGGTTTGCTCGCCAGAAGCCGCATGGACGTGGCCGATGCCGTGACACCCTTTCCCATGACCAAAATGAAGATCGAGGAGTTCTATGACCGCTGGGCCAAGCCAGGCCACCTGACGATTCACGGCGGCATACCGGAAATGCTTTTGTTGGAGGAGTCGTCCACGTGGGAGGATCTGAAAAGTTATCTGGACCACCTTTTCAAGGTGATCGCACCCGGGCATCACTTCGTGGCCTCTATAGGCGATACCACACCACCGAATGCTGATTTCGACCGCCTGCTCTACATCGGCGAGCGCATGGCCAAAGAAGGACGCTTGCCGCTTACGGCCGGCGCCTATGGACCGGCCCTGCCGGAGGCCCCTGGGGCGGAGATGCTGGCGCCTGGGGAAGGCGCAAAAATAGTTCCAGGTACAGGCGGGGACAGCTCATACGCTCAAGTGCTGCAGAACGTGTTGGACGGCGACCACCGTGCGATTGTGGAGCACGCGCAGGGGCTCCTGAACCGGGGTTTCAAAGCCAAGGAGATCCTGCATGTCGGCATGCTGCCGGCCATGGAGGTTATCGGTTCCAAATTCACCAACGGCACGGTGTTCATCCCGGAGGTTCTGATGTCGGCCCGTGCCATGAACGAGGCGTTGAAAGTGCTTGAGCCTTACCTGGCCACCGCGGACAGGGAGTCTATCGGCAAAATTATGATCGGCACGGTGCGAGGGGACCTGCATGATATCGGCAAGAACATGGTCTTCACCATGCTCAAGAGCGTAGGGTTTAATGTGGTCGACCTTGGCGTCAACGTGAAAGTCGACGTTTTCGTCCAGCGTGTGGCGAGAGAGAAGCCCGATGTGCTGGGGCTGTCCGCCTTGCTGACCACGACCATGCCCCAGATCAGGGACGTCATCGATGCCCTTTCCGAAGCTGGGCTTCGGGACAAGGTAAAAGTGCTCATCGGTGGTGCACCGGTGAACCAGAAGTTTGCTGACGATGTCGGCGCAGATGGATACGGAGCCGATGCCGGCGCTGCTGTGGGGTTGGCCAAGGAGCTACTATCCATATCATAGGCGATGATAGCGGACGACAGAAATGGGTCTATAGAAATTGATTTTCAGATCGTGAGGAATACCAAAATCATTCCGCGGAAATAAGGGTTATGTCACTCCAAACCCGATTTGTTTGCGTTAAAATTACACTCCCGCCCAAGTTCCGAGCGGGAGTGTAATTTTTGGGGTATTACAATTCAATTCCGAGTCTTTTCCATACCGACTCACCGTCCTTGATTTTGGCTGCCTTCAAGTGAGGATAGGTTTTAATGAGAAAATAAGCCAGCGGTAGAACCCCAAACACGATGATGATCGTATCCGGGATGGCGCGAAAGTTTCCGAGAAAGACGACAGCCTCTCTTTCGAAGAAATTCGCGCTCCGGGCCACCCAAAGACCCTCTTTAAAAGCGGTCCAGGCTTGCATGGCTCCTACCGGTAGCAGGGTGACAAACGCCATGATAAACAGCCCGCCGTTGAGTCCCCAAAACGACACTTTCAAAAGACCGTCATTCCAGTGAGCTTTGTCGACCAGGCCCCGCCAGGAGAACAGCACCAGAGCAACGGAAAGCATGCCGTAGGTCCCGAACATGGCCGTGTGGCCATGGTGCATGGTCAGATAGGTTCCATGTTCATAGAAATTGATAATGGGAAGGTTAATCAGGAATCCGAAGACACCGGCACCCAAAAAATTCCAGAACGAAGCCGCCACCAGGAAATACATGGGCCACTTGTAACTAAACGCCGTACCCTCTTTCTTGATGTCTTTATACTCCATTAACCCGCGAACCACCAGGGTCAAGAGCGGAATGGGCTCCAGCGAAGAGAATATGGCCCCCCATCCGACCCAGAAAGCAGCGCCTCCATACCAGTAATAATGATGCGCGGTTCCAATAATACCACTGAGAAAGGTGATGGCTGCCGTAAAATAGGCGACTCTTAAAGCGGCTTTGGCCGTGGCCAGTCCCATGGCCACCATCAGGAGTGCAATGACCGCAATTCCGAAGAACTCAAAGATGCTTTCCACCCATAGGTGAACCACGAACCAGCGCCAGTAGTCCGCCATGGTGAGGTGGGAACCTTTGCCGTAAAAGAGTCCGAAGCCGAAAAAAGCGACTACCATGACCGCGCTGAAAACGTAAAACCAGATCAAAGCACTAAATTCATCCTGGTGAGCTTTTAAATGATTGACAACCGCTCTGGCAACGATCAATAACCAGAAAATAAGGCCCACGAACAACAGAATTTGCCAGATGCGGCCGAGCTCGAGAAACTCCCATCCTTGATGGCCGAACCAGAACCACAGATCTCCCAGCAGCCCTTTGATGCCCAGAACCTCACCCGTAAGACTTCCCAGGGCGACTAAAAGAACAGCGCCGAAAAGCAACTGGACGAGAAGTCCCTGTTTGCGCGGTTCTTTGCCGCCAAGGATGGGCGCCAGATAAATGGCAGATGCCATCCAGGTAGTGGCGATCCAGAAAACCATCAACTGCAGATGCCAGGTTTTGGCCCAGCTGTAAGGAATGAGATCGGCTATAAACGGAAGGAAGAAGCTCCCCGGGTTAATCGTATAGTGGGCCATCAATCCTCCCATAACGGTTTGAAGCAGAAACAGGATGATGACCACTACAAAAAATTTGGCAGCGTACAGCTGGCTTGTGGTTAGAGGCATATCGATCAGCTTTTCAGCCAAGGCGGCCCCTTTGGCTTCACCGTACCAAATGCCATAGCGATGGATCCAAAAAACAAACAAACCCAGGACCAGCAGCAAAGCCATAATACCAGCGATGGAGTAGAAGTAGGTTCCGGTAGTGGCAACATTGCCTACCATTTTGTCCGGCGGCCAATTGTTGGTGTAGGAGTAATCTGTCCCCGGACGAAGGGTTGAGGCGACCCAGGCGGTCCAGAAGAAAAATCGTGAAATTTCAAGTCGCTGTTCTTCGGTGCGGACGGTGTTTGGAAGAAAACCGTAGCGCTGGTCACCCTCTTTAAAGGTGTTTTCCCAGTGTTGTTTAACCCTTTTTAAACCTTCAAGCTGGGGGGCCGTTATCGTGAGTTCGTCTTTGGCTGCATCATAACGATTGGGTTTTGTCTCATGCTTGATTTTAACATCGATCAAACCCTTTTGAAGGTCATCGAGGTCGTTATACGATTTACCATAATCTTCCTGGGCAAAATAATCACCGATTGCCTCAGCCATAATGTGCAGGGTGGCTGCGGAGAATTCCGGCCCTCTCTGGGTTCCGTGGCCCCAGACCGCCCCGTGATCCATGAGGCCGTAGCGCTGATATACATTCTGACCGGCAAAGATGTTTGCTTTTTCGAAAAGAACCTGGCCGTCAGGGCCCACTACTTTTCCCGGATAAGGCGGAAGCTCCTTTTTCATGGCGACCCCGCCGCCAAGGAGAATGACCATGGCCACAATAAAACAGAGAATAGCGGCCCATTTAAGTTTAGTCAGAGACATACTGCACCTCCTTTTGGTGTTTAGGTTAGTGTCTGATAGTTGCTAAAAATTCTTTTGTTTGTGTTTGGGGTATTAGTCCAGGTCCCAAGCCGATTGCCTTGACCTAAGTCAAAACTTTTATTTCTTTTGGCGACAAAACCGCATTGACCATTTTCGGTGGTGTGCCGGCAACCATATTTCCACCTTGTTTAAGAAGGGTTGTCAAATCGTGTAAAAACTGATTACCAGAGAAATCATAGCAAAACAAGCCGATAGATTTGCAAAACGCTTTCCAGGGGTGTCTACGGTTATTAGGTATTTTTTCAGCTAAATTGGAGAAGAGTCTCATTTACGTTGAAAAACCACTGTGAAATATGATTTATTTTCTATTTCTATCAACTGATACGCTCCGAGCTGGACAAAGGTTATGGATGCTACAGGTCTTCATTTAGTTGAGAAAGGATGAAAGCATGAAAAGGGGGAAACTTCACTACGGCTGGATCGTCATTTTTACCGGACTTTTGACAACGATCGCCGCCCATGGATTCGGCCGAATGTCTTATACCATCATCCTTCCAGCCATGAAAGATGGGCTCCAATTTAACTACACCCAATTGGGTCTTTTGGGCACCGGAAATTTTATTGGTTATTTGACTATGGCAATGATCGGGGGGGTTCTGGCCGCCAGGTTTGGAACACGCATTATCATCGCCCTTGCCCTGGTACTCATGGGTATAACCATGTTTTTAACCGGTCTATCGAAATCCTTTGACTTTGCATTTCTCATGCGTCTGTTGACCGGTCTTGGCAATGGGGCCTGTTTTGTTCCGGCCATGGCTTTGGGTTCAGCCTGGTTTGCCATGAAAAGACGAGGTTTCGCAACCGGTATTGTCTCATCCGGCATCGGAATCGGTACACTGATATCCGGTTTGGTGGTTCCACCGATACTCACTGCATTCGGCCAAAATGGTTGGCGCGTTTCCTGGTATATCCTCGGAGGTGCCGTGCTTGTCGTCTCTGGAATTGTTTATACATTTTTGCGCAATCGCCCGGAGGAAAAAGGTTTGCAACCGGTGGGTGCAGAAGAAACGAAAATCGAACCGGCTGCTTCTTCAGATACCGAAAAGGTGTCATCCCTTCAGTGGGTCGGGGTGATAAAAATGGGCTCGATGTGGTACTTAGGTGTTATCTATTTCTTCTACGGTCTTTCCTACATTATTTACATGGTGTTTTTTGCCGCCTATCTGGTCAAGGACATCGGTTTTACCCAGGAAGCAGCCGGTGAGTTGTGGGCTCTGGTGGGCGGGTTGAGCATTTTTTGCGGAGTGATCTGGGGCGGCATATCCGACCATCTCGGAAGAAGCAAAGGAGCGGCTTTAGCTTACCTGTTCCTAGGACTCTCATACATCATCTATGCCTTGATCAAAGTTAAATTCGGCATTTATCTATCAGCCGTTATATTTGGACTGACAGCCTGGAGCATTCCGACAATTATGGCGGCCGCCGCAGGTGATTTTGTGGGACCGCGGCTGGCGCCGGCCGGACTGGGATTCATCACCCTGTTTTTCGGCGTCGGCCAAGCCGTTGGTCCGGCGTTGGGAGGCTTTCTGGCGGATATGAGCCATTCGTTTAGCCTCCCCTTTCTGACTGCGGGCGGCATCTCGCTAATCGGAATGATATTCTCTTTTTTTCTCAAAAAGCCAAACTAGCGCGTCTGCACTGGTGGGAGTTATCCACTATCTTTGCTATGGGGATATTTAACCAGGCTTGAGTTGAAATACCTGGGATCACCGGTCACCTCTTCATCGACCCACCCAGGTTTTTCATAATGCTGGTCTTCGGTTTCCAGCTCCACTTCGGCGATGACAAGCCCCTGGTTTTCCCCGAAAAACTCGTCTACTTCCCAAACAAGCCCGTGAAACTCAATCTCATATCTTTTCTTTTCAATAAGTGGCTTTTCACAAAGTGTTTCCAGCATCGATTCGGCCTCTATAAAAGGAATTTCATATTCGTATTCGATCCGTGACGCCCCTTTGGTCATCCCCTTAACCGTTAAAAATCCCTTTTTATCGATCGTACGCACCCTCACCACCCTTTCTTTGGCGCGGCTGAGGTATCCCTGTCGGTATCTTTTACCCATCGCCAAAGATCGCCAGGAATTGTTTTTGACAAGAAATTTTCGCTCTATTTCCTTACCCACCTGTGGCAATCCTTACAACTTATCCAATAGCTCACAAAAAAGCCGGACACCAAAACCGGTTCCGCCGGCACCGCAATACTCGGTTTCCTTTTTAATAAAGGCGGGGCCTGCGATATCAATATGAGCCCACCGGGAATCCCCTGCAAATTCGGACAAAAACAGGGCGGCGGTGATCGCCCCGCCCCATCGCGTGCTACTGATATTACGAATATCGGCAAAATCACTTTTGAGGAGCTCTTTATAATCATCCGGGAGGGGCATCTGCCAGCAACGCTCATGGGTCTTTTCTCCGGATCGAACAATATCTTTTGCCAGCTTATCATCCGTAGAGAAAACGCCGGCGATTTTTTCGCCCAATGCAACAACGCAAGCGCCGGTCAGCGTAGCCACATCTATAAGGGTGTCGGGCTGATATTTTTTTATGGTATAGGACATGGCATCGATCAGTATCAACCTTCCTTCCGCGTCTGTGTTGCCGATTTCGACGGTTTTGCCGTCAAAACTCCTTACGATATCTCCGGGACGTGTTGCGGTTCCGGACGGCATGTTCTCAACCACCGGAATGGCGCCGATGACTCTCATCTTGGGTTTTAGCTTTGCCAATGCGATAAGAGTTGCCGCCACTGCTGCCGCGCCGGACATGTCACTTTTCATGTCATCCATTGATGCAGCGGGTTTGAGACTGATTCCGCCTGAATCAAAGGTCACACCCTTGCCGATAAGTGCGACCGTTTTTTTTGCGCCTTTGGGGGCATATTCAATCACAACCATTCCCGACTGGCTTTGACTCCCGGCACCCACGGCCAGCAGAGCACCGAATTTTTGCTGTTTCAATTTTTTCTCATCCAGCAAACTGACCTTAAGCTTCTCTTTTCTGGCTTTTGCTGTGATGGACCGGATAAATTGTTCAGGTCTTTTGTCATTTGATGGCATCGAAACCCACTCCCGCGCAAGGAGGGTCCCTTCACAAACAGCCACCGTCCTTAGCAGCAACTGGCGAAACGCTTTAACGGCATCAGGTTTTACTAGAAAATCAATTTTTTTCAGTTGCTTGTGTTTCTTTTCTTTTTTATATTTATCAAACAGATGGTTCCCGAGGAACGCCCCTTCCATCAAAGCCTCAAGGAGCATAGTCATCTCTTTTTTCGTTTTTCTTTCCGAAGGAACGACAACCAAGATCTCTGAAAGGTTCATTTTGATACTTTTCTTTACTGCTCTCCCCCCAAATCGGCGAAGCGCTTCAGGATCGATTTTTTTGTATTTTCCAATTCCCAGGAAAATCACCCTCGTCGCTTTCACTTTAAGGGGATTGTAAAGCGTCAATTCATCCCCTTTTTCACCTTTGAACTCTTTTATTTTTTTGGCGGTCTTTACGGCAAAAGATATCGCTTCGATGTCATGGATATCCCTGTCCTCACAAACCGGAATTATCAATGTCTCCACTTTGGTTTTTGTCGGGTCAACCGATTTAAGATATAGCACTTTTTTTCTCCTTCCCGATAAACGACAGATCTGGCCATCGAAAATCGTTTCCATGTTGTCTTGGTTTCATTTCTTTTCACACGCTCCTCTATGTAAAACATCATCAACAACCAGAGGGTACGCTCTCTTTCTCTGGATCGGCATCTCCATTAGCCAGCTGTTTTAGATGGGTAATTGTTTTCCACGAGAAGTCCTCTCTCTGGCAAGGAAATATGGCATTGTTCGTGAATATTGGATCAGATTCAAGGTCATAACGGGAGGATAAAACGGCCCTTTGCCAAAGTTCGGTTTGAGGGATCGGGGAATAATTAGCAAGAACAGGCAACAGGCCACTTTCATTTACAATTTTGATCGACTCCTCTATCGATTCGATTCTCTGACCCGGGAGTCCTACCAACAGATATGCACCGATTTGATGCTTTTGGAAACCGGCTTCGATCAGGCAGGACACCGCCTGCTTGAACTCATTTGCCGTTACTTTTTTGTCAAACTCTTTTCTTCCTTCAAATTCCGCGGTCTCAAGCCCCATACGGAGCGTTTTAAACCCGGCCTTTGACATCAGGCCGGCGATTTTTTTTGAAATCTCGCGGATGTGGACTGCATTTGGAGTGTGAAAGCGAACCTTCAACCCGCATTTTATTATCCCTTCGAATATGGGAACAGCCGATCTTTCTGCATCAACAAGAAGTGCGTCATCATAAAAAACAAAATCTTTTACGCCATATTTTTTATGCCAATATGTTATTTCTTCGACAACCAGATCAGGCGTGCGAAGGTCTCGGTTAGGGTTTAATAGATGAGAGGCACAGTATGCACAGGAAAATGGGCACCCCTTTGAAGTGATAATGGGTACGTAAGCAATTTTTCTTTGAAGATGAAAGGCTGGATAAGGATAGGTATTGATATCGTCGGGAGTAAACCCGTTGGAATCAACGCCCGGTCTTGATGAAAAACCGGTATATTCCTCCGCCAGCTGCAATATACATTTTTCTCCGGGACCGCTGACCACTTTATCTGCCCGGGAAAAACGCAAGGCGTGATCAAAGCATAAAGATGCATAGATTCCACCCAGAACAACCGGTGTGTTCGGAAAAATCTTCTTTATCCATCCGATAGTTTCTCGTACACCCGGCGACCAGTAAGTCATAAACGAAGTGATAAGAACGAGGTCGACTCTTGATATTGCGAGAAGTTCTTCCCGGAACCATTCCGGCTTGATCCCGTACCGGCAAAAGTTGCGCGGTACATCCTCCAGTCCCTCAGGCTTTGGAATTTGGGTTTTTAAATACGGCCCACGGCCATATCTGGCATGCGGGTCGATTTGAGGTCCTTTGGGGTGAAACCTATCGAGACAGTCGATATAAGATACGGTAAAACCATGGCAATCGAGTATTGAGGCAAGTGTTAAAAGGCCCACAGGCTTGGCCCAAAAATCGTATGCCGCAAAGTCATGTATCCATGGATTGACAAGAAGAATATGTGGGCTATTGGGTTTCACATTCAAGATAGGGCCGGTTTGAGACGGTAGCATTGATCTGGATCAAAGCGATAATTTTTGTTGCCAGATTCTGTGAGCAAATGGTTTACTTTTCAGGGAACAGTTTTTTAATATCGTGTTCGGTCGCCTTGCAAATTCCCCTTTCGGTAATAAAGCCGGTTATAAATCTGGCGGGTGTTACATCAAAAGCAAAGTTTGCGACCGGGCTGTTTGCTGGTGGAATCAGCACTCGCCTTATGATCCCCTCATCTTCTCCCTGCACATACCGGATTTCATCGGCATCTCTTTTTTCTATCGGGATTTCAGCCAGTCCATCCCTCAGTTCCCAATCAAAAGTAGAAGATGGAAGGGCGACATAAAAGGGTATATTGTTGTCCCTGGCCGCCAGGGCCTTGAGATAGGTACCGATCTTGTTTGCAACATCCCCGGTACAGGTGGTCCTGTCTGACCCCACAATGACCATATCAACCATACGGTGTTGCATGAGGTGGCCACCGGCGTTATCGGTAATTACCGTGTGCTTAACTCCACATTCTCCCAGTTCCCAGGCGGTTAGCCTTGCTCCCTGGTTCAATGGCCTTGTTTCATCCACCCACACATGGATATCAATTCCGTTTTCCACGGCCGCATAGATTGGAGCAGTAGCTGTTCCATACTTGCCGCATGCAAGCCACCCGGCATTACAGTGCGTGAGTATATTCACTGTTTTGCCGTTTTTTTGTTCGCTGATTTTTTTTATCAGGTCCATGCCGTGTTCACCAATTTTCCAACACTTTTTGGCTTCAGCTTCGGCAATTTTTTCGGCTGCCTGTCGTGCCCTCTCACGCCTTGTCGCGCTGTTTTTCTCCTTTGACAGCTCGGCGACTACTCGATTTACTCCCCAAGCCAGGTTAACAGCTGTCGGCCGGGCTGATTTTATTCTATCACATGTGGTTATCAGATCACTGTCTGAAATTCTATCGTTTTTCAGATTTAAAACAGCCAGATATACACCAAATGCGCCAGTCACCCCGATGAGCGGCGCCCCCCGGACGAGCATCTCCTTTATGGCCATGATGATGTCATCCACCGTTTTTAGGTCCACGATCACAAATTCGTGCGGGAGGCGTCTCTGATCGATGACTTTTACCACCTCCAGATTCTGATCCAGCCAAATCGGTTGTAAGTTCTGTTCAACACCCGTCATGATAAATCACTTTTCCTAAAACACTTGTTATTTGTGGTCGTGAGGCTTTTCTTTTTAAAACGCCTTCTCCGTTCCTTCAGACACCAGGGAAAGGGAAGCACGACCTTTTCCTTGACATAAAAGCGCTTTTAATTTATAAACTCAATTATCAGAGGCAAATGCCGAGTGTTTGGACCATGCCCTTTCGGTATCCCAAATCCATATGCTCAACAGTTATAACAAAAATGGGCATCAAACGCAAGCAGATCCGATAACCGAAAATCCAACACCCCATGGACTGCTGATAAATGTACAATTCACCCACCAAATCCATCGCTATCCATGGGAAATGCAAGGGGTGTGAAAAAATTAAATGCAAGAATCCATAGATCGTGAACTTTTTTCCCGCGGTTCCAAAATATTTCGCGATGGCGAGCCCGGTAATTGCGCGTATTTGATCGAAAAGGGAAGTGTTGAAATCTCAGCACATAGAAAAGGCAAAAAATTTGTGCTGGCCACCTTAAACGAAGGTGAACTTCTCGGTGAAATGGCCCTGATCGATGACAGTGTTCGTTCCGCAACCGCAACCGCCTTGGAAGAGACCGAAGTCGTCGTTATCTCCTTGGATTATTTGAAAAACAAATTCGATCAAGCCGATCCCATGCTGAAACTGCTTCTCAATGTTATTTTAGGCAGATTTCGAGCTACACAACGTAAGTTTCTCGGCCGATCAACCGGCCAAGAGTGTTTTACCGACCAGATCGCTTCAGAGACGGAAGATCGAATATACAAAAAAGACCAGGAACGTGTGATCAATGATCTCCGATTTAAAAAGGAATTGGAACAGGCGTTGAAACACAAAGAGTTTGAGCTTCATTATCAACCGATCATTGCACTTAATGATGGAAGCATCTCAAGTTTCGAAGCATTGATACGATGGAATCATCCGGTGCGGGGACTTATCCCACCAAACCAATTTGTGGGATTCGCTGAAGAGACCGGTCTGATTGTTCCAATCGGAATTTGGGTTTTTGAAGAGGCCTGCAGCGCCTTGAACTCGTTTCACTCGAAGCTTGCGCAAAAAAACCGGGAAATGCCTCGGATTAGTGTGAGCGTTAATGCCTCCACACGGCAACTATATGAACCGGAATTTGTCGAAAAAATCCCAATGGTACTTCAACAAACCGGTATCGACCCTAAACATATTCATTTGGAAATCACCGAAACACTACTTATGGAAAATCCGGAACTCGCCACCATAACGTTGAATAAGATAAAAGAGATGGGGATAAAGTTAATCATCGACGACTTTGGAACCGGTTATTCAAGTTTGAGTTACCTGCATCGCTTTCCAATACAAACTTTAAAGATCGATCGGACATTTGTCCTCACCATGTTAGAGAGCCCGGGAAGTATGGAAATTGTTCGGGCAGTTGCCGGGCTTGCACATAACTTGGGAATAGAAATTGTTGCAGAGGGTGTGGAAACTCGAGAACAATTGAGTCAGGTGTGTGATTTGAAATGCGACTACGCCCAAGGATATCACTTTTCAAAACCAATCCCGATCTCAGCCGCCTTTAAATTGTTGGAAAAGGGAATTTAGGATAGAGAAGGTGTATCCTGTTAGAACCTCCCTGTTTTTTAACATTTTAATTACCGTGCTTCCAGTGTGGGGTTGATCTTCAGGGATCGCCCATCTGTAGACATCGCCACCGCTCCATCACCGCTGGTTCGAAATATCCGGTACCCCCGCTTTTTATACCGCTTCAATGTGTACGGGTGTGGAAAATATGCCCTGTTTTGCCATCCTGAAGAAATAACGACAACCTCCGGCTGCACCCTGTCTAGAAAACGGTCGGTACTCGAGGTCCGGCTCCCATGGTGAGGTGCAATCAGTACGTTGCTTTGTAAATTATCCCCTGAAATTTCAACAAGTTCTCTCTCTGCCCGGGCCATGATATCGCCTGGAAACAAAAATGTCTGTGACCCAAAACGGACCTTTAAAACCAGTGAATTATTGTTATAATTTCGCCATTTCTCTGTTTTTTTTCTGTTTATAAAATCGCTTGGCGGATAAAGGATTTTGAATTGAACCCCATTGATATGTTGTGTTTGCAATAACGGTTTAAATCGAGGGAGTTGAATATCTTTTTCTTCAATAATTTTTCTGAACTTGTGGTAATTCAAAACCGGTGAGGATTCTCCATTGCTCCATACATTTTTTACATTAAAATACCTAGCGATAAACAAAAGACCGTTCATGTGATCACTGTTTGGATGAGAGAGGACCAAGGTATCAACGGTTTTGATCTTTTTTCGCCATAAAAATGGCGCAACGATATTTGCGCCGACATCAAAAGCCGTCGGGTCTGAAAAACCACCGCCGTCGATGAGGAGGTTATACCCACCCGGCAATTCGAGGAGAGCTGCACTCCCTTGACCCACATCAATTATGGTCACCCTGAAATCACGATGCCAAAATCGGTGGTTTAACCAGTAAAAGACATCAACGCCGCCTGAAACGATAACAATCACCACCGCCGCTTGCGCCAGCCACTTCTTCGACATAATTTTTTTTCTCCATCCAAAGCGTGAAGTCGCATTTTGATCTTTTATGTTTAAAATTGCCCAGAAAACGAGATAAAAACAGGCTATCTCAAAAAAAGAAGGTGTTACGGTTTTGACAGCCGCAAAAGGCAATTTTGAAAAAAGGGTTATAATATCCAAGGCAACGGCCAGAATCGCCGCGCTCACATTTAAAAAAACTGAGGCGACTGTAACGCTCAGGGGGCTTAAAACAACCGATACCAATCCAAGCGGAATAACCAGAAATCCAACAATCGGAATGATCAATAGATTGGTCAAAAATCCGACGGTCGAAACCTGATTGAAGTATAACATCATCAGAGGAAAGGTGCCGATGATGGCAAAAAATGAAACCAACATAAAGGTGAAGAATTTATTTCGAATGGAAAGCCTCTTTTTTATGGTGGAATTTTTCTTTTGAAAACGAAAATTCTTTGTTTGAGATAGGCCGTATACAATTGAAAGAACAGCTGAAAAAGAGAGCTGGAAGGAAATTGAAAAAAGAGCCGGTGGATGAAGGATAAGGATCAACATCGCCGCCAATGCGAGCGTATTCGCCAGATCATGTTCTCTTTCGAACAGAAACGTTAGGAGAAAAAGAGAAACCATGATCACAGCTCTCTGGGTGGAAGGGGACATCCCCGAAAGGAATCCGTAGGCGACTACCGGGAAAAATGACAAAATCGCGGCCCCCTTTCTTGTCCACCCATTCCAGAGCAACGGTTTAACATAGGAAAGGGCCCAGGAAAAAAGAAGGAATGCGGTAGAGGCCACGATTCCGATATGAAGCCCGGAAATCGCTAGAATATGCCCTACACCCGCCCGATGAAACGCCTCCCTTAAATTCCGGGAAATATCATTCCGGTCCCCGAGAATCAGTGCTTTTAATATTCCTTTTGTTCCTTTTTTTCTCCTCACAACATATGACTGCTCAATAAGGGATGAGATATGATGGCGAACATTCTTCACCATCTGATCGATCCCTTTATCCGTTTGATTTTCTATCTTTACCGGCTGGTTTTTCGAAACATATGATGTTCCCCAAATCCCCTTGTACGCCATATATCTTTTGTAGTTAAACCCTCCAGGATTGGAAAAATTTCTGATCATTCGGATCTTTCCGGTCAGTGAGATCCGGTCTCCCGCATCTATATTAAGATGTTTTTTGCGCGTGGTAACCCGAATCTTTCCCAAAACAGGAAACGGTTTGCTTTTTTCCATGCTGTCTTCTTCAAGGGTCTCGATTTTGACTATAAATTTGGTCCGCTCACCGGTTCTGACAGGCGTCGTGTCGACAAAACCCACAATTTTCCATTGATGATTACCTAAAAAATGAGTGATATGCCGGGAAGGGAATCGGGGCGCAGCCCAGGGTTGTATGGAAAGATATCCCAGAAAAAGAAAAAAGATAAGCGGGAATAAGAAGGCTGTGTGGCGCTGTCTGATCCGGCCGATGGTTAAGCCCAGACAAACAGCAACAACAACATAGGCTAAAATTCTGTAACCTGGGAACCAAAAACCAAAAGAAATGCCGGCTATCAGGCATATCAGGAGCGGAATCAGGGAGCGGGAAAATGGGTGGACCGGTGGCGGTTTCCAGGTCGCCAGTAATGACCGCATTGTCATCTCATAGTTGATGATGTTTCAGGGTTTTTGGGTTAGTCTCAAAGTTGAGATGAAACCCCTGGTCAGGGTTTTATAAAAAAGGGTGGCCTAGTCATCCACCCTTTTGATGGCGGCACCCAGCTGGGCAAATTTTTTTTCCATCATCTCATATCCCCGATCAAGATGATAGACCCGGCTGACCGTCGTCTGCCCATGGGCAACAAGGCCTGCCAGGATGAGTGAGGCACTCGCCCTCAGATCGGTGGCCATTACCGGTGCACCGGATAAATTCGGTACCCCTTTTATCATCGCCGTATTGCCGGATACAATAATATCGGCTCCCATGCGCTTGAGTTCGCTGACATGGATAAAGCGGTTTTCAAATATCGTTTCAGATATCATACTCAGGCCGTCGGCCACTGACATCAAAACCATGAATTGGGCCTGCATGTCTGTCGGGAAACCCGGATACGGCAATGTCTTTACGTCAACACTCGCGATGCTGTTTTGCCCCTGGACCCTCACGCTGTTGCCTTCGATTTTTACCTTAAGACCGGTAAGCCTCAACTTGTGAATGGCCGCTTCCAGGTGATCCGGTTCACAATTCAATATCTTCACATCCCCGCGGGTTAAGGCCGCTGCAACCATGAAGGTGCCTGCTTCAATCCGGTCGGGTATGATCCGAATAGATACCGGATGAAGTGAAGAGACGCCTTCTATGGTAATTGTTGTGCCCCCGGCACCTTGAATTTTTGCTCCCATCTGGTTCAAAGCATCTGCAAGGGCCACAACCTCAGGCTCACAGGCTGCATTGCGTATTTTTGTGACGCCTTCAGCCAAAGTCGCTGCCATCATGAGGTTTTCTGTTCCGGTAACGGTCGAGATGTCCAAATAAATTTCACTTCCTTTTAGGCCATCGGTAGTCGCTTCCACGTATCCGTGCTTTAGCTCAATGGACGCGCCCATCTGCGAAAGCCCTTTGAGATGCAAGTTGATCGGACGCGCCCCAATCGAACACCCTCCCGGCAATGACACCCTGGCCTTTTTGAGCCTCGCCAGGAGAGGGCCAAGTACCAGAATGGACGCCCGCATCTTCCGAACCAAATCATAGGGGGCCTCGTGAATGCAAAGACCGCCGCCATTTATCCGAACCGTACCCCCGTCGGTTTCAATACCCGCGCCGAGGGTTGAAAGCAGGAGCTTAATACTTTGGATGTCTTTTAAGTCCGGAACATTCGTATAAACATTCATTCCAGCGGTAAGCAGTGATGATACAAGTATCGGTAGCGCGGCATTTTTAGAACCGGCAATCTTCACCTCGCCTTTGAGGGGACGACCTCCTTCAACAATGATTTTATCCATACCTGGTATCAATAAAAAAGCGCTTCCCTTGGAATATGGTTGGGCCAGCGCTTTTTATCCTCAGACAATCTCTATTCGTTATTGGTGCGGTTCAGCGGTTTCATTGATCGTATCAAGAACCGCTCTGATAATACAATAGATCAGACCCATCCCTATGGTCACAAGTGAGAACCACAACCCCCCCATAAAAACGATATGAGACATATCCCAAATCCACTCAAAAATAGATGGAAACATTCTATATCCTCCTCATCTGTTTTCAGGTTTCTGCAGACCTTAGTTTCCCATCTGATAGAATGGATGGCTTTTCCTGCTCTTCTGGATCCATCTGTTCCATCGGGTTCAACTCTTGTTCCTGTGGGAATATGGGCAAATATCGATATGCAAGCGATATGAAAACAATACCGTATGTCACCGGAATCAACGTTGTTGCTATTTCCTGCCAGCTTGGAAAGTACATGGGCCATCCTTCAAACGGTAACACCGGCACCGCCATAACCTGCAACACCATCACCCAACGATTCAAGCAAATCCCTAATACCGCCAAGACCAGTGCTGTAATAAATAGAATCGGATGGCGGCGTCCCTTTTCAATAATCAAAATGGCGGCCGGAACAACCCCAAAAATTACAATTTCAAGCACGAGAATCCAGATGCCGTAAAGTGGATTGTTGGAATAGAAATCCATCAGGGCAAATCCCTTTGAAGGTGCAGTTACAGCCGCCCAGTACCAGGTATCGATAATCTTTGCAATAATATAGGTGGCCAGCATCCATCCTGATATTTTTGCCAGCAGTTGAATAACATTCTCCTTGACCAATTTTTTTTGGGTAATCTTTTCTGCGATCCTGGTAACCAAAATGGTAAAGCAGGGACCGACGGCCGCAGCGGACCATGTAAAGAGGAAAAAGGTCCAGGGCCATATAAAAATACCTTCACGAAAAGCAAAGGGCCGGCCGAAAAGGACACCGGCGACGCCTCCCAGTGATCCTTGGTGAAAAAAAGAAAGATATGCCCCGGTTGCTGCAAAAACCGCCATGATTTCATGCATGCGGTGTCCAAGATTGCGAAAAAACGGCACGCTGTCTATCTGGCGGTTCTCCATGATAAGCGGAACAAATTCAATGATCAGCACACCCAAGTAGACGGTCAGACAGAAGGCAACCTCGGTGAGCATGGAATGAACGTTCGCATGCCAAAAGATAAACCACCCCCTCAACGGTTGACCAATGTCGATTCCCAGAATAAGAAGCGCTGAGCTATAGCAGATGACCCCGATAAGAACCGCATAGTTGATAATATTTTTCAATTCATCTTTTCCGATGATATATCTAAGGAAACCTGTAAAAAAGGCGCCACCACCCAGCGCAATCACCGTGAGGTCAGCCCATATCCACGCGGCAAATCCGTAGGCATCATTCATGTTGGTCTGATTGAGCCCTTTGAGCCAGACCAGCAACATGGCGAAAACGCCCAGCAAAAGAACAACGACAACCGGTCCGAGTCGAATAATAAATTGTGGGAACGGGCAGCGTTTAACCCCTTTGGGTATTAGTGCGTTATCCATGCGTTATGTGCTCCTCCCAGAAAGCGTTTTATTTTCCTTTTTCAGATAATTATCGCCGGCTCGCCTGATCCACTCCCGGCTTGACAGATAGTAAATTTTGGGATTGGTGCCCAGCCGTTCCAAAAGTCGAAATGCCCTTGGATTCTTCGTTCGCCCCCCGTTTTTTTGATCTGGACGTACCAGTTGTTGAACCGCATGTTCCGGGTTGTTCAAATCACCAAAGGTGATGGCATCCGCAGGGCATGCCTGGGCACATGCGGTTTGGTATTCATTTTCTTTCAGCACTCGCCTTTTCTCCAAATAGGCCTTGTCCATCGCCAACTGGTATCTATGAAAGCAGAAACTGCACTTTTCCACCACACCCCTCATTCGAGGTGATACATCCGGGCTTAAATATTTTTCCATATCGCTGGGCCAGACCGGATCCCACCAGTTAAAATATCGGGCGTGATAAGGGCACGCGACCATGCAGTACCGGCACCCGATACATCTCGAATAAATTTGGCTGACAATTCCGGTTCTCAGACTATAGTCCGTCGCCGTTACCGGACAAACCGACACGCAGGGTGAATTGCCATAATCAGCTTCGCAGTGCATGCATGGTCTGGGGATATAGCAGATGTCCGCTTCGGGAAAGGGTTTTCCATTGGTCAGCTTGTAGACCCGCATCCAGGTGATGCTGTCCAATTTATTCGATTCATCCTCCTTAAACGGAACGTTGTTTTCAGCCATACACGCGACCATACAGGCACCGCATCCGGTGCACTTATCCAGGTCGATTACCATTCCATATTTTTTCTCATGTTTCATTAGAACCTCTTTGGGTCGTCGATTACCGATTTAAACAGGGCCCTTTTGTATCAATCCCTCTTCATCTGTTAATGGAATCAGGTTTTGTTAAGCTTTGCTCTGATCCCCCAAACAGCATTAAGGCCGGAAACCGGATCTTCAACCGAGCCGATCAGCTCGTTCACATTAACGCCTTTCCCCGACAGGAATTTGTCGTAAGCCGTATGACCCAATCCACTGGGTATGGCCACTGTTCCAGGCATGATGCCGTCAAACAGATGTATACGCACCCGTGCGCTCCCCTTTGGCGTCGTTAACGTCGCATAGTTGCCTTCAGATAAGCTGTATGCCTGGGCGGTCTTTGGATTAATCTCAACAAAGCTATCTTTCTTTTTCAGCACCGTATCCTCAACTGTTTTGATCACAAAAGGAGGATCGCCGATAAAACCGTTCGCCAATCTCATGGAATCATATGGGATGAGCGTCAAGGGAAATGATGCCGATTCGCCTTCGAGCTTGACCGGCCGATACTGATAATCAGTTGGGGTGTTATTGTTTAAAAAAGCAAATTTCCCCGATGAAGAACCCAATATCTCATCCCATTTCGGTGCCTTAAAATTCGGGTCTGTCCAGAATCCGGCTTCGATAAGCGTCTTCCACATCTTTCCCATCGTTTGCTCCAGACAGTTTTCATAGTTCTCCCATGCAAAGGCCTCTGCGGTCCCCTTCCCCAGCTGTTTTGCCAGACCGATGATCACATCCCCCACATGTTTTGTGTTGAACTGGGGTTTAACCGCCGGCCTGGACAGGCCGACAATCGGTTTCTGGAACCCGGTAACGCCCGGTACGTCCTCATAACGT
>Ga0255053_10000065_pt1 | contig 47599 bp, 39 predicted proteins | sample JV7_2_22_MG_FD_188635 | JGI IMG/M metagenome (GOLD analysis project Ga0255053, IMG submission 188635) | Seawater microbial communities from Jervis Inlet, British Columbia, Canada - JV7_2_22 | ecosystem: Environmental > Aquatic > Marine > Inlet | place: Canada: British Columbia | collected... | reverse complement strand
AGGTTTCCGAGCGCGGCACCATGTACGACGGTTCTTCCTTCGACGCCCTTGTTTCGGCCCTCGAAGGCCACCCGGTGGCGGCGATCTGTCTCATGTGCAGCTATCCGCAGGACATCACCGGCAGCCTTCCCAGGCTACGCGACGCATACAGCGGACCCGTCGGGGCCTACGCACACCTTGAATACAACGAAAACCCGAAGTTCGGCAGCTCCCCCGACGAGCCCTTCTTCACGCTTGGGCAGGGCGACTACACCCCCGAGCGCTACGCCGATGCTGCGGTCGGCTGGAAGGAGATGGGTGCGCAGATAATCGGCGGCTGTTGCGCTACGACGCCCGACCACATTCGGGCGGTGCGAGCCGCCGTCAAGCCCTAGCGGGTAGGCGCGGACAAGGGGCTAATTGCCAGGCTCATTTCGGCCTAATCGAACGTCTGCTTTACACTCGATAGCTGCCGCAAGATCAGGTGTCCTGGATTTCAAGTTTTGTGAATTATGCCCAACGCATGGGTGTCGCAAACCATCCTGGAAATCTCAGAAAAACGAAACAGGTACACTTGTTCGGCAGACAATTCATCCGGCACCTGTCTCCCTCAGTGTGCGAGGAGACGCGATTATGGCGAAAGGCTCGCTACAGCGCCGTCGGGATCATGCTCTGGGTTCCGGCGCGGAACTTTTTTACGACACGCCGCTTGAGATCGTACGAGGCGAAGGCGTCTATCTGTACGACAGGGACGGACGACGTTTCGTCGACATGTACAACAACGTGCCTTGCGTAGGACACGCCAATCCGGCGATTGTGCAAGCCATGGCAGAGCAACAGGCCACTATCAACGTTCACAGCCGATATCTTCATGAAGGTATTGTGACTTTCGCCGAACGGCTCGCCGGGCTCAATCATGATGGCATTGATAGCGTGGTGTTCAGCTGCAGTGGCACCGAGGCAAACGAGGTCGCCATTCAGTTGGCTCGCATCGTCACAGGAAACCGAGGCCTCATTTGCACGGACGCCGCCTATCATGGCAATAGCGAACTGGTTAATTCGTTGAGCTACGTGGGTCGCGCGCCGCGCGAAGCTGGAGACATTCGTGGTTTTCCTTTTCCTGAACGCTTCAGGCCCCTTAAGGAAGGAGTGAGCGAAGAAGAACTGTGCGAAGCGTATCTCGCTCGGGTCGCGACGGCCATCGAGAGTTTGACGACGGAGGGAGCCGGCTTTGCTGCCCTCATCATGTGCCCGATCTTTGCTAACGAGGGCCTGCCAGATATTCCTTCCGGCTTCATGACCAGGGTCACGGACCTGGTTCACATGGGAGGCGGGCTGGTGATAGCCGATGAAGTGCAATCAGGGTATGGCCGGACCGGCCTCTGGTGGGGGTATGAAAAAACAGAATTCCGGCCGGACATCGTCGTGACGGGCAAGCCGATGGGCAACGGTTTGCCGCTCGCGGCAACAGCAGCGAGAAAGGATTTCGTAGATGCCTTCCGTGCCGACAAGGATTATTTCAATACCTGTTCGTCGACTCCTTTGCAGGCAGCCGTCGGAATGGCCGTGATGGATGAAATCGAACGCCTTGATCTCCTCAAGAATGTGGCCGAAGTCGGCGCCCGACTGACGCGCGAACTTGAGCGCCGCGTTGACTCACACGGTGTGATAGGAGATGTGCGCGGTTGCGGACTATTCATCAGCATTGAAATGATCGAGGACGGCGACGCCAAGGAACCCGATGCCGCATTGACAATCTCGTTGTCCGACCGCTTGAAAGACAAGGGGTTCCTGGTCTCGTATTCAGGAAGGTTCGATAACGTCCTGAAGATCAGGCCACCGCTCGTGTTCTCTCATGCAAACGCCGATGATTTTCTGGACGCCTTCGATGAATGCATGGTGGAATTGGGTGGATAGGGGTCTGGTCGAATCCTGTTTTGCACCTGCCGCATTGAAAGCGTTGGAGAGTTTTCCTGTCGATGCGGAAAAGATCGAACTCATCGCGCATTCCGAGAATGTGACCTTTCGGATCTCCGTTCAGGACAGCGATACCGACTATGTCCTCAGGCTTCACCGGCCGGGTTACAACTCGATCGAGGAGCTCGATTCGGAACGGATATGGGCTGAGGCGCTGAATGATGTCGGCATATCCGTTCAGGATTCGCTTCTGACATGCCTGGGGCAACACTTTGCGCTTGTCGATATCCCCGGCACAGGTGAGCAACGTTATGCGGGAATGACAACATGGCTTGAAGGCACGCCCCTGAGTGACTACCTGGAAACGAGGTCCGAAGGGGCAGAGCGAGAGCGCGTCTTTCGCAGGATCGGCGAGATTGCGGCTACTATTCACAACCAGTCAACGTGTTGGAAGGAGCCGCCAGGCTTTGAGAGGCGTCGACTTGATCTCGAGGGCTTGTTGGGAGAGGCGCCGCGCTGGGGTCGGTTCTGGGAACACGCGGACCTGAACAAATCCGAGCGAGCGATGCTGCTGCGGAGGAGACAGGATGTTCGCGTCGAACTCAATGAGTACGGCGAGAGACCAAACAATTTCAGTTTGATTCACGCTGATCTCGATTCCGACAATATCGTGCACAACGGAGACGATCTGGCGTTGATCGATTTCGACGATTCTGCGTACGGATGGCACATGTACGATATTGCATCAGTGCTTATTGAATACCGGTCAACCCCGGACTTTGAAGCTCTCTGTGCGGTGCTGCTCGAAGGCTATCGTAAGTACAGACCATTGGCGCAGCGAGATATTGAAATGCTACCTGCTTTCCTGCTGATTCGAGGGATGGCATTCATCGGATGGTTTCACCAACGACCAGAGCACGCCGGATCAGAATATTTCGAGGAAATGAAAACCTGGGTTCTCGAAAAGTGTGATTCCAATTGATCATGATTTGGATGTTATTGTTACAGGTGCAGGCCATAACGGCCTGGCACCCGATGGAGAGCGCCGCGATGGGATTCTACTAAGCTTCTCGAAGTCGGGGCCAGGTCAGGGAGATTCAAGCACTGTGGGCATGTCACGACACCCGGAGCCACCCCTGTGCGCGCGTGCACGTTGGGCGAAACGAGAGGCATGACAGACCGCAATCTGGGCATGAACCGGCCTATTACGCGCCGCGACTTCGTCGGCGGCGTCGCCGTCGCAATTAGCGGCAGCATGGCCTGGCGGTGGTCGCAGGCGGGAGCGCCGGCGGCTTCGTACGAGCAACGACAGGTGCACGCGGACATGTATCCGCCTGTCCGCACCGGCATGCGTGGCAGCCACGAGGGCTCCTACGAAGTGGCCCATCAGCTGCGAGACGGCGTTCGCTGGAACAGTCCGGAGGAATCCGGCGAACACTACGACCTCATCGTCGTGGGCGGAGGGCTGAGCGGTCTGGCGGCGGCCTGGTTCTTTCGTGAAGCGGTACCCGCTGCGCGCATCCTGATCCTAGACAACCACGATGACTTCGGCGGCCACGCCAAGCGCAACGAGTTCTGGCACGGTGACCGGATGCTGCTGTCGCACGGCGGCACGGAGAACATCCAGGACTTCAATCGCTATAACGAGGCGGGACGCCGCCTTTTGGGAGCGCTCGGCGTCGAGGTAGAGCGGTATGCCGAGTTCCACGACAATCAGCTCTACAAATCGGCGGGGTTGCGCCGCTCGGTGTTCTTCGACCGCGAGACCTTCGGTACGGATAGGCTCGTGGTTGGCGAAGGCCAGCCGTCGTGGCACGAGTTCCTCGCGAAGACGCCACTATCAGACACGGCGCGTGAAGATCTCGTTCGTCTCTACGAATCTGACGTCGACTACCTGGAAGGACTCAGCCTGAAGGACAAGGTCACGTACCTTCAGCGAACCAGCTACGAGGAGTTCCTCCTCAAGGCTGCCAAGATCGGCCCTGAGGCTGTCTCGTTCGTGGAGAGATCCACTACCTGGGCAATTGGCTTCGACGCGATCTCCGCGTGGGTCGCCACAGGTGAGGGCTGGCCAGGAACCGGCGGGCTCGGGCTGGGCGACTACGACTGGGACGACGCGGTACCCACCGAAGAGTCCCCGTTCTTTCAGTTTCCGGACGGCAATGCGTCAATCGCACGCCTGCTGGTTCGCTCGCTGGTGCCCGACGTGGCGCCGGGGAATACGATGGAGGACGTCGTCGCTGCCTCATTCGACTACAGCGCACTCGACGTCGGTGACTCGCCCGTGCGCATCCGGCTCGACAGCACCGTCGTCAACGTCAGCCATCGAGGCGATCCGGAAAGGGCCGACGAGGTCGAGGTCACGTATGTCCGTGGTGACCGAGCGTATCGCGTACGCGGCGGGCGCTGCGTACTGGCCTGTTACAACGCCGTCATCCCGTACATTTGCGACGAGCTACCGGCGGCACAAAAAGAGGCTTTGTCGTACGCCGTCAAAGCGCCACTGATTTACACAAATGTCCTGATCAGTAATTGGACCGCCTTCGCCCGACTGGGGATTCGCGGCGCGCGCTGTCCCGGCAGCTACTTCGGGTCCGTCAATCTCACTGCGCCACTGAATATCGGTGATTATCGCTTTGCGCGCACGGCCGACGATCCGATCGTCGTGCGCTTGTTCCGGGCCCCGCTTGATCCCCGAATGCGCGGGCGGTCAGCGCCGGATCAATGGAGGGCGGCGTGTGCGGACCTGCTCACCACGACCTTCGAGACTTTCGAATACGAGATCAGGGACCAGCTCGGGCGCATCCTGTCGCCGGGGGGATTCGATCCCGAGCGTGACATTGAAGCGATCACCGTGAATCGCTGGCCGCACGGCTACGCCTACGGACACGACCCGGAAACGGGTCAGGTGGCCTGGATGCTCGATGAGTTGCCGCCGGAGCGGTCGCCGTGGATTGCGGCGCGCAAGCCTTTCGGGCGGATCGCGATCGCAAACTCCGACGCCACGGCGGACGCCATGACCGAGGGCGCGTTTGAAGCAGCGCATCTGGCGATCGAGTCCCTGGTCGGTCGCTGATTCAGTACGCTCGTCTCGATTCGCAAGTTGGCTGTCGGAGTAGCACTACGCCCAACTCTGCAATCTCATTGTCTACGGTTGGCGGGCGGTCGGCTCGACACGTCTTGCAATCATCAGCAAGGCGGCGGTGAACACCCCGAAGGCTGCGGTCATCCAGCGTATGCAGCTAATTAGAATGTTAAAAAGCCCCTCGATGCCGTAGTCGTCCGTGTAAGACTGCGGGTCTTCGTACCACGGCAGGAAAAAGACGGCGATGATTCCGATCGCCGTCAGGCTTCCGAACATCCATGCCATTCTCCTTGTGTCGCCGATTCCCAATCTGGTTTTTGGATTCGCTGGATGGCGCACAGGATCGGTTTTCGTCAGGCCACCGTATTTTCTCTTAAAGATGAAATACGCAACCGGTCCGCTCAGCAGAGCGAGCATGCCGCCCACGAAATAATCGGTTCCGTTAATAAAGAGAGCAATGAACGCGATGCTGATTGGTGGGACGCACATGGCGATGAATCCCTTGGTTGCGAAGGGAACTTTGAAGGGCCTTTCCAGATCTGGCTCTTTGATTCGCAAGATGCAGGCAGCGACGAAGATCAGCACATAGGCGGACATGAAAAGTATCGCGTCCACGACCACAATCACTCCGAACGGAAACATGCTGACGATCAGGCTGAATGCCCCCAGTGACAAGACGGCGATGTAGGGAACGCCGCGCTCTTTGCTGCACTTGACGAGCGCCCGCGGTGCCAGGTTATCTTCAGCGAGCGCGAAAAACCCTCTGGAGCCGGATGCGATATAGGTACTAAAGAGGGAAAACTGTGCGATCACCGCGACGAACACGAACAGGATCCCGAGAGAGGGAATGTGGTTTGCTATGACATCGCCGTAGGACAGGCCGCCTTCCGAAGCCCATTCACTCCAGGATCCAAGTGAGGCGAGTCCGCCCATCGTGGGCAGAATGTATACCGCCATGATCAATGGGACCGTAATCAGGGTGGCTTTCGGAATCACCTGTGGATCTTCGAGTTCGCCTGCCATGGTCGACATGGACTCGTAGCCGGAATACACCCAGATACCGAGCGCGATCCCGGCCCCGATACTTTGCAGCAGTGTCTGGTCCGGTGGAATAAAGGGGTCAAAGGGATTGCTCTGCCAGTTTGCGAAACCGAAGGCAGCGACCATCGCAAAGGCAATCATGACAACGATGGAGATGCCCGTACTCACCGCCCCAACGTCCCTGATGCCTCGAATATTGATGTACGTAAAGAAGACGACGACCGATGCCTTGAAGAGATATTCCTCGATGGGCGTCAGGTCGATGACGCTCGCGACGTATGATCCCGCAAGCACGACGTAGATCGTGTTGTCGAAATAGATGGAGATGGTGCGCCACCAGCCGGCTTGGAAGCCCCAGAATTCACCGCAGCCGCGCTGCACCCACTTGTAGAAACCTCCCTCTTCAGGAATGGCGGAGCCGAGTTCCGAGGCCACGAGCCCCATCGGCGTGCTCCAGACGAAGGGAAGCACAATCAACATGACGAGCGTGAGCCCGGGCCCGGCATTTGGAATCATGTCCTCGATCCCGTAGGCCCCGGCGGCACACAGACAAAAGATCATGAAGACAACGGTGGACGTCGTCATCCGGTGCTTCTTCAACCCAGGATGTGCGGAATCGATCATGGCTCACGCTTCGTTTGGACCGATCATCTGGGAGACTATACCGGCCGTTGTGGCAACACAGCTTGTTTTTCCTGCTAGGCTGATTCTCGGAGGTATCGCAAGGAAAAGACCATGAATCCGGCTGACGGCAACCTCGGAATGGATCGCCCGATCTCGCGCAAAGATCTCTTGCTTGGTTCGTCTTATAGTCGAACGATCACAGCCCTGTTTTGGCTGCTGGTTGCACAGGCTGAGTCTTCCCCTTTCCCCAGCGAAGCCCCTATGAATGCGATTGAGCTCTTGACGGCGTTTTCAGGTGAGAGCGCAACGCAGTACGAGGAGTTCTTCCGATTCTCGGAGGAAGCCAGAATCGTCGGCGTCGAGATTCACGCCGTCGGAACGGAGAGCACGACGGCCCGCTATTCCGGTGGGGAGAAATCCTTGAACGAGGTCAATACCATCTTGCGGTTCACGACCGCGGATGGATCTGAGGGTGTATCCGGTGTGGATTCTTACTTTGAAGGAGAGTTCAGCGAAGAACACCTGCTGGAGTTGCAAGGCGTCGCCGCAGATCTGCTTGCTCTCCAGTCACTGGACCCGGTCGAGGTTGGGACGATGCTCGAGGAAACTCGACCCGACTTGAGCGACGCGTCCCGCTCAAGCATCGATATCGCGCTGTGGGACCTGGCGGCCCGCAAAGCACGTCGTCCTCTTTACAAGCTGCTCGGGGCGAAGCGGGATTCGATTGAGCCCTATGCGAGTCTTCCGTTCTACGATTCGCTTCCCGAGTACGTCGGAGCGGTCAGCGAGTATGCGAAGCTCGGTTACACGACCTTCAAGTTCCACGTCTGGGGTTCAATCGAAGCGGACGTTCGCCTCGTGGAATTGGTCCAGCAGACGTTTGCAGACTCTCCCTATCGCTTCATGATCGATCTCGAGGGAGCGTACGATTTTGACGACGCACTCAGGTTGGGCAGGCAAATGGATAATGGACTGTTTGTCTGGCTCGAGGGGCCCATCGACGACGAGCTTCTGGAGCAATATGCAGAGCTCAGGAACAGGCTCGCGGTACCGATCATTCCGGCCGGCTACAACATCTATTCTCCTGAGTTCATCAGAAAGGGGATCGAGACCGGTGCTTGGGATGCGGGCAGGTTCGACGCCACAACGGTCGGCGGAATCTCCAAATCGCTCGAACTCCTGATGATTGCCAATGATGCCGGTATGTCGATCGAGATCCAGAGTTGGGGTCATTCGTTGACCCAGGCGGTCAACCTCCACCTGATGCTTGCCAATGAGCGGACCCGGTACTTCGAAGCGCCGATGCCCAAGGAGGCCTTCGAGTTTGGAATGAAGAACGGCAACCTGCTGGACCGCGGGAGCGTAGTGGCACCGGATGGACCCGGCCTGGGTATCAACGTGGACTGGGAGCGCCTGGCCTCGGCGGATTTCCATGTCTACGCAAAGCTTGACCACTCGGTCTCGCCTGAGTGACAAAAAGATGCGACGCAACCTGACCTTGAACACAGTCTCGATTCTGCTCCTCGCTGCTGTCACCAGCAGCGCGCAGGACAGTAAAGTGTCAAAGCAGGTGGCAGAAGACGATAAGCCGTTCCTGCTGACATACCCTAACTTGGAGAATTCTGACGGAGAGGTCGTGCTAACGAACGATCACGTCGTCTTGCAGCGGCTCGTCGTGGGCCCCGGGGAATGGGAGGGCATTCACAGTCATCCTGGCAACCAGGTCTACATCCACATCAAGAGCGGCACCTGGTCGGAGCGCCGCCGAGGCGTGCAATCCGCGCCTTCGCCGTTCCTGCAAGCCGGCCCCATCACTGGGGCCGACTTTTTTCTTCGCTCTGTTGAAATTCTTCTCACTGACTCTAGGTCGGATCAGGTATTCTCCACCGTCAACTTTTTCCGAGACTAGCAATGCGAAGATCAATGTTCGTGTTTTGTGCCGCGCTGATTTGGGTACAAGGTTCATTGTTTGCCGATGAAACCGAATCAGGCGAACCCTGTGTTGGCCCGGTTACGATAATTCACTCCGTGGGCGTCTTCGATGGTTCGGATGTGATACCGGAAGCGACGGTCATTATTCAGTGTAGTCTGATACACCGCGTCTTTGAGGGTGGTGAACCTGCTGATGTACCGCCGGGGTCCCGGCTTATCGATGGAAAGGGCAAATTTCTGTTACCCGGACTGATTGATTCGCATACGCACACATTCAGACGCGAAATGCTCGAGCGATCGCTGGACTTCGGTGTCACAACGGTCTTTGACATGGGTTCGTTGGCCTCCGGTTTTAAGCAGACGATCGATGCTGAAGACGCTCTGGGTCAGGTCACCGGTCGCGCCGACATGCTAGGCGCCGAGTTGTGGGTAACCGCACCGGGATCGCATGGCACGCAATTCGGTGATGCACCTACACTTGATAAACCCGAAGGTGCCGAAGAGTTCGTTGCGGCGCGGGTCGCGGGCGGAGCTGACTTTATTAAGGTCATCTACGATAACTTCAAAATGATTGATCGCCCGATTCCGACACTTAGTAAGGAAGCCATGCAGGCGGTCGTGAGTGCTGCCCATCGGCACGGTCTTAAGGCTGTATTTCATTCACGCGATGTGGACGCATACACTGACGCTGTGAAGGCAGGTGCAGATGGTTTCGTTCATGTGCCTGTTGACGCAGTCCCGAGCGAAGAGTTGCTTTCACTGTTAAAGGCCAATGGGGTATTCGTAAGTCCAAATTTGTCGTTAGCGCGCCCTGATGGGCAAAGATTGATAGATGATCCGTTCATCGGCCCAATGCTGACGGACAAGGAAATCTCGAACTTGAAAAATTTTCGAGGTATGCACGGAAAGGGTGGCGATCGAATTGCCTATGAGTCCGTCAAGGCATTTCACAATGCGGGGATATCTATACTGTCGGGTTCGGATACGCCAAATGGTGGCACGACTGTGGGCGCAAGTATGCATATTGAGATGGAGTTGCTTGTTGAGGCCGGATTGACGCCGGTCGAGGCAATGGCGGCAGCCACGTCGGCGCCGGCCGAAGTCTTCGGTCTTGACGATCGCGGACGCATTGCGGAGGGGCTGCTGGCGGACTTGCTGTTGGTCGAAGGAAGTCCCGTTCAAACGATCTCTAATAGCAGAAATATTCTTACTGTTTGGAAAGCCGGCGAAATACATTCCCGAACGGGATCAACGGAGCAACAGGACTGAATTTGGCACTATCGTTCTACCGTAATCTAACGCGTGTAGGAACCGTAGGAACAGGGCAAATCACGCCCCCGCTACCAGAATTAAAGGCAAGGGGCTTACTTCGGTAAGCCCTTTTGTTTTTACGGCTGGGTGCGCCCACAAGACCCCATCTTTCGGTTTGAGTGTGACCTGACCTAGCAGCGCGTGTAGGTGGCTGCGCGCTGTATCAATCTCGCCAGGCTCCACGTCCGGATTCGACGCCAGGCTTTCGAGCTCGGCGACTAGAGCGCGCCAACGCTCCACCAGGACTGGAGTCAGGTCGAGCAGGGCATCTAGTTGCTCCGCGTCCGCCTGGGCGGCTTCCAGGAGTTCTACAGCGCTCCGTTTCTCGGCTTCCATGAAGTCCTTGGACCATTTGTAGTAAAGACTCTGGGCGATGCCTTCTCGTCGGCACAGTTCCGCAATGCTGTCTTCGCCACGCAAGCCATCCAGTACGATACGTATTTTCTCCTCCGCACTGTATTGTTTGCGTGTCTTGCGCTTAATGTCACGAATGATCTGTTCTGACGACGACGTTCGTCCTGTTGGTTTCTGCTTCATCTCAACTCCTCAGGTTAGGATGAACAAAAACACTCTCTTAAACCAGAACTAAATCTGTCCCATGGGCGCTGACGGCGTACACGATGCAGTATTGAGCGGATAGTTCGCGCGCATGTTGCTGCCGCAGTTAAAACAGCTGAACCTCGAACGACTGCGAGAGATCATGAAGAGCACCCTGCGCATCAGCAGCATGGTTTTTTTAATTCTAATCGGGGCGTCGATCTTTTCTCTCGTTTTCCGCGGTTATGGCGGCGGCGATGGTGTTCGCGCTGTCCTTGAGGCCCTGCCGGGCGGCGTAATCGGCGCAGTTGTCGTCGTGATGCTGATGATGTTCCTGCTGGGTTTCGTTTTGGATTTCATCGAGATCACATTTGATGTGGTGCCGATTGTTGGTCCCGTGCTGCTCGCCATGGCACTGCACCCAGTCTGGCGCGGCCGCATGATCGCCATTAACCTGCAAACCTCGTTCCTGACGCCACCGTTCGGATTTGCTTTGTTTTACCTGCGAGGCGTTGCCCCACCTTCCTTTACGACCGGTCAAATTTATCGCGGTGCAATTCCCTTTGTCGCCATACAACTGATCGCACTCTTGTTGATCGCCGCATTTCCCGAACTCGTCGCGTGGCTTCCCGGAAAAATTTACGGTCAGTAGTAGGCCCGCAACGGTTTGACAACACCTACGAACCCGGCGTAGTTTGGTTGGTTCACAAATAGTCATTTAAGAAAAACCTAAAAATTAGGGGGACTTTTACTATGAGGACCTTATCCAAGGGCCCTGCGCTGCAGGGTATTCGTTATAGACTTAAGCCGCTTATCGCGGCTGTCACAGCATCGCTTGTTGCTTCATTTGCATTCGTGCCTGGCCCAAGTCTTGCGCAGGACGATGTAGTCATCGAAGAAATTGTCACAACCGGTACCCGCGCACCGGGCCGCGTGGTCGACGATCTTGCTGTTGCGGTTGATGTCCTTAGCGCTGACGACATGTCCGCCACGGGACAGACAGAAGTTGGTCGAATGCTGCAGGCGCTTGCACCATCGTTCAACTTTTCCAGCTCCTCAATCTCGGACGGTACCGACGCACTGCGACCGGCAACCTTAAGAGGCCTTGGCCCGGACCAGACCTTAGTTTTGGTCAACGGCAAGCGCCGTCACCAAGCGTCGCTGATTCATATCAACAACTCCGTCGGCCGCGGTACAGCGGGTACGGACATGAACGGTATTCCGGCCGTCGCGATCAAGCGCGTTGAGGTTCTGCGAGATGGCGCTGCTGCTCAATACGGATCAGATGCGATTGCCGGTGTTATCAACATCCAGTTGAAAGACGACAACGACGGTGGCTCTTTTGGCGTATCAGTGGGTGAATACAGCGAAGGCGACGGCCAGACGACAAACATCGATTTCTACAAAGGCTTCAGCCTGGGTAGCGATGGTTACATGGGCGTGACCGTTAACTATCGTGATCGCGAGAGAACCTCTCGGAAAAACCCTCAGGGTGGCTGTCTATATGGTGGCTGTGTTGACACCGATGGCAATGGTTTTCTCGAGCCTGCACCGGGCAACGAAACGCGTGAAGTCAGTGGACCGGGGCGTGACAGCTTCCGAATCGGTGATGCCGACTCAGAGCAAGTTACGGTAGTGGTAAATGCTGGATTGCCTTTGGGTGATGGCGAGCTGTACGGCTTTATTACCTACTCAGGCCGAGACGGCAATTCCGGGGCGTTCTATCGTAATCCAGGAGATGGCGGCGCTGCGCTCGATGATGGCGAGAATGTCGTTGTCGATGGCTTCCTGCCGGAGATCAACAGCGAAACCAACGACCAGTCGTACACTGTTGGCTACCGAACCGAATTTGACGATGGTGCAACGCTTGACCTCTCTTACTCGAATGGCCGTAACTCGATTGATTACACCACCAGCAACTCGGTGAATTACTCGTTCGTCAACATGCTGAATTTTGATCTTGGCTTGAGCGATGCAGACATTCGGGCGCAGACTCCTCGCTCGGCTTTTGCCTACGGACTCGATTCAAGTCTGAGTACGATTAACCTGGACTACACGACATCGTTTGGTGATTTTTTTGTGGCGATAGGTGCCGAGCTCCGTGAGGACACTTATGAGATTACGGCAGGTGACGAGTACTCGTATACGGATTATGACTCAGATGAAAATGGTGATCCTCTATTTCCGCAAGACTCCGCGGGCGGCATACAGGCTTTTCGGGGCATTGGTCCGGCCAACGCTGTAGACGAAGAGCGAAACGTAATTTCGTTTTATGGCGACGTTGAGTATCAGGTGTCCGACAACCTGATGGTCAACGGAGCCATTCGATACGATGACTACGATGGCTTTGGTGATACGACGAACTTCAAGCTGGCGGGTAACTTGAGAGTTACGGACAATTTCCGTTTGCGTGGTTCGGCGAGCACCGGATTCCGTGCGCCGTCAATGCAACAGATCTGGTTCAGTGCCATCGGCACGCAGTTTCTTGGTGGCGTGCAGGTCGAGACGGGCACGTTTCGCAATAATAGCCCGTTGGCCCAGGCCCTTGGAATTCCGGAGCTCAAAGAAGAAGAGTCTGTCAGTTTCGGTTTAGGCGCTGTCTGGGACATCACAGATAATTGGGACCTCCAGATCGACTACTACAACATCACAATTGACGACCGTGCGGTCCTCAGTAATCAGCTCGGTCCGGGTCTGTCTCCTGCGCTGGACGCTGCATTGGCTGCCAGTGGAGCGGGTAGCGGACAGTTCTTCCTGAACGCCATTGATACCGAGACGACGGGCATCGATATCGTCTCGACGGTATCAGACATTGGCTTGTTCGGCGGTGAACTGGCGATCACGTTTGCGGCGAATTTCACTGAGACCGATATCACGAGGATTTTCAGTGAGTCGGACATCATTGGCGCACTGCCGCCCGATGTAATTTTCGGCGGTTTCCAGCCATCTGTTATAGAGACCTGGCAGCCAGAAGATCGCATCAGCCTCACGTCGAGCTGGATGAAGAATAGCTGGACGGCGAATCTGGCGATTCAACGTTACGGCGAATACACCACGGTCGATTCCGGTAGCCAGACCTACGGTGCTGAAATGCTTGTGGACGCACGTGTCAGCTACCAGCTGAACGACAATCTCAACTTCTTTGTCGCGGGCATTAACATCTTTGATACCACGCCGGACGAAGTCACCAACTCCGGTTCACGAGGCGGCAGCTTTGAGTCATCACCTGGGGCGGCGGATATGTTCAGCCCGACAGTGTTCAAGTACTCACGTCGTTCTGCGCCATTTGGCTTTAACGGCGCGTACTGGTCCGTCGGAGCCAATTACAACTTTTAGAACCTGAAGAAGAAGCTCAACAACCGCGCATTTTCTTTGCAGAGAGTGCGCGGTTTTTTTATCTCCGTGTGTTGAGGTATGCGTGCTCTGAAATCCGGGTATTTGTGCCCGCCACGTTCTTTTTCGATGTCCGCTTTGGGCCGTTAGCGGCCCTTCTGCGCGAAAGAACGGTCGCCTGCAGTCCGCCAACATGTGGATAGCGACTAAGTCGATCCTGTGTTACTCCTCCATTTTGAGAGAAAAATAAAAAATGAGGAGACCGTCATGTCCACAATGAAACTCTCAAAGTGTCTACTACTCCTTTTCCTGATCGGTGCATCGCTGTCAGTTACTGCTCAAGTGCACGCGGCGGATAAGCCCAACATCGTCCTGATTCTCATGGACAACTTCGGCTGGGGCGAGTTCGGAGCCTACGGTGGAGGCATCCTGCGCCACGGATCCACAAGCGCAGGTAGGAGTCATGCCACGAGCGGAAACGGCTCAATCTCGATCTGCATATAATTCTCATAGCGCGCCCCCGCTACCAAGAAAAACCGGAAGACACGGCCCGCCTGGGCCGTATCAGCTAGTTCGAGGCCGGCTTATATACGGCGGCCATTACCGCTCCGGAGATGATAAAGGCGACAACGCCCGTGACGAACCAGATCACGGCGAGTTCACCGGTTAGCGGATAGATCACATACGAGTCAACGGCGGATATGATGCTGGCAAACACCCCAATCAGAGCCCCGTAGCGGACACCTTCCATCACGCCTTTACCCTCATAGCCCAATGTGAAGATGTAGCAAAATATCAGCAGCGAAAACGCACCGCCAACCATCATCATCCACATCATTGATGCCATTTCTTCTTCTGGCCGGAAAATTGATGCCAGCGATTGATAGGTCTCTGACAGGCCAACCTCGTGCACCAGGTAGCCATACGCCTGCATGACTACGAACACTACAATCCAACCGATCCAAAACGTCTTGTTGCTCATCGCTCTGTTGCTCATTTCTTATCCTCCGACATACGCCGAATCAAGACGCTAGACCTGATCGCTCGGCAGATCAAGCATATCGGTATATATCTTGGTGTACCGAATTCGGGTTGCTATAGTTTTGCGCAGTATGAATTTGAGAGGCGTTCACGCACGAGCACGCAATCGATGAGATCTTGCAGTTTTGGTTTGAAGACATCGACCATTCTTGCTGGTTCAAAAAGGATCCGGATTTCGACCGGGAACTCGCGCAACGCTTCGGATACCTGCTGGCAGAGCATTGAAGATCAAGGAAAAGGGTGTGACGGGGGTTGATGCTATTTGAGACGCACCCGGGTCAGGGCCGTAGGAACAGTGCATTTCGAGGCCGGCATTGCCGGCCGACATAACTGAGCCCCGAAGGGGCGAGGGCAATCCTGCCCCCGCTACCAAACCCCAAAAAGCCTCGTTTCGACGAGGCTTTTTTCGCATTTCCGGCCACGTTCGGGAGAAAGACAGCTTGTTGCGTGATGCGCAACACGCTATAGTATTTCCGTGATCAAGTCGTTCAAGCACAAAGGCCTGCGCAGAGTCTACGAAGCCGGGAGCAAGGCAGGGATCCAGGCCAAACACGCGGGTCGACTTCGGTTGCAGTTAGCGGCTCTCGATACGGCCCGAGCAGTCGAGGATATGGACGTGCCAGGGTATCGGCTCCATCCTCTTAAGGGTCGGGCAAAGAATCGATGGTCGATATGGGTCAGCGGAAATTGGAGACTGACCTTCGAATTCAAAGACGGAAACGCCTACGTATTGGACTACGAGGACTATCATTAATGGCTATGCATAATCCCCCGCACCCGGGCGAGTTTATCCGGGAAACATATATTGAGCCGTTCGACATCAGTATTCGGTCGTTGGCTGAGAATTTGGGCGTTGCCGCTTCTACCTTGGCGCGTGTCGTCGCCGAGCGCAGCGCAGTCAGTCCCGAGATGGCGCTGCGCTTGTCGAAGGCGCTTGGTCGGTCCCCGGAGAGCTGGCTGGCTATGCAGGACAACTATGATCTCTGGCAAGCCAGAAAGTCTGCAAATCTCTCGAAGGTCCGGAAGATCCCGTTTGAAGCGATTGCATAAGTTCGGACTGGTAGCGCATAGGCATGACGGCAGGTAAGCAGTACGAATTAAGCTACGTCAGCCGATTCCTTCTCGGAGCTATCGCAAGAGCACACTCCGAGGCCGGAGCAGCCGGCCGACATAACTGAGCCCCGCAGGGGCGAGGGCAATCAAGCTCCCGCTACCAGTCAGTTAAATACTTGCTCCGACGTCTTTCTTTGAGAGGGCCGCGGGGCGGGCGTTGTACTCTGCCTGCAGACGGCCCGACCGGCTGCAGATGATCCGCAAGACCTTGCGACGTGACACACGTCATTGAAGTAGTTCTCGGCCAATGCGAGAGTATTCTTCTCAGACCGTTTATCTATCATTGATAAACAATTGATATATAAATAGTTGTTCCAGTCATAGGCGGCGGCTGATGAATCTGGCACTGGCACTCAGGCAGACTCACCGATGAGCTCACGCAAGGTATCGAAAATCAAACGTTCGGGCAGCCGGGGACGGCGGACCGCGCATGCCCGTGAACTTGATTTGATCTGTCACAGTGAAGAACAGATCTATCAGATCAAAGGCGCACGCAGCGCGCTGCATGATGTGATTACCAATTGCAGTAACCATCTGAATGTATCGTTGGCCGTTCTAATACTAAGGAACAAGGCGATTACGCTTCGTTCCGAGACTGAAGGGGAACCCCTGGCTAACTCGGACAAACTGGTTCGGGAACTGGACAAGAAGCTCGCCGGCTGGCTGGAAACCGCGCACAGGGGCACGGTTGCAAGCCTCGATGTGCCCGCCAATGTGTGCGAAATCGAAGCGATTGTCCCGTGCAAATGCATTGCCGCACCTGTCATTGTGGACGACGACACAATGGAAGGCATTTTGCTCTTTGCGAATAACCCTGAGTCCGCGGATTTTGGCAAGCACGAACGCGCTCTCGTGCAGGCGATCGCCGCAAATATATCGAGCATCGTCGAAGCCCGTTTTGACACCCTGACCGGCCTGATGAATCGCAACGAGTTCGAGTATTTGCTGGAAAAAAGCGTGAACGGCAACCGTAATAAGAGTTCCCTGCATAGCATTCTTCACCTGAATCTGGACGAACTGCAATCGGTGGATGAAAGCTTCGGCCGCGCGGCACGTGACGAAGCAATCCGGCAGGTCGGCTTGCTGCTGGCCGGCGAGTTGAAAGACATCGGCCCGGTGGCAAGAATCGGCGAAGATGAGTTCGCCATTTTCGTCGCCAATTGCCCAGCGGATCGCGGCTGGTGTATTGGCCAGGATATCCGCCGCGCGATCAGCGACCTAAACATCATGTGGGCCGATCAACCCATCAAGCTGACTGCAAGCATCGGTGTGGCGCAATTGTCTGGCGAATCAGAAAGGATCGAAAGCGCGCTCGCTGCGGCGAATATTGCCTGTGTCATCGCCAAGGAACGCGGCCGTGACCAGGTTGCCCTCTACCGGCATACCGATGCGCTGATGTTGCACGGCAGGGACCGCATGCAAAGTGTCGAGTCTGTCCAGCAGGCGCTCAAGAACGATGAATTTCTTTTGTATTGCCAACTGATCAAGCCGCTGACGAAGTCAACGAAGACGCCTCATTTCGAGATTCTGCTGCGCGGTATCGACGACCAAGGCAATCCGTTGGCGCCGAACGAATTCATGCCGCATGCCGAGCGCAGCCGCTTGATGCCGGCCGTCGATCGCTGGGTCGTCACGCACAGTCTGGAAATGCTGGCTGACTTCGGCTCGCGACTGGCAAAGGAGAAAAGCCTCTTCGCCATCAATCTTTCCGGCCAGTCCGTTTGCGACTACAGTTTCCTCGATTTCGTCATAAGGGAACTGGCGCGAACGTGCGTTCCTACGACTGCAATATGCTTCGAGGTGACGGAATCGACGGCCATACTCAATATGCAGCGTGCCAAGCAGTTTATGTCTGTCCTCCGTGAGAAGGGCTGTCGGTTCTCCCTCGATGATTTCGGCTCGGGCCTGAGTTCTTTCTCCTATCTCAAGGAACTTCCGATCGACTTTCTTAAAATCGACGGGCAATTCGTCAGAGAGATTGCGGAGGATCCTGTCTCTAACGCCATGGTCGCCGCGATCAATCAGATGAGCCATGCGATGGGCCTGAAGACGATCGCCGAGTACGTGGAAAACAGGGCAATCAGGACGCAACTGACCAGCCTGGGGGTCGACTACGGGCAAGGGTTCGGCATCGCAAAGCCCAGGCCGTTGGCCGACCAACTGGCGTCGAGCTCGACGGGAATCAAGCACATACGCGAAGCGAATCGGGGCTAGATGGCGGGCAGGTCCTGATAGCTGATGTCGTCGGAACAGCGGTACAGGGCACAAACGGCCTAAAAACGATCGGTAAGTGGCAGTTCTGCCAGATCGCAAGGTGGCTTTTGAGCCGTCCCACGCTACTTCACGCGGATACGTGTGGGGGCTGTCGGAACAGTGCACTTCGAGGCCGACGCAGTCGGCCGACATAACTGAACGGCGACTAAATCGCCGGGAGCTATTTAGGACGAACGCAGTTCGCCCGGACGACCGGCAACATCCTGTTGCCGGTCAACCCGTGAAGGCAATCATGCCCCCGCTGCCAAACAAAATGACCAGTCCCTCTGGCACCGGTTTTTCTTGTTATGCGGCCCGTCATTGCTTGTTTAAGTACATCCCCGAATTGACGTCATCTTTGTATCGGTAGATAAGGCTCGGTGTTAATCAAAAAAGAAAACGTCGCCAAAGCCCGGGGGGGGCAACGCCACGGGTCCACGCTTCCTATACGACATTCCTGTCGATAGGACCCAAAGACCCGAGGCCGCCAAATCGGAGCAAACACATGGAGTCCTATCGCACTACTTTTTCGGTCAAGAGGCTGTGGATCATACTATCCGTCAGCATGCTGATTATGTTTTCTGTCTTGCTGATGTTCGGCCAGAAGATTTACCAGCAGGCGCCTCCGATTCCGGCTAACGTCGTTACCGTCGATGACAGGGTCATATTTTCGGGCGATGATATTCGGCGCGGCCAAAACGTTTGGCAGGCACTTGGGGGTATGCAGCAAGGCTCGGTCTGGGGCCACGGCAGCTACCTGGCACCGGATTGGAGTGCTGATTGGTTAAGACGCGAAGCCGAGGCGCTGCTAGCTATCCTTAAGCAGACGCCGGGCCCCGCCGCAGGCCTGACACCAGACCATCAGGAAAGACTTCTCGAAGGGTTGATGCGCGATGAGCTTCGCAACAATACCTACGACGAATCAAATGAAACAATCACGATTAGCAGTGAGCGCGCACAAGCCGTTGACGAAGTGGCAGCTCACTACAAAGACTTGTTTCAAGGCAATAGCCCTGCTGCATTGCAACTGCGCGAGGACTACGCATTCCCGCTGCATTCGGCGTTGAGCGATGAAGATTTCGACGCACTGGCATCATTTTTCTTTTGGACGTCCTGGGCGGCAGTTACTAACCGCCCCGGAGACGATATTAGCTACACGAGTAACTGGCCGCATGACCCATTAGTCGGAAATGTGCCTCCCGCTTCACTGTTCATTTGGAGTTTCATTTCCGTCATGCTGTTGCTTGGTGGGATTGGAGCGCTGGTCTGGTACTACGCGCGTCAATACGATGTGTGGCGTCACGATCTGGAACCAGAGGATGGGTTCGCAAAGACGGATAGTTTGGGTGAGGTGACCGCTACACCATCAATGCGTGCAACTGCAAAGTACTTCTGGATTGTCATCGCACTGTTTACCGCTCAGGTGTTATTGGGAATTCTCACGGCGCACTATCAAGTTGAGGGTCAGGGATTGTACGGACTCCCATTCGTTGACTATCTGCCGTATGCGGTTAGCCGCACCTGGCACACTCAGTTGGCGGTGCTCTGGATCGCAACCTCCTGGTTGGCTACTGGACTATACGTGGCACCGTTACTATCGGGCCATGAGCCTAAGTTTCAGCGCTTTGGCGTTAACTTTCTGTTCGGTAGTTTACTGTTGATTGTCATTGGTTCTTTCGCGGGTCAATGGCTGGCAGTTCACGGCCACATCGGTGACGGACTGACGAATTTCTGGCTGGGGCATCAGGGCTATGAATACATTGATCTCGGACGGTTCTGGCAGATTTACTTGCTAATTGGACTGTTTCTCTGGGTAGGCTTGATGCTTCGAGCTCTTTGGCCGTTGTTCAAGCGAAAGGCGAGTAATTCGTCATTGGTGTTTCTAGTGATTGTCTCGACCGTCAGCATTGGGCTGCTTTACGGTGCAGGGCTCATGTGGGGGCAGCACACCCACATCAGTGTGATGGAATACTGGCGATGGTGGGTCGTTCATCTTTGGGTCGAGGGTATTTTCGAGGTTTTCGCAACTGCGATCATCGCTACATTGTTTGTCCGAATGGGTTTGTTGCGTGTTTCGGTCGCGACGGTTTCCGTACTATTGGCGACCATTATTTTCCTTTGTGGCGGTGTTCTGGGGACGTTTCACCATTTGTACTTCAGTGGCACGCCGATCTCCGTCATAGCGCTTGGCGCGACTTTTTCGGCACTAGAAGTTGTGCCGCTAATGGTGGTCGGCTTTGAAGCCTACAACCAGGCCAAGATCGAAAAACAAGCTCTGTGGGAAAACGCGTATCACTGGCCATTCATGTTTTTCGCTGCCGTATTGGTGTGGAATATGGTGGGCGCCGGGCTGTTTGGCTTCCTGATTAATCCGCCTATCGCGCTTTACTACATGCAGGGACTGAACCTGACTGCCAATCACGCGCATGCCGCGTTGTTTGGCGTATACGGTTTTCTCGGCCTGGGTCTTACGTTGTACTGTTTGCGCGGCTTGACCGATATCCGCAATTGGAATCAGAAGCTACTCAAAGTGTCCTTTTGGAGTTTGAATATCGGCCTGGCGATGATGACTTTCTTGTCCTTGTTCCCGCAGGGTCTGTGGCAGACCTACAACAGCATCAAGTACTACTATGCTGCCGCCCGTTCGGCTGAATTTATGCACAGCCAGTTGATGGAAGGCTTGGTCTGGGCCCGGGTGCCGGGTGACATCATATTCAGCGTTGGTGTTTTTGCGTTTGCTCTGTTTGTTTGGCAGGCCTATCGACCCAGAGCGGCGGCCTAAGCTGACGTTAGGAGTTCAGGTACGAAGTCGCGGACTCGCTGAGGAGTCGTAGGAACGGCACATAGCGCGCTTCCGCCACCAATATTTGGCTCAATACGCAGCCGACCAAAAAGCCTCGTTTCGACGAGGCTTTTTGCGTTTGAGGGGGGGGAGGCAGCTGCCGAGCCGGTCAGTTCAACAATGCGCCTACGCGGGAAGTATGTGGTGCCGAGCCCATCCTCGACTCAGACGAACTATGGAATTACGAACTGGGCGCCGATCACGGCGCTTGCTTTCGTCGTCGCGATGGTACCGCTTGTGCTCCGGTTGGTTAAGAACAGAGACGGCTCTTAAGCGGATCTTCGGCTAATATTGCTGTGAGGAGTCGCAAATGACCCAGAGCAGAAATCAACCGAAAGAAGCGACGTATCAATGGAGTCTTCGATGGACAGTATCCGTAACCGTGCCACAGACCAGTTTCCCATGGTTCTACTCACACTCCTCAGCATTGTTCAGGCACTCGCCCTCGAATTCCTCTGGGATCATTTGCGCCATCGGTCGGACTTGTACGATTTTTCCTGGATAGCGCTTCTTGGCTGGCTGCAGATCGCAGCGAGCCTGATGGGTATTATTTTGATCTGGCTGACCTATTCAGGGATGGTGATGCGTTTTCGATGGACGCCGTCGACGACTGATTCGATACTGCCTTTCTTCGTCGGTCTGATCGAGTTTCTGATGATCGACATGATGGGTCCGGACAAGCTGGGGCGTTGGATGATCGTTCTGGCCGTTGTTTTCGCCACGATGATTATCGGCAGTCATGAGGTATATCGGCGCGCCCGGCGAGATCCAGCCAATCGCGGGTGGTTCGAGCAATATTCTCCAGCAACGCTACGCGATTTTTTGCCGCAGATTGTCGTTATTACTGCAATAGTCCTGTTCGGCGGCTGGCTATGGCGAAACGGAAATTATGGCTGGCCTGCGTTGTGCGCATTGCTTGTCACGCATGCCATTTTGGGCTACGAGATTTACAGGGCGGCGAAATTCTGGAACCAGTCAATGGGCGTTGGAAAGACGGTTTAATGTTCTGACAGGTGAGGCCCGAAGCGAGTTACAAATTGAGAGTCGATAACACGGGATCAAACAATACTGTGAAAGATTGTAATCAGTGTGGTAAGTGCTGCAGGCTCTATGGTGATGGCGGTCTATCTGCTTCAGTGAGCGAGATAGAATGGTGGGAAACATACAGGCCAGGTATTTTCAGTTATGTCGGCGGTGGGAAAATCTGGATTAGCCCCGTCACCGGAAAGCAAATGGTGAGATGCCCCTGGTTGCGGAAACTACCCAACCAAAACAAGTATATCTGTCGTATCTATTACGACCGCCCCGACGACTGCAAGCACTATCCGGTCGATATCGTTCAAATGGTAAGGGACGAATGCGAGATGCTGGATGCCCGAGACCTTGCTAATCCGAAACAAGCGCAGAGGACTCTGGATAATCTCATGGCTGATAGCCGCCCTCCTATGAGCAGGTAGTAACTGCGTTTCAGAAAGAGTAGGCGTCTAAGAGAGATGCGCTATCAACTACTCTCCATTTACAAACCGGCAGTGGCTTCCGATATCTACAGATGATTCTATCTTTGATGGCGAAGGGGTTCTTTAACGTTCTGAAAATTGTGGAGGCTTTGGGGTTTACGATTTCGCGTGATGTTGCGCCGCCCCGGCGACCTTTCCCTTTCTCCGGATCAAAGTCGAAAAGTAGATGTTAGCTATCCGGCGGGTATCGCTCGGCAAGTGCCTGTAGACGTTGCATGCGGTCGGAGCAGGCACGGCGTGTTGCTCTTAGGTCGATCTCCTCATTCTTGAACCGGCGCTGCCGTTGGAAGTACTCCGCTGGATCTGCCTCATCAGGCTCGACGTTGATTCGATAGGTGGTGCCATCGTAAATCTCGTAGACGGGAAACAGGCTACTCGCCACCGCCAGGCGCACCAGTTCCACCGAATCCTCCGGTTCCGACTTCCAGCCGGTCGGGCAGGGCGAGTGCAGCAACAGAAAGCGCATGCCGTAAGTCTCAAGCGCGGTCGTAATCTTGCGAGCGAAATCGTCCGGGTGAGCAATGGACAGCGTTGCCGCATAGGGAATCCGGTGGGCAGCCATTATCGACATGATGTCTTTCTTGTCCTGGGTTTTGCCCCACGGTGTAGTCGTCGTTCGTGCACCGGCCGGCGTCGCTGATGAGCGCTGTCCGCCGGTGTTGCCGTAGATTTCGTTGTCGTAACAAATGTAAATGATGTTCTCGTTACGCTCGGCAGCTGCTGACAGCGTTGCCAGGCCGATGTCGTATGTGCCGCCGTCGCCCGCCCAGCAAATGACCTGTCCCGGTTCATCATTGAGGTCGCGGATCGATGCCACGCCTGAAGCCATGGCCGCCGAGGATGCGAACGTTGTCGCAATCGTCGGTACGCCGTAGCTGGTAGTTGGGAATGCACCGGCGGTGACGATCCCGCAGCAGGCGGGGATCACTAGCGTACAGGTATCGTCAGCTTCGGCGAGCGCCCGACCCAACATGGTCAGGCCAATGCTCATCCCGCAGCCGCCACAATTGGTGTTACCGGGCCGGAGCAGGCATTCGTCGGGGAGGGGAATCGTCGCCGCGGTCGCAGTCATTGCCTTGTCTCCTCGCCGGTCTCGATGCCCATCCACACCGGATCCCCAGCCGCGGACCGCGAAGTGATGTCGGCCAAAATGTCGTCGATTACGGCCGGTGTTACGTCACCGCCGCACAATCCGGTGAGATAGTTCTGAATGAGTACATCGTCGCGGTGCCCCTGAAAAGCGGCCCGGGTGTCCTGCCAGAAAACGCCACCGGCGCCGGCGGCGTAGTTGCGGTCCAGTACTGCCAGGTGTGTCGCTGACTGGCATGCCTCGCGCAGCGCCGCCTCGGGGAAAGGCCGAAACATCTTGATCTTCACAAGGCCGATTTTTTCTCCTTCCTCGCGCCGTTTTCGTACAACTTCGCGCACGGTCGTTGCCATGGAGCCGCTTGCTACAAGGACTATCTCGGCGTCGTCCGTGGCAAAGGTCTGGATCACATCACCAGGATCGCGACCGAAAGTCTCTGTGAAGCTCTTCCGGCAATCCCGGTAAACGCCCGGCACGCGCTTCATCGCCTCGTCGATCTCCAATCGTTGCGCGAGGCCCTCGTTGGGCCAGGCGAGGCCGCCGAGTGTGCGCGCCTCGTCGGAACGCATGCGATGTGGCAGGTCGAGGTCCGGCAGGTAGCGATCGACCTCGGTCTGTTCGGGGAGCGTGGTCTCGGTCTGGGTATGAGAGACGATGAATGCGTCCATGCAGACCAATACCGGCATCAGAATGCGCCGATCTTCCGCCAGCCGGAATGCGAGCAGCGTGGTATCGAGCACCTCCTGGTTGTTCTCACAATAAAATTGCAGCCAGGCGAAGTCCCTCAGCATCAGCGTGTCGCCCTGATCTGCCCAGATATTCCATGGCGGGCCGAGGGTGCGATTGACCGCGACCATCACGATCGGTAGCCGGTAATAACCCGCCACCATGATGTTCTCCGCCATGTAGGCCAGACCATTGGCCGAGCTTGCCGTGAAAGCCCGCGCACCACTCGCCGATGCGCCCATAGACACAGCCATTGCACTGTGTTCGCTTTCTACCGGCACGACACGCCCTTTGCTGAATGGGAACTTGGCCACGTACTCCACGATCTCGGTTTGCGGCGTAATCGGATAGATACCGCACGCGACGCCCCGAGCCGTTCGGTTGGCTTCGCCCGCGACACTCAACGCGTAGCCGGCGGCGTGGTTTCCAGTAACGATTTGTACAGACATGGCTATAGATGACTCATGAAGATGACATTGCGCGGGCACTCTGCCACGCATATTCCGCAGCCTTTACAGTAAGAGTAGTCAAACTCGAGGCTGTGACCGACTCGTTTCAACACGCCTTCCGGACAATAAGTGAGGCAAAGGTCGCACTCGTTACAAACGCCGCAGGACAGGCAGCGAGCAGCCTCGGCAGTATCTTCGAGCCCCATGTGCACTTCGTCAAACGTCGAGCGTCGCTCGCTCATGCTCAGCGAATCGCCCTTGGATGCGGCCTGGCGTTCGAAAAGGTGCAGCTTCATCGCGTCGGCATTAATGACCTCGTCACACCAAACGTCCACATCGCGCATCGCCTCGGCATGCTCGGTGATGTGCACGTGCTCTCCGCTCAGCACATTGTGAATATGTACGGCTGAGCGCCGACCGCTGCCAATTGCGCCAGCCACTGTTCCCTCGCGCGTGGCGAGATCGCCAATAGCGAACACCGGCGTCTCCAGCAGGCCGAGGAGCTGACTGCCTTCCCTGACCTCTGTGCCTTCCGGAAACACCGACACATCCGGCGATTGGCCGAGTGCGAGGATGACCCGGTGGCAGGGCAGTTCGAAATCCGAATCCTTAATCTCAACCGGCGCGCGACGCCCGGACTCGTCGGGATCGCCGAGTTCCATGCGCCGGCAAACGAGTCGGAAGTGTCGCCGCATACCATCGGTTCGTTTCTCGTGCAAGGCAACGGGTTGGGTCAGAAGCTCGATGCAGATGCCTTCCTCCACAGTCTCGTCGATCTCCTCGCGTATGGCGGGCATTTCCTGGCGAGACCGGCGATAAATCACCTTTACGCTCTTGGCACCCAGGCGACGCGCGGAGCGGGCAGCATCCATCGCCGTATTGCCACCACCGATGACGATAACTCTCTCACCGTCGACGCGGATACCACCGCGATGCACCTGTTCGAGAAAATCGATGCCCTGGACCACGGCCTCGGTGCCGTTCATTCCCAGTTGCAGATCTCGCTGTTCCTGCAGGCCCGTGGCCACTAACACCGCATCGTGATCCCGTGCCAGTTTGAGCAGGGTCTGGCGGTCAATCTGATGATTGGTCTCGACGCTTACGCCGAGATTGAGAATACGGTCAATCTCATGCGCGACCACGTCCTCGGGCAGTCGAAAATCAGGGATCCCAGTGCGGAGTAGGCCTCCGATTTCGGCTCCGGATTCGTACACCTGGACCCGATAGCCGAAGCGCGCGAGATGGTAAGCCGCCGTGAGGCCGGCAGGGCCTGATCCAACAATTGCAATCCGTTCGTCGCGCTCCGCGAGCGGTTGGGGCGTCACCTGACCATGATCGCCTGCGTAACGTTCCATCTCGCGGACTTTGACCGCACCGTCAAGCTCTATGCGGTTGCAGGTTTCCTCGCACGGTGCGGGACAGGCTCTCCCGCAGATCGACGGAAACGGCGTCGTACGGAGCAGTATCTCCAGCGCCTCGTCGGGCTCATCGCGGGCCAGGGCATTGAGGAATCCCTGCACGTTGTTGCCTGCCGGGCAAATGTGATTGCAAGGTGGAATCATCTGCCGGCGGTGCGGCTGTTCGGTGGCCCATTGGCCCGTCTTGATTGCCGGCAGGGCCTTTCCGGCACCTTCAAGGAAGCTGTGTCCGCGTCCGTTGACCGGTGGCACCGCTATTTCTTCAGCGGGCCCGACCTTGCGTGGCGATTCAAGGAGCTGAATTTCTTCATGAGCACGACTGGCAGCCTTCAGATTCGAACCTGTGAAGCCCAGATGTTCGAGTGCCGCATATACCTCTTGAAGCGGGAACGCCAGCAATTTGCCAACGGCTCCGGCAAGCGCAGTGTTGACGATGGGTACGCTACGGGTACCCAGGTTGTTGTCGCGCGCAATGGTGGTCGCATCGACAGTTGCAATACGGTTACGGGGAAACTGGCCGGCAAACGCGTCTGGCGGCTGCGGCGAATTGATCAGTATCCAGCCGCCGGCTTTCAGCCCTGCCGCGATCTGTGGTCCGACCAGTGTCGGATCCAGCACAATGACGTGATCCGGCTCGTAAATCAGATTGCGATTGGTGATGGGCTCTTCGGAATAGCGGCAAAATGCCTGGATCGGCGCACCGGAGCGTTCGGCGGCATACAGGCCGAAGGCCTGTACCGATAAACCCCGCAGAAAACGCGACGTGGCGATCAGCTTCGCCAGGGTTACGCCGCCCTGTCCACCGCGGCCGTGTATTCGGATCTCAATCATTGCATCGCTCAATGGCTGTTCCGTTGCCGCAAGCGCGTGTCATGACGCTTGCTCGAAGAGTGATTCAATACGCAGAAACTATATAGATTCCCGGCGGCAATCCGAATAAGTAGATTCCGCGGCAAGCGGGTGGCCTGGCCGCGACAAGCGGTTATTTCTTCTTACGTACTTTTCCGAATTGAAGCGATCGTCCCTTTGCCGCATATATCTCAGCCAAATCCAGCGGAGAAATACGGCATGGGCAGAAAGTACAGAATCGCGTGGTTGCCTGGTGATGGCGTTGGCAAGGAAGTCATGGAGGCGGCGCGCATAGTGCTCGACCGCGTGGGCCTCGATGCGGACTACGTGCACGGCGATATCGGTTGGGAATTCTGGTGCAGCGAGGGCGATGCATTTCCTTCGCGGACCATCGAGCTTCTCAATAACGTGGATGCCGCCATGTTTGGTGCCATCACCTCCAAACCCGTCAAGGAGACGGAAAAGGAGTTGGTGCCCGCGCTGCAAGGGACAGGGCTGATGTACCGCTCGCCCATCGTGCGCATGCGGCAACTCTTCGACCTTTACGTATGCCTGAGGCCGTGCAAGGCCTACCCGGAGAATCCTCTCAACTACCACGAGGGTATCAATCTCGTCATCTTCCGCGAGAACACCGAGGATCTATACAGCGGCGTTGAGTTCAACCCCGTTCCGGAGAAGTTGCGAGACGTACTGTCAGAACTTGCGCCAGCGTTCAAGGCGTTCGAGAACCTGCCCGGCGATCAATACGCCGTCTCCTGCAAGATAAACACCAAAAAGGGCTCTGAACGGATCATTCGTGCAGCCTTCGAGTTCGCCCGCAAGTTCGGGCGCAAAAAAGTCACGGTCGTGCACAAGGCCAACGTGGTACGCGCCACTGATGGCCTTTTCCTGGAGGCGGCGCGCAAGGTGGCGAAGGATTTCCCGGATATCGCGATGGACGATGCCAACATCGACGCCATTACGATGTGGCTGCTCAAGAATCCGTTCAACTATGACGTGCTGGTAGCGCCCAATCTGTACGGAGATGTCGTTTCCGATCTCTGCGCCCAGATGGTTGGTGGGCTCGGATTCGGCTGCTCCGGGAACATCGGCGAAAAACTTGCTGTGTTCGAGCCGACGCATGGCTCGGCCCCGAAGTATTCCGGGCAGTACAAGGTCAACCCAATCGCCACCATCCTGACGGCCAAGATGATGCTTGACTGGCTGGGTGAGACGGATGGCGCGCAGCGCATCGAGGATGCCGTTGCTGCCGTCGTTCGCGAGGGCGAGGTACAAACCTACGACATGGGCGGATCGGCCACGACCCTCGAGATGGCCGAAGCCATTGCTGACAAGCTATAGGCGGGATTTCTCATGACACATATCGTCATCCACGAGGTAGGTCCCCGCGACGGGTTGCAGATGGAGCGGCAGGTCGTGCCGATCGAGACCAGGGAGAACTGGATTCGCCGCACGATGGAATCCGGCGTGGACATCGTGCAGGTCGGGTCTTTCGTTCACCCGGTCAAGGTCCCGCAGATGGCCGACACCGATGAACTGGTCCGTCGGCTTGTTAATGACAGAAATTCCCCCGTGATCCTCGCAGCACTCGCCCTTAATGAGAGGGGTCTGGAACGCGGCCTGGAGTGCGGGGTGGAGATGTTTTGCCTGGGCGCCTCCGCGAGCGAGACCCACAGCCTCAAGAACACGGGCATGGGGACCATGGAGGCTACACGTCGCATCATCAGCGCGGGACAACAGGCGGTGGCCGAAGGGAAAAAAGTGCAGGTCTCGGTGCAGTCGGCATTCGGCTGCGGCTTTGACGGTCCGATCCCCGAGAAACGTGTACTCGATATGGTAGGTGCGTACCTGGAAGCAGGCCTGCGCAACATCAGCCTGGCCGACACAGCCGGCCACGCGCACCCCGTCCAGATCGAGCGGCTGTTCGGTGCTGTGTTCGACCTTGACCCCGACATCGAATGCACGTGCCATTTCCACAACACCTACGGACTCGGCATGGCGAACATCATGGCGGGTCTGCGCGCCGGCGTAACCTCGTTTGAAACTTCGTTCGCGGGTCTCGGAGGTTGTCCGTTCACGAAGGTTGCGGCAGGAAACGTAGCTACCGAGGACTTTGTGAACGCCTTGCAATTGCAGGGCCTGCGCAAGGATGTGGACCTGGACTGCCTGATCGGCGTGGCTGGCGACGTCGCGGAGTATTTCGATCGCGAGATGCCTGGCTGCGTCTACAAAACCGGCTCCATCCGTAAACAGGTGGCCGCATGAGCCAACAGATTCTGCAGGGCGTCCGGGTCCTCGACCTCACGAACGTACTGGCGGGTCCGTTTGCCACGTTGCACCTCGCGCTCCTGGGTGCGGAGGTCATAAAGATAGAGAGGCCCGGGAGCGGTGACCTGGCGCGCAAGCTGGGCACGCTTTCCGAGTTGAACGAGCAACTGATGGGCACCAGCTTCCTGGCGCAAAACTCGAACAAGAAGTCGGTGACCCTTAACACCAAGTCTCCCGAAGGTAAGGAGATCTTCAAGAAGCTGGCGGAGAACGCGGACGTGCTGGTCGAGAACTTTCGGCCTGGTGTCATGGAGCGATTGGGTCTCAGCTACGACGTTCTGAAGGAGATCAATCCGGGATTGATCTATTGCGCCATCTCGGGATTCGGCCAGACCGGACCCGATGCGCACAAACCGGCCTACGACCAGATTATCCAGGGCCTCAGCGGTGAGATGGCCGTCAACGGCGACGAGCGCCTGAATCCATTGCGCACGGGCTTCCCGGTGTGCGACACAGTAGGTGGGTTGAACGCGGCCTTCGCCATCATGGCGGCGCTTTATCACCGCGAGCATACGGGTGAGGGACAATTCATCGACATCGCAATGCTCGATTCCATCATGCCTCTCATGGGCTGGGTGGCCGCGAACCTGCTCATTGCGAAGCGGGAGCCGGTTCCGATGGGCAACGACAATTTTACGGCGGCGCCGTCCGGCGTGTTTCGTACCAAGGATGGTTACATCAACATTGCCGCCAACAAGCAGGAACAATGGGAGTCGGTCTGTGACGCACTCGGCGTGCCAGAGCTGAAGACGGATACGCGCTTCCAGGAGCGTGACGCCCGCAAACAAAACCGCAAGGAGTTGACGCCGCTACTCGAAGTGAAACTGGCGGAAAGCGGCACAGAAGAGTGGGTGGAACGGCTTAATGCGAGTGGTGTGCCAAGCGGCGCAATCCTGAGCCTCGAGGACGCGCTGAAGCAACCACAGATAAAACACCGCGAAACCCTGAAGGACGTCCCCGTTGAGGGCATCGGCACCATTCCGTTGTTCACGCTGACCGCAAAGTTCGAACAAACGCCGGGAGACATCACGTCACCACCGCCGCGACTTTCGGCACATACCGCCGACGTATTGGCGAGCATCGGCATCGAGCAGGACGAACTGGCTGATCTGAAGGCGAAGCATGTTATCTGACAGCACTGAGAGAGGAATATTGATATGGGCATGACGTATGTGCAGAAATTGCTCGCCCGGGCGTGCGGGAGGACTGGAGTAGAGACGGGGGAAGTCCTCGAACTGCCGGTGCACCTCGCGATGTCGCACGAGAACGCCGCGCTCGTTATCAATCAGTTCAACGAGATCTTCCGGGGAATCGGGCGGGAAGTCGGACGGGAACCACGGGTGTGGGACCCGGACCGGATCGCGATTATCTTCGACCACCGCGTGCCTGCGGAGTCGTCAAAGACAGCGACTAATCAGAAGAAGATTCGGGACTTCGTCGCGGAGCAGGGTATTTCCAAATTTCACGACATCCGCGGCGACGTGGGCGGTATCTGCCACCAGATCCTCCCGGAAAACGGTTACGTGCGTCCGGGACAGGTATTAGTGGGCACCGACAGCCACACGACCACGCACGGTGCGCTGGGCGCCTTTGCATTCGGTATCGGAGCCACGGAGATGGCCGCGGTCTGGGCCTTGGGGAGCATTCTCAACGTTGAAGTGCCGGGCACTATTAAAGTAGTGGTCGACGGCGAGTTTCCGAGCGGGGTCTATGCCAAGGACCTGATCCTGCACCTGGTCGGCCAGCTCACCGCCGAAGGCGCGAACTTCAAGATCATCGAGTTTCACGGAGATGCGATCCGCAGCCTGCCGACCTCCGGCCGGCTGGTGCTTTGCAACATGTCGGTAGAAGCCGGCGCAACCGCGGGCGTCGTGCCGCCGGATGAAGAAACGCGCCGTTACCTGCGGGACGAAGCCGGCGTTGAGGACGAATTGGACCTGTTCGCTCCGGATGCGGATGCGATGTACGACCGGGTGGTGGAAATCGATGCCACGCGGCTCGAGCCACAGATCGCCTGTCCGCACACGGTAGATAACGTCAAGCCGATTGGCGAGGTGAAGGGCCGGAAGGTAGACCAGATCGTGGTGGGCTCCTGCACCAACGGCCGTCTCGATGACATCGAGATTGTAGCGCGAACGCTCAAGGGCAAGCAGGTGGCGGAGGGGACGCGCATGTTGGTGTTCCCTGCATCGTGGCGCATTTACTCGGATGCACTGAACTCCGGCTACCTGCAGGACTTGATCGCGGCCGGTGCGGTGGTCTGCAACCCCGGCTGTGGACCTTGCCTGGGCATTCACCAGGGGGCGCTGGGTGACAACGAGACGGCGCTCGCCACCACGAATCGCAATTTCAAAGGTCGGATGGGCAACCCGGGTGCCGAGGTGTTCCTGTGCTCGCCAGTCGTGGCAGCAGCGAGCGCATTGACCGGCGTTATTTCTGATCCCAGGGAGATGAACTGAAATGGCCAAAGGCAAAGTTGTGCTAAAGCTCGACAACGATATCTCGACGGACATCATCTATCCGGGCCGATACATGGCGACAGTGCTGCCGACGGAGACGCCGCAGTTCGCCTTCGCGGATAACGCCGCATTCAATCAGGCGCTCAACGAGAAGCAGTTCCCCGCGGGCAGCCTCATCGTGGCCGGGGATAATTTCGGTTGCGGTTCCTCACGCGAACAGGCCGCTTCGTGCATCAAGGGCTACGACCTGATCGTCGTGGCTCGCAACTTTGCGAGGATTTTCCTGCAAAATTCGATCAACGTCGGGCTGCAAATGATCATCTGTCCCGGCATCGAGGCCGAGGAGGGCGACGAACTGGAGATCAGGGACAACAAAGTTTGCAACCTGACCTCTGACAAGTCCTTCGCGATCGAACCGCTGCCGAAGGCCCGCCAAAGCATCATCGACGCGGGCGGGCTGATCCCCTACACGCGGCGACTGCTGCTGGAGCGCGGCGTATAAATAGGATAAAAGACCTCAGACGCTAATTCGCGTCGAAAACGCCGGGGAGATCAGATCGTGCTTACCGCCATTACACGCGACGTAAACGCCGGTATGGGTAGTTGCGAACTGACTTTCTTGCCCAGAATCAGTATCGACGCAAGCCTCGCGTTGCAGCAGCATCAACAGTACCAGTCCGTGTTGGCGTCTCTGGGATGCGAAGTCGTCACGGTGCCAACAGAACCGGAACTCGCGGATTCCGTATTCATCGAGGACACCGCGATCGTTCTGGACGAGGTCGCAGTGTTGTGCCGGCCCGGGGCCGAATCAAGGCGGGCCGAAGTAGCAGGTGTCGGGGAGGTTCTGCAACGATATCGACCGCTCGCGTCAATCCAGGCACCCGGCACACTGGACGGAGGTGACTTGCTGCGCGTTGGCAATGTCATTTATGCCGGGCTTTCTACTCGATCCAATCAAGATGGCATCGAGCAATTTCGCAGCATCGTTGCAGAATACGGATTTGCTGTAGAAACAGTAGCAACGACGCAGTGCCTGCATCTGAAGTCCGCCGTTACCGAGGTTGCACCCGGCTCACTGCTGATTAATCCAGACTGGATCAACACATCGGCCTTTAAGAATTGCGATCTGATCGAAGTCAACGAAGAAGAGCAGCATGCAGCTAACGCGCTTCTCCTGGGGGATAGCGTAATCTTTCCGTCCTCGTTTCCACGTACCATGGAAAAGTTGGTGAAGCGAAATATCGATGTGACGCCTGTCGACGTATCCGAAGTGCAAAAAGCAGAGGGTGGAGTTACATGCTGCAGCCTGATATTTACGACGAAGTGACGAAGCTCAAGTGTCGAATGCTGGCGTTCGTGCTGGTTGTCATGGCGAACGTCGTCACGCCAGCAGCCGGAGCGTCGGCAGCAGAAAGGTCGGATTCTTTGCAGCTGCTGGGTCGAGAGATCGCCGCTGGAACGCGCGTCAAGTTCCCATTTATCCCGGACAGATCGTTCGAGGCTTCCTACCTCAATATGCCCATATTTGTCGCCAGGGGCCTGACTCCCGGGCCGACTTTGTGCCTCACTGCGGGCGTGCATGGTGATGAACTAAACGGCGTGGAAGTAGCGAGGCGCGCATTTGCCAAGATCGATCCAGTGAAAATGCGGGGCACATTGATCGCGCTGCCGGCCATTAATGCGGCCGGCGTTCGCACCGGTACTCGATACCTGTCGGACCGACGTGACCTGAATCGGGCATTTCCAGGCAGGGAGGGCGGCAGTGTCGGCAGTTTGATCGCCCATTCGTTTACGACGAACGTACTGAACCACTGTGACGCACTGGTCGATCTGCATACGGCATCGAACCAGCGGGCGAATCTGCCACAGATTCGCGCAGATATTTCCGATCCGGCGATACGGGATCTGGCAATCCATTTTGGCCTTGGAATTGTCGTGGCTGGGTCAGGCCCGGATGGCAGTCTGCGCCGCGAGGCAGTGAAAGCCGGCATCCCGGCTATCATTTACGAGGCCGGCGAGCCGTTCCGATTTCAGGTGGACGAGATAGAGCGAGGCGTCCAGGGTGTCGAGAATGTCATGGCCTATCTCGGCATGACGGAGCAAGCCGAACGGGAAATCCCGGATTCCCGCATCTATGAGCGTTCGAGATGGATTCGTGTCGCTCGCGGCGAGGGAGGGTTCTTCTTCCCGACCGCCGAACTCGGCGACAAGGTTCAAGTCGGCAATATGCTCGGTACGATTGTCGATCCGTTTACGGACGAGTCATATGAGTTGATCTCGCCGATGGCCGGCGAAATCATTGGCATGGCCGTGCCTCAGCCCGTGCTCTCCGGTTATGCGCTCTTCCACGTCGCCTGGCACGATTCCGAGTAGGAAATTCACGACCCATTGCGCGCATTATTCCCGAAAACCCGGATTTCGGGATCTCTCGAATATCCGTATTTGCCACAATTGCGGCATTCCGAATCGGGGGCTAACGTCCGCAGCATAACAAGAGCAGTTCAAGCCTACGGCAACCCCCCTATATTGCCTAAGCGCTTGTGGCCCCGTCAGGTGGCGCCTGACGGGGCACTTTTATATCAGGGGCGCGGAAATTCCAGCTCGAATTGTTCCTGGCGCACGTCGTCAGGCAGTTCGGCGGCGACATCGGCGTCGAGATCGATTTTCCAGGTATTAAGTAAACAACCCAGAATCACGTAGGCGCCGTGGGTCACGATTATGTCCATGATCTGCCGGTCGCTGAAATGCTCCCGGATTCCCTCGAGCGTCACCGCCGAGATTGATTGGCCCTGAACGAGTTCGTCGACGGCCTGAATCAACAGGCTTTCCTCAGGCTGCCATCCGGCCCCCGTGGGGCCCGCTTTCACGCGTTCGATCTCGGCTCTCGTCAAGCCAGCGGCGAGGCCTCTTTGCACGTGCGAACCCCACTCGTACCAGTTTTTCATGTGGACTGCGACGCGCAGAATGACGAGTTCGGCGTTGCGTTGGCCGAGTTCGCCGCCTCGGATCGTGTAATTCCGAATATCCCACCAGGCCTTCAATAGCCCGGGATGATTCGCCATGAGTCCGTGGACGTTTATTGGACGGCCGCCCATATCCTCGATGATCTGCGCGAGTGACTCGTCCCAGTCCACGGTTGCAAGCGGCGCGAGGTCGTTATCGTCAGTCATGGGCTACCTTGCCTACGATTTTGTCACACAGGTATTCGCCGATCGGGATCGCCGACGTTGCGGCGGGCGAGGGCGCGTTGCAGACGTGCAGGCTACGTGAAGATTCGGCGAACAGGAAATCATGGACCAGCGTGCCGTCGTTCATGACGGCCTGTGCACGTATGCCTGCCGGGTAGGGACGGAGGTCTCCGAGTTGTACGGTCGGGCAGTACTTCTGCACGAGCTTGAGATAAGACGGTTTCCAAAACGAATTCTTGAATTCGCCGAGGCCGGTGCGGAGGTTCCTTGTGGTTACCCGCCAGAATCCGGGGAATCGCAACATGTCCCAGATATCTCGCAGGTTGAGATTGATTCGTCCATAGCCTTCGCGTTTCCAGGCTTGCACTGCGTTGGGCCCGACAGTCACCGTGCCATCGATCATGCGCGTCAGGTGTACGCCGAGAAACGGCAAATCGGGATCCGGTACGGGGTAGATCAGGTGCCTGACGATTTCGTTCTTTTCGGGAGGCAACTGATAGTACTCCCCGCGGTACGGAACGATCCTGAAGTCGATGTCGATGTCCATCATTTGCGCGACCCTGTCAGCCATCAGACCGGCACAGGCGATCAGGTAACGTGCCTCGATGGGGTCCCTGCCCACGAGTTTTATGCGAACCGACCCGGGTGATTCGGCGATGCGTGTCACCTCGGCGCCGGTGACGATATCTCCGCCGAGCTGCTCCAGTCGCATCGCCATCGTTCGGGCGATTTCCTTGTAATCGACAATGCCTGTCGCGCCGGACAGTATGGCGCCCGTTCCCTCGATATTGGGTTCGGTGATCCGAAGCTGTTGCTCGTCAAGCAGCTCGACGTCGATGCCGTTTGCAAGGGCTCTCTCATAGAGGTCGAGCATGCGCCGCTGCTCCACGGGATTGGTCGCAACGATTAGCTTGCCGCAGCGCTCGAAAGGAATGTCATTGTCATTGCAGAAGCGAATGGTTGCCTGCACTCCCTGCCGGCAGAGGTTCGCTTTCAGGCTGCCCGGTTCGTAGTAGATGCCCGCGTGAATGACGCCGCTGTTGTGCCCGGTTTGATGCCCTGCGACAGCGTCTTCCTTCTCGAGTACGACGATACTTTTGCCAGGCTGACGCTGACGCAGCTGCCAGGCCGTGGACAGCCCGACGATGCCGCCGCCGATGATTGCGTAGTCGTACATTGAAAGCCTTGGGCAGATGTCTGTGGAGTGCAGTCTAGCCACAGTCGTGGCCGCCCGAAAGGTCCCTGAAAAGCCTCATTCGCGGGCAGATTCGAGCATTGCGCGGCATGGCAGGATTGCCGTATAATCCCGCGCCAGCGCGGTGGTGGGACCGGAAGCGAGCGTTCCGGACGGGTGCGAGCCCTGACACACACCGTTACCAGAATCTTGGTAGAAGAAAGCCCCGCTCAGGGGTTTTTTGTTGCCTGCGGGCAGCGACATCGCGCCGGTAGAGAATGGGCCATTGGCCCTTTTTTTTGTTTTAAAACATACAGTTAGGTAAGAAAGTGACCAGTGATGAGTTGACAGAGCTGCTCGAACCAAGCATCGCTCGTCTGGGTTACGAGTTGTCGGACCTCGAGGTGAAAACTGGCGGCAAACACGGCATTTTGCGCGTGTTTATCGACAAACCCAAAGGAATCGGCCTCGAGGATTGCGAGAAAGTCAGTCTGGCGGTCAGCGCGCTCCTCGATGTCGAGGATCCGCTACCGGGTCACTATGACCTCGAGGTGTCGTCACCGGGCCTGGACAGGAAGTTGACGAAAATAGAGCATTTTCAACGGTTTACAGGAGACACCGTGAAAGTGCAGATGCGCTTCCCGATAGAGGGGAGGCGGCGCTTCCGCGGCACCCTGGTGTCGTCGGATGACGAGAACATCGTGGTCGAAGTGGATGGCGTGTCGCACACCTTGCCGGTGGCGACCATCGACACCGCGCGACTGGTGCCGGGCGGGATCTGATTCCGCAGGCGAATTTGGAGTTTCAGGTAATGAGCAAAGATATTTTGATGGTTGTCGACGCGGTATCGAACGAGAAAGGCGTCGAGAAAGACATCATATTCGAGGCAATCGAGGCCGCCCTGGCGTCTGCAACGCGCAGGAAGCACGGTGAAGACATCGATGTTCGTGTCGCAATCGATCGAGAGACGGGCGATTACGACACTTTCCGCCAATGGCTCGTATTCGAGGACGAGTCCACCGAACTCGAATTTCCCGATCGCGAATTGCGCATGATTGATGCCGTTGATGTCGACGAAGCCGCCGAGCCTGGTGGATACGTCGAAATACCGATGGAATCGGTCGAATTCGGGCGCATCGCGGCGCAGACAGCCAAGCAGGTCATCGTGCAGAAAGTGCGCGAAGCCGAGCGTGCGCAGGTCGTCGAGGAGTACCAGGAACGAGAGGGTGAATTGCTGTCCGGCCTGGTGAAGCGTGTGGACCGGAACGGTGTTTACATCGACCTCGGTGGCAATGCGGAAGGCTTTGTGTCGCGCGAACAGATGGTGCCACGGGAACCCGTGCGGCCCCAGGATCGTATCAAGGCCCTGTTGACCGAGGTGCGCTCCGAGCCACGTGGCCCGCAGCTGTTCATGACACGGACCTCGCCTCAGTTTCTGGTCGAGTTGTTCAAAATCGAGGTGCCTGAAGTGGGCCAGGGCCTGATCGAAATTCTCGGTGCGGCTCGCGATCCCGGCTTGCGAGCGAAGATTGCCGTTAAAAGCAATGACAATCGCATTGACGCCGTTGGAGCCTGCGTCGGTATGCGCGGTTCGCGTGTGCAGGCAGTTTCCAACGAACTCGCCGGTGAGCGTGTTGACATTATCCTTTGGGATGAGAACTCGGCCCAGTTCGTTGTCAACGCGATGTCACCCGCTGAGGTCGTGTCGATTGTCGTGGACGAGGATGCTCACAGCATGGACATCGCCGTAGAGGAGGACAAGCTGTCGCAGGCAATCGGTCGCGGCGGACAGAACATCCGCCTCGCCAGCGAGCTGTCAGGTTGGGAACTCAACGTGATGACTGCCGCGGACGCCGAGCAGAAGAGCGAGTCCGAAATGAAAGACCTGATCGAGCTTTTCGCGAAGCAACTCGATGTCGACGAGGAAATCGGTTTGATCCTCGTGCAGGAAGGATTCTCGACGATCGAGGAAGTCGCCTACGTACCGGCCGCGGAACTCGTGGAAATCGAGGAATTCGACGAAGACATCGTTTCCGAACTCCGCAGTCGCGCTCGTGATGTGCTGCTGACGCAAGCCATTGTGCAGGAAGAGAAGATCGACGAAGCCGAACCGGCGGAGGATCTGCTCAGCCTTGAGGGTATGGACAAGGCGCTGGCGTTCATTCTTGCAAGTAAAGGCATCGTGACCCGCGAAGACCTTGCAGAGTTGGCGACAGATGACCTGCTCGAGCTTAACGAAATGGATGAGGAAGTAGCCGCAGCGTTAATTATGAAAGCGCGCGCACACTGGTTCGCCGAGGAACAACAGGCCTGAGCGCTCAGTTGCGCGGAGTATAAGTATGGCAGACGTGACAGTTGCACAATTCGCTGAGGTACTGAAAGTGCCGGTTGACAAGTTGCTCACGCAGCTTGATGAGGCTGGCATCAAGGTGCTGGGCTCGGACGACACAATTAGCGACGACGCGAAACTCGAGTTGTTGACGCACTTGCGCCGCAGCCACGGGCAGTCGGAGTCGGCTTCCGGCGACGCCGCGCCGCGCCGGATTACACTGAAGCGTAAATCGCTGTCGGAGCTTCGCCTTTCCGGGGCCCAGGGCCGTTCCAGGACGGTCAACGTCGAAGTGCGTCGCAAGCGCACCTACATCAAGCGTGACGTCCTCGAGGAACAGGCTCAAAAGGATCAGGAAGAGCTCGATCGCCAGCGCCTCGAAGAGGAGCAGCGCGTCGAAGCGGTGAAACTCGAGCAGGAACGCGAGCAGGCGGAAAAAGAGGCAGCGGCTCGACTCGAGGAAGAGAAACGAGAGCAGGAAGAAAAGGCACGCATCAACGCCGAAGAAGAAGCTCGCGTGGCCACCGAGAAAGCCGCTGCAGTCGAAGCAGAAGAGAAGGCCCGGCTCGAGAAGGCTGAGCAGGACGCACGCACTCGCCGCGCCAAGGAAAAGGAAAAAGAGAAAGGCAAGGTCAAGCGACCGGAGACACGCTATGGCCGTAAGGAATTGCATGTAGCGGGAGACAAGAGCGGTCGCCGCAAGCGCAAAACGCCCATGCGACGTCGCCCTGTATCGATTGGTGGCGATTCGCAGCATGGTTTCGAGATGCCGACGGCTCCGGTTATACACGAGGTCGAGATTCCCGAAAACATTTCGGTTGCCGAGCTCGCGCAGCGCATGGCGATCAAGGGCAACGAAGTTGTCAAGGTGCTGTTCAACATGGGTGCCATGGTGACGATCAACCAGATCATCGACCAGGACACGGCCACGCTCGTCGTTGAAGAGCTCGGGCATGTCGCAAAACAGACCTCGGAAGAGGAAGTCGACGAGAAGCTGCTATCTGAAGACCAGGCCGAAAGCGGTGACGAGGTCTCGCGTCCGCCGGTCGTCACGATCATGGGACATGTCGACCACGGTAAGACATCGTTGCTCGACTACATTCGCCGTACCCACGTCGCCGACAGTGAAGCGGGCGGCATTACGCAGCATATTGGCGCGTACTCGGTTGAGACCGAAAAGGGGCGAATCTCCTTCCTGGATACGCCTGGCCATGCCGCATTCACCGCAATGCGCGCTCGCGGCGCACAGGCAACTGACATCGTGGTTCTGGTCGTTGCCGCCGATGATGGCGTAAAGCCGCAGACGATCGAGGCCATCACACATGCCAAGGCGGCCGGCGTGACGCTGGTCGTTGCGATTAACAAGATCGATCGCGAAAACGCGGATCCGGAACGCGTACGCAATGAGCTGTCACAGCACGAGGTGATAGGCGAGGAGTGGGGTGGCGATCACTTGTTCGTCAGCGTATCCGCGAAGACAGGCGAAGGCGTCGATAAATTGCTCGACGCGATCTTGCTGCAAGCCGAGGTCATGGACCTGAAGGCCGTGGAAGAAGGGCCCGCGAAGGGCCTGGTCATCGAATCAAGCCTCGAGAAAGGCAGGGGTGCCGTAGCAACGCTACTCGTACAATCCGGAACCCTCAATCAGGGCGACATGATCATTGCGGGCGAAGAGTACGGACGCGTTCGAAACATGTTCGATGAGTCGCAGAGGTCGATCAAGGTAGCGAGCCCATCAAGCCCGGTAGTCGTGCTTGGCCTTTCGAAAACACCGAACGCGGGTGATGATTTCCTGGTCGTCAAGAACGAGCGCAGAGCGCGTGAAGCGGCTGAATTCCGTCAAACCAAGACGCGTGAAGCAAAGCTCGCACTGCAACAGGCCTCGAAGCTCGAGGACATGTTCAGCCAGATGAAGGACACTGGAAGTTCAACGATATCGGTGATCATCAAATCCGACGTTCATGGCAGTGCCGAGGCATTGCGCGACGCACTGAACAAGCTGTCGACCGACGAGGTTAAGGTCAAGGTACTGAGCGCAGGGGTTGGTGGCATCACCGAAACCGACGCGACCCTGGCAGCCGCGTCGCACGCTGTGATTATAGGTTTCAATGTTCGCGCGGACGCCACGGCAAGAACGGCAATCAAGGAATCCAACGTCGATGTTCGATACTACAGCATCATTTATGAAGCCATTGACGACGTTAAGGCGGCGCTCAGTGGCATGTTGTCCCCGGAAATTCGCGAGCAGATCCTTGGGCTGGCGGAGGTCAAGGAAGTGTTCTCATCGCCGAAATTCGGCGACATAGCCGGTTGCATCGTAACGGAAGGTCTCGTCAAACGGGCCAATCCGATCCGCGTGTTACGGGAAAATGTCGTGATCTACGAGGGAGAACTCGAGTCGTTGCGGCGCTTTAAGGATGACGTGAATGAAGTCAAATCCGGTACCGAGTGCGGTATTGGCGTCAAGAACTACGCTGACGTGAAGGTTGGCGACCAGATCGAATGCTTTGAGCGTGTCGAGGTGGCCCGCACACTCGACTGACGAGTGCGCGCCCTTCAGGTGAATCGCGATGCCACGTGAGTTTTCTCGCCATCAGCGCCTCGGCAACCAGGTGTTGCGGACACTCGCTGAACTGCTGCGCTTCGAGGTCAAGGACCCGCGCGTACAAGGTGTTGCGCTGACGTCTGTGGACCTGTCCAGGGACCTCAGCGTTGCGCGTGTGTATTTCAGCATGCTGGATCCTGAGGCGGAGGCAGCCGCGGCGCTCGAAGGACTCGAGCGAGCGACAGGTTTTCTGCGTAGCCGGCTCGGCAAGTCGATCAAGGTGCGACACGTACCCGAGTTGCGATTTGCGCACGATGACAGTGCTGCAGAGGGCATGCGGCTGGCTGATTTGATCGATCGCACTGTCGTGACCGACGATCAGGATTGAGAGACATGAGTCGGAGACACCACAGTCGATCAGAGCCGGTCGACGGCCTGTTGCTGCTGAACAAGCCGGCCGGGCTCACCTCAAATCAGGCCCTGCAAAAGGTAAAACGATTGCTGGGAGCAAAGAAAGCCGGGCATACCGGCAGCCTCGATCCTGCAGCAACCGGCATGTTGCCGCTGTGTTTTGGCGAGGCAACCAAGGTGTGCGCCTTTTTGCTGAACGCGGACAAGACCTACCGAGTCACGGCGAGGCTGGGAATGGCCACTGACACGGGCGACGCGACCGGTACGGAGATCGGGAGCGCCACGGTACCGGAAATGTCGGTCGAGCAATGGAACGCTGTCCTGCAGGGATTTCGCGGCGAATCGATGCAGATTCCGCCGATGTATTCAGCGCTGAAAAAAGACGGCCGGCGCCTCTACGAGCTTGCTCGCAAGGGCGAAACCGTTGAACGGGCGCCAAGGCCCATACGGATCGACGAGATCGAGCTCCTGGAAGCTGCCGGCTCGAGGCTGGTGTTTCGGGTTCGGTGCTCCAAGGGAACCTATATCCGCAGCCTGGTCGAGGATATTGCGAAGGTGGCGGGCACGCTCGCGCACACGGCGCGATTGCACCGCGAAAACGTGGCTGATTTCCGGGCCGAAGACATGCTCGATCTGAGCCGGGCAGAAGCGGATGCGGCAAACGGGCCGGAGCTGTTGAGAGAACGCTTGTTGTCCCCGGACAGGGCGCTGGCAGCGCTTCCCGAGGTGCAGCTCGATGCGATTCAGGCAGCGAAGTTTGTCGGCGGTCAGGCCGTCCCGAGCGGGCACGACGAGGCCGATGGACTGGCACGCGTATATGGCGCTGACAAGGCGTTTCTGGGCGTGGGGGAATTCTCAGCGGGTGGAATGCTGAGGCCCCGGCGGGTTTTTCGGGTTGCCTGATGGCCACCCGTAGATATTTGATTTTGGGCTGTTAATAGGCTCTTGCAGACGCTAGAATACCGCGCTGCAAAAAAGGGCTAAGAGACGAAAGTAGGAATTGGAGTAATAACGAGATGTCACTGTCGAGTGAAGCAAAATCCAGCATAGTTGCTGACTACGGCCGAGGAGAGGCCGACACGGGTTCGCCCGAAGTTCAGGTAGCACTGCTATCTGCAAGAATTTCCGAGCTCACCGAGCACTTCGGCGAGCACAAGAAAGATCACCATAGCCGTCAGGGTCTGCTGAAGATGGTCAACAAGCGACGCAAGTTGCTCGACTATCTCAAATCGAAAGACCAGGATCGCTACCGCGAGCTGATTTCCCGGCTCGGTCTGCGCCGCTAATCCAGCGGACTATTCAAGGCAATGCCATAGCCGACATGTCGTAGCCTCAAAAGGGCTCGCTGTCGGTTGCCATTGCTGTCACTTATTCAACGAGCAAATACTGTGAATTCAATTAAGAAATCGTTCCAATATGGCGAGCATGTAGTCACCCTGGAAACAGGCGCTGTCGCGCGCCAGGCCGACGGTGCTGTTATCGTCGATATGGCCGAGACTGTGGTTCTTGTTACCGCGGTTGGCCGCAAAGCGGCGGATCCGGGCAGAGATTTTTTCCCGCTGACCGTCAACTACCAGGAAAAGACCTACGCCGCCGGCAAAATTCCGGGCGGATTTTTCAAGCGTGAAGGCAGGCCCGGTGAGAAAGAAGTGCTGGTTTGCCGTCTGATCGACAGGCCTATTCGTCCGTTGTTTCCGAAAGGCTTTAAGAATGAGGTCCAGGTCATTGCGACAGTCATGTCACTGAATCCGGATGTCGATCCCGATATTCCGGCGTTGATCGGCGCGTCAGCTGCGCTGGCGATCTCGGGCATGCCGTTCGCCGGACCGATTGGTGCTGCCAAAGTAGGCTACATCAATGGGGACTACGTGCTGAACCCGGGGCGCGCCGCGCTTGTGGACTCGGATTTGGAGCTCGTCGTTGCAGGTACGAAAGACGCCGTGCTGATGGTTGAGTCGGAAGCAAGTGGTTTGTCGGAAGACGTCATGCTGGGTGCCGTTATGTACGGTCACGAGCAGATGCAGACGGCGATCGACACGATCAATGAATTGGCTGCCGAAACCAGCAAGCCTGCCTGGGACTGGGAGGCGCCGGCTGAGGACGAAGAACTCACAAGTGCTGTGGCCTCACAGGCTCAGTCCGGCATGTCTGAGGCCTACCAGATTAGTGACAAAATGGATCGCCAGGCGGCAGTCGGCGATGTGAAGTCTGGGGCTGTCGAGGCATTGGCCAGCGACGAAGACGACGCTCGGTGGACGGCAGAAGACATCAAGGGTGCGCTCTACAAGCTGGAGAAAAATACGGTACGGCAGCGGATTATCAAAGGCGAACCTCGTATCGATGGCCGCGACAAAGAAACCGTACGGCCGATCCACGTCGACGTTGGCGTTATGCCGCGTGCGCACGGATCGGCGATATTCACACGCGGTGAAACTCAGGCAATTGTCGTCACAACGCTGGGCACCGGCCGTGATGCGCAGATCATCGATGCGATCGAGGGTGAGCGCAAAGAGCCGTTCATGCTGCACTACAATTTCCCTCCGTTTTGTGTAGGCGAAACGGGATTCATTGGTTCGACGAAGCGACGCGAGATTGGCCACGGAAAGCTGGCACGACGCGGCATCCAGGCTGTCATGCCGAACATGGACGAATTTGGCTACATCATTCGTGTCGTTTCCGAGATTACCGAATCCAACGGTTCGAGCTCAATGGCTTCTGTCTGCGGCACAAGTCTGTCGCTCATGGACGCTGGCGTACCGTTGAAGGCGCCAGTGGCGGGCGTTGCCATGGGCCTCGTCAAGGAAGGCGATGAATTCGCCGTGCTGACGGACATCCTTGGGGATGAGGATCACCTGGGTGATATGGACTTCAAGGTCGCCGGTACGGACGACGGTATTACGGCCTTGCAGATGGATATCAAGATCCAGGGCATCACGAAAGAAATTATGGACGTCGCTCTGGCGCAGGCTCGCGACGCGCGCCTGCACATCCTGGGCGAAATGGGCAAGGTCATCAGCACGTCTCGCGAGACAATGTCCGAGTGGGCGCCGACCATCGTGACGATGAAGATCGACCCCGAGAAGATTCGGGACGTAATCGGCAAGGGTGGCTCCGTCATTCGTGCCATAACGGAAGAGACGGGCGCATCGGTCGATATCGACAATGACGGCACAATACGTATCGCGTCGGTTGACGGTGCCTCCGGTAAGGAAGCTTGCCGCCGCATCGAACTGATCACGGCCGACGTCGAAGTTGGACGTATCTACGAGGGTAAGGTCGCGCGACTCATGGACTTTGGTGCTTTCGTCACAATCCTGCCCGGCAAAGATGGTCTCGTGCACATTTCACAAATCTCCAACGAGCGTGTGGAGAAAGTCAGCGACAAGCTTGCAGAAGGCGACGTCGTGAAAGTGAAGGTGCTAGAGGTCGACCGTCAGGGTCGGGTACGACTTTCCATGAAGGAAGTGGAAGCCGCCTAGGACGACAAGCTAAAGCCCCGGACGGGCTGCAAACGGTTCCAGAAAGCTAATGAGGCGCCCCGGAAGGTAAAACCGGGGCCGCCACGGCGTGCCACCTTCAATGAAACCAACATGCCCGCCGTGATCGCTGACCTCGAGCGTGACGTATTCTGACAAACGATCAGCGTCCGGGATGACGTCAGGCGTCATGAACGGGTCGTCCAGTGAGTTGACGATCAATGTCGGTGTCTCGATGTCCTTCAGGAAGTGCACCGAGCTGCATTTGTCGTAGTAATCGTCTTTGTTTGCAAAGCCGTGTAGCGGGGCAGTTACCGCGTCGTCGAACTCCGCAAAGGTCGTGGCGTTCATGGCCCTTTGCCAGTCGAAGGCGGCGGTATGACGGTCGAATTTTCGTTCCACCGCCTCCTTCATGCGTTTTAGCAAGTGTCTCTGGTATCCTTTTGAAATCCCTTTATTTAATGCCTCTGCACAAGCGTGCAGGTTGAGGGGTACGCAGACAGCTGCCGCACCCTTCAGTGGCGAGTCTGCCCCGGTCTCGCCAAGGTATTTCAAGAGTACATTGCCACCGAGCGAGTACCCGGCGGCGACGATCGGACCGTACTGGCCCTCTTGTTCCAGCCTACTCACGAAATGACGTACATCGCCGGTTTCTCCGGCGTGATAGCGCCTTGGCAACACGTTGCGGTAGTCGCCGCAATCGCGGAAATGAAGTACACAACAGCGCCATTGGCGTTCGGCGGCAGCCATCATGAGCATGCGTGCGTACGCGGAGTCGGCGGAGCTTTCGAGCCCATGCAGGATGACCAGCAACGGTGCGGTCTTTGGTGTTTCCTCTGTCTCTACAACCCAGTCGATGGCCGTGACATCTCCGTCGGGCAATTCCAGCACTTCGCGACGTAATTGCGGCCGGTCGCGCCAGGACCACGGCAGAGACGGGAAAACAGTTTGCGCATGGGGACTCCGGAGCCAGCGGGCTGGTCGGAAATTGCTGCGTATGATGCGTTTTTCGTCTATGTCGGTGGTCATCTCGGCATCAATGCCAAGTCGGATTCGAGACCAAAAAAATGGCCCCCCACTTTCGCAGGGGGCCCGCCGTGGAGTGTAAACCCCTTCAGGCATTGCAACGGGGGGCGGGGGAGCATATCCCCGTTGCAGTAATAAAGATTGGGCATTGAGCGCCTATATGTCAAGGCGTTAACAGTTCATTGAGCAAACGCTCTAATGACCTATCCCGCCTTCTTTTGACTGCCGGTTGCCGTGGTGTCGGCGTTGCTCGAATCGCCGCCCGAAGGTGCGAACTGCTTCAACAGTTCGTCCTGCAGCGTCTGCAGCCCCTGGAAACTTTGCTGCGTCAATTCAGCCATTGTGTTGAGCGGGTCGGAACCGACCAGGTTCTGCATCTGGCCTTGTACATACTTCTGCTGTTGCATGAATAGCGCGAGGCTTTTTTCCAGGTAATCAGCCATGAAGTCGGGGACGACCGAGCCGTAGGCACGAATGATCTGCGCCAGGAAATCTTCGCTCATGATTGCTTCGTCCTGCTGCTCCTGCTCGCTGATTACCTGCAGCAGAATCGTGCGTGTGATGTTCTCGCCGGACTTCTTATCGATGACCTCGAAATCGACCTTGTTCATGACAAGATCCTTGATGTCGGCAAGCGTGATGTAGCGGCTTTCTTCGGTGTCGTACAGGCGGCGATTGGGGTATTTCTTGATGACGCGAGTGCTGCTCATGCGAAGTCTCGATCTCCAGGCGGCGACTACAATAGCCCATTTTGGCCGTCAGCCATAGCGTTGCAATCCACGCTGATTTGGGTCACACCGAGGAGCGCGTCTATCTTCCATTGGCTGATCGCCCAGGCCCAGATATCGGCCAATGAGGCGCCTCGAAGCATTGCCGGAGGACGCTGTCCCAGTGCAACCAGTGCCTGCATCAATGTGGGCTCAACGGCCTCCAGCGATACCGCCGGGGCGCCGGTCAGTTTGCTGAGCTTTTGCCCGTCGGGGTGAGTCGCAACCGGAATGTGCAGGTAATCAGGGTGGGGGTAGCCGAGCAGGCGCTGCAGCCAGATTTGCCGTTCCGTCGAGTCGAGCAGATCAATGCCGCGGACGATTTCTGAAACCCCCTGCTCGAAGTCGTCGACGACAACGGCGAGATGATAGGCAACCAGTCCGTCGCGGCGCCAGATTACGAAGTCTCCCGATTCGGTTTCCAGCCGTTGCCGCTGCAAGTCCTGCAGCCCGTCCGTAAATGCCACTGGGGTATTATCGGTCCGCACGCGAATGGCCGTCTCTGCGGCATCGCAACCATTGCGGCAAGTCCCTGGATAGATGGTCCCGAGAGCGCCTCGCGGTGCGTCGAGAAGGTCACTACGAGAACACCCACACGCGTAGGCGTGACGCCCGTCGAGAAGCCGCTGCAGTGCTTCCTGGTGAGCGGTCGCCGTATTGCTTTGGTAGATGACGGGTCCGTCCCACTCGAATCCATATCGCTCGAGCGCGGTCAGGATCTCACCGGTCGCTCCGGGCTGCTCTCGGGGTGGGTCAATGTCCTCTACACGAACAAGCCAGCGTCCGCCCTTGTGGCGCGCCTGCAAATAGCTCGCTGTTGCCGCGAGCAGCGATCCAAAGTG